>Ga0066256_1002241_pt1 | contig 22290 bp, 5 predicted proteins | sample ThiBio_1000_biof_FD_87107 | JGI IMG/M metagenome (GOLD analysis project Ga0066256, IMG submission 87107) | Wastewater bioreactor microbial communities from Cape Town, South Africa - Thiocy_expt_1000_biof (version 2) | ecosystem: Engineered > Bioreactor > Thiocyanate-remediating >... | reverse complement strand
CCCCACAGGCACCCCGCCGTGTCGCCCGACGTGTTTGTGGCGCCCAACGCCACCGTGATTGGCGGCGTGAGCCTGGGGTCGCGCGCGTCCGTCATGTACGGCGCGGTGGTGCGCGGCGACCTGAACGCCGTGTCGGTGGGCGCGTACAGCTGCATCGGCGACCGCGCGGTGGTGTCCACCACCAAGTCGGTGGAGGGCCACGTGTCGGCGGGCGTGTCCATTGGCCACCACGTGCTGGTGGGCCCCGGCGCCCTGCTGCAGAGCTGCACGGTGGAGGACGGCGCCGTCATTGGCGCGGGCGCCATCATCATGGAGGGCGCGCTGGTGGAGAAGGGCGCGCACGTGGCGGAGGGCGCCGTGGTGCACCCCGGCCGCCGCATCCCCGCCGACCAGGTGTGGGCCGGCAACCCCGCCGTGTACGTGCGCGACGCCACCAAGTCGGAGCTGGCGGCGGTGGAGGGCCACGCAGAGGAGGCGGCAGACGTGGCGGCGGAGCACGCGCACGAGTTCCTGCCCTACACCAACGCCTACGCCGCCGCCGAGCGCCTGGGCGTCGCGGACGACGCCGTGAAGGCCATCAATGCGGCGCAGGCGGCGTACGAGGCGGGCGCGCGCTCCGCCGGCCCCGCGCCCCCCAAGATGGGGTAGGTGTCGTTTGGGGTGTTGGCGTGGACCGTGGACGCGGCGGCGGCGGCAGCAGCGACGGCCGAGCCGTGCCCGCCGCCGCCGCCGTGGGGTGGACATTTGTTACCAGTTGAAATCTGTGCCAGTGGCAGCGTTGCGATGAGGGACGTGGTGGTGGTGGTGGGGTGGACGTGGTGGGTGGACGTGGTGGATACCGGTATGGTGACAGCACATTTACAGTGATATACTTATATGGTGCAGCGACGCGGAAACAAGGTGCATTTACTTGGAATGCGCTGCATTGATAGTGTTATTGCTAACCCGACACTTCCTTTTTGTGTCCGCTTGTTGGTTGATTATTTGTTGCACACATATCCACTTGCCATCCAGCATCGCTTCCGTCGCCGCCACACCCGCTGCTGATGGGTTGGATACCGGTACCTGCTCGCATACTCAGTGCCACACGCGCACACAAGCAGACAGTGTGCTGCTAGAGACTCCTCCGCCCAGTGGTAGCTGCTATCCATCCCATTCTGTCGCCCCCATCCCCCCCACCCCCAACCCACCCACACCCCGATGATGTCGGCGGCTGGGCAGGGTGTGGTAGCAGAGGTAGACGAGATGCGCGCCGCGTGGCACGCCATGCGCGCCTGGAGCCGGCTGGTGGCTGCATACCGCCCCTGGCTGCACCACCACCATGACACCGGTGGGGCGGCGCGGCTCGGCGAGTGGGTCGAGGCGCGGCTGGCGGCGTGGCAGCGGCCGGCGGTGCCGCCGGACGCCGGCAAGGGGGTGATCGCCACGCCGCCGCGGGTGCGGCCGGCCGACGCGCCCGCTGCAAATGACGCGCTTGTGACCGCGCTGATGTCGCGCGACGTGCCCGCCATAGTGATTGCGCTGCATGACGTGTGCCACGTCGCCATCTCTGCCGACGCGCAGCCTGCCGCCGCGCTGACGGTCGCGCTGGCGTCGCCCCTCGTACACGCGCCTGCCGAGCTGCTGCTGCGCACGCTGGCGTACGCCGGCAATAAGGGTCAGCGTGGGTGCATTGACGACGCCGCGGTGGTGGCGGTGGCAATTGCGCAGCCCAGCTTCCCTGCTGCCGTTGAGAACGGCGCTGCGGGCGCGGCAGCGGGTGCGCTGTGGAGCTTGGGCGCGTGGGATGCGCTGGTCGCGGCGCTGCCTGACGCCCCGCCGCTAGAGACGCGGGTGGGCTTTGCACGCAGCCTGCTGAGTGCCGGCGCGTGGGGCCAGCTGGAGACCTTCCTGTCGCGGCGCGGCGAGGAGGCCGTGCTGCCGGCAGTGGGGTTAGACACCGTGTTGCCGCCCATGTGGGCACGCCAACCTGACCTGGCGCGCGAGCTGGTGGCGCCGCGCGGCGAGGAGTACCACTGGGCGCTCATCCGGCTGGCCATGGCAGCCGGTGACGCCGGCGATCGCAGCGCTGGCAAGCTGGCGATCCGCCTCGGCTACTCGCTAGATGACGCCCGCTTGGACGCCCTGCGCATGCGCCTGAAGGCGAATGCCATGGGCGGCCTGCTGCGCATCCAGGCGCGTGATCTGGTTGTGTGGGCAGCGTCGGGCGACGCCGAGTGTGCGGCAGCGGTGCGCGCCAACGTGGGTGAGCGGGTGGCGGCAGGGAAGACGGTGGCGCCGGTGGCAGACGCCTTTCTACAGGCCTTTGACGCCGCCGTGGCGGCAGCGGGCGAGGGTGCCGACGTGTCGTCGCCGGCCGCGGCGTTTGCCGCTGCCAGCGCGCTTGCTGCACTGGACGTGTGCACCGGCGCGCTGTACCGCTCAGGTGGCGGCGTCACAGCCGCGCCGCCTGCCCTGCCGCGTCTTCCAGACGGCAGCCTGGATGCACGCGCCTTCTGGGCAGCGCGCGCCGCCGCTGCCGCTACCGCCGCCGCCGCCGCCACCACCACCTCCACCGGCGCCGCCGCGGCGGCAGGCACCGCCACCGAGTCCGGTGGTAGCATGCACCGTGAGAAGGAGGCGGCGGTGGCGCCGCCACCGATCGAAGTGGCGACGCTGACCCGCATCACGCCGCCGGTGTCACCCGCCACAGACGGCGACCGGGGTGCATCCTATTGGGCGGACGAGGTCGGGTACCTGCGCCGCAACCCAGCGGCGGATGCCGGCGCCATTACACCCGTGTCGACGGTGGCAGGTGTGCGCGCCGCAGCTGCAGCACTGCATGACGGCAGCCGGGTGGAGGTGGTGGGCGGCACCCGCGTGCAGTTTATTGGCATTGACACCGAGTGGGCTGTGCCCACACGGTCGCCGCTTGCCACGCCCGCCTGCGCGCTGCTGCAGATTGGCGCCGGCGGCGACGCGTGGATACTACACATGCACGCGCTGCACACGGAGGCGGAGGCGGCAGGGCCTGCTGGCCAGAGTGCGCTGGATGCCGCCCTGCGCGCCCTCCTCACGCCGACCGATAGCGGCGCACGTCCCGTCGTGTGTGTGTACGGTGGCGCCACCGACTTCTCCGCCCTGGCGCGCGCCTACCCCTACCTCACCCTCTTTGCTGGCGGCACCTACGTGCGCGCTCACTTGCCTGGCTGCCCGCCCCTGGATGCGCTGCTGGGCGCGGCGCCGCCCGACGCGCCGCCGCCGCCCGGCACGCTGGAGTACCTGGACCTCATGGAGCTGTCCAAGTTGGTGGCCTTGCCGCCCCGCCCCGGCGCCACCAATGGCGGCGGCGCTGATGTTGACATGGAGGGTGGCGACGGTGTGGCGGTGGCGGAAGCGGCGGCGGGAGCGGTGGATGTTACACCTGCGGCAGAGGGCAGCGAGGCTGGTGGCGGTGGTGGCGGCGATGGCACGACAGCAGGTGGAAGTACGGTGGGCACCGGGGCATCCGGCACCGAGGCAGCGTCTTCTGCCGTCGTCGGCGGCCTGTCGGCGCTCACCGCCCGTGTGCTGGGCGCGCCGCTGAACAAGTACTGGCAGATGAGTGCGTGGGAGCGCACGCCACTGCTGCCCACGCAGGCAGAGTACGCCGCCATGGACGCGTGGGTGCTACCGCCCCTCATCCGCCGCCTCATTGGCCTGCCCGTTCGCCTGCCCACCCGTGCCATCGCCAAGCGCCGCAGCGCACCACTGGCAGCGGCGGCGGGTGGCACTGGCGGCGGCGGCATTGAGGGTAGCGTGACAACGACCACCGCAGCGACGCCGAGCAAGTCGCAGCGCGATGCGGCTCGCCGCGCAGCGGCACAGAAGGCCGCTCGCCTGCGCGCGCCGTCGCCCGAGTTGTAGCCACCCGGCTGCGCTGCTCGTCGTCTCGTCGTTGGACCGGCCGGAGACATGCCGGAGGTGATATGCCGGCGATATGGTAATACGAAATTGCGCGTGCGGCGTGCACAGCACAAATTAATTGGATGAGTGTGTCCGATTGGCCCTTGCATTGTGAACTGTGCCCTTATATTATTGATCAAACGCCAATATCTGTTGCAATTTGTGCGCTTTTGACCCCTCTCCTCCCTCCCCCTGCCTCCACACCACATACTTGTACCGGTACCAGCAGTACAACATAGCAGCATGGCGGCAGGCGGCACGGGGCCACGCCGGCAAGGGCGGATGGAAGTGGGGCTGCCAATGGTATACGCGGCGCCGTCACCGCCGCCACCACCGCCGCCGGGCGATACAACTTGGCATACCGGTACAGAAGGACTGCTGGGCGGCAAGGCAGCACGCGCGGCGGTGGCGGTGAGCGCGGTGGTGCACAGCGTGAACCTGTTCACGCGGCCAGTGGTGCTGAGCGATCCGGAGGCGTTAACGCGCGGGCGGCGGAAGACGTGGATATTTGCCGCCTTGTTTGTGGTGTCGGTGCTGGCGCTGGCGATCACCACCTTCACGCAGCCGCAGACGTACCGCGACACGGTGACGTGGCCCACCTGGGCGAAGTACGTCGAGATAGAGCAGTATGCGCCGCAGTGCACTTGCTCCAACATTGACACCACGATTGCAGACATTTCTACTGTGCGCGTGCCGCCGTGGGCCAACTTCTCTTCCAATTTCTGCTCCGCCCTGATGCCGGTGGTGGACCAGTGCGCGCCCACAGCCAACGGCACCCAGAGCCGCACCTGCTTAGGGACGAACGCCGCTGTGGTGCTGTTTGCGGGTTACCTGGAGAGCCTCAGCATCGTGTGCTACGAGTTTGCGACGCACTTTGACGCCACCATGGACTCGGTGGCGACGTACCCGTTGGGCCCGCTGCTGCTGGACAACGCCACGCTGGCCAATCTGGTGTACGGCGTGACGCTGGGCCAGCTGCGTGCGTTCCTGGGCGGCGGCCAGGCCTCCATACAGCCCCTCTCGCAGGCGCTGGCGCTGTACCTGGCGCCGGGCCTGGACGTGTCGGTGGGCGCCACGAACCGCTACCCGCCCAATTGCACCTGCCGCGACGCCCTGCTGTCGCCCTCGCCCGCCGCCCAGATGAACGCGCCGTGCGTGTTCCAGTCCGTCGTGGACACGCGCCCGCCCGCCACCGCGTTCCAAAACTGGACGTGCATGAACGCACGCGACGCGCTCTACTTCCCCGTCCAGCTGCTGCTGCTCCCCGAGACGTACGCCATGCTGGGGATGGCGCCGCCGTACGAGCAGTACACGCAGTTCACCGGCGCGGAGCGCATCACGCCCACCTCCTCCTTCACAGCGGTCATGCTGGAGTGCTTTGCCAACTACTTCATTGGCACGGGCGGCGGGTTTGTGTCCACCACCGCCCTGGCGCCCGGCTTCCTCACCTACGACTACGCCGCCCACTTTGCCACCTGCCGCCCCTCCGCCTGCACTTACGTGTACGACAGCCGCCCTTCCGCTGCCGCCGGCATCACCGCCATGTTGGGCCTGATTAGCGGCCTCAACACGGTGCTGACGCTGGCGGTAGACCGCGTGTACGACCTGATCCTCAAACCCCGCCCCGTGGCAGCGGCGCCGCCGCCAGCTGGGTCGGACGACAGCGATGACGACGCACCTGCAGCTTAGTGTATCGATATAGGGCTGTTTGTGCCGCCTGTCTGAGTAGCGGCCGTGTCCCTGTGCCGTTGTGCTTCCTTGCCGCCGTTGTGTTAATAACTATCATGATAACTATTAGGTTGAATCCAGCGTTAAGTTACATGTGCAACACGCCGCGCACACGCGCCAACCACGCGTCCAGCACCGGCTGCAGCCGCCACCAAGCCAGTGCAGGGGCCGCGCTGCCGTCCGCCGCGGCGTCGCCACCACTCGCGCCGCGGCACAGCGTGTAGGGGCCCGGGAGGTGCGGAAGTTCAGATGCCGGGTGCAGCGGCTCCCATGGCGTACCGTCATCCGTGTCGGTAGCCGCCGCAGCCGCTGCTGCTGCTGCTGCGCCCCCACCACCCCCGCCGCCGCCACTGCTAGTCGGGCGTGGCGGGACGGCAGCTTCCCACGCATCGTGCAGCGCTGCCGCCGCCTCGTGGGTGGGCCACACCGAGTGGGCGACGCCGGCGCCGGCGCCGGCCACACGTGCCGCCGCCTCCACGCCGGAGTTCACAAACGCGACCGCGGCGGCGTATGCAGCGGCGGCCTGGCCGCGGGGGCCGCCCCCCGGGGGGTGGGGGGGATGGGGGCGGGGGGTGCCCGCCCCCCCGGCCCGCCCCCCTGGGTCGGAACCGCCGGGGGGGGGGCGGGCGCCCCCGTGGGCCGCCACAACCGCGGGGGGGGGGTGCGCCCCCGCGGGGGGGGGGGGGGGGGGGGGGGGGGGGGTGGGCACCGCAACCCCTCCCGCGCCCGCCACGCCTTCGGTGTGAGTCGCCATGGCGGTGCTGGACGCGCCCGCCGACGTGGACACAAGTACCATCGCACCCGTAGTGCCCACCGCCGCGGTTACAGCCGCAACCGCGCCATCCGCACCCGCGGCGCCGCCGCCCACATCCAACACGCGCACGCACCCTACACCGCCACCGCCGCCACCGCCGCCACCAGCGGCGGATGACGCCCAAAACAACACCGGCGCCACGGCATTGCTGTCGCGCGTCGCCACCATGGCGACGCCGCGCAGAGACACCAGGGGGTGCCGCGTCTGCCAAACACCACGCGGTGCCCGCAACAGCACCGCGCTGCCATCCTCGCTGTCGCGCGCGTCGCTGGTGGAAGCACGCACCCACCGCCCGCTCCCGTCGCTGCTGCCGGCGGCACTCGGAGCAGCATTGGCGGCGGCGGCCTCCTCAAACAGTGCATTGAGCCCCGCCGCCTCCCCAGCCGCATCGCGCACTGCCGCCGTCAGCCACTCCACCAGCCGCGCGCGGTCGCACACGGGTGGTAAGAGTGTGGCTGTGCTCACCACCACGCAAGTACCCGCGTCACCAACTGCGTGTGCGCCGACCGCCACGCCTGCCGCGTACCGCGGCGTAGCGCACCGATTCCGCACCGCTGTCATAAAGGCGCCCGCATCCGAGTACGCCACATGCAGCGGCAGCGCGAGGGCGGCAGTGTGCCCACTGCCAACCGCCAGCACGGGCGGCATCAAGCCAGCGGTGGCTGCCACCGGCAACTGCGCGCTCAGCACGGTGGCGGACGGGAAGCCAGCTGCCACCACCGCCGCGCGTGCGGCCGCTGCTGCCTTTGACCGCGCTGCTGCCGGCACAGTGGCGTCTGACACCAGCACAACGCCGGCCACAGCAGGCTGCGCCAGCAGCTCTGCGGCGCCTGCGTCAAGCCGGCGAAGCACGTCACTGGCCACCACGCCGCCTGCATGCAGCGCGGCAACCACGCCGCTCACTGCCACGCCGGCAGCAGCGCAGCGGTGAAACGCGGCGGCAAGTGGCGTGCCAGGCGGCACAACGACAAACGCCGCAAGTGGCGTTGTGCGTGGCGCGGACGGCGCAAGTGCCGAGTCGCCCAGGACAATCACGTCAGCGCTGCCGGCGCCGGCGCCCTCGCCAGCCACACCACGCCGCCCCGTGTGCACCGCCAGCGCGGCAGCGACGGGCGCCGCCAGCACGCCATCCACATCCACAACCAGCACCGCGGTCCGCCGCCCAGAGCTACCGCCCGCCGCCGTCGTCGCCAGCGGGAATGAGCTGCTGCTACCGTCACCAGTCGCTGCCGCCAGCAGGCTGACATCCACCGCCACGCGGCAGGCCCACGCGTCCAGTGCCGCGCAGACAGAGGGGCAGCCACCTGTGAGCAGGTAGGTCGCGCCCGCGCGCCAGCCGTCGTCTGCCGCCGCGGTGGGCAGCAAGGCAGGCGGCGGTGCCTCCAGTGCGGCACCCAGCCGCAGCACACCGGCACGGAAGTCATCATCCACGTCACTACCGCCACCGCCACCACCGCCACCACTGCTACCTACACCGCGCGCACGCATGCCAACAAACACGTGCAGCAGCGTGGCAGGCGGCACGGAGCCACCGTCAATGGCGGTTGCGGTAAACCAGGCGACGTCTTCAATGTCGTCGCCCAGCTGCGTGGCAGCGTCCCACGCCGCTGCCTCGGCTTCCGCGTCAGCGTCCAGCACCGCGCGGCCTGCGGCACGGAACTCTGCTGCGCCACCGATCGCCAGCGCGCCCAGCTGCGCCCGACGGTCCAGCACGGCTGCCATACGCAGGACGTAGGTGTGAGGCGGAGGTGCCGCGTGCGCACGACCAGCAGCTACCGCAACCGCTGGCGTCAACAGCGTGATCCCGGCGGTGCCGGCTGCCGCTACGTGCACCCCGCCGTCGTAAAACCCCAGCGTGCCGGCCACCGCAGCGCGACCACCAATCCCAACCATGCGGGACTGCGGCGCATACGTCGCTGCGCCGGCTGCCGTCGGCTCGCGCAGCGCCGGGATGATAACGCGCCCCAGCGCCGTCTGCCAATCATATGTCGCCGCCGCGGCGCCGCCAGCGGCGTCCGACTTGCTCTCTGTCGCGCCACCACGCGCGTCGGTGTCGTCATCCGAGTCAGAGGCGAAGCTGCCAGACGATGCGTCGCTCTTTGAATCGTCGCCGCCGTCGTCGCCGCCACCTTCCGTGGCGGCTGCAGCGGGGGCAAGCCACGCGGGTGGCGCATGTGCGCCGATGCGTGGCAGGTAGTCAGGCGCGCCCAGCGCCGTAATGACTGTCACCACAGCAGCGGTGCGGCGGGTGCTGCCCGCCCCTGCCCCAGCAGCCGCCGCCGCCGCCCCCGCTGCTGCGTGGCCAAGCAGGAAGCGCGGGAACAAAGCCGATGCACCAGCAGCAAACCTGGCGGCAACGCCGTGGCTGATGTCCACACCGGGCGCCAGCAGCGGCAGGGGCGCGTCGCCGTGCAGTGGCGCGATGGCCACCGTGTCGCCCACTGCCACGTTGCCAGCGGCAAAGCGGATGTAGAACATGGTCGAGGTTGCTGCGGCGTCGTGCTGCGCCAGTCCGGTGCCATCAATGGCAGCCACTGTGACGGTGGTTGCGGCGCCGCCAGCTGAAGCAGTGAGCGCGGCAGTCAGTGAGCCCACATTGAGCGGGGTGGGGCAGCCTCCTGGCGTCGCAAGTGCCGCGAGTGCCGCTGCATAGGTGGCCACCAGTGCGGCAGCGGCAGGCGGCGGCGGCTCCACCAGGCAGCAGGTGCGGCAGAGGCGCAGGCCGTAGCAGCCGTCAGCGCCCTCCAGCACCAGGTGTGGTCCGGCAGCGGCAACTGCCTGCCCCGTTGTGTCTGCATCCGCCGCCGTCGATGGCGTGATGACGGCGCCAGGGGTGGTGCCCGCCAGCCATGCCGTGGGTGGCGCGCGCTGCAGTGCACCGTGCTCCCAGTATGCCGCCAGCGGCTCCACCACGTCGCCCAGCGTGGTACCAGCCCGCCGTGCGGTGCGCAGTGCCGCAGCCCACTCGCGCCCCAGCGGCGGCAGGCCATCGACCAGTGCCGCCTTCAACGTGTGGGCGTCTGCGGCACCCAGCAGTGGCGTCAGCGCCTCCCACACGCCGCCCACCGCGTGCCGGCGTGTAAGGAAGCCACCGGGGCCCACACCGTCCAGTGCGTATGCCTGCACCAGCGGCCAGCCCTCTGCAGCAGCGGCCGCCGGCACGTGCCGCGGCAGCGGGAACGCCAGACGCCCGCATGCCTCCACGGCAGCCACAAAGTCAGCGATCTTGGCAGCCTCCACCACCTCCGCGTCCCCACCCACGTCGCCCGCCGTCAGGCTGTCCACCACCACACCGCCGCCTGCAGCCGCCCACACCACCGGCGGCGTGGCATCGGAGGTGGCGTCCAGCAGCAGCAGGCGCGCATCCCGCGCCGTCACCACCAGCACCGCCTCATCCGCGCCGCGCACCTCCGCCAGCGGGTAGCCCGGCGTGCTGCCGCCATCGGATACAGCGTCGCCGCACCACCCGCTGGCGCCGCCACACAGCCAGCCCACCAGCGCGCGTGCCGCCGCGCTGCCGCCCCCGCCGTCCTCGCCGCAGATGGCCACCAGCGCCGGCGGCCGGCTGTCGTCGTCGGATGATGTTGTGGTAGCGGTGGGCGCCAGGAAGGGGGCCAGCGCACTCCGCAGCGCACGCAGGCGGCCGCCCGCCGCCACTCGTGAGTACGGTACCGGCATGGTGGTGGCCTTTGTCTTGGCGCAGTGACAGAGGTATGTCAGCAGCGGGGAGCAGCTGTAGCAGCAGTAGCAGCACCAGCAGCTCCAGCAGCTCCAGCAGCAAGTAGCAGTAGTAGCAGTAGTAGCAGCAGCAGCAGCAGCAGCAGCAGCAGCAGCAGCACCAGCAGCTCCAGCAGCTCCAGCAGCAAGTAGCAGTAGTAGCAGTAGTAGCAGCAGCAGCAGCAGCAGCAGTTGCAGCAGCAGCAGCAGCAGCAGCAGCAGCAGCAGCAGCAGCAGCAGCAGCAGCAGCAGCAGCAGCAGCAGCAGCAGCAGCAGCAGCAGCAGCAGCAGCAGCAGCAGTAGCAGCAGCAGCGAGTAGCGAGTAGCGAGTAGGACTACTAACGGTCGCCAACGGCTACTACTGGTGGGTCAGATGGTGAGATTGGCAAGTCGAAAGGGACAATGGCACGAGCCGAAAGCAAGCAAGAGAGCGCCTCCTACTTAGGTAATGACGCGAGGAGTGTGATTTGATTGTGGAGTGGCGGTGCCGTTGCGATAATTGCGGCTGTACTGTGGTAGTAGTACCAGCAAGGTCCAACGGCTGGATACGGTGCGAGACTGCCACGAGGAGACTGTAGGCTGTGTTGCAGCAGCCACTGAGCAGCAGCACTAATGCCTCCGTGCAACAACAATCCATTATGCTTTGTCCCAATTAGACCGGATGCCATTGCTGGAGGTGCCATGGTGGCGCTGTTATTTGCCACTTTGTGCGTGTGCCGCAAGCCCAAAGATACCAAGTCATGAACTCCATCTTTCGAACCACAATACTGCCCAAATTCTCCCGATTCCCGTCCATTCATTCCAGTTATGAGCCCACCCCACGCGCGACGGGGTATTGCTTTGCGCGGCGCCTCCTGTGGCTCTGTGGGCGCCGCCATTGATTGAGTGGAGACAAGACTGCAGTTTGGGAAGTGCAGCGTTCTGCGTTCTGCTGCAGCGCGCTCAAACGCCCTGCTGCAGCGGCCGCTGCTGCTGCTGCAACACAACACGCACTGAGACCGTAAACCGTACTCCGATACACACTTCTAACAAGCTTCTCAACCCCCCGTCTTTGGTTCGCTCGCCTCCAAGTGCCGCCTGGAAGTCGTCCGGACCGACAAGTACCGGTACCAGTACTGGTAGTGGTGCAGTGAAGTGAAGAAGTGTCTGAAGTCAGACTCGCGTTGGAAATTTTCAACTCCGAGGGGGGGCAAAAGTAGCCGATTTCACAACGATATTACAACCCCTTTGCGCGCCATTTGGTGCGCACTTTGTGTGTGAGTGGGTCAAGGGGCGGTGGCATCCCGGATTGTTACCCCCCTTGCCTCGTTTACCCCCACCCCCGATTTTTGGTAGCCCCCCAAAGTCGACCCCTCTCCGTCCCTACTCACCCCCGCTCGTCGCCCCTCTCGCCTCCCTTTCGTTGCCGCACTCCCTCACCCTCTGTACTGCAGTATCGGCACCAGTAGTAGACTCAATCAGTAGTTGTGCTGTCCCAGCTCCCACCCTGGTCTACTTGTAGTAGCCTCTCCCACTCTCAGCGCCCTTCTCTCACTGTGTCACCCCGTCACACCTCCACCTCGCACACCACCTCCATCCGCACCCCATACCTACCACCATCCAACGTCGCCATGCTGCACGCCCACGCACGCATGGCGGCGGCGGCTGCCGCGCTAGCGTCGGCTGCCGCTCGCGCCCCATGCCGTGTCCCGAACCGCGCCACGGGCCGCGGTGTGGCCGCTGTCACAGCGTCGCTGTCGTCGCACTCGCCGTCGCTGTCGTTGCCGTCGCACTCGCCGTTGCTGCGGCCAGCAAAGACGTACCTCAGCAGCAGCAGCAAGCCGCCATTGCGGGACGCTGCGACGCCGCGGGTGCCGGTGCGGGCGCACGGCAGCCATAGTCGGCACGACGCCACCATGCTGGCGGGGTCGGCGGCGGGGCGCAGTGCCACATCCACGGTGCTGGCGGCGGGCCTGCTGTCGGATGCCACGCTGACGGCGGTGAAGGGCGCGGCGGGTCTGTGGAGCGGCAGCGCTGGCCTGCTGTCGGACGCCCTGCACTCCGCCGCCGACATGCTGATCAGCGTGTCTACCATCGTGACGACGCGGTTTGCGGCGGTGCGACCGGACCATGACCACCCGTACGGACACGGGCGGCTGGACAGCCTGGGCGCGCTAGTGGTGGCGTCGCTGCTGACGGGCGCGGGTGCCAGCATGGGGTGGAAGGCGGCGGTCAGCGCGGTGGACCTCATCCAGGGCGTGTCGCCGCAGCCGCTGCTGGAGCTGCTGGGGCCCATGTCGCCTGAGGTGCTGGCGCGCCCCGAGGTAGCTTTCACCGCCATCGCCGCCTGCGCCGTCAGCGTCGTCATCAAGGAGTACGTGTACCGGTGGACGATGCGCGTGGGCATGGCGCTGCGGTCGCAGGCACTCATCGCCAACGCGTGGCACCACCGCGCCGATAGCTGGACGTCGCTGGTGGCGGCGCTGGGCATCGGCGGCAGCATGGCGGGCGTGCCGCTGCTGGACCCACTGGCGGGCCTGGCGGTGGCGGGCATGGTGGCGGCGACGGGCGTGCGCATCGCCTCCACCGCGCTGGAGGAGCTGATGGACAAGCGGCTGGACAATGACGTCATCGCGGCGGCGGTGGACATTGCGCGCATGCACGCCGACGTGCGCGGCGTGCGCAACGTGCGCGCGCGGCGCATGGGGCCCTCCGTGCTGCTGGACATGGAGTGCGCCATCTCGCCGCACATCACCGCCGCCGCCGCCGACGTCATTGCCGGCCGCATCCGCGAGCGCCTGTTCACGGAGCAGCCGCACGTCTCCGAGTGCCTCCTCCACTTTGCGCCCGCTGACGCGCACGACGGCTGGACCACCGCCGCACCAGCGCGCCCCGGCAGCCACCAGAACAAGGCGCACGTGGAGCCCGTCGTGGAGCCGGCGCCCGCCGCCACGCCCGCGCCCGCCGCCGCCGCTGACCCCTCCGACTCCCCCGTGTACAGCTTTGACGAGATTACTGTGCGTATTGTTGTCACACAACAACGCGGCTTCACCCACTACACGTTGCCGCGCACCACTGCCCCCTTCCACTAACGCAGGACAACATCCGCGCCACGCTGCTGCGCGTCAAGGGCGTGCGCGCGGTGAGCAAGCTGGACATTCACGTAGAGAGCGCGGCGGAGCACACGCTGCACATGCACGCCAACGTGGTGATAGAGCCGACGATGACGGTGCAGGACGCGCAGGGGGTGCTGCGTCGCGCCGCCAGCGCGGCGTCGCGGTGGTCCATGCCGGTGTCCAAGGCCGGCGCCACGGCAGGCGCGGCTACCCCTGCCGCCACCACCGCCGCCACCACCGCTGACGATGCCCACGGTCATGACCACGGGCACGGGCACAGCCACGGTGGAGAGGGGCACGGGCACTCGCATGCGGCGCCACCTCCAGCAGCCACCGCCACCGCAGCCGCCGGCGGCCGGTGGAAGGTGTACATCTCTGACGTGAACATTGAGATGAACCCCACATAATCCGGTGCTTCATATTGTTCCCTGCTGGTCCGACGAGGGAGTGTGCCCACTTCAAACGATGATTGATTGTCCAAATAACTTAGGACCGCGCGGTGGCGCTGCGGCTGGAAGAGGTAGTGGCGCTGCCGCCGCCGCCGACGCCGCCACCAGTGCCAGGTGGCAGCTTGAGGGGCTGAATGGTTGGCACGCCAGACGACGGGGAGGGCGGCGCCACGGTCGCCGCAGCGCTCAGCTCCGTCAGCATGAGTTCCACGTCCACTGCCGGCACGCGTACGCCGCCGGCGGCAGCCACCGTGGCGGTGGCAAACAGTTGCAGCACCGCGTCGCGCACGGCGCCCTGCACCGTCTCCAGCGCCGCAGCGTTGCGCCGCGCGCCCGCCACCGCCGTGGTGTGTGCTGCCACTGCTGTTGCCGCCTGTGCCGCCACGCGCACGTGGTTGCCCGCCTCCGCTGCCGCAGCCGCGCCCGATGCGTGCGTGGGGTCCACATGGTGCCAACCCGTCGGTGCTGCGCTGGCACCCGCACTGGAGGGCGAACCTGCCGGAAGCGGTACGGGTGCCACATGCAGTGCCAGGGGCGTGGTCGGCGTGGTGGGCTGGAACCACAGCGGCGCGCCACGCAGCTTGTCCAGCCGCTCAATGCTGGGCATGGAGCGGCTGGCGCCCTTGATCTCCGCACGCAGTGCCGTCACCTCCGCCGGCGTGGGTGCCACCGGCAGGCGGCTGGCGCGCGGCGGCGGCGGTGGCGGCGCTGTGCTCAGCGCCAGCGCATTGATGCCTGCCGGTGGCCGCCCGCCGCCGCCACTCGTGGGCGTCGACGGCGCCGCGGCGGCGGTAGATGGCGGCAGGAGGGCACGCAAGGCGGCAGAGCGCACATCCACCAGGTCCGCCACGTCGGGCGGCGCGGCGCCTGCCAGGATGGCGTGCGGCAGGGTGACGGGCCGGCGCATGCGTGCCGGCAGGGGGAGCTGTGCGCCCTCGCAGCACGACAGCAGATGCTCCAGCACGGCGCGCGGCAGTGAGCGGCTGCCGCCGGCACGCGCTGGCGCACACTGCGCCGCGTACCCCGCCGCCGCAGCGGACAGCATAGCAGCCAGGCGCAGGCCGGGTGCGACGCCGAAGGCATCGGCAGCGGCACCGCCTGTGGCGGTCAGCGCCGTCAGCGCCGCCGCGGGGCCCGCAGGCGCCACCCCACGCCGGCAGTCCTCCACCAGCACCAGCGCGCCGGTGGGCGTGCGGCGCAGGCCAAGCGAGTGCGGCAGGTTGGTGCCCGCCGCGATGGCAGCCGAGGCACGCGCCACAAACGCCTCCACGCCGGCGCCCAGCTCCAGCGACGCGCGCGACGCGTCGGCGGCGCAAGCGCGGCCTAGGCGCGCCGCCACACCCGACAGCCAGCGTGCCAGCGCGGCGGCATGGCGCACCAGGCGCAGGATGGCCGCCCGGTAGTCACGCACCGCCAGCCGCACTGCCACAAAGCAGCCCTCATCCACCGGTGGCGGGCCGGCCGCCACGGCAGCGGCAATGGCAGGCGGCATCTCCGTCGCTGCTGCAATGGACGCCGCGTCACGCCGCGTTAGCGCCGGTGTGCCGCCCTCCTCATCGCTGGCGGTAGGTGACTGCGCGGGTGCGCCAGGTGCAGTAGCCGACGCCGCTGGTGGCGGCGCCAGTGACGCAGTGCTGGAGCTGGCAGGCAGGCCTGCCCGCGCCGTCGCCTTCGCGCCACTCTTATCCGCCGCCGCTCCCTTGCCACCCGTCGACTTGGCCGCCGCCTTGGCGGCTGCCTCCGCTGCCTCTGTCGCCGCGCGCTCGCGCTCGTCCTCCTCTGCGCGCACGCGTGCAATGGCCGCCTTCAACACCGCGCGCTCCTGCGCCACGCGTCGTGCCCGCAGCCGCACCTGCGACACCATCACGCCCTCCGCTTGCGCCGCCACCGCATCCGCAACACCCAGGCCGCGCACCGCGGCAGCCACCAGCGGCTCCAGCATGCGCACCGCGTCCGCCAGCAGCGGCGGAGCGGTTGCCAGCAGGCCACTGGAGCCCGCACCGTCACCGCCTGCGGCAGCGCTGCTGCCGTCATCACCACCGCTGCCGCTCGCCGCGCCTGCACCCTTCGCGCCAGCCTTCCCGCCTGCAGCCGCGCCACCGGCAGCAGCGCCAGCGGCGCCGCCCTTGGCGCCAGCAGCCGCCGCGCCCGGCTTAGCAGCGGCAGTGGATGACGCAGTGGTGGCCGGTGCTGCAGAAGCCGCAGCAGTCGCTGCTGCCGCGCCGCCAGCTAGTGCGCTTCCATCCTCCCCGCGCAGCGTGGGGTCAGCACGCACCAGCGCAATGCACGGCACTGCGCCGTCGCCGGCAGCCACGTCGCCCTCCGCGCTTGCCCCGTCGCCGCCACGCCGACCACTCGTCGACACAACGCTGGACGTGGGGCCGCCCAGGGGCGACGCGGGAGAGCCAACGCCGGTAGTACCTACCGACGTGGTTGCCAGCGAGGGCCCCGTTGACACCGGCCCCCCGTGCCCCGCCGCAGCGGCGGAGGAGTAGCTGTCGTGGGCATCCAAGGCGGCGCGCAGTACCGCCTCGGCGCCGCCGTCTGCATACGCGGCCTCCAGCAGCGCCGCCATGGCAGCGCCGTCGTCATCATCGCCGCCTGCCCCGGCGCCGCCGGCACCAGTTCCGCTGGCACCCGCCTTCCCACCCGCCGCAGTCGCGGGTGTTGCCGTGGCGCCCTTCTTTGGCGGTGCGGCGCGCTTGTCGGCGCCAGCAGCGGCGGCAGCGCCAGCGGCAGGTGGCGCGGCAGCCTTGCCGCCACCACTGCTGGCAGCAGCACCTTTGCCGCCCGCTGCTGGCGGGCTGCCGGCCGGCGCGCCACCCCGTGCAGACGGCAAGGGCGGCGCGGCGGCCGCGGCAGCTGCTGCCGCCGCAGCGGCTGCAGCAGCGGCAATCTCTTCCTTGGCAGCTGTCACGGTGGCATTGAACGCCTCTGTAGCGGCTGCTGCAACGGCGCCCCGCGTGCCGCCCGCCACGTCTGCCACAAACCCGCCCTCGGTGGCGCGGTAGTAGTCCAGCAACAGGGTGCGCGCCGCCGTCAGGCGCACCGTCTCTGCCTGCGCCAGCGCCAGGCACGCCGTCACCGCCGCCGCCACCGCGTGCTCCACCCAGCCGTCCCGGCCCAGCGCCGCCACGCGTGCCTCATTCTCGCCCTCCCGCGCATCCACCGCGTCCCACATGCGCTCCGCCGTCTCTTCCAGGCGCAGGCCCAGCTCCGCCGCCACCGCGGCGTCGCGGCGTGCGGCGGCATCCACCGCCCCGCCAGCGGTGCCCAGACCCAGGTCGTTGTGGTGCCGCACGTAGTGCAGCAGCAGGGCATCCAGCTCGCCGGCCGGCCGGCTCAGGTACTCGCCCAGCCGGGCGCGCACCAGCTGCACGCGGCCCGACGCGCCCACCGTCACCATGCGCAGCGTGCGCAACGCGGGCGCCGCCAGCTCTACGTAGCTGGCAACTGCGCTCTGCCAGTGTGCAGCCAGCGCTGCAAAAGCGGCACGCGCCGCCTCTGCCGACCGCAGCGGCGCACCAGTGGGCAGGCGCGGCAGGGGTGGCCACAACCGCCCCGTCCGTGGCTCCACCATCGCGCCCGCCACGCCGCTCCGCTGCGGCCCACCTCGCGCACTGGCGGGCGCCCCCGTGCCACGTGGGGTCATCGGCGCCACCACCTCCGCCAGCGCCACCCCGACGCCCAGCCGGCCATCGCGCGCATGCGCACGGGCGGCGTCTGCAGCATCAGCCAGCGCCGCTTCCACCCCCTGCGCAGCCGTCACCGCCGTCGCACGCGCCGCCGACGCCGCCTCCGCGGCAGCGGCAGCCTCTGCAATGGCAGCCTCCACGGCGTCCGCGATATCGTTAAGTGGCAGCGGAAGCGCGCACTCTGGCGACCGCCAGGCATCAACAGAGCGCACCACGCAGGAAGGCGCGTACCAGCCCGCCACACCCGCCGCCGCCGTGTCTGCCTCCTCCACCGCCGCCGCGTACGCGGCACCGGTGGCAAACAGGTCGTGCCCATCAACCGCGGCGCCCACCGCTACCTCACAGCCGTCAGCACCGGGGCGGTAGCCGTTGTCAGCTGCCAATACCGGCAGCAGGGCACCGGCGGCCTCGTCAGTAAACGACGGCGGGCAGGCGTCCAGATGGAACAGCCGCGACCGGTTGGAGCAGAAGGCGGTGCCGGGCACGCATGTGTGCGCGGGTGGCGCTTCAGTAATTGTTGGCTCACCGTCAGCCGCCGCTGCAGTTGCAGGTGTCGGCTGCTGCGTCGGGATGCCGACTCCCAGACTCGCCAAGCTGGCGGCGGTCACCACGCCCTCCGGCAGCTCACCACCCGCGTCGGGGGTGGATGCCACTGGCGGCAGCGGCGTGGGCGCGGCGCGCCAGCCCAAGGCACGGCGCAGCAGGGCGGCAGGCGGGCTGGCGATGCGGACAAGCACCTGCAGCGCCGACGGCCACCGCACGGTGTACGCGTCTGCCAGCGGCGGCACACGCGTGGCGGGGGCAAGCACACGGCTCCAGAGCGCCACATCGTGACCAGCCGGGTCGCCTGCCGCTGCTGCAGCGGCTGCGTCAGCCGCCACGTCTGCAGCGGGCGTGATGCCAAACGCAGGCGCAATGTCCACACCCGTGCCAAACACGGGCGCTAGCAGGCGCGGTGTGGCAGCCTCCAGCGCCGCCGCCGCCGCAGCCACCTCCTCCGCTGACACCAGCAGCGGGGTCCCGGGTGCGGGGCGCAAGGCCGCGGCCGGCGTGCCGCCCAGGGCGCCCTCCAGCGCCTCCGCCTGCGCAGCAGTGGCAGGGAACCCCACCAGCAGGAAGCCGCGGAGGTCGGCGTCATTGCCTTCCCGCAGCGGCAGCGCGCGTACCACGGCTGCCACCAGGCCCGCCCACTCGGCGTCAGGCAGGTCGCCATACGCCAGCCGACGGCGGGTCGCGGTGGCGCCACCACCGAACAGGGTCTCGGCGGCATGCGCGCCCCACGGCGCCACGGCGGCGCGCAGGGCGTCCTGCGCCGGCGGCGGCAGCATGCCCATCAACCCAGCAGACGGCGCCCAGGCGGCGTCAAACAGGGACGCCACGGCAGCATCATCGCCACCAACGCCGTCCGTCTGCGGCGGCGCCGCAGCGCACGCCACCGCCCACTGCGCCAACGCCAGCGGGTGGATGGGCGCCAGACGGGCAGCAGCAGCAACGCGGGCAGCCAGCAGTGGCACGCCGCTGTGTGGCGGGCCCACCACCGCCGCCCGCACCGTGCCAGGTGGCAGACACGCCAGCACACTACTTCCGGCACCGTCCTCCTTGCTGCCATCGTCAGCAGCGGAGGACGGCGGCCGGCTGGAGCCGTCGCCTCCGCCGCTGCTGTTATTTGCCACGCGCTCCACTGCCGCCACCACCGCACCCAGGATGTCGCTGCCCAAGTCAACGTCAGCCGTCAGCGCGACACGCAGGGCGGGGGAGGTCAGGACGGGGTGCGCATGTGGCGGCACCGCCGGTACTGCCGCTGCCGCCGCCGCAGCAGCTGCTGCAGCTGCTGCTGCTGCAGCTGCCCCTGTTGCTGGCGGCGCGGACGACGATGCCACGGGCGGCATGGTAGGTAGGGAGTGTCCCGCCGCGGGTGTCCTCGGCGTGGTCGCCGCCGCTGCCGCAGCCGCAGCTGCTGCCTCAGCCTCCAGGCGCACAAACAGCGCAGCGGTGCTGCTGTCGCGGGCAGACGTGCTCGTAGGCGGGCGGCTCAGTGCTGCATCGGCGGCCACCTCCGCCACCAGCGGATCCTTCGCCGCCGCTGCGGCCGCTGCAGCGGCGGCTGCAGCTGTCGCCTCAGCTGCTGCGGCGGCCCCGCTGTCGGAGGCAGATGACGCTGCACCGCCGGCCCGCCCACTGCTGGCGCCGCTGGACTTGCCGCCCGCCGCCCCGCTGCCGGCTGGCGGCGCAGACGGCTTGGCACGCGCCCCCGCGCCCTCCTTGTCCTTCCCGCCACCCTTGCCGTCTGCCGCCGGCGCAGCGGCAGCGTCGCCGCCACCGCCGCCGCCCAGCGGCTCCACACCCAACGCTGCTGCAGCAGCGGGGAACATGGAAGCCAGGTTGGGTGCAGCGCCCCGCGTGGCGGCGGCGTCAGCGGCAGCAACAATGAAGTGCTCCAGCGCCACAAGCGCCGCGGCGCCCGTGGTTGCGTCGTTATGCCGCGCCGCCAGCCAGGGGTGCACCGCCCACGGCCCCACCGCGCGCACGTACGCAGCCAGCGCGGAGGCGTCACACACCGTGTGCACCGCGTCGCCAATAGCAGCCGCATCCGCTGGCGCACCCAACGCCGCCGCCACCGCCGCGTCTGCCTCGCCCGTGTCACTGTCCCCGCCGTCCTCGGAGATGCGCGACGGCACGTGGGCAATGGCGGCGGCGGTGATGGCGCTGTGCGCGCCAACGTCCATGGCAGCCCGCGTCGCTGCCATGCTGGCGACGCCCTCCCCCGCTGTCGCTGCGACACCAGGCCGGGCGCATGCCTCTGCTAGCGCCTCAGCGGCAGCAGCATTGCTGCCGCGCACGCCAGCCAGCAGGGTGCCCGCCACAGCTGCCAGTGCGGCAGCCGCATCGGCGGGTTGTTGCGGCGCCGGCGCCGTGCTGGCGGCCGGCGACGCGGCCGCTGACGATGACGAGGAGGCAGACGCCGGCGCCGCGGCTGCTGCTGCTGCTGCGGGTGCGCCTACGCTGGCGGCGGCAGCGGTGGCACGAATACGGGGCACCATGGCATCCAGCTCCGGACCAGACGCCGCCGCGTGAGGCCGGGCGCAGGCAGACAGCGGCAGCGCGCCGGCACCGCCCGTCGGCAGCCGCGGCGATACAGCCAGTGACGGCTTGCGTGCGTCGTCGGATGCGGCATCCTCATCAGCAACCGCCAGCACGGCGGCGGCACGCGCCAGCGGCACACGAGCAAGCAGCGCGCGTGCATGTGCAGTGCAGCCGGCTGGCGGCAACGCAGCGGTACCGCTACCATCGCCGGCAATCATAAACAGCACAGCAAGGTCGGCAAGGAGGGTGGGCGGCAGGGCGTCGGGGTCAGGCACCTCGCCGCGCGGCGGCACGCCAGCGACTGACGGCAGCGGCGGTGGGTACGGCGGGTGTGGGTGCGGCACACCCAGCGCGTGCGCTGCGCCGGCTGGCTCGCTGGCGGTGCGCAGCAGCTCCCGCTGCGCCGCCATCACAACCGCCAGCTCCACGCCCTGCGCCACGGTTGCAGCAACCGCCGCCGCCATGGCGGCACGCTGCTGCTCGGTGCGGGCGTCAGCGGCGGCGGCGTATGCTACCGCCGCCGCCGCAGCCGCCGCCTCAAACTCTGCCACCGTGTCGGCATACCGCTGCCGGCAAGCAGCGGCAGCGGCGGCGGCGTCAGCAGCGCGTGCAGCGGCATCCGCGTCAGCTGCCGCCGCCGCACGCTCCGCCATGCCGTCCGCGCTGGCATACACGCCGCGCACCGCCGCCAGCAGGGCCAGCTCCTGCGGTGCGCCGTCCGCAACTGCTAGCGCCGCAAAGTCGGCTGCATCGTCAGCAGCACGCCAGGCAGCCGCCTCACTTTCCGCGGCCACCAACACGGCGCGCCGCCGACGGCCACGCACCACCGCCGCCTCGTCCGCCACCGCGCGCTTACGGCGGATGCGGTCCACCCGTGCGCCCGCCGCGCCCGCGTCGCCCGCCACCGCCAGGCCGGACGCCGCCACGCGGTGGCGAAGCGCCTCGTGCAGCTCGGCGTCGCGCTTGGGCGAGGTGGGCGCACCGCCGCCCAGTGCGTCAATATTGCCGGCAGCCGGCGGTGTGGGTGGGGACGTGGATGTGGCGGCGGCGTACGCGGCCGCGATGGACTCAAATTCGGCAACGCCGGCGGAAAAGTCGTCAGCTGCGGCGGCGGCGCGCGACGCGGCGGCGATGCCGGCGGTGGCGCCCAGCTTGGCGACTGCGACGCGGCGTACATGCTCCTCCGCGTGCCGCACCGTCTGGTTCACCGCCCACTCCCGCGCGCCCGCCTCCTCGCGCACGCGCGTGGGGACGTGCGTGGCGCGCAGCGTGGCAGGGTGTGCGTCGCGCATGGCGGGGAGGGCGGCGGTGCGGTGCCCCTCGCCCACTGCCGCCGCCGCGTCACGCTGCGCCCCCAGCTTGCGGTACTCTGCCTCGTGGCCCTCCAGCACCACCGCCATGTTGCGCTCCTTCTGGTTGCCGGCCAGCACGCGCAGCGCAGCCAGGAAGCGGGAGCGCGTGACGGCGTCGTACGCCGGCTTGGAGGTCTTGAGGTGCATGTTCAGCAGCGTCTGCTGCGCCTCCTCCGGCACGCCGCGGCCCACCGGCAGCCGCTCCAGCACGCCCAGCGCCGTCTTCACGCCGTACAGCAGGCGCGCCGCCACGCCCGGCACGCCGCGGATGATGGCGTCCACGGCACGCGCCTGGAACGGGATGCCCAGCCGCGCCATGGCGGGCGCCAGCGCCGAGAAGTTGGCCACCACGGCGTCCGCGCGCTCCGTGTCGGCAAAGACGGGCGGGAAGGCGGGCAGCTGGTTGTGTTTGGCCAGGATCTCGCCCAGCAG
>Ga0066256_1002240_pt1 | contig 22296 bp, 22 predicted proteins | sample ThiBio_1000_biof_FD_87107 | JGI IMG/M metagenome (GOLD analysis project Ga0066256, IMG submission 87107) | Wastewater bioreactor microbial communities from Cape Town, South Africa - Thiocy_expt_1000_biof (version 2) | ecosystem: Engineered > Bioreactor > Thiocyanate-remediating >... | reverse complement strand
GATGTATCTTTGTGATCTGACGACGTCCCGAGCGAGAAAGCTACATCATGCGGCGTGGCTAGACCCTTTCCGGCGACTATGCGAGCGCGCACGATCTCAGGCTGCTCCACTACCTGTGCGATTGCCAGATTACCTATCGCTCTCGTTATCGAACTGGATTGGCGCGGGCCCGCTGCCGCGACATGTTTGTGCTGTATTCGAACAATCCGTGCTCCTTGGCTTACCAGACGGATGCCATACTGGCGCATCTCCAGGCCCTGCCGTCGCTGCGTGACGATGGCATGCCCGAACCGGCCGTCCAGCTCGCCCTCGCCATTACCGCCCGTCTGCGCGCAACCGATGCCGATACACTCACTGCAGTGGACCTCGACTCTATCGAGCGACAGCTTCTCCAGCTCTCCGACCGGATCAACGATCGTTTCTTCCTCAAGGGCGAGGATGCGCCGCGCGCCTCCGGCATGACCCGGCTGGCCTAGGGGAGCAGCGATGCGCTACAAGGTCAGCCACATCATCCGCGTCGATTATAACCCGCCGGTCCGCCTCGCGCACCAGTTCGGCCAGTTCGGCCTCGTTTTCCGGCGCTGCCTTGTATTGCGACACGCAATACTGGTTGCCGACCCAGTTGCGCCAAACGCCGCCCTTTTCGAAATCCATGCCCGCCCCCTCACACCGCAGTGAAACAGTTGTCGACGAACAGATGCGTGCCGCTGACGAAGCTGGCGTCGTCGCTTGCCAGGTAGAGCGCCGCCTTCGCGACCTCGTCGGGTCGGCACATGCGGCCTTGCTGCGCGGCGATCGCCGCCTCGGAGACATCGACGCCGTAGCGCGTCAGTTCCTCGACCTCGCGCTGGCCATGCGGCGTCTGGATGAAGCCCGGGCAGACCGCGTTGCAGCGGATGTTCCGATCGCGGAACTCGACGGCGATGGAGCGGGCGAACATGTGGCACGCGCCCTTCGTGGCATTGTACAGAACCTCCATGGGCGTCGCCGCCACGGCGGAGATCGAGGAGGTGCAGACGATGGAGCCTCCGCCGGCCGCGATCATCTGCGGCAGCACGGCGCGGGTCATCAGGAACATGCTGCGCACATTGATGGCCATCAGCCGGTCCCAGTCCTCCACCGTGGTTTCGAGGAAGGGGCGGATGACGATGGTGCCGGCATGGTTGAACAACACGGTGATCGCGCCGAGCGCGCCGGAAATCGTCTCTACCGCCTGGCTCACCTGCGCCTCATCCGACACATCGGCCGGCGCGAACGCCGCGCTGTAGCCTTCGTCGCGCAGGCGGGCGGCCACGGCCTCCCCCTGGCTATGCGGCAGGTCGACGATGCCGACCGCCGCGCCCTCGCGCGCAAAAAGCTCGGATGCGGCCAGGCCGCAGCCGCCCGCCCCGCCACTGACAAGCGCAATCTTGCCGTTCAACCGACCAGCCATGGGTTCCCTCCGGTGGGGCCGCCTTCACGGATACGGGGACGGACGGTTCTCGAGACGTCATCCTGTCCCCACCGGATACGAGCAGCCATGATTCTCGTTCCACGCTCTCACCCTGAAGGAATGCAATGGTCCGGTCCAGAGCCAAAAAAAGGATAAATCGGCCGCATTGCTGCGGCATACGCTTTGAAGGCCCGTGTCAACCGAGCAGAGTTTCCACCACGCACCCCGCGCCAAGAAGGCGGTCGTCGCTGCCCCTCGGCCCGGAGACGAGAAGCCCGACGGGCAGGCCGCCGTCGCCCGCGCCGCAGGGCAGCGAAACACCGCACCAGTCGAGGAAATTGCCGATCAGCGTGTTGCGCAACGTCTTGCCGTTCATCTGGAAGAACAGGTCCTCGTCATCGACGAGCGGCTGGAGCGCCGGCGCCACATGCGGCAAGGTCGGGCTCAACAGGAACTCCCCCGGCCCCAGCCGCGCCTCGAAGGCGGCGGTCAGGCGCTCACGGGCGGCAAGGGTTTCCACATAATCGGACAGCGTGATGTTTTCGCCCGAAAGCGCACGCTTGACCACACGCGGATCCATCTCGGCGGCCTCGGGGCCGGTGATGCGCTGGCGGTGGAGCACGAAGGCCTCCGCAGTGATCAGGGCGCCGTGTTTCGCCATCAGTTCGAAGATCGCCGGGAATTCCGGAAAAGCTGCCCGGCGGATACGGGCGCCGACGCGGGCAATCCGCTCGACGGCGGCCTCGAAGGCGACAACGACCGCCGGCTCCGCACCGTCGAAGACGACCGTCTCAGGAATGACGAAGGACAGATCGGCCGGATCGGGGCGCTGTGGCGCATCTACCGCCGGCAGGCCGCGCATCGCCGCGTCGATCCAGACGGCGTCCTGCACAGTGCGGCAGAGGGGCCCGAGGGAATCGAGGCTTTTCGCCAGCGGAAATACCCCTTGCATCGCATAGCGCCCACGGGTCGCCTTGTAGCCGACGACGCCGTTGAAGGCGGCCGGGATGCGGATCGACCCGCCGGTATCCGTGCCGATCGACACCGGCACGAGCCCGGCCGCGACCGCCACCCCCGAACCGGAGGAAGAGCCGCCGGGAATACGGTGCTCGCCGGCCGGCGACGCCGGATTGCGCGGCGTGCCGTAGTGCGGATTGATGCCGAGGCCGGAAAAGGCGAACTCGCTCATGTTCACCCGCCCGATGCTCACCATGCCCGCACCGGCAAGCGCCCGGACCACGGCGGCATCCTTCGATGCCGGCGCACTTGTCCGCAGCACGCGCGAACCGGCGGTCGTCTGCAGTCCCTCGAGATCGAACAGATCCTTCCAGGCGACGGGAATGCCTTCCAGAGCGCCGCGCGAGCGGCCTTCGCGCAGCCGCTTGCCGGCCGCGTCCGCCTCGGTTCTCGCCCGCGCCGTCGTCATGACGGTGAAGATCGCCTTGTCCGGATGAGCCGCGATCTCCGCCAGCGTCTCCTCGGCCAGGTCGCGCGGATCGAGCGCGCCCGATTGCAGGAGAACGGAAAGCTGGGCGATCGAACGGAGCGGCATGGTCAAATGTCCTTCTCTGCGCGTCCGACGAGTTGCATCCAGCGGCGGACGAGATAATTGTGTTCATCCATGGTGGTGTTCCAGACGGCGATGCCGTTGGCGCGCTGCCAGTAGGAGCCGCCGCTGCGCACGGCGCCGCGCTTGATGCGAAGCGCGCCGTCCGGCCCCGGCAGATCCTCGCGCGCCGGGAGGCCTTCGTACCAGTAGTCCCATTCCGCCGCCGTCATGTAGCGGCGCGAGCGCTCCGGCGTGGAAATATAATAGCCCTGGCGGGCGACCACCGCGCCCGGCCAGCCGGAAATCCACCAGTTGAGATACTCATAGGCGACGTCGAGCATCCGGCCCGAAAGATGGCGGGAAAGGCACAGGCCCCCGTGCCAGGCGCGATAACCTTCCACCGGCGCGGCCTGCTCGACGGGAAAACCCTGGCTGTTGAGAATGCCGATGCCCGTGGACCACATGCTCTGGATGTCGGTTTCGCCGTGGATCATCAGACGCGCGGCGTCCTCAGCCGTGCGCCAGAAGCTGCGGAAGAAACCCACCTTGCGCCGCGCTTCCAGGATATCGACCAGCTGGTCGATCTCGTCGACGGTCATGTTGCCGATATTGCCGAAGCTCATCAGCCCTGCCGCCTGGGCCGCCAGCGCCGCATCGAAGATGCCGATGGCCGGCTCGTCGACGAGGGCGGCCCGGCCGCTCCAGCGCTCGTCGAGCAGCGCCGCCCAGCTGGTGATCGGCGGCGCATGCGCCGGCGCATCGCCGCGATAGGCGAAGCTGTCGAAATTGTGAGTCGTCGGCAGCATGGAGATGCGCCCGGTCGGCGTATCGCCGAGCGCGAGGCTCGGCTGCACGTAAAGCTTGCGTGCCGGCACATCCCCCTGCCCCATGCGGGCACTCGGGCCGATCTGTCCGATCTTCGTCAGGTCGTTGATCTCGTCCCAGAGCGCGATGCGCGCGATCTCGATCGGCTGGATGGCGCGCCAGTACCAGACGATATCGAGATTGTGGAAACACTGGTCGTAAATGTCGTAACTGTCGGGCTCCTGCGCGGCCTTGTGCTGGGTGACGATGAAATCGTTGTTGTCGAAGCAGACGTCGATGCCGAGATCGGCCTGCGCCTTCAGCCGCAGTTCCTCCAGCAGCGAGATAGCCGTTCCGAGCACGCGCAGCCTCGGGCGTCCGGCCGTATGGACGGCGGGGGCTGCGGGAACCACTTTCGGGGAATGCTTGTTCATCAAGGGTTCTGGGCGTTGCGGGTCTGTGCCACTGCCTTGGGCTGCGGGCGGGTCCTGGCCCTCCCGGCAAGCGCGAAGGCGTTGAACGACCGTTTCAACAGGTTCACATCGAGGCCGTCAACAATAAAGACGAGGCGCGAGGACCGTTCCGCCGAAGGCCAGCCGGCAAGGTGGACCGGCGGATGAACGAGATGCTGCACGCCATGCACCGCGACCGGACGCTCCTCGCCCGCCAGCGCCAGAATGCCCTTCACCCGCAGCACGCGGGCGCCATGGCGGTTGAGAAGCATGGTCAGCCAGACGCCGAAACCGGTCCAATCGACGGGTTCGTCGACGGCGATGACGAAGGAGGAGATCGCGGTATGACGCGCTACGCCGTCCGCCGTCACCTGCAAGGCCGGGGCATCGCAATAAAAGCCGCTCGGCGAGTGGAGCCCGGCCGCCCGTTGCGCGTCGTCGTCGCCAAAGAGCGTTTCCGCGCCGGGGCCGTCTTCGCCGGCGATCAGGCGCGGAGCGTCCGGGTTGAGTTCGCCAAGGCGCGACAGGAGCGCAGAAAGCTCCGCATCGCCTTGGCACAGATCCGTTTTCGTGATGACCAGCCGGTCGGCGATGGCGGCCTGGCGGGTGGATTCCACATAAGTGGCGAGCTGCGAAAACCCGTTGACGGCATCGACGGTGGTCACGACGCTGCCGGCGCGAAAGTGGTGGCGCAGCACGGGATCGGATTTCAGAGTCGAGAGCACGGGGAACGGATCGGCAAGTCCGGTGCTTTCGATGACAACACGGGCAAAGGCCGGGATGAGGCCTCGCTCCCGCCTGGAATGCAGATCGCGCAGCGCATCGGCCAGCTCGCCGCGCACCGTGCAGCACACGCAGCCCGATTGCAGCAGGACCATGGTCTCGTCGATGCGCTCGACGAGGTGGTGGTCGAGGCCGACATCGCCGAACTCGTTGATCAGCACGGCGCAATCGGACAGCGCCGGATCGGCGAGCAGGCGCTTCAGCAACGTCGTCTTGCCGGAACCGAGAAAGCCGGTCAGCAGATGCACCGGCGTGAAGACCGGCGTTTCAACCATTGTCCGCCTCCATGCGCGCGATCACACCGGGATCGAGCGGATCGCAGGACCGCCCCGAGAGTTTTTCCGCCGCCGGCCAGAGATGGCCGAGATCCTCGACCATTTCGCTCTTGCCGGTGCGGGTGGAGAGCACGAAGGACGAGCCTTGCCAGTCGGACAGGCTCATGCCGAAGGCGGCGAGCACCCGGTTGGCGGCACAGACGCGCCGGGCGCGCTCGCGGCGCCGGTCGATGCGCTCGACATTGCGGGTGAAGACGCCGGGCCGGGCCGCCGCATCCGTCCAGTGCTCGTTTCCGCCGAGAACGCCGCATAGCGAACACATCGCGCTTTTCCTTTCGTTGAAAGGGAGCGGACGCGCCGCCCCCGTCCGGGTTCATTTCTTGCGCGGAAAACGCTTGGCGAAGTCGTCGGCCATTTCGTTCATGGTGACGAACTTCACGCCCGGATGCTTGATCATATGGGCATAGAGGCGTTCGAGCATCATCAGCACCTGCGGCCGGCCGGCGACATCCGGGTGGATGGTGATCGGGAAGACCGCGTAATCCATCTCGCGATAGACCCAGTCGAACTGGTCGCGCCACATCTGCTCGATATCGTGCGGATTGACGAAGCCGTGGCTGTTGGGCGACTTCTTGATGAACATCATCGGCGGCAGGTCGTCGAGATACCAGGAAGCCGGGATCTCGATCAGATCGGTTTCCTGCCCGCGCTTCAGCGGCACCATCCAGTCGGACGGTTTGCCGGCGTAATCGATCTTGGTCCAGCTATCGCCGACACGCACGTAATAGGGCGTGAAGTCGTTGTGCATCAGCGAATGATCGTACTTGATGCCGCGTTCGAGCAGCAACTCGTTGGTGACGGTGGAGAATTCCCACCAGGGCGCGACATAGCCGGTCGGGCGCTTGCCAGAGAGCTTGGTCACCAGATCGATGCACTTGTCGAGCACTTCGGTTTCCTGCTCGCGCGTCATGGCGATCGGGTTTTCATGGGTATAGCCGTGAATGCCGATCTCGTGGCCGGCATCGGCAACCGCCTGCATCTGCTCCGGGAAGGTCTCGATCGAGTGGCCGGGGATGAACCAGGTCGTCTTGATGCCGAAGCGTTCGAACAGCTTGAGAAGCCGCAGGCTGCCGACTTCGCCGGCAAACAGGCCGCGCGAGATGTCGTCGGGCGAATCCTCGCCGCCGTAGGAGCCGAGCCAGCCGGCAACGGCATCGACGTCGATGCCGAAACCACACAAAATCTCTTTCGCTATTGGGTATCTCCTTCGTTTCGTTACGTATTTTTATCGATGATCAACCGGCCGGAATGACCGTCGCCTCGGCGGGGTTCCAGCTCAGCAGCACGGGCGTGCCGGCACGGAATGCGCCCGGGCGGGATTTGTCGCCATGGGCCTCCAGCGGTACCGCCCGACCGTCGTGAAGCCGCGCCGTCAGATGCGCGATATGGCCGACGACGTCCGAGCGCTCGATGAGGGCGTCGATGCGGTTCTTCGCGCCTGCAAGCACCCCTTCGCCCGCCGCATGCACCTCGATGGCCTCTGCCGGCACGACGAGATTGACGCGACCTTTGCTGGCGAGCGCGCCGTTGGCGCGGCCGGAAAGCGTGCCGATCCCGGTGGTCACCACCACGTCCTCGCCCTCGCTGCCGGCAACTTCGCCCGACAGCACCGTGTTGCGGCCGATGAACTGCGCCACGAACGGCGTGTTCGGGCGGGTATAGAGCTGGTGCGGCGGGCTCACCTGCTCGATGCGGCCCTGGTTCATCACCACGATGCGGTCGGAAAGCGCCAGGGCCTCCGACTGGGCGTGGGTGACGAAGATGAAGGTGACGCCAAGGCTCTTCTGCAGGAGCTTCAGCTCGTTCTGGATCGCCTTCCTGAGATTGGCGTCGAGCGCGCCGAGCGGTTCGTCGAGCAGCAGGATATCAGGCTCGACGGCAAGGCCGCGGGCAAGCGCGATGCGCTGGCGCTGGCCGCCGGAAAGCTTGTCCGGCCGGCGCTCGGCGATGTCCTCGAGGCCGAGCGTGGCGAGGATGCGGTCCACCTTGGCCTCGCGCTCGGCTTTCGCGATGCCCTTCACCTCCAGGCCGTAACCGACATTGCGGCGAACCGTCATGTGCGGGAAGAGCGCATAGTTCTGGAAGATCATCGAGGTCGGGCGGCGCTGCGGCGGCACGTCGTTCATGCGCTCGCCGCGGATCAGCATGTCGCCGGAGGAAATGCCCTCGAAGCCGGCGATCATGCGCAGCGTCGTGGTCTTGCCGCAGCCGGACGGGCCGAGAAAGGCGATGAACTCGCCCTTCCTGACCGACAGGTTGAAGTCGATGACCGCCGGCGTGCCGTTGTCATAGACCTTGCCGACATTGCTGAGTTCCAGGTCGAAAATCATGGGGGTCTCCCGAATGCAGGTCAGGGACCGGGGCACGCGCGCCCCGGTCCGCACGTCTTGGGATCATGCGTTGAGGAATTCGTCCCACTTCTGGATGAGGTGGTCGTATTCTTCCGGCCACTGGTGCCAGTAGGCGACGTTCTTGGAGCGCTCCTCGAGCGAGCCGCCGTCGCGCAGGTCCCCTTCCTTGATGCCGCGCTCTTCCGCGCCGACCCAGGGCTTGCCCTCGTACCAAAAGGCGTATTTCTCCGGCGCCATCACGTCCTTGATGTTGGTGGACGGCGAATAGTAGCCCTGCTCGGAAACGGTGATGCCCGGCTCGCCGGAGAGCCAGTAGTCGGCATAGGCGATGACGGCATCGCGGTTGGAGGTGCCGGCGATCATCGACGGGCCGATCGCCCAGCCGCGGTAGCCTTCCTTCGGGATGGCGTACTTGGCGGGCTTGCCCTGCGCCTTGACGGCCATGACGGCCGGCTGCCAGGCGTCGGAAACGACCATCTCGCCGGAGGCCATGAGGTTGACGAGTTCGCCGAAATCGCCCCACAGCGCGCGGAACTGGCCGTCCTTCTTCTTGGAGATGAGGAAGGCGGCGGCCTCGTCGATCTCGGCGGCCGTCGGGTTGCCCGGGTTCTTGACGTCGGACAGGCCGAGCGAGTTCATCGCCATGATGGCCTGGCCGAAGGCGATGAGCGGGTCGGTGTTGAGGCCCGACTTGCCCTTCCACTTCGGATCGAAGATGCAGGCCCAGGGATTGGCTTCCTCCTCGGAAACGACGTCCGGATTGCAGCCGATCGAGTCGTAGTTGCAGACGGCCGGCACCATGTTGAGCACGGTCTGCGCCTCGTCGGCCCAGATCTGGCCGACGATCTGCGCGGAGCGATCCCACTTGTCGCTCGCTGTCGTGAAGGTATCGCGGATGTTCGCCCAGTTCTTCAGCGAGGCGGCCGGGATGGTCTCCACATTGTCGGTCATGACGATGGACGGCAGGCGCTCGGCGATGATCTCCCAGCAGTCGTAGTCCTTCGAACCGGACAGGATCTTGGTCTGCGCATCCGGGAAGGTCGCGGCGGTGCCGGAGGTGCTGCCGACGCCCGATTCCTTCTTGAACTCTTCGAGAATGCGCTCCTGCACCGTCACCGAGAGGCCGATGGTGCGTAGCTGCTGGCCGGCAAGGTCAGCGGCCTGCGCGAAGGCCATGCGCGAGGAGAGGAACGGCGTGCCGCCCCCCATTGCCAGCGCCATCACCCCGGCCGAGCGCTTGAGGAGCGAGCGGCGATTGATTTCCGACTTGAACATGTCTCTTCTCCAGTTTGTCTATCGTTCCCCGGAGCCGCCCCGCGACCCCTTGTTTCACCCCGTAGCGGCGTAACCCTTCGCCGCAACGCGGCGGTTCAGTACCGGCCCACGAGCAGGCCGCCATCCACGACCAGCACCTGGCCGGTCATGTATCTCGCGCTGTCGGAGGCCAGGAACGCGGCGACATCGGCGATGTCGTCAGGCGTCCCGAGCCGCCCCATCGGAATGAATTCCGCCGCCTTTTCCGCGCCCGCCGGCCCCAGCGAGTTCTCCTCGGAAAGAAGCTGCGCCGTGCGGATGTAGCCGGGGGCGATGCCGTTGACGCGCACGCCCTCGCGCGCCATCTCGACCGCCAGCCCGCGCACGAGGCCGACGACGCCCGCCTTTGCAGCGGAGTAATGCACATGCTCGTCCCAGCCGTAGGCGACGCCCATGATCGATGAGAGCGCGATGACGGCGCCCGAACGGCGCGCGCGCATGCCGGGCGCGGCGGCCCGCACGAGGCGAAAGATGCCCTTGAGGTCGATGTCGAAGGTGAGATCCCACTTCTCGTCCGTAAGGTCGGCAAGCGGCGTGCGGTGCGCGATCCCGGCATTGGCGACGATCACGTCGATCCGGCCATGGCGCGCCTCGACATCGGCAACGAGCCTGTCGGTCTCATCGGTGGAACGGACATTGTAGAAGCGGAACTCGGCCGACCCGCCGGCTGCCACGATCGCATCGGCCGTCGCGCGCCCCTCCTTCTCCAGGATGTCCGTGACGACCACGTGATCGCCCAGCGCCCCGAAGGCCCGCGCCGTGGCGGCGCCGATGCCGATGCCGGCTCCCGTGACGATGACGATGCGCTTGTTTTCTGCACTCATGGCGGTCTCCGGATTCAAAGCATGACGTCGCCGGAATTGGGTCCGAGCGTTTGTCCGACGAAGAGGCTGGCGGCGGGGGACGCGAGGAAGGCGACGGTTGCAGCCACCTCCTCCGGCTCGCCGAAGCGGCCGAGCGGCAGGCCGGCCCGCTTGGCGGCGCGCCATTCTTCCGAAAGCTGCATGACCAGCGGCGTGTTGATCGGGCCGGGCGCGACGGCATTGACCCGCACCCCGCGCGCCGAAACCTCGCGGGCAAGCGCCTTGGTCATGCCGATGATGGCGGCCTTGGCCCCGGAATAATGCACGAGTTCGACGCCGCCGATCTGGCCGAGCTGCGAGGCGACGTTGACGATGACGCCTGCCCCGGCTTCCAGCATTGCCGGCAATACCGCCTTGGTCATCAGGAAGGTGCCGCGCACATGGACGGCGAACATGCGGTCGAAATCGCCGACCTCGAGGTTCTCGAACAGCGCCTGGTGGGCGATGCCGGCATTGTTGACGAGCAGCGTCACCTCGCCATGCGCCGTCACGGCGGCGCGGTGAATGGCGGCGGCATCCGCCTCGCTGGAAACATCGCCCGCCACGGCGACGGCCCGGCCGCCGGCGGCGCGGATTTCGTCCGCTACCGCCTCGGCCCGCTCCGCCGAGAGATCGTTGACCGTGACCGTATCGCCGCCGACGGCCAGTTTCAGGGCGATGGCACGGCCGATGCCGGAGCCTGCGCCGGTGACCAGAGCAGCGCCCGCCATCACGCTTCCTCCTGGATCGCCACGCGCTTGGCGCGGCGCACCGAGAGGCCCATCAGCACGGCATAGGTTCCCAGCAGCGCGAAGGAGAACAGCGTCGTGAGCACGCCGAAGGCGAAGACGTTGGGATGCACTTCCACCGAGAAGGTGCCGTAAATGGCGAGCGGCAGCGTCAGGTCGCGGCCCGAGGCGAAGAGCGTGCGTGAAAACTCGTCATAGGACAGCGTGAAGGCGAACAGCATGGCCGAGAGCACACCGGGGAAGATCAGCGGGAAGGTGATCTTGCGGAAAGTGCGCGCCGGGGTGACGCCGAGCGACCAGGCCGCCTCCTCCACGCTCGGATCGAAGCGATTGAAGATCGCCAGCATGACGAGGAAGGCGAAGGGAAAGGTGTAGACGACATGCAGCACGAAGGCCGTGCCCCACCAGTGCCGGTCGATGCCGAGCGTGTTGGCGACCAGCGCCATGCCGAGGCCGACGAGCACGCCCGGAACCATCATGCCGAGCACGATGAGATAGAAGACGACGCCCGAGCCGCGGAATTTCCGGCGGAAGGCCTGGGCGGCGGTGACCCCGAGCACGGTCGAGACGATCATCGTCATCACGGCGAGCGCCAGGGAGCGCACCAGCGCCTGTTCGATCGGCAGCGGGGCGATGCGCGACGGCGGGGTCAGCCCGAACAGATGCTTGTACCAGTAGGTCGACCATTCGATGATCGGAAACTGCGGCCCGCCCTCCGGCCCGGTCTGGAAGGAGAGGATGGCGAGGACCACGAGCGGGCCATACAGGAAGACGATGAACAGCGCCGTATAGAAGCCGAGGCCGAGCTTGATGCCGGATGCGTTCATGGTTCAGAGTTCCTTCCTGAGATCGACGACCCGGAGCATGGCTGCCACGACCGCGCCCATCAGGATGGTCAGCACCACGCCGGCGACGGCGGCGAAAGCCCATCTCGGCGAGCGGCCCGGGGTGACGAGGATGTTGCCGGGCAGGTTCAGCTTTCGGCCGGACAGCGCGGCGGAGGTTGCGAATTCGCCGAGCGCCATGACAGAGACGAAGATCGCGCCGACCACCACGCCCGGCATGGAGAGCGGCAGGATGATGGTGCGGAAGATGCGCCAGAAGCCGGCACCCAGATCCTGCGCCGCCTCGATGACCGAACCGTCGATGCGGCCAAGCATGAAGGCGATCGGCCCGACCATGAAGACGCAATAGATCTGCGTCATGCCGATGATGACCGAGAGTTCCGAAAACAGCAGCACCTCGATCGGCTGCGTGATGAGCCCGATCTTCATCAGGATCATGTTGATGGCGCCCTCCTTGCCGAGCATCGGCCGCCAGGCGAGCACGCGGATGAGGAAGGAGGTCCAGAACGGAATGACGCAGAGCACCAGAAGCGCCGTCGAAAGTGTCTTGTTCTTGACGAAGAGCCCGACGAAGAGCGCGGCCGGATAGCCGACCAGCAGCGTCGACACCAGCACGATCAGCCAGATGCGGATCGTCGTCCACAGCGCGCCGAGATAGGTATCGGAGGAAAAGAAGGTGATCCAGCTGCTCAGCGTCAGCGTCGGCTCGATCTTGAAGGTGGTCTGCGTCCAGAAGGAGACGTAGACCATCATCAGGATGGGCGCGACGAGGAAGAGCAGCATCCAGAGGACACCGGGGGCGAGCAGCAGCGCCGTGCGGTTCGGCTGCCTTGGGGTGGAAGGCGCCGCCGTTTCGACGGGCTTGTCATGGCTGGTGGCGGCCATCGTCATCTCTCATTCTCCGGATGGAAAGGGGCTGGACCGGCGACGGGGGGCTCAATCGAAGACAAGGGCGTCCTCCCGTTTCCAGACGAGGGCATAGCGGGCCTTCTCCTCGAAGGCCTCGGGCGCGGAATGGCTGAGATGGGTCTCCACCTCGAAGACACGGCCGTCGTCGAGCGTGAAGAAGGAATTGATCGCCGCCCCGGAATACTCGCTGGCGACGAAGCTCGCCTCGATGCGCACTTCGTCGCCAGCCGCCGCCGCGTCCCGGGGACGGATTGCAACACGGTCGTAGCGGATGGCATAGGCCGGCGTGCCCGAGGTCTGCCGCGCGCCGCCCAGCGCCAGCCGTCCGACGGAGCTTTCGAAGGCATCGCCTGAAACCGTTCCAGGGAAGATGTTGTAGCAATTGAGAAACCGCGCGACATCGGCCGAGGCCGGGCGGCTATAGAGCGTGCCCGCATCGGCGGATTGGGCGATGCGGCCGCGATCGAGCACCAGCACGGTATCGCCCATGGCCAGCGCCTCGGTCTCCGAGCCGGTGACATGCAGGAAGGTGACGCCGCAGCGCTCGCGGATGGTGCGCAGTTCGCCGCGCATGCGGGCGCGCAGATTGGCGTCGAGCGCGCCAAGCGGCTCGTCGAGCAGCACCATGCTCGGCTCCGTCACCAGCGTGCGGGCAAGCGCCACGCGCTGCTTCTGGCCGCCGGAGATCTGTGTGACCGCCCGGTCCTCCAGCCCGGAAAGACCGACGAGACCGACCATGTCGCGCACCTTCGCGGCCGCGGCCCTGGTATCCGTCACCGGATCGACGGCGCGGTTTTCGAGGCCGAAGGCAATGTTCTGCGCGACGCTGAGATGCGGGAAGAGGGCGAAATTCTGGAAGACGAAGCCGATACCACGCGCGTGCGGGGCAACGCCGTCGATGCGCCTGCCGCCAAACAGGATCTCGCCGCCATCCGGCTGCTCGAAACCGGCGATGACGCGCAGCAGCGTCGTCTTGCCCGATCCGCTCGGCCCCAGCAGCGAGACATAGGAGTTTTCCGACAGCGCCGCATCGACGCCGGCCAGCGCCGGCACGCCGGAGAAGGCCTTGTGCACATTCTTCAGTTGAAGGACGGATGACACGTCTTTTCCCACCAGTTCAGGCCCGGACTTTTCGCGCAAGGCTCCGCCATCCACCGGGCGCGCGAAGGCGGCCGAAGACGGCAAAATATTCCTGTCCGCACCTCTGTCAGAGGCCCGGCATAGCGTCGATCCTGGGCATTTCGTTCGGTTCCACCTGCGCCGTTTGTTCTGGGCGTCTTGTTGTCAAAACCATGACATGAATGATTTTTGTATTCAATAGCCTTTTTAGAAATTTCTCTCTTATGGAGAAACTCCCCAGCCAGCCGGAACATTTCAGCGGTGACCACGCGACAATCATGATCAACTTCACGCCTTCATTTGTTCATTTTACGCGCATTACGCACAAAATCAGCACTGCAAGGCTATCGCGATTGCAGCAGACCGTAGTCTGTCCACCTCACCCTTTCAGGTCGATTCTATTCAATCTTTGTATTCAATAATCATTTATTCCTTCCTTTCCTTGCGACGGAGAATGCGTCAAAGTGCAGTTCTCCAAGATTCAGACGGATACGGAGATCCATGAAGGACGAGCAGGCAGCCACCAGCACCCAGCGGCGCTACGCGATCGCCGAAGACGTGCTGCGCAGCAACATCGAAACGGGCACGCTGCCGCCCGGTCTCGTGCTGCTCGAAGGCCCGATCGCCGACATCCTGCAGACATCCCGCGCGCCGGTTCAGAGGGCGCTGCAGACGCTGGAGGCAGAGGGGCTCGTCCACCGCTTCTCCGGCCGCGGCTTCCTCGTCGGCCCGCCCGGAGCAGCAATCGAGCCGAACCGCACCGATATCAAGGCGCTCGGCCTGATCGTGCCGCGCCATGCGGACGAGGCCCTGCAAAGCCGCTCGTCCTGGGAACGCATCTACAACCAGGTCGAGGCCGATGTCGCCGGCTGCGTCGTCTTCGGCCGCTACCGCATCGTCGAAATGGAGATCGCCAACCATTTCAACGTCAGCCGCACGGTCGTGCGCGATGTGCTGACGCGCTTGCGCGAACGCGGCCTGGTGCGCAAGAACCAGAGTTCGCACTGGATCGCCGGCCCCCTCACCGCGCAGACGGTGAAGGATCATTTCGTGCTGCGCACGATGCTGGAGCCACCGGCGATCCGCCTGGGCGCGCGCGCTGTCAGCCAGTCGCGGCTGGAGGCGCTGCTGAAGCGCCTGCGCGCCGCCGAGGAAGCGAGCGCCACCGGCTCTTTGCGCGAAAGCGAAGCGATCCAGACCGAATTCATCGAGTGCTGCGTGCTCGCCGCGCCGAACGACCGGCTGAAGGATCTGGTGCGCAACAACCTCCTGCCGGTGACCGCGACCGACCGGCTGCTGCGCCGCCTCGGCCTGCCGGGCGATCCCGCCAACATCACGGAATTGCGCCTCGTGGCCGAGCTTCTGCTGCGCGGGGCGACGGAAGCGGCGGTTTCGATGATGGAAACCCATCTCGAAGCCTCGCTGAACCGCACCATCGCCCAGATGAAGATCGTCGCGATCATTCCAGGGCCAGGGGTGACGGCGGCGTATCTCACCCCCGTTCTCGACTGACGGGAAGGATGCGCCCGAAGCCTCCATGCGTGTTGCGCGAACACGGTTTTCCCCTTTCTAGGCCAGCGCCGCGCGCAGCCGTTCGAGCCCGACCTGGCGCTCCTTGCGCGCCGAAAGCGCCTCTTCCATCGTCACCTTGACGAAAAGGGTGGGCGTATGCGGCTGCAACTGGCCGATCAGATCCATGTCGGCCGAAATCACCGTCCCGACCATGAAATAGCCGCCGCCGGAAACGGCGTCCCGATGCAGGATGATCGGTTCCGTACCGCCCGGCACCTGGATCGAGCCGTAGGGATAGCAGCTGTCGACGATGTTCGAGGGATCGGATCCGGCCCCGAAAGGCTGCTCGCGCCCCACGAAATCGAGCTTGCGGCCGCCCTTGAAACGATAACCCATGCGGTCGGCCTCGTTTGCCACTTTCCACTCGTCGGCGAAGAAGTTCTGTTGCGACTCCTCGGTGACCCGGTGCCAGTAGAGGCCCGGAAGCACGCGCAGCTCCGCCGGCATTCCCGGCTTGCGGCGCAGCGCCTCGGGCACGCTCCGGCCCTCGCCGGCAAGGCTGCCCTTGCCGACCGGCAGTTCGTCCCCGGCCGCCAGCTGCCGGCCCTTGTAGCCGCCGAGCGCGCCTATCGGATAGGTCGAGCGGCTGCCCAGCGCTTCCGGCACGTCGATGCCGCCGGAAACGGCGATGCAGATCCGCGCCCCGGATTTCAGGAAGTCGAAGGTCAGCGTCTGGCCGGCCCTGATCTTGAAGGCGGTCCAGCCGGGCTGGGCGACGCCATCGACCTTGGCCGGCATGTCGGCACCGGTGACGGCGACCAGCGCATCCTCGGTGAATTCCAGCTTCGGGCCGATGAAGACGGCCTCCAGCCCCGCCGCCCCCTCGTCATTGCCGACGAGCAGGTTCGCCGCGCGCATGGCAAGGCGGTCCATCGCCCCGCCGACGGGGATGCCGAGATGGAAATAGCCGCGACGGCCGAGATCCTGGACGGTGGTCGCAAGACCGTGATGGAGAACCTTAATGGCCATTGAGCATCCCCTCCAGCCTGGCGTTGGTGCCGTCGATGTCGTTCTGGAATGCGCGCAGGTCGAAGCTCACCTCGCGGATCGGCGGGGCAAAGCGTCCCTTGTCGACATCCTCGACAGCCTGGTCGTAGGCGTCGCGGTCGATCGGCTTGAACTTGACGATATCGCCCGGACGGAAGAACACCATGAAATCCCGCAGATAGCTGGTGGTCTGCGTCGGATCGAAGATCGGCATGGGCGTGATGCCGAACATCTGGTACCCACCGGCGCCGCGCACCGAATAGATGCAGCCGAAGCAGCCGCCATGGCCGACCGTCAGGCGCGGCGTATCGGTGCGCGGCCGCAGGTATTTCGGCACCTGGATCTGCCGCTGGCGCTCGACCATCTGGTACATGAAGGGCAGGCCGGCGACGAAGCCGACCATGGACACGAACCAGGGCGAGCCGGAATGCGCGGCGACGAAATCGTCGACCGAGCCATAGCCGTTGATGCGCGCGGCATAGTCGAGATCGGTGCCGCCGGGCTCCTGATGGCGCTCGCGAAAACGCATCAGGGTCTCGTTCGTCCAAGGATCGTTGTAGAAGACGGGGATCTCGACGATGCGCGTCTTCAGCACCGGCTCGGCCCGTTCCGCCGCGCCCTCGATCGCCTTCACCTCCGTCAGCACGTCGTCGGGATGGATGACATCGGGATCGAATTTGATCTGGAAGGAGGCATTGGCCGGGCAGATCTCGGTGACGCCCCGAATGGCGCTTTCCTTGACGCCCCTGGCCATGGAGAGGCTTTTGAAGAAGGCCTCCAGCGACATCTCCTCGCTGCATTCGACGAAGAGATGCTCGTCGCCCCCGAAAGAATATCTGGTGTTCATCAGGCAACCTCCGCAGTCGCGCCGGCTTTTGCGGCGAATTCGGTCTCAAGCCAGTGTTCGAGGAAGCGGGTGTCGAAGGATGCGCGCCGCACGCTGTCATCCGCCGCAAGCGCCAGATGCAGGGGAATGGTCGTCGCGATGCCCTCGATCACGAGGCCTTCGAGCGCGCCCTTCAGCCGCGTGAGGCAGGCCTCGCGGGTCTCGGCCCAGACGATCAGCTTGCCGACCAGCGAATCGTAGAAGGGCGGGATCGTGTATCCCTCGTAAAGCATCGTATCGAAACGCACGCCCTCGCCGTCCGGCACGGCGAGTTTCGTGATCGTGCCCGGCGCAGGCATGAAGCCTTTCGCCGGATCTTCGGCATTGATGCGGCATTCGATGGCATGTCCTCTTGCGACGACATCCTCCTGGCGGATCGACAGCGGCGCGCCGCCGGCGATGCGGATCATCTCCTCCACGAGGTCGATGCCGGTGATCATTTCCGTCACCGGATGCTCCACCTGGATACGGGTGTTCACCTCGATGAAATAGAATTCTCGCGTCGTCTCGTCATAGAGATATTCCACCGTGCCGGCGCCGCGATAGCCGACCTCGCGGGCGAGCGCGACGGCGCTGTCGCAGAGTCGGGCGCGCACCTCTGCCGGTAACAGGATGGAGGGCGCCTCTTCCCAGACCTTCTGGCGGCGGCGCTGCAGCGAGCATTCCCGCTCGAAGCAATGGATGAAATTCTTGCCGTCGCCGAGGATCTGCACCTCGACATGGCGTGCTTTGGTGATGACCTTTTCCAGATAAAGCCCGCCGTCGCCGAAGGCGGCGAGCGCTTCGGCCGAGGCCTGCGGGAAATGGCGTTCGAGATCGGCGAGGTCGCCGGCGATGCGGATGCCGCGCCCGCCGCCGCCGGCCGCCGCCTTGATCATGATCGGAAAGCCGGTTGTGTCGGCGACGGTCCGGGCTTCCTCGATCGTCGCCAGCCGTCCCGCGCTGCCGGGAACCGTCGGCACGCCGGCCCTCGCAGCCACCTCGCGCGCCGCCACCTTGTCGCCGAGCAGGCGGATGGCGTCGCCCTTGGGGCCGATGAAGATCAGGCCTGCCGCTTCCACCGCATCGGCGAAATCGGCGTTTTCCGACAGGAAACCATAGCCCGGATGCACGGCGTCGACGCCGGCTGCCTTCGCCGCATTCACCACGGCCTCGATGTTGAGATAGGATTTCTTCGGAGCCGGCGAGCCGATATCGATCGCCTCGTCCGCCATCTTCACCGCCAGCATGTCGGCATCGGCGGCGCTGTACACCTGCACGGTGCGAATGCCGAGCGCGCGCGCCGCCCTGATGATGCGCACCGCGATCTCCCCGCGGTTGGCAACGAGGATCGAGCGGATCGTCATGCCTCGACCTCGGCGATCACCTGGCCGGCCATCACGGGCTCCTCGTCGTCGACGAGGAAGGTGATGTTTCTGCCTTCGACGCCGGACGGCACTTCCTGGAACGTCTTCATCACCTCGATGAGCCCGATCGCATCGCCGCTCGCGACACTGTCGCCGTTGGCCTTGAACGGTGGCGCATCCGGCGAGGACGCCCGGTAGAAAGTGCCCGGCAGGGGCGATCTGATCTCGATCTTGCTCATATTGTCTCTCTCCACTGTATAAGGTCAGCGCGCGGCCGCCGCCTGGACCGGCGCAATGCGAATGCCTGCCCCCACCAGAGCCTCGCGCATCTGGCGCACGATCTCGAAGGCGCCGAGCGTATCGGAATGGAAGCAGATGGATTCAAAGGCGATGTCGATGTCATTGCCCTTGACGGTCCGCACCTTGCCCTCCCGGCAGGCGCGCAGGACCTTGCTGGCAATGGCGGCCGGATCGGGCCGCCCGGCATCGCGGGTGAAGACGATCGAACCGCTGTCGTCGTAATCGCGGTCGGCATAGAATTCGCGCACGACCGGCTGTCCTGCCTCCCGGGCCGCCTGGTAGGTCGCCGAGCCGCCCATGCAGAAAATCGCCGCATTCGGCTCGACCGTGCGCATGTACTGTACGAAGATCTGCGACAGCTCCGGATTGACCGCCATTTCCATGTAGAGCGCGCCATGCGGCTTCACATGCTGCAGGCGCACGCCATGGCGGTGGGCGAATTCCCTGATGGCGCCGACCTGATAGATCACGTCGTTGACGAGTTCGCGGGCGGTGCCGGCGATCTTGCGGCGGCCGAAGCCCTGGAGGTCGTTATAGCCGGGATGGGCGCCGATGCCGACGCCGTGCTCGGCCGCCAGCCGCACCGTCTCGTCCATCAGGTTCGGGTCGCCGGCATGGAAGCCGGCGGCGATGTTGGCGGAACTGATCAGCGGCATCAGGCTGATGTCGTCGGTATCGCCGACGCGCCAGCGACCGAAAGCCTCGCCCATGTCGCAATTGATGTCGACGACCTCACGCACTGCCTCTTCCCCACATGCTTTTCCTGATGAAGGCCACGCTAGGCCGTTTACCACCTTTTGAAAAATTCTATTTTCATATAGACGAATTCTGAAATTCAGAATGAACGCCTGTTTTTATCGCGCGACAAACCCGATAGGAAACAAAAGCATAGCTTGAGCTGCCCGAAACGGGGCAGCTTTCTGCCGGTTTCGTGATCAGGCATTCTGATTTTTCGATACCTGGCCGCAACAAAACAGAAGGACCTGGACAGCCGTGACGCTCAGCTTCCGACAGATCCGCTACTTCGTCGCCACCGCCGAACTCGGCCAGATATCGCAGGCGGCCATCGACCTCTCCATCTCCCAGTCGGCGATCACGACGGCCATCAAGGATCTGGAGCGGATCGTCGGCGCCAGCCTCTTCCTGCGCACCTCGCACGGCATGGACCTGACGCCCGCCGGGCGGCAATTCCTCTCGCACGCCTACGAGATCCTCAAGAAGGTGGACGAGGCGACGCATCTCAATGTCGTCAGCAGCGAGATCGAGGGCACCCTGACGGTGGCCGCGACCTACACCGTGATCGGCTATTTCCTGCCGCTGCATATCGAGCGGCTGCGCCGGCTGTTTCCCCGGCTCGAAATCCAGCTCTTCGAACTCAACCGCGAATCCATCGAGGAAGGGCTTCTGAGCAACCGCTACGACATGTCGGTGCTGCTGACCTCCAACATCCTCAATCCGGCGCTGGTGACCGAGAAGGTGCTGAGCTCGACGCGCCGGCTCTGGCTGCCGGCGCAGCATCCGCTGCTGCAGGCCGAAACGGTGGGCCTGAGGGAGATCGCCGACGAGCCCTACATCATGCTGACCGTCGACGAGGCCGCCCATTCCGCCCTGAAGTACTGGAGCGCGACGCCCTACCAGCCGCGCGTCATCCTGCGCACCTCGTCGGTGGAGGCGGTGCGCTCGCTGGTCGCCAACGGCCAGGGGGTCGCCATCCTCTCCGACATGGTGCACCGGCCCTGGTCGCTGGAGGGCCGGCGCATCGAGACCGTCAATATCAGCGATCCCGTGCCCGCCATGGACGTCGGCCTCGCCTGGCGGCGGAGCATGGATCTGACGCCGCCCATGCTCGCCTTCCGCTCCTATTTCCAGCAGGCCTTCCACCTGCCGGAACGCTGACCGGCCGTGTCCCATCCCTATTGCCGTGTCAGCAGGTAGCTGCCGCTCTCGTGCAGCACGCTCGTCCAACCGGGCTCGATGACGATGGTGGTCGTCACCTCCTCGATGATCGCCGGACCGTGGACGATGGCGCCCGCGCCGAACTTCGCGCCGTCATAGACGGGTGTGGACGTCGCCTTGCCGGACTGATCGAAGATCGCGTCGCGATGCCCCTTCAGCGCCTGTTCGGCCGTGCCGCCGGCGGCAAGCGTCGGCGGGCGCACCTTCTCGATGCGGCCGTAGAGCGTCGATTCGAGGTTCACCACCTCGACCGTGCTGTGACGCTCCGCATAGGTGTAGAGCTCTTCGTGCCGGGCGTGGAACGCGTCCTTGACCTGCTCGATGGTGGTCTCGTCGATGGGGAATGTGCCGATATCGACGGTGCATTCATGCACCTGGCCGACATAACGCATGTCGATCGAGCGCCTGATGTCGATATCCCCGGGCGCGAAACCGTCCGCTTCCAGATGCGCCACGCCCTTCGCCTCGATCTCCCGGAAGAGGCTGTCGATGCGCGCATAGGCCGCCGCATTGTCGAGACGCACGGGCGCCGGGGCCATGTAATTATACTTCACGTCGGAGATGATCTGGCCGAAGGCGCAGAGACCGGAGGCGAGCTTGGGCAGGATGATCGTGTCGATGCCCATGTCGCGTGCGAGCGCCGTGATATGCGCCGCCGTGGCGCCGCCGGCCCCGACCAGCACGAAATCGCGCGGATCGTAACCGCGCTCGACGGAGACGCGGCGAATGCCGTTGACCATGTTGTTGTTGACGATGGCGAACATGCCGTAGGCCGCCTGTTCGACGGAAATGCCGAGCGGCTCGGCGACGCGCGCCGCCGCGGCCCGTGCCTTGGCGACATCGAGCGGCAGCTTGCCGCCGAGCAGCCCTTCCGGGTTGAGATAGCCGAGCACGAGATTGGCGTCGGAGGTGGTGGGCTCGACACCGCCCCGGCCGTAGCAGGCCGGGCCCGGCTCCGAGCTGGCCGATTGCGGGCCGACCTGCAGCAGGCCAAGCGGATCCACCCAGCCGATCGAGCCGCCGCCGGCGCCCAGCGTCTCGACCTGGATCATCGGAACGCCGATGCGGTAGCGCAGGAAGTCGATGTTCTTGTTGAGGTTGGTCTGGCCGTCGCGGGTCAGGGTGATGTCGAAGGACGTGCCGCCCATGTCGACGGTGATGACGTTCCGGTGACCGAAGGGCGCACCGGCATAAAGCCCGGCCTGCGGCGCGGGGGCGGGCCCGGAATTGATGGCGTAGACGGGGCGGCCGCTCATCCCCTGGCCGATGGCAAGCCCGCCGTTGGACTGGAAATAGCGCACCGGCTGCCTGGCGCCGAGCGCGCGGAAATAGGCATCCACCGCCGCGATATAGCGGCGCATGACCGGCGCCAGATAGGCATTCGTCACCGCCGTCGAGGTGCGGGTATATTCGCGCACCTGCGGATAGAGCTCGCTGCCGACGGTCAGGATCGTCTCCGGCATCATCTCGCGCACGATTTCGGCCGCGCGCCGCTCATGGCTGGGGTCGAGCACCGACCAGACGAAGGAAATGGCGACCGTCTCGACGCCCTCCTTCAGGAACAGCCGGCAGGCTTCACGGACATCGTCCTCGTCGAGCGGCGTGCGCACCGAGCCATCGGACAGCACCCGCTCGCGCACGCCGCGCCGCAGGTAGCGCGGCACGAGCATGGTCGCGGCCGGATAATCCGGATCGTAGCGAAAGCCGTCCTCCTTGTGGCCGTTGCGGATCTCGATGGAATCCTCGTGGCCCGCCGTGCAGATCA
>Ga0066256_1002236_pt1 | contig 22349 bp, 24 predicted proteins | sample ThiBio_1000_biof_FD_87107 | JGI IMG/M metagenome (GOLD analysis project Ga0066256, IMG submission 87107) | Wastewater bioreactor microbial communities from Cape Town, South Africa - Thiocy_expt_1000_biof (version 2) | ecosystem: Engineered > Bioreactor > Thiocyanate-remediating >... | reverse complement strand
GGCGGGGGGCTCCCCCCCGGCCGGTCGATCGCGGTGTCCGCGCTGGCGCTGGCCAACCAGTCGCAGCAGAGCGTTCTTCAGCTCCTCCGCTAATCGCGGAAGCGGTAGACAACACGGAAACGGCGGGGGAACCCCCGCCGTTTTCTTTTTGACTCCGCTTTGGCCGGAGCGATGAGAGTCGGCCGGGCAGGGCGCCGGTGCTTCTTTACCTTTTATTAAGGGAACAATTTAATGGCATCTTAACCATAATTTAAATCGTGCCTTCTAAAGATTAACGCCAAAGACGGCCGTCGATGCGAGCGCCGTTCCGTAATCGGCCTGGCTTATCAAGGAAGGTACTCAAATGTCCGATATCGTTCTTTCGGCGTCAGTTCGCCAGAACCTGCTCTCGCTGCAGTCCACGGCGGACCTGCTGGCCACCACCCAGACCCGCCTTGCCACCGGCAAGAAGGTCAACACGGCCCTCGACAACCCGACCAACTTCTTTACCGCGGCGGGTCTCGACGCCCGCGCCAGAATCATTGCTATCCCTAGCCACGTCGCCGGCAACGGCGGGCGGGGCCTGGTGGCTGCTACCAGGGGTACCCCCTCCCAGAAAAGCGGGATGGTCCCCACCACGAGGAGTGCGAACCGGGGGCAGCAGACCCGGATCGGCAACACCAGGCCTGACGTCAAGCCGCCGGCCACTGCGGGCGCGACGGGGCGGAACATACCCGGGACCTCGACCGCCGCGACCGCGGGCACCGTGACGGCCGGCGCCTTCACGCCGGTCAACGTCTCAGGCACCGGTTCAGCGGTTGTTCCGGCGACCGCCGCCACGACCTTCACCGGTTCGGGCTTCTCGGCTCTCGACGTTTCCTCGGGATCGGTCGCGTTCACGCTGAACGTTGACGGCACTTCGCAGAACATCTCGATCGATGCCGCTGCGGTGACCGCCTACAACACCGCGACCACTTCGTCCCTGACGGCGAGCAGCCTGTCTGCGGCAGACGTCGCGGCTATCGCAAACTACCAGTTCGACAATACGGGCACCTTGACGCCTGTAACCGTCAACGGCGGTGAGCTCGAGATCGCTTCGGCGACCACGGGTGCGACCTCGCAGGTGACTATCTCCGGCTACACCAGCACGGCCAACGCTGGCTCGACCGGTCTTGCCGACACCACCAGCACCGGTACCGCTGGTTCTGCAGCTGTTCCGGCCGACTCACTGAGTTTCTCGGTTACGGTTGATGGCGGCACGACGCAGCCTGTGACGATCAGCGCGGCAACCGTCGCCGCCTACAACACCGCCAACAGCACCTCGTTCAATCCCGCCAGCCTGAGCGCGTCGCAGATCGCGGCGATCACCAACTCTCAGGTGGGCAGCAACGTCGCGTCGGTGTCGGGCGGCAACCTCGTGTTCACGTCGCCGACCACCGGCGCAACCTCGACGGTCGCAGTCAGCGCCGTGACCACAGCGGGCGCAGCTACCAACACCACCGGCATCGTCGCGGCGAACAACACGGGCGCGAACAGCAGCGGCGGCCTTAATGGCACAACCTTGACCATCGCTTCGACCGGCGGCGGGACGGCGACCACCATCGTCTTCGGGACCGGTCCCAACGAAATCTCGACGATCAACCAGCTCAACGCCGCGCTGCTGCCGAACAACCTTCAGGCGAGCATTGACACCACCGGCGCGATCACCATCACGACCTCGAACGACGCCGCGTCCTCGACGGTGGGTACGCTCGTCGGCTCCGCCACCAATCCGGGCGGCCCGTTCGCCGGTCTCAGCATCGAGGCTCCGATCCTCGATCCCACCTCGCAGGCGACCCGCGCCAATCTGGTGTCGCAGTACAACAACATTATCAACCAGATCAAAACCACCTCGCAGGACGCCTCGTTCAACGGCGTCAACCTGCTGAACGGCGACCAGCTCAAGCTGATCTTCAACGAAACCGGCAAGTCCACGCTGAACATCACCGGCGTTAATCTCGATCCGGCCGGCCTTGGTCTCGGCGCGCTGACGTCCGGCGTCGATTTCGTCGACAACGTCGCGACCAACAAGGTGCTCGACTCGCTGAACTATGCCAGCAGCTTCCTGCGCTCGCAGGCCTCGACGCTCGGCTCGAACCTCTCGATCGTGCAGATCCGTCAGGATTTCTCGAAGCAGCTCATCAACGTGCTGCAGTCCGGCTCGACCAACCTGACCATCGCCGACACCAACGAGGAAGCGGCGAACAGCCAGGCGCTCTCGACCCGTCAGTCGATCGCGGTCTCCGCGCTCGCGCTGGCGAACCAGTCGCAGCAGAGCGTGCTCAAGCTGCTGCAGTAATCGGTTAACCCGAACGAAAGAGGGCAGCGGGGATAAAACCTCGCTGCTTTTTTGCGCCGTAAAGTCCGGCTATGGCTCGGAGTGAACAGCGCTACAGTGAAAGTCGCATAGCGTAAGGGAGGACAGAACGTGCCCCTCAGAGTCGAACTGAAGCCGTTTGAACGGATCATCATCGGCAACAGCGTGATCACCAATTCGGAGACGCGGGCCGTCTTTCTGATCGACGGCGAGACGCCGATCCTGCGCGAGAAGGATATCCTGACTGCCGAGACGGCGAACACGCCGGTGAAGCGGATCTATCTTTGCGTGCAGCAAATGTATCTGGAAGATGACATTCCGAAGTATCAGGATCTCTACCTCGGCTTCGTGAAGGAGCTTTTGGAAGCGGTGCCGAGCTTTCGCGATGCCATCGAGACGGCGAGTAAGTTAATTTTAAGCGGTCATCTTTACAAAGCTCTAAGAGAAATCAGGAAACTGATAAGTCGCGAAGATTCTCTCCTATCGAGGTGATGAATGTCTACAGCCGCCCAGGCTTACGCTAAGACCGCCCGCACGACAGCTTCGCCTCGCGAGATCGAAGCGCAAGCTTTGCTAAAGGCCGCGAACAAGCTGCAGAGCGTGATGGCGAACTGGCCGAACACCGATGTCGATTTTGCCGAAGCGCTGCTTTTTAATCGAAAACTATGGTCCATCCTTCTGAGCGCAGTGACCAGCGACGACAATCCACAGCCGATCGAAGTGCGCCAGAACATCGCCAATATCGGCACCTTCGTCATGTCCCAGACGGCGGAATTGCAGCTCTATCCGCAACCGGAGAAGCTCAAGCCGCTGATCGAGATCAATTGCAATCTGGCGGCGGGCCTGTCCGGCCGCGGCTGATACGATCGAAGCGGAGACGAACGATGGCCGACCTGATGAGCATCATCGCGTCGAACTACGTGACCGTAGGTTCGATGTACAACACGTCGAGCACGCCTTACGTGCCTGTCGATGCCGAGCAGTACCAGGGGACGTGGAGCGGGGCCTACGCCGACAACACCAAGTTCACGGTGCAGGTCTCGAACGTCGTCGGCTTCCGCGCCAAGGTCAAATACCAGAGCGGTTCGACCGTTAAATTCCAGGATGTCCTGATCAAGGATAATTCGTTCAAGTTCGGCGATTCGAAGTTCACGCTGACCCAGACGGGCAAGGCGCAGATCAAGACCGTCATGACCAATGCCGCGACCGGCGCGCAGTCGCTCGAGACCGCTTACGCCACCCAGAGCTGAGTTTAAAGCGCGCCGTCTCAGGCCATCAGATCGGTCTTGCGGTTCGCATTGTCCTGACGGGCGATGTCCTGAGCCCGCAGATAGGCGAGGGCGCGCAGGCGCGCTTCATCCGGAAACTGCCGGACCACGTAACTCGTGCGGCTATCCACCACCTGATAGACGATCGACGCGGCGGCGCGATCGATCACGACCTGGCGGGACAGCCGGGAATTGTCGGCGTCGGCGTTGTTCTGCACCGATCCAAGAGCATCAGTTGCAGTCACAGCCTTGTCGGACGGAAGTTGCGTCGGCACAGCCTCGCGCGCTGCGTCAGGCGCAGGCTCGATGAATTGTGCCGCAACCGATGCCCCCACCGGTTTGATGTTGAAATCCGCACTCATGGCAGCCTCTCGCCACTCCTCGCGTCAAACCCCACCCTCCAATGCCGATTATGATTGGAACCGTCTGAACCGGAGCCTTACGCGGGGGCGACGATTTGAATCAAAATGACAAGAAAAGACTGCGCCGCGAGGCCTGCGGGCCCCGCGGTGCGACTGTCCGGATCGTGCAGATTGACTAGAGCGAGCGACTGACGCTGAGAGGTGTGACGTGACGCGGTCCCGGCGCGGCGCGATGGCCGGCGGCGGTGTAGCCGTTGGGCAGATTGCGGCGCTGCATTTCGCCATTGACGCCGCGAACGATTCCTTCGGACACGGCATGAGCCGTTGCAAGCACCGTCAGATTCACCTGCAGCATGGCGCGGAATGTATCGTGATGACGATGCAGGGCCGTCAGCAGATCGGGAGTCGATTGCTTGAGATAATCGCGGCTCTGCGCCAGCCTGCCGACCGCGTCGACATATTGCCGCGACATCTCGCTTTTCCGGGATTCGAGTGAGACGGCGTCGCGCACGTTGCCCGCGCGAACCAGCTCGGTCTCCCGTTCGACGATGCCGAGCAGGCTGCTCATGATTTTCATCAGGCCCTCGGCCAGCGCGCGTGCTTCGGCCGGTGTTGCGGTAGCGATGGGGGCTGTGGCCTGCGCGGACTGAGGTGTCATGGGTGTGGCTTTCGGTGCGCTTTTAGCCGGCATTCGCCTGCTGAAGAATGAGGGTGCGATAGACGTCGCTCGCAATGCCGATGCCGCCGGCCTGCGCGAAGGATTTCGAATATTGTTCGGTCATCATGGAGCGCCAGATGCCGGTGCCGGGCGTATTGCCGAAGGGGCCGTCTTCCTTGATGCCGCTGGTCATCTGCGAGAACATCGAATTGAGAAACACCGCCTCGAAATCCTGCGCCTGAGCCTTGGCTTTGCTCTGCGCCTGCGGCGATACCTTTTGCAGGGCATCCTGCAGAAGAATGTCGCGGCGTCCGTTGACGTAAGTCGATGTGTTCATGGCCGGTGACGGGAGGGTGCTCATCACATCACCTCGATGTCGGCCTGGATCGCGCCCGACGCCTTGATAGCCTGCAGGATGCCGATCAGATCGCGCGGGCCAATGCCGAGCCCGTTGAGGCCGTCCACCAGTTGCTGCAGCGAGACGCCGTCCTTCACCACCGCGAGTTTCTTGCCGTCCTCCTGAACACCGACGCGGGTGTTCGGCGTCACCACCGTGCGGCCGCGCGACAGTGGTGCGGGCTGGCTGACCTGCGGACTTTCCGAAATCGTCACTGTGAGGTTGCCCTGCGCCACGGCAACCGTCGCGACGCGCACGTCGCGTCCCATTACGATGATGCCGGAACGCTCGTCGATGATGATCTTCGCGCCCAAATCGGGCTCGACCTGCAACTGTTCGATCTCGGTCAGCAGCGCCACCACGTTGCCCTTGAATTCAGCCGGGATGCTGAGCTGAACAGTAGACGGATCGATCGGCTCGGCGGTTTTGGTGCCGAGGAAATCGTTGACGGCAGCGGCGATGCGCTTGGCGGTGGTGAAGTCGCCGTTGCGCAGGGCCAGGCGGACATTAGGCATCCGGTTCAGCGCGAACTCGATCTCGCGCTCGATGATCGCGCCGTTGGCGATGCGGCCAACGGTCGGTACGCCCTTGGTGACGCTGGCTGCCGCGCCTTCCGCCGAAAAGCCGCCGATGGCGAGCGAGCCCTGCGCGACGGCGTAGACGTTGCCGTCCGCGCCGAGGAGGGGGGTGACGAGAAGGGTGCCGCCCTGAAGACTCTTGGCGTCGCCCAGCGCTGACACGGTGACATCCATGCGGGTGCCCTGGGTGCCGAAGGCGGGAAGGTTGCCGGTCACCATCACCGCGGCGACATTGCCGGTGCGGATGGTGGTGCCGCGAATGTTGACGCCCATGCGTTCAAGCATCGCCTGCAGCGACTGCTTGGTGAAAGGGATGTTGTTGAGGGTGTCGCCGGTGCCGTTGAGTCCGACCACGAGACCGTAGCCGATTAACTGGTTCTGGCGCACGCCTTCGATATTCGCGAGATCCTTGATCCGCGATGTTGCGTCGGCCGTACCACTGGCACCGATGACGGCGGTCAGCGCGGCGATGGCCATGCAGACTGCCCGAAAAGTCCGAAACATCCTCTGCTCCCCGCTGAGGTCTTTGCGGGTCCGTGCCGTGCTCCCCACGAAACGGGTCCCACAACGGTCTATGCGAGCACCGTGCCAGAGTGCGAAATCGGATATTTCGTTGTTTTTGCTTGTGTATTTATATTATCCTAGACACCTGTCCTCGGACGCCCCGCGGTAAACTTGCCGCATCCGGCATAAATTGCCGGGTCGTTTACCTTCCGTTAACCATAAACGGCCACCTTGGGTTGTGACTCGCCGCGATGGTGAGGAATGAGGCCGCGCTTTCCAGAAGCGGCAGCCTCGCAGGACAAGCGCAATGCGAATCTACGGACCCAATGGAACCAGCATCGCGGCGCCGGCACCCGGCGCCCGGCGTTCAAGTTCGTCATCCTTTTCCCTCGGCGACGTCGGTACGACGGCGGAAACGCGGTCAGCCGCGCCGCCACGTGCCGCCGGCAGCATCGACGCATTGCTGGCCATGCAGGGGATCGAAGACGCCACGGAACGCCGCAAAAGGTCCGTTGCCAAGGGGCGGACCGCGCTCGATGCGCTCGATGATCTCAAGATCGGATTGCTCGCCGGGTCGTTCGATTCGCGTACGGTGGCCCGGCTGCGGACGGCCGCGGCCGATCTGAAGGCCTCGTCCGGCGATCCGGGGCTTGATCAGGTGCTGTCGGAAATCGAGCTTCGGGTCGAAGTCGAACTCGCGAAAGCGGGCCAGTAAGCGGCTGCCGCCCTCCTGAATCCCTGTATTTCCTGCTTTTTTTTACCTCTGCGGTTCCCTGTGGACGGATCGCCAAACCGGCAGATCCGGGGCAATGACGCCTCACGGGCGATATTGTTTGTCACAGGCCACCGCTATATAAGCTCCCGCGCGGACGGGCCTTTCCCTCCCGCCTTGCACTTCGACACGGACCGCACTTGGAAAAGTTGAAGAATTACAGGCCTACGGAAAAAGAGCCTTTCATGAACGAGCGTCAGCGGGAATATTTCCGCAAGAAGCTCCTCGACTGGAAGGACGAAATCCTTCGGGAATCAAAGACCACGCTTCAGCAGCTTCAGGAAGAGAACGTCAATCATCCTGACCTGGCAGACCGTGCGTCGTCCGAAACCGATCGCGCCATCGAGCTTCGCGCCCGCGATCGCCAGCGCAAGCTCATCTCCAAGATCGACGCCGCGCTCCAGCGGATCGAAGACAACACCTACGGTTACTGCGAAGAGACTGGCGAGCCGATCTCGCTGAAGCGGCTGGAAGCGCGCCCGATTGCGACGCTGTCCGTCGAAGCGCAGGAACGCCATGAAAAGCGCGAGAAGGTTTATCGCGACGAGTAGTCCTCACTGGACTGGATGATCGGTACCAAGCCCGACAGCTCATGGCTGTCGGGTTTTTTGTTTGGCACCGCGTCATGAAGTGAGGTTGCGCAGCTTTCGTCTGAGCGCGTGGTCGTGCGGAAAGGGGCAGCCTGCGCGCCGCGCGGCCTGCTTCACGGACAGGATCGAGCGCTTGAAGATCACCGCGGCCCGCGCGGCGGAGCCTCCGGATTCGACATGGGCCTTCAGCCGATCCAGATCCTCTTCGGTCCAGCTAGTCTTGGTCGGACGTCTCATGAATTCTATGACTTCGGTGGGCGAAGGCCCGGGGATGACGCCCATTCGTTGAGATGGATTGCCGTATCGAGTTGCCGGGCCTGCTTCAGCAGCGCGTCGCGTTCAGGGCCGGGCGGAAGCGTCGCCGCCTTGGCTCGGGCCTCATCGGCCATTTTCTTCCACTTTTCCTGATTTTCACTTGGTCGGTTATTCATGAATTCGGTCTGCGCCCTGCTGGAGCGACAAACTATAGTCGGGCGACAAGCCGAGGTTTTATCATTTGATAAAGAACCAATTCTTCTTTGGCGCGTTGTCCGGCTATGACGCCGCCCGACATATTGTTGCGAAAGCTCCGACAGCATTCACGGCTGGACCCGAACGATGTGGCCGCCATACGCAAACTCAGTTTTGTGTATCGCGAACTGGAATCCGGGGAGGATTTCTGCCGACAGGGCGACAAGGCCACTGCATGTGCCGTGGTGAGCAGAGGAATGCTCGCGCGCTATCACACCATGAGCGATGGAAAGCGGCAGTACATTTCGCTGCATATCTCCGGCGACTGGGCTGACGCGCAAGGTCTGTTTCTGGATCACATGGACCATTCGGTCTGTGCGATGGGCGAGGCCGCGGTCTATTCGATCCCCCATCAAGAGCTTTTCGAACTGTTCAAGCACCGTCCTCAGATCGGCTTCGTGGTCTGGCGCGAGACGCTGATCGACGCATCGATCTTCCGGATGGCGATCACCAACAACAGCAGCCGCCACGGGGCGGCCCGGCTCGCTCATTTCTTTGCGGAAATCTACTACCGGTCCGTGGCCGTGGGCCTCGAGGATGGAAAGTCCTGTTCGCTGCCGCTGAGTCAAACCCAGTTGGGCGAAGCGCTCGGCATGTCGATCGCGACCGTGAACAGAAATCTGCAGAAGCTCCGCAAAAGCGGAGCAGCGGAATGGAGCGGCGGCATACTGACCGTCAAAAACTGGGAAAAGCTGACGGCGATCGGCGGCTTCGATGCGTCCTACATCTATCAGAAGGTGCAGGGGAAGCGCTGAGGGTCAGCGACGTGCCGCAATATCGGGCCTCATGCCACGAGGCTGAAGTCCGAGATCTGGACGCGGTTGCGGCCGGATGCTTTGGCTTCATAGAGGGCAGCATCCGCCTTGTTGAGCAGCGACTGGAGCGTTTCCGGACCGTTCGAGCGAACGGCAATTCCCGCGCTGACGGTTGAGCGGATCGGTCCGCGAGCGGTCTGGATGACCGTCGCCTCGATTTGCGACCGGATGCGGTCAGCGACCGCTGCGGCTGAGGCTGATGTCGAATCCGGCATGATGACGCAGAACTCTTCCCCGCCAAGACGCGCTGCGAGATCGTTGGTGCGCACGTTCTCGCGTATCAGTTCGGCGAAGACCTTCAATATCCTGTCACCGGAGTGATGTCCGAACCGGTCGTTGATCGACTTGAAGTAATCCAGATCCATCATGACCACGGCCGTGCCGGCAGGCGCGATCTCCGCGGGATTGTCGAGCAGCGCGCGCCGGTTGAGAAGTCCGGTAAGAGCGTCTTTCATCGCGTCCGATTTGTGACTGTTCGCAATCCGCATCTGGTTCAGGGTGAGAGACAGGGCCCCGATGCCGGTCAATCCGATAATCGCCATAATGGAGTTGACCTGCTCCGCCCAGTTCGAGGGGCGGGATGTCAAAACAAGCTGGCCCTGCTCGGCGAGCGCAAAACCGCATGCGATGAAGGAAGCCGCGGTCGCGACACAGCAGATGGCATTAACTGTCATCAGAGTCGGAGCTTCGGCTCGCGCCAGCCAGTAGTCGCGTGCGATCAGAATGAGAAACACCCCGATCGCGACATTGCCGATCATTGCTCCGATTCCGGAATAACCGAGTGCGAACGCCGCAGATGTCAGGACGGCGCTGATGGCGACAAGGACGATTGCCGAAACCCAGTTGGCATGACCCGTACAAAATCTGGCGCAGCCCGCATAAAGAAATCCGAAGCCCGCGATCAGGAGCAGGAACGATGCCAGGAGAGCCCCGGCGCTGTAATGCTCCACGACGATTCCGAAGAGCACGACTCCGGCGATGATGGTCGCAAGGCCAATCGACCAGATCAGCAGGTGTTTCTCGGATCTTCCAATCGCCCACATCGTCAGGAAGGTGATGCCGAGGGACGCACCTGAAAAGCCGATTGCAACGAGTACGGAGAGCTGATCAAGGAACATGCTGAGACCGTCGAAAAATCTGAGGTCTCTCTTACGTCAGCGATTCTTACTCAACCAATCACGTGCGCTTCGTTTGTGTCTCAGGGTAATCAAACGGTTACTGGAATGCGCGAATAGCCATCTAATTGTGGGCCGATCGGGATCTGAATTATCCCGTTCAAATGAACACAGCCTTCGTCAGGGGAGCTGACGAAGGCTGTGTCTTTGTACATCGAGCTGCGCCTAGGTTCGCCGCTCGATGTGGGAGCTGGGAGAGAGACGGTGGGAGCCGCCCCGTGAGAAACTGCGAGCTACGTCAGATCCTTTTTCAGAGTGCGATGCTCGTTATGAGAACCGGCGTCAGAAGGGCAGCAGCACGTCGAATACCTGCTGGCCGTAGCGGGCCTGCTGCACATCGCTGAGCTGGCCGCGTCCGCCATACGCGATGCGGGCCTGCGCGATCTTGCTGGAGTCGATGGTGTTGTCGCTCTGGATATCTTCCGGCCGCACGATGCCCGCCACGACCAGTTCGCGGATTTCAAAGTTGACGCGGATTTCCTGCTTGCCTTCGACAACGAGATTGCCGTTCGGCAGCAACTGGGTCACCACCGCCGCGACGTTGGTCTGCAGGGCCTCCTGACGGTTGACCGTTCCCTTGCCGTCGCTCGACGAGGTGGAAGCCGTCGTCAGCATGTTGCCGCCCGAGTTGGTGCCGGGCAGCTTCGCGATACCGAAGAAATTCGTGATGCCGGAATTTTCCGCGTTGGTGCGGGTGCGCTGGGTTTCGTTGGCGATGTTGGCCTTGTCGGTAAAGTTGACCGTCACCGTGAGAATGTCGCCGATTTGGTGCGCGCGCTGATCCTTGAAGAAGGCGCGCGAACCGTTCCGCCATAGCGAGTTCGGGTTGAAGGATGCTGGCTGCGGCGCCGGCATCGGCATCGACACCGGCTTGTAGCCAGCCTGCGTGGTCGGGTTGTCGATCGCCGAGAGCTTTGGCTTTTCGCCGATTGCGGCGAGCCGGTCCAGCGACGAGCAGCCGCTGGCAAGCGTGCCGAGCGCGAGCAAGGTGCCGGTAACGACGATACGGTTCAACGCGGAAGACTTCGACATAACTGTTACTCGGCTTTTCTGGATTCGGTTGCGGTGCTGGCTGGCTGGTCGTTGGCGGCAAGAGCTGCGGTCGTCAGGCGCGGCGCCGGGGCGACCACCGAGACCTGGCCCGGGCCGACGACGATGCCCTGCACGACGCGCTTGGATTGCAGGTTCATGATGTTGACGACGTCGCCTTCGGTACCGCTGTCCACGGCCTTGCCGCGTCCGGTGAGATACAGGCCGGGTACTTCGTAAATCAGCGTGACGGGCTGATCGCGCGACACCATGTCGGGCTTGCCGAGATCGGCGCCCTTGAGGACCTGTCCAGCCCGCATCTGCTTGCGCACCTGCATGCCGATGGCGCGGTTGCGGAGAGCGGCATCGTTGCCGGCTTCGGCCTTGGGCCGCCGTTCGACAGCGATGTCAGATGCTTTCAGGATATCGTTGCGCTCGACGCTGCGGGTCAGCACCGCGGTTTCGACGGTTTCGATGGCGGTGCCGGTGAAGCGGAGCTTGGTCGGCGTATAGGTGACTTCGTTGGCGATCTCGAACGTGACATCGAACCGGCCGTTGCGCGGATCGAACCGCACGATGGAAGCACGCATGTCACCGGTGTTCGCGGCATCGAGCTGCAGTTCGCGCAGATCCCGATCGAACGTCACCGAGATGTTGGCGGCGTCGCCGAGGCCGTTGCGACGCTCGAGAACGCGGGCGATCTGCTCCCCGACTTCTTTCGATGCCAGCGTCCGCGACGAGCGGGTCACCGACACTTCGCGGATATCGCGCGTATCGACGCCGATCACCTGATGTGCGCGCAGCGCCGAGAGCAGTTGCGCGACAGGCAGAGAGCCCGTGGTGCCGAGGTCTGGAGCACGGAAGACGGCGATCTGCGCCGCGCTGCCGGCATTCTCGATCAGGTCGCCGACGCGAACGACATCGCTGCTGACGGTGACGTTTGCGCGCAGCATCGGAGTGGACACAGAGTCCTGTTCCGACTGCGCCAGGGCCACGCCGGACAATCCGGCGAGGAGGGCGGCGGCGATGACAATCGAACGCAACATCATTCCCTCCCTCAACGGAACATGCCGGTGGTGGACTGCATCATCTGGTCGGCGGCACTGACGACCTTGGCGTTCATCTCGTAGGCGCGCTGCGCGGCGATCAGGTCGGAGATTTCCGACACCACTTCGACGTTGGCGCCTTCGAGATTGCGCTGCTGCATGTCGCCAAAGCCGTCGGCGTTGGCGAGGCCGTCCTGCGGCGGGCCTGATGCAGGCGTGTCGACAAAGTTGTTGTCGCCGATCGATTGCAGGCCCGCCTTGTTGATGAAGCGCGTCAGGCCGATCTGTCCGACCACGGTCGGCGTGTTGTTGCCTCCCGGCAAAACGACGGACACCTGGCCTTGCGCGTTGATGGTGAGCTGCGACGCATTTTGCGGAATAGTGATGGTCGGCTGCACGGGATTGCCCTGCGCATTCACGACGCGGCCGGTGCCGTCGGTCGTGAACGAGCCGTCGCGCGTATAGGTGTAGGTGCCGTCGGTCATCTGGATCTTGAAGTAACCCTCGCCGCGAATGGCGATGTCGAGATCGCCGCCGGTGGGGTTGAGCGTGCCTTGCGTCATGAGGCGCGGCGTGCCGACGGTCTTGACGCCGCCGCCGATATCGATGCCGACCGGCAGGACGGTGCCTTGGTCCGAGGCCTGCGCGCCGACGCGCTGGACGTGCTCGTAGATGAGGTCCTGGAACTGCGCGCGCTGCTTTTTGTAGCCGGTGGTGCGCAGGTTCGCGATGTTGTTGGAGATGACCTGGACGTTGAGTTCCTGGGCCGCCATTCCGGTCGCTGCTGTGTAAAGGGCGCGCATGGATCGGTTTCCTTATGCCGGAACTTCGGCAAGCATCTGGATTGCGTTTTTGCGGAGATCGCTCTGCTGCTGCATCAGAGAGGCGACCGACTGATAGGTGCGCATGACTTCCATCATGCGGGTCATTTCGGTGACGGCGTTGACGTTGGACTTCTCGACAAAGCCCTGATTGATGCGCGAGGTGGTGTCGGCCTGCGCCGCTGCGCTGCCTGCCGCGTAAAGATTCGCGCCTTCCTTCGTCAAACGCTGCGGATTGTCGAATTTGACCAGCTTCAGCCGGCCGCGAATGGAATCGAACTGGGTAACGATGCCTTCGCCGACGGTGATGGTGCCTTCAGCCGAGATCTTGATGTCGCGGTCGGTCGGCTGGAACACGATCGGGCCGTTGGTGCCCAGAACGATATTGCCGCCGGAGGTGACGAGCTGACCTTGCCCGTTGATCTGGAATGAACCGTCGCGGGTGTAGCGTTCGCCCTGCGGGGTCTGAACCGCGATGAATCCCTTGCCGTCGATCGAGACGTCGAGCGGGCTGCCGGTTTTCTCCACCGAGCCCTGTCCGAAGTCGTGGTAGGTGGCGCGGTCGAGCACGAAGCTGACGCGCCGGTCGGACGGCGTGAAATTGTCTTCGCGCGCCCCGGTGTTCAGATATTCCTCGAACACCGACTTGTCGGCCTTGAAGCCGTTGGTGTTCACATTGGCCACGTTGTTGGCAATGACGTCGATCTGCCGCTCAAGCGACATCTGCCGCGATAATGCGACGAGAAGCGTATTCTCCATCGGCCAGTCTCCCCTTGTTGAACCGTGGCTCGCCTCTCCCAAGACGTGCCGCGGATCGTGCGAACCGTTGAGGCTCTCCCAAGCCGCGGTTCGCCGTTAACAATGCGAGAGCTGTGCCAAAGTGAAAATTTGAACATTTTCAGATAGTTGGTGATTTTCAGGCGCGCCGAAGGGCGGCAATAACCTCTTGTTGACCATGTTGCCCCGGCAAAATTTTCCCACTTGAGGCACGAAAGAAAGGTTTCGTTAACCATTGCGGCCATAGGTTGCCGGAAGAGGGCGCTCACGCGCCGGCGGCCTTTGTATCGCGTCATTTAAAGCCAGTTCGGCAGCATCGAGCCCATCCCATAATCGCGGGCGGGGGCTATGGCAGACGACGATCAGGTCGAAGAGGGCGCGGCAGCGGAAGGCGCCGCTCCGAAAAGCAAACGCAAGCTGATCATGATTGCGGGCGTGCTCGTCCTGGTGCTCGCGCTTGGCGGGGGCGGCTGGTTCTTCTTCATGCGCGGCCACGGCAAGGAAGAGCATGCTGCAGCGCCGCCGCCGAAACCGCCGGTATTCCTCGATGTGCCGGAGGTGCTGGTCAATCTGGCGAACGCGCCGGGCGAGCGCATTCAGTATCTGAAGGTCAGGGTCGTGCTGGAGGTCAAGGATCAGCCGCTGGTCGCGCAGATCCAGCCCAACATGCCGCGCGTGATGGACCTGTTTCAGACCTATATGCGCGAATTGCGCCCAACCGACCTCAACGGATCGATCGGACTGTTTCGCCTGAAGGAAGAGCTGACCCGGCGCGTCAACGCCGCGATCTCGCCCAATCAGGTGAACGCCGTGCTGTTCAAGGAAATCGTCGTTCAGTGACGGACGGAAGCTGGGATCATGTCGCCGGGTGATAATAACGTCGATCAGGACGCTCTCGCCGCCGAATGGGAAGGCGCGCTGGACTCCGAGGATCCGGAAGCGGCTGCCGCCGAGGCCGCCGCCAATGAAATGACGGAGGCGATGGCCGCCCAGTGGGCCGCCATGGTCGACGACGGTGGCTTCGACATCAGCAAGGGCGGCGGCGAGCGCGTCCTGTCGCAGGAAGAAATCGACAATCTGCTCGGTTTCAGCGACGGCGAACTCAATATCGACGAGAATTCCGGCATCCGCTCCATCATCGATTCCGCGATGGTGTCGTACGAGCGTCTGCCGATGCTCGAAATCGTCTTCGATCGCCTTGTGCGCTTGATGACGACCAGCCTGCGCAATTTCACCTCCGACAACGTGGAAGTCTCGCTGGATCGCATCACGTCGGTGCGCTTCGGCGACTATCTCAACTCGATCCCGCTGCCCTGCGTGCTGTCGGTGTTCAAGGCCGAGGAGTGGGAAAACTTCGGTCTGTTCACCGTGGATTCGAGCCTGATCTATTCGATCATCGATGTGCTTCTCGGCGGCCGTCGCGGCCAGCCGGCGCTGCGGATCGAAGGCCGGCCTTACACCACCATCGAAACCAATCTGGTCAAGCGCCTCGTCGAAGTCGTTCTTGCGGATGCGGAGCTGGCGTTCAAGCCGCTGTCGCCGGTGCGTTTCACCATCGACCGGCTTGAGACCAATCCGCGCTTCGCCGCGATCACGCGACCCGCCAATGCTGCGATCCTCGTGCGCCTGCGCATCGACATGGAAGATCGCGGCGGCAATATCGAGCTTCTGCTGCCTTACGCGACCATCGAGCCCATCCGCGGCGTGCTGTTGCAGATGTTCATGGGTGAAAAGTTCGGCCGCGATCCGATCTGGGAAGGGCACCTCGCCACCGAGATCGCGCAGGCCGAAATTGCGGTCGATGCGGTTCTCTACGAAGCCGATATTCCACTCAAGAAGATCATGAGCCTGAAAGTCGGCGACACCCTGCCGCTCAACGTGCGGCCCGATGCGCAGATATCCGTTCGCTGCGGCAACGTGATCCTCAGCGAAGGGCGGATGGGGCGTGTCGGCGACAATGTCGCCATTCGCGTCACCAAGCCGCTGCGCAAGCCGCAGACATCTTACGCGATGTTCGAGAAACAGGATGAGCAAACCAAATTGATGGAGGCACAATGAGCCACTTGTTCGGATTGGTGATCGAGAGCCTTGTGGCGGTGCTGCTTTTGCTCACCGTGGGGGACTGCGCGCTTCTGAACAAGCGCCCGGACAGGCTCCAGGCCGGCGCAACCTCCCTGCGCGGCATGGTCGCCGAAACCGGGGCCGCCGCCGGAAACACCCAGCGCGCCCTCCGCGGGGCCGCAGGGCCCCGTCCGCGAATGCGACGAAAGCCTCGGCAATCAGCTTACGACCGGCACGTTGCTGTCCGCCAATCTCGCCAAGCAGGTCGCGGCGGGCAATGAAATCCTCAACCGCCTGTCGCAGATCGCGCTCGCCGCGCGCCCGTCCAGCGCGGAAGCAGCGCCGGCATCGGCCGCGCCACCCGCCGCGACGACAGCCGCCGCGGCGCCGAAGGCTGCCAATGCGAAGGCCTTGCTTGCAGCGGCTCAGGCGTTCTCTGACCGGCGAAAGGCGACCGGCCTCGCAGCATGAAGAGTCTCCTGCGTGACATACGGATAGTTCCGGTTTTGCTGATCGCGGCCTGCTGTCTGGCCGTGCTCAAGATATCGGGGCTGCTTCTGGAGGGCGGATACATCCTCAACGATGATGCTCCCCAGCCGAGGTCATGGGCGCAGGAGACATTGGGCTTCCCCGCGCCGGGCAAGGCGCCGGACATTTCGGATATCACGGGCTCGGTCGAGGCCAAGAAGGAGCCCGTGGTTGCGGCCCCGGAAGCCGCGCCGATTCCGGATGGGAAGGTGGTCTATCCCGATCCGAATCCTCCGGTCAGTGCATCCGAACGCGCGGTGCTGGAGCGTCTGCAATCGCGGCGTCAGGAACTCGACACCCGTGCGCGCGAAATCGAAATCCGGGAGAGCCTGATGAAGTCCGCGGAAAAGCGGATCGAAGGCCGGATCGAGGAGATGAAGGCCACCGAGGCGCGCGTCACGGCCGCCGGCCAGCAGAAGAACGAAGCGGAGGCTGCGCGTTTCAAGGGGCTCGTCACCATGTACGAGTCGATGAAGCCGAAGGATGCCGCGCGGGTTTTCGACCGGCTTGAATTGTCGGTGCTGTTCGACATCGCATCGCAGATCGCGCCGCGCAAGATGTCGGACATCATGGGGCAGATGCAGCCGGAGGCGGCCGAGCGGCTGACCGTCGAACTGGCGCGCCGCGCAACCGGTGACAAATCAGCATCGGCGAACGAGTTGCCCAAGATCGAGGGCAGGCCTTCGGCGCGCAACTGAGGCGAGAGGTTAAACAAGTCCTTAACAGCCGAAACCTAGAGTCAGAATGGCGCAGGCGAAGCGCCCGGACTGCGGGACTGGTTACAAAGAGAGCTTAGAGAAAGACGCGTCGAGAAAGATTCGGAATGTTCTGCCAGGCCGCTCACACGCTGAAGGCCGCCCCTGCGACCGGCTTGAAAGCCCGGTCTTTCGCGGGCCGGCTCGGCCGTGGCTTGCGGGCCTCGATTCTTGCGAGCGTTTTGCTCTGTCTGCCGCTTGCTGCCGGAGCCGTCCGGGCGGCTGATCCGGTCAAGGGTGAGGCGACGCTGACGGCGCAGACCGGTTACGCGCGGCTGCTTCTGAAATTCCAGCAGGACGTTCCGACGGAAGTGACCGTCGCGGGAGGCGTCCTCATCGTTCAGTTCAAGACGCCGGTCAGCGTCCCCATCGACCTGTTGTCCGATGCGCTTCCGGCCTACGTCACCTCGGTTCGCCGCGATCCCGACGGCACGGCGATCCGCATGGCGCTAGCGCAGAAGGTCCGCGTCAACACGATGGCCGCGGGCGAACGCGTCTTCATCGATCTGTTGCCCGAGAAATGGACCGGCCTGCCGCCCGCGCTGCCGGCGGAAGTCGTGAAGGAGCTGTCTGATCGCGCGATCGCGGCAGAGCGCGCCTTGCGTCTGCAAAAGATGGCGGATGAAGCCACCAAGCGGCCGCCGGTCCGGGTGAGGGTATCGGTGCAGCCGACCTTCGTCCGCTTCGTCTTCGAGACGCCGGACAATGTCAGCGTGTCGTCGTCGTTGATCAATGACAAGTTCTCGCTGTCGTTCTCGTCGCCGCTGACATTCGATCTGGCCGACGCGAAAATCGGCATGCCGGCGAACATCCAGTCGGTCAAGCAGAAGATGGACGGCGAAACATCCCGCGTCGATATTGCGCTGATCGGCGAGACGGACGTTCGCGCCTTCCGGGAAGAAAAGAACTACATCGTCGATGTGACGTTCGGAACGGCGGACAAGCCGCAGGCCGCGAACACATCGAAGCAGAAGGCAGCGTCTGCGACGCCCGCTGACAAGGCTCGCGAGATCGTGCCGCCCACGTCCGAGCAGATCGCGCACGAAGCCGCGCTCGAGATCAAGCCTGACGTGCAGCCGCCAGTTGCCGTTGCGAATGTAAATACCGACGCCGCCGCTAAGCCGGTCGTTGCAGCCGAGGCGGATCCCGCCCCAAAAGCTGCGCCCGCCGCCGAGGCGCCGGTCAAGGTGGCTGCACCGGCGGAGGCACCGCCTCCACCAGCGCCGCCCCCACCGGCCGTCGTCAAGGCAGCGTCGCCCGAAACCGTTGCGGTCCCCGCTTCGTCCGGCATCACCGCCGAGGCGAGGCTGTCGAGCGACGATTTCCGCATCACGTTTCCATTCAAGACACCAACCGCCGCGGCGGTGTTTCGTCGTTCCGATGCGATCTGGCTGGTGTTCGATACCGACCAGCCGATCGACGCCAGCGCCATCCGCCGCGAAGGGTCTCTGGTTGTCGCCGACGTGACGTCGGTCGATGTGCCGAAGGGCCGCGCGCTTCGCATTCGGTTGAATCGCCCGAAACTTGCCGCGCTGACCGGTGACGAACGTGAATGGACGCTCGTGTTCGCCGACAGGACGCCGTCGCCATCGCAGCCGCTCACCACCGCGCGCAATCTCGCCGATCCCGGTCATGCGAGCGTGAACATTGCCTTGGCGAAGGCTGGCAGCCTTCATCGCTTCACGGATCCCGACGCGGGTGACACGCTGATAGTTGTGACGGCCGGTGGGTCGCCGCGCAGATTCATCAAGCGCCAGGAGTTCGTGGAGTTCTCCCTGCTTGAGACGATTCACGGCGTCGTCGTTCAGCCGAAGTCCGATGATGTGACCGCGAATGTCGCGACCGACACATTGACGCTGACCCGCCCCGGCGGTTTGACGTTGTCCACCGCGATGTCCGCGCCGGACCATGCCACGGCCGCGATCCGTCCGATTTTCGATGTCCCCGAGTGGCGCAGCTTTCAGACGGCGGAGTTCATTCCCACCCGCAACAGGCTGCTGACGGCGGCGTCTCTTGCGACGGGAGTGGCGCGGCTGCCTGCCCATGTGAACCTTGCGCGGTTCTATGTCGCGCGCGGGCTGTACCATGAAGCGAAAGGTATTCTCGATCTCGCGTTTGCGGAGATCAAGCCGAACGAGGAGGATGCCTCCGCCCTCACGCTCCATGCTGTCGCGAGCACGCTGGCTGGCTATCCGGAAATTGGCGCTGCGGACATCAACAATCCCGCTGTCACCGCGAACATCGATTCGCAACTCTGGAAAGCATTGGTTCTGGCGCGGCAGGAGAAGTGGGTGGATGCCCGCGAAAAATTCAAGAACGCCGACTTTGCCATTACGGCGCTGCCGCTCGACCTGCAGCGGATCGTGATCGCTGACGCATTCCGCGCCGCGCTTGAGGTCAGGGATTATCCGGGCGCGGCATCGCGCAGCAACGATCTTGAAATGGTCGGCGTTGCGCCCGAGCAGGCAGGATCGATTGCCCTGCTGCGCGGACGGCTGGCCGAAGCGCTCGGCCGCGATCAGGATGCACTGGATGCGTTCAAGACCGCGACAGAGTCCGCGGATCGACCATCATCGGTCGAGGCGCAGTTGCGCAGCATCGCGCTGCGCCAGAAGCGCGGTGAAATCAGCGACGACGATGCGCTTGGCGAGCTTGAAGTGCTTGCGATGATGTGGCGCGGCGATTCCATCGAGGTGCGCACGCTCGATATGCTGTCGCGCCTGTATGCCGCGAAGGGCCGCTATCAGGAATCCTTCGCTGCCGTCCGCACCGCAACCATATTGCAGCCGAACTCCGAAACGTCCCGCAGGATGCAGGACGATGCGTCACTGCTTTTCGAGCAGATATTCAACGGTACCAAGGGCGACGATCTTCCTCCGGTGGAAGCGCTTGCGATGTTCTACGAATTCCGCGATCTCACGCCGATCGGCCGTCGTGGTGACGAAATGATCCGGCGGCTGGCGGATCGGCTTGTCGGGGTCGATCTGCTCGATCAGGCAAGCGAGTTGCTGCAGTACCAGATCGACTACCGGCTCGAGGGTTCGGCGCGCGCGCAGGTCGCATCCCGGCTTGCGATGGTCTACCTGATGAACCGCAAGCCGGAACGGGCTATTTCTGCTTTGCGAACCACCCGCATCGGCGATCTCGCGGGAGAAATCCGCCAGCAGCGCCTGCTGCTCGAGGCGCGGGCGCAAAGCGACATCGGCCGTCACGAACTGGCGCTGGACATCATCACCAATGTATCGGGCCGCGAAGCTGTCCGGTTGCGCTCCGATATCTACTGGGCGTCGCGGCGCTGGCGTGAATCCGCCGAGCAGATCGAATTGCTCTATGGTGACCGCTGGCGCGATTTCCAGCCGCTTTCGACCAGTGAAAAGAGTGACATCATTCGCGCCGCGATCGGCTACGCACTGGCGGAAGATGCGATCGGCCTCTCGCGCTTCCGCGAAAAGTACAATGCGAAAATGGACGGCAATGACCGCGAGGCTTTCGATCTCGCATCAAAACCTGCGACAGCGAACAGCGTGGACTTCGCGCGCATCGCCAAGATGGCGGCGAGCATCGATACGCTGGACGGCTTCCTGCGCGAGATGAAGACCCGTTTCCCCGATGCCATGGCACGGGCCAAGCTGCCACCGGCCATCAAGGCGGACCCCAATCCGACCGGTGCGCTGCCTGCCATCAGGGGACTGAAGCCGGTCGCGGCAAAGCGATGAGCCTGGCATCATCGCGAGCGTAAGCGAAGATGTTCGCCCGCCCCGCTATCCGCCGCCGTAGCTCTGCACCAGGCTGCCCGCCACCAGCGACCAGCCGTCCACCAGCACGAAAAAGATCAGCTTGAACGGCAGAGACACCACCACCGGCGGCAGCATCATCATGCCCATCGACATCAGCACCGATGCGACCACGAGGTCGATGATGAGGAACGGCAGAAACAGCAGAAAGCCGATCTCGAAGGCGCGCTTCAGTTCCGAAATCATGAAGGCGGGAATGAGAATGCGCAGCGACATCTGCTCGGGTGAAGCCGCGGGCGGCTCGCCCGACAGATCCATGAACAGCTTGAGGTCCTTCTCGCGGACGTTCTTCTGCATAAAACTGCGCAGTGGAACGGTGCCGCGCTCGAACGCCTGTTCGACGGTGATCTGGTTGGCGACCAGCGGCTTGATGCCGTCGTCATAAGACTTCTGCAGCACCGGTCCCATCACGAATCCGGTGAGAAACAGTGCCAGCGCGATGATGACGGAGTTCGGCGGCGCGGTGGCCGTGCCGAGCGCCGTCCGCAGCAGCGACAGGACCACCACGATGCGCGTGAACGACGTCATCATGATGAGGATGGACGGCGCGATCGACAGCACCGTCAGCAGCGCGATCAGTTGGATCGCACGCTCGGTGACGCCGCCGTTGCCGGCGCCCAGATTGATGCTGATATCCTGCGCGCCCGCCGGATCGATCAGAAATCCGGCGAGTGCGACAAGACTGGCAATGAATAAAACTCTACGCGGGTGTCTCGACGGCCTCACGCGGGAGGCTTCGGACGGCCAAGCAAGTTGGCCATCTCGTCTTCGAGATTTTCAAACGCGGTCGCCGTGGAGGGCGGCGGAGGCGGCGCCGACGGCCCTGCGGAGCGCGGAGCGCGAGGCGGTTCGGGAACGACAGGCGGCGCGCCGGGGCGCTCGACGGCTCCGATAGTGGATGCGCTTTCGGCGCGAGTCTCTCCGCCCGGCCGGCGCAAGGCGGCTTCAAGGCGCTGGGCCATGTCCGCAAGATTCTGATCCGCGGATGATAGCGGCACGGGTTCGACGGGATGCGGTGCTGCGCGGGGCGGCAGTGGAGGTGCCATCGGAGGTGCCTTGGGCGCGGTATCGCTCGGGCGCGGCATTCGTGGCGGCATCGGTTCGGTACGCTCGCTGCGCGGAATCGCACGCGGCGGATCGGCGCGCAGCACAGGTTCCGGACGCTGTGGCTGCGGACGCACCATCGGCTCGGGCGTGAAGCCCGGCATTGAATCGGTGTGACGATCGGGCAGCGCGGGCGGGGCGCGGCGCGCGTCATCGTTATATGAGCTGCGTGCGGGACGCGGCGGCAACTCGGGAGCGGGCGGCTCGCGATGATCGAACGTATCGGCCAGCGGCGGCTCGGCGTCAGACCATCCGGCTTCGGGCGCGAGGCGCGGCGGCAGTTCCGTGCCGGCGGGCGCGCGCGGCACCTGATCGCGCTGGGGCATGCTGCGGACGATGTTCGGTCCCACCACGACGTCGGTCGGCCCGCCGATCATCAAGAGATGTTCGACATTGTCGCGCCGGACCAGAACGAGGCGGCGGCGGCCGTCAACGGCGGCTGCATCGATCACCGCGAGACGGGGCATCCG
>Ga0066256_1002235_pt1 | contig 22351 bp, 17 predicted proteins | sample ThiBio_1000_biof_FD_87107 | JGI IMG/M metagenome (GOLD analysis project Ga0066256, IMG submission 87107) | Wastewater bioreactor microbial communities from Cape Town, South Africa - Thiocy_expt_1000_biof (version 2) | ecosystem: Engineered > Bioreactor > Thiocyanate-remediating >... | reverse complement strand
GGCGGGCATCGTCTTCGGATCGCCCCAGCGGCGGACCTCGACGTTGGCCGTCTCGTCCTTGCCCTCGGGCACGTCGGCAAGCGGGATGTTCGGCAGAACGGCCAGCTCACGCTCCAGCGCCGCTTCGAGATCGCGCTGCTTGTCCTCGCCGGCCTGAAGCTGGTCCTTCAGAGCGGCAACCTCGGCCATGAGCGTGCTCGCCAGCGCCTCGTCCTTGGAGGCCTTGGCTTTGCCGATCTCCTTCGAGGCCGAATTGCGCCGCGCCTGGGCTTCCTGCAGACGCGTCTTGATCGCGCGCAGCTCCTCGTCCTTGGCGATGAGCCCGGCCGAGAGCGGCTCGAGCCCGCGGCGCTTGAGGCCGGCGTCGAAGGCGGCGGGGGTCTCGCGAATGGCTCTGATGTCGAACATGGAAATAGCCCTGACGGCTGTGAACTCAGCGTTGGGGCTGTCTTAGGGGGCCGAGGCGCGGGCGTCCAGTGGGGCGATCCCCCAATCCTAAGTCCGATCGCCGCGCGCCCGATGCCAGTAGGCCGTGATCGTCTCCAGCAGCGCCTCGTGCCCCATTTTCAGGCCCTGGGAGGCAATGCAGAGGCCGTCCGCACCGACGGCTGTGTTGAGCGGCCGCGTGAGGCGCGCCATGGTGGTCAACTTCAGCGCGCGCTCATAGGCCGGATCGACTGCGAGCACGATCGCCGGTTGATTGTACGCCGACCATGTCGAGATGCCGTGGATGGCCGACCACGGGACGATATCTCCCGTGAGGCGCGTGTCCCTGACGCCGCGCGGCGAGACCGTGACGATAGGCCCACGCAGCGCGAGCAGTCGCCAGAGTGCAACCAGGGCGACGAAGCCGAAGAAGGCCACGCCGAGGCCGCCAACGACTTCGCCGATGGCGCCGTGCGCGGGCGTGATGAAAAGCGAGATGAGGACGAAGGCTGCGCTGACGGCGATCGTGCCGATCATCCGCCAGGGTGAGAGCCTGATCTCGATCGTGCGGGTCGTGTCGATGGCCATGCGAGCCACCCCCCAATGAGCCACCCAAAGTGAGCGCCCCCGACCAGTTCGTGCTCAGCGCCGATACTGGCCGCCCCCGTCCATGTCGATGACAGTGCCCGAGAGATACGCCACTTGCGGTGCCGCGAGCATGACCGTCAGCGCTGCTACTTCTTGCGGTTCTTTGAGGCGTCCGAAGGGCAATCCCTGAAGCAGCTCTTCCCAGCGGTTCTCATCGCCGAAGGTGGTCTGCGCGCGCGTCTTCGTGAGCGTCATGATGCGGTCCGTACGCGTCGCCGCCGGATTGATGCCGAACACGCGTACGCCGAAGTCCGCGGCGCCCGAGCCGATGCCCTTCGTGAAGGCATTGAGGCCGGCGTTGCCCGTGGAGCCGCAGATGTAGTCCCACCGCGGTGCCGGGCCCGCCATGCCGATGATGTTGATGATCGTGCCCGATTTGCGCGGCTTCATCTGCTGAAGCGCGAGCTGGGTCATGTGGATGTAGCCCATGACCTTGAGCGCCCAGGCCTCGGTCCACTTGGCCATGCTCATGTCGAGAATGCTGCCACCGGGGATCGCGCCCGCGTTGTTTACGAGAATGTCGATGTCGGGAAAGCGCGCCATGATGGCCTCGCGCGCGGACTCCTGCGAGAGGTCGGCGGCGTGCGTCGTGACATTGGCCTGATGGCGCGAGCGGATGTCGTCAGCCGCCGCGTTGAGAGCGTCGGCGCTGCGCGAGACGAGGATGACGTTCGCGCCCTCGGCGGCAAAGGCTTCGCCGATGGCGACGCCAATGCCCTTCGATCCGCCGGTGACAAGCACCTTCTTGCCCGCAAGCTGCAGGTCCATGGTCGTCCTCCCTTATGTCGTTTGCGGCGTTATCTGCCGATGGTTTCAATCGAGACAGGAAAGAGCGGCGCGAGGTCGTCGACCTCCATGATGTGATAGACGCTGAAGCGATAGGCATCGCCGGCCGTCATCTCCGGCGGCGTGAACGGGAAGCCGAGGTTGCCGGCTGTCGAGATGCGTCCCGGGAATGGCGCGTGAAGCAGATACTGCTTCGCCGTGGCGGCGACGGCGCGGGCTTCTTCCTCAGTCTCGCCAATGCATTCGACGAGCACGCCCACCTCTTCGGGCACGGTCGTCACGGGCTGGCCGCCGACGACACCGAGACCATAAAAGCGGAAGAAGAGCTCGTAGGGCCGCTTGGGATTGGGCGGCACCAGCTCGCGGATCATAGCCTCGACGCTGGCCGCGATCTCCTGCGCCTTGGCGATGAATACGGGATCCGTCGAGCCGGCGACGAGCACCGCACGCGCACCGATGCGTGTCGCGCCTTCGATCTTCACGGAGAACTGGGTGGCCGGCTCCCAGCGGCCGCCCGACACGCGCACGCGGCGCTCGTCCACGGCCTCGTACTTGGCATCGGCGAGATAGAGGACGCCCTCGGGCTCGGCGACGGAGAGCGGATCGGCCTGCTCGTAGAGACTGTGCGCGGCAACGGACATCGGCGTCGCGCGGCGGTTGGGGTTCATGCTTTCGAGGACGAAGCTCTCGCCTTCGAGCGTGCCGAGCATGGCATCGCGCCCGCCGCCTTCACAGCAGAGCGAGGCACACTCGATGATCTTCGCCATCTGCAACGCAGGACCCACGGGGAAGCCGAGACGCTGCGGCAGCGTCGCGTAGATCGCGGTATCGCAGGCACGGCCCGCAATGATGATGTCCGGTTCGAGGTCGATGGCGCGCTGGAAAGCTTCCATGCCCATCTGGCCGACGATGCGGGCAGCGCCGTCGACTTCTGCTTCGGTCAGCGCCTCGATCGGGCCGATGGCCGTGACCTTCTTCGCGCGTACGGCGGCCTTCACCACATCGCGCGGCATCTCGGCGCCGATGGTGGCGACGCGGAAGTTGAGATCGTTCTCGCGCGCGATCTCGCGAATGATCTCCATGGTCTCGGCAAGATGCGGATCGCCGCCGCCGGTGCCGGCCGTGCCGAGGATGAAGGGAATGCGATTTCTCACTGCGCCGACGATTGCGAGGCCGAGATCGCGCTTCGAGGAGCGCCGCGCCGTCGCGAGCTTGCCCGCGCCGAGATAGTAGGGGCCGGGATCGACCGAGCCCATGTCGGCGCCGATGAGGTGCGGCTTCCGCGCAAGGCCGGCGCGGAAGGCGGGCTCGGGAATGCCATAGCCGAGCTGGCCGGAGGCCGAGAGGATGCGCAGCGGGCCCTTCTCGCGCTTCCAGGCGTCGATGGTCGAAGCGAACGCGCTCATATTTCGAGATCCAGGATGGGGCGATGTTGCTGGGCGCCGTAGACGTCGGTGTCGCCGGGTGTGCCGGCGATGATGCGACGTGGCAGCACGATCTTGATCGCGTTGGCGGCCGGATAGGGAATGATCTCGGCCTCGGCGACATTGAAGCGCTGGGCGATCACCGCGGCCTTGAGGCCCGGCGCGGCGAGCGCGCGCTCGTACATCTCGCGGGTGTCGAACATCAGGTCGAGCGTGACCTGGGTCGGCCCCGCGTTCTTGGAGCGAATGACGCGCGCGGCGTCGATCAGTTTCATGAGGGCGTTTCCGGGGTAATTTTGCTTAAGTCCATACATAGTGCGGCACGGAAGCGCTCTCGCGCAATGCCCTCACCGCGCAAAGCAGCAGGGCCCGCAACGCACGGCGCGCAGGCCCTGCCTGTGGCTCAAATCGGCACCATGTCGCCGAAGGCTGATCTCGCTGGCGCTACTGACGCAGCGCTGAGTTTGTGCAGGCATCGAGTCTGAAGTAGGAAGGCGGTGGATCAGAAAGTACATATTCGAGGCACGCTTTTTTTGAGTCCGCCGTCAAGCGGTGCCAATTGACGCGGACACGTTCAAACGCCTCGTCCTGAGCCGAACGGCATTCCTTAAGAGCGGCAGCTCGCAAAAGTGCATTGGGATTCGCGTTATTGACGCGCCAAGTCGCCGAAAGTCTTTCGGTGCAAAAGGCCTTCATATCCCAACTTGGTATGACGATATCCTGCGCGTTTGCTGGCACGCCAAATGATCCGCAGATCGGGATTACGAGGGGAGCGAGCAAAAGAGTTCTGCCAACGATGCGCGCACCTCGTCGTTGGGCGGGCATTGGTCTCCCCTCGGCTCAAGCAAATGCTTCAAGGGTCTGATCGTCTATTCAAGTGACGATCAGATGGAATTCTTCGTGTCTTATTGGGAGGCTTCAGCTCACTTCGGCCAGAAGCGAGAGCTGGTAGCCATTGGAGCCATCGCGGTCGACGAGGCGCGTCGGGTAGCTGCCGGTGAAGCAGTGATCGGTAAACTGCGGGTTCTTCGGATCACGGCGGTCGAAGCCCATGGCGCGATACGTGCCGTCGATCGACAGGAAAGCGAGGCTGTCGGCGCCCATGAACTCGCGCATCTGTTCGACCGACATATTTGCTGCCAGCAGTTCCTCGGTGCGCGGCGTGTCGATGCCGTAGAAATCCGGATACTTGATCGGCGGGCTCGAGATCCGCATGTGGACCTCCTTCGCCCCGGCGTCACGGATCATGTCGACGATCTTCTTCGAGGTCGTGCCGCGCACCACGCTGTCGTCGATAAGGACGACGCGGGCGCCGCGGATGACGCCGACGTTTGCCGAATGCTTGAGCTTCACGCCGAGCTGGCGGATGCGCTGCTCGGGCTCGATGAACGTGCGCCCGACGTAGTGATTGCGCACGATGCCGAGCTCATAGGGAATGCTCGAGAACTGCGCGTAGCCGATGGCGGCCGGCACACCCGAGTCCGGGATCGGCACGATCACGTCGGCAGGAATGAGCGATTCGCGTGCGAGCTCGATGCCGAAGTTCTTGCGGACCTCATAAACACTTCGCCCGCCAGAGATGGAGTCCGGGCGGGCGAAGTAGATGTACTCGAAGATGCACGGGCGGGCCGGGCGTTTGGGGAAGGGGCGATGGCTCTCGACGCCCTCCGCGGTGATCACCACCACCTCGCCGTTGTCGATCTCGCGCACGAATTGCGCACCGACGATGTCCAGGGCGCAGGTCTCCGAGGCGAGCACGTAGGCCTCGCCGAGACGGCCGAGCATGAGCGGGCGGATGCCGACGGGATCGCGCGCGCCGATCAGCATGTCGTTGGTGAGGCCGACGAGCGCGTAGGCGCCTTCGATCTGGAGAAGCGCATCGATGAAGCGCTCGACGATGCGGCGCTTCTTCGAGCGGGAAATGAGATGGAGAATGACCTCCGTGTCGGAGGTCGACTGGCAGATGGCGCCGGAAGAGACGAGCTCCTGGCGCAGCGTCAGCGCGTTTGTGAGATTGCCGTTGTGGCCGACGGCGAAGCCGCCAGTGTCGAGATCGGCGAAGAGCGGCTGCACGTTGCGGAGAACGACGTCGCCGGTCGTTGAGTAGCGGTTGTGGCCGACGGCCATGCGGCCCCTGAGCCGCTCGATCACGCTCGCCTTGGAGAAGTTGTCGCCCACCAGACCCAGACGACGCTCCTGATTGAAGCGCGTGCCGTCGTAGGTGACGATGCCGCAGCCTTCCTGGCCGCGGTGCTGGAGCGCGTGCATCCCGAGGGCTGTGATCGCGGCCGCATCGTCGTGGCCGAATATGCCGAAGACCCCGCATTCCTCGCGGAGCCGGTCGCCATACCAGTCGGGTTCGTCGGTTTGCAGCGTGTCGGCGTCCTGGGTTTGCGGAACGGACATCATCGCTGCGGCTCCATCGCTGCCGGTTGAGCGCCGGATATGTGACGCAAGCTTCTTAACTTCAAGTCAAGAGGCAGCGCCAATACGCGGTCCTATATGTCAAAAACGTGTCAATATCCATCCCCAACACGCATGTCTTCCACGTGTTGTTGACGCAGGGGCGGGGAGGCGCGGCACACGTTGTCGCGGGGGCTCGAATCAGGCCCTGCGAAGCACCGATCGGCCGGCGTACTGAGCGACGTCGCCGAGCTGCTCCTCGATGCGAATGAGCTGGTTGTACTTGGCGAGACGGTCCGAGCGCGAGAGCGAGCCGGTCTTGATCTGGCCGGCGTTGGTCGCGACCGCGAGATCGGCGATGGTCGAGTCCTCGGTCTCGCCGGAGCGGTGCGAGATGACGGCCGTGTAGCGGGCGCGCTGGGCCATGTCGACGGCGTCGAGCGTTTCCGTCAGTGAGCCGATCTGATTGACCTTGACGAGGATCGAGTTGGCGACGCCCTTGGCGATGCCCTCGGCAAGGCGCTTGGTGTTGGTGACGAAAAGGTCGTCGCCGACGAGCTGGCAGCGGCTGCCGATCGCCTCGGTGAGCGTCTTCCAGCCCGCCCAGTCGTCCTCCGACATTCCGTCCTCGATAGAGACAATCGGGTAGCGCGCGACGAGATCCGCGAGGTACTTCGCCATGCCGGCGCCATCGAGCGACTTGCCCTCGCCCTCGAGCGCGTACTTGCCGTCCTTGTAGAATTCCGTGGCCGCACAATCGAGCGCCAGCACGATGTCGTCGCCGGGCTTGTAGCCCGCCTTCTCGATCGACTTCATGATGAAGCCGAGAGCCTCGTCGGCGCTCTTGAGGTTCGGTGCGAAGCCGCCCTCGTCGCCGACATTCGTCGAATGGCCGGCATCGTGGAGACCCTTCCTGAGCGTGTGGAAGACCTCCGCCCCCATGCGGATGGCGTCGGCGCAGGTCTCGGCGCCGACCGGCATGATCATGAATTCCTGGATGTCGATCGGGTTGTCGGCGTGGGCGCCGCCATTGATGATGTTCATCATGGGCACGGGCAGGACGCGGGCGTTCGTGCCGCCGATGTAGCGGTAGAGGGGCAGGTTGCTCGCGAGGGCGGCCGCCTTGGCCGTGGCGAGCGAGACGCCGAGGATGGCGTTGGCGCCGAGGCGCGACTTGTTCGGCGTGCCGTCGAGGCTGATGAGCGCCGCATCGATCCGACGCTGGTCCTCGGCATCCATGCCGGAAAGCGAGTCGAAGATCTCGCCGTTCACGGCGTCGACGGCCTTCAGCACGCCCTTGCCGAGATAGCGGGACTTGTCGCCATCGCGCAGCTCGTTGGCCTCGTGTGCGCCCGTCGAGGCGCCGGAGGGAACGGCCGCCCGCCCGACCGAGCCGTCCTCCAGCGTGACGTCGACCTCGACGGTCGGGTTGCCACGGCTGTCGAGGATCTCGCGGCCAATGATGTCGACGATGGCGGTCATATCGGGCTCCAGTCGGCGTGGGGATGTCGGTTGCGCGCGGGTATAGCCCGCGCGCGCCGGAACGAAAAGCCGATCGGAGGGAGAAGGGCTAAATGGCCGCGCGGTCGCTGCAGCGGCAACTAAAGCGTCGCGGCGATCAGAGCCGCAAGCGCGTTATGGCTAGAGCCGTGAGCCGATGACCAGGGTCCAGAAGGTCTTGAACTCGGTCTTGGGATCGTGGACCAGGGCGAGGCCGATGTGCTGGGCCTCGGGCTGCAGAAGGTTCTTGTTGTGGCCGGGGCTGTTCTGCCAGCCCTTGAGCACTTCGTCGAACGTCGCCTGGCCGGTGCCGACGTTTTCCGCCGCGAGCTTGGCATTATAACCGGCGCGCTTCACGCGATCCCAGGGGTTCGAGCCGTCGGAGCCGTAATGCGAGATGCGGTCCCACTTGGCGAGGTCCTGGGCGTGGGCCCGGGCGGCCGTGGTCAGCTCGGCGTCGAGCTTAAGGGGCTTCAAGCCCTTGGAGCGGCGGTAATTGTTGATGGCGTCGCGGGCAGCCTCGGGATTGAGGGCGGCGCGGGAGTAGTCACGGTCGGCGAGGGCGCCCTTGGGCGCGCGCTCGGAGGGGCGATTGGCGCTCGGCGCGAGGCTTGCCGTGCGCTGGCTGCCTTCGACGCGGGTCGGGGTGCGTGTGTCGAGATCGCCGCCCAAAGAGGCTTGGCGGGTCGGTCGGGCCGAGAGGCTCGGGCTATCTGCGAAGCCGGCCGTCAGGGCACTCGAATTCATGCTGCAACCGGTCGTCCAGAGAGCGACCGTAACCCCCACCAGCACGCGATACATGGGCTCAACTCCTGCCGTCCGACGCGCAACATACCCAGCATTAACTATGCCGCCGGGTAGTTAATTTGCCCTTAACGATGCGCGCACGGAGATCATTTCCCCTCTGTCAGGACCGGGCCTTGGCCGCATCGTTTTCTGCAGATCCCCTGTACGAGCCCGAAGTGTTCGGGCCCGTCGCCTCACCTGCACAGTACGCGGGAGAATCCTGTCCTGCCGGGGCATAAGAGATGGAATCTTCGTGACATTATTGGGGCCATTGGGCCCTCGTCGTTAAATATAATTGGCCCGCGCCGTGGCCTGATGCCCTCACGGCTGCCGGGACGGGCCGATTCGGGGCGATTTTGCTTGGCGGATTTGTTGCACTCTTCCAGAATGCTGTTGATTCTACGGTGATTCGTCCGGGTTGAGGGGCCCGGCGGCTGGGATTTCGCGAGGGAAACAAGAAATCCTGCCCGATCGTCCGGTGGAGCGCGCAGGGGTGCGCGACCGGCAGATCCCCATGTGCTGGGTAAAGAGTGCTGGGTAAAGGTCGGGTCGAGTGCGACCGCGGCCGTGTGCGCATTGTCGCCTGTGTTGGACAGCTCGGAGGCAGACGGCGGTTTGCTAGGGGGCAAGGACATGGCGGTGGCGGTACTGAACGCGCCGCGCGCGGAGCCGGCGCGAGTCGATGCGCTGCGGCTTGGCGCGCTCGTTCTCGTTCGGCTGTCGATCAGCGAGGCAGGCGTCAGCGAGGCCGAGCTCGCGCGGGACCTGCAACCTTTGGTCAGTCCCGTTGTCGAAGCCGCGGAGTGGCGGTTGCTGCTCGGGCGGCTGGTGGCGGCGCATATCAAGGATCAGTTCGCTGTGCGGCGGAGCAATCGGCTGCACGCGACGGCGACCGGACGGCGCCAGGCGCAGAATTTCCTGGGCGTGAGCCCGGTGGGTTTGGGTGACTGGGCGGCGGTGCGCGATGGGCTCTTGATCGCCCGCGCGCTGGGGACGCCGGGCTTGCCGGCTCGGCGCCTCAAGGCGCTCGGCAAGATCGAGGGGCTGAGAAGCGCGATCGTGATCGCGGCGCACGGGCTCAAGCCGCGCTCTGCGGCGAGTGCCTCGCGGCTCAGGAACGACCTTGCGCTGCTGGCGCTCGATCGGGCTTTCGGCAATCGCCTTCAGCGCGATCTGGGGGCCAAGTCAGGGCTCTCGGCGAAGGCAGCACGGTTGCTTGCGGGCCAGCTCTCGGTGCGCCCGCGCGATTTCGGCTCGGACAGCCGGCTCGTCGCGGGGCTCGCGGCGGAAGCGATCGGCGTCACGAGCGCCACGTTGCAGGCCATGCGGCTCGCGCTGCTGCGCCGGTTCGTGACGGGCGACCTCGAGTGGCCGATGGCCGTGCCGAGGCCGCAAGCTCGGGCAGAAGTCGCGCCGGCGCCGGCGAAACCAACCGTGGCGCCGTCGACAAATGCACCGGCCGTCGTCCAGCAACTGCGACCGGCGCCTGCGCCCGTGGAAACTGGAAGGCCCGGCCCCGAGGCGTTTGCGCGTGCGGTGAAAGATCTGGCGCGGCCGCTCGCGGTCGGCGGCTGGTCGGGCAGCCGCAAGGTCTACATCTCACAAGTCTGGACCGCGGTGCGCGAACGGCACGCCGGCTGGGGACTGAGCGAGATCGAGTTCAAGGCGATGCTCACGGAGGCACATCGCACGGGGCTTCTGGTGCTCGGGACATCGGATCTGCGCGAGAAGCGCGATCTCGACGACATCCAGGCCTCGGCCACCGTCTTCAAGAATACGGTTTGGCACTTCGTGCGTGTCGATGAGTAGTCCCTCCAGGGGCAACACATTTCTTTGTATCGAGGAACAACAAGAACATGCAGCGTGCAGTAGAGAGCGCGGCCCCGGTCGAGAGTTTTGCGTCGGCATTCGAGCACTCGATCACCTGGGAAGACGACATCTGGCATGCCGACCCGGTCGACATCGCGGCCGTGCACAAATCCGCGCGCGCGAAGTTTCAAAGTGCGCTCGACGCGATCGTCAAAGCCGAAGGGACCGCGACGCCCGCGCGTCTGCTGCTCTTCCACGGCCAGTCCGGTGCCGGCAAGACGCATCTCATCCGCGCGCTCAGGACGGCCAGCCATCGTGCCGGCACGGCCTATTTCGGCTATGCGCAGATGACGCCGGACGTCGCGAGCTATGCCGACTACTACCTGCGCCGCCTCGTGGCTTCGCTCGAGAAACCCTACGATCCCGATGACGAGGGCGAGAGCGGCCTCGCGCGGCTCACCAACAAGCTCGCCGCCGCCGCGCTCAACGACGAGCAGCTCAATGAGCTGACTGAAGCCAAGCTCGACGAGGACCAGCTCGCCAAGCTGATCATCTCCTATGCCGACGAGATCGTCGCGAGCCCGTCGTTCGCCGAGCAGGAGCTCGACATCAATATCGTGCGCGCGCTCCTCTATCTCCAGCGCGCCGATCCGCGCATCGACCAGCGCGTGCGCCAGTATCTGCAGGGCCGCCAGCTCAACGAGCTGTCGCAGTCGTCCGTGGCTGCGCTCGATCCGAGCACGGGCGAGGGCCGCGCTTTCGAGATCATCGAGAGCCTCGGCAAGCTCATGTGGACGGTCGATCGCGCGGCGCTCGTCTTCTGCATCGATCAGGTCGAGGACCTGCGCTTCTTCCCTGATGCCGATGATCGCTTCCAGAAAGCCGTGCGCGATCTCATCCAGATCGCCAACCGCGTGCCGAGCGCGCTGATCGTCATCTCCTGCCTCGGCGACTTCTACGACCAGATGCGCGGCGTGCTCGCGCAGTCCTACATCGACCGCATCGAGAAGGCGGGCCCTGTCGCGCTGCTCGAGAGCCGCACGGCCGACGAAGCGCGGCTCATTCTTTCGCGCCGTGTCGAGCAGCACGCGATCGCGCGCGGTGTCGATCCGACGACCGTCGATCTGACGAAACTCTTCGGCGCCGATTTCATGGCCGAGCTTGGCGGCCTCTCGACGCGGCGCCTTCTCGAGGATGCGCAGGCGCGCCTCAAGAGCCGTGCCGCCGACGAGGAAGCGCCGGCCAACGAGCCCGAGGAGACGGATGGCGCCGGTTTCATCTCGACGCTCGCGGCCGCCCTCGGCTTCGGCCTCGGCGGTGGTGCCGAGAGTGCGCCGGCATCGGCAAACCAGATTGATTTCCGCGCGAGCTGGGAGCGTTTTGCGAGCCTTTCCGAAGCCGAGATGCCCTCCGACGATCAGGAGCTGCTCGGCGTGCTCACGTCCGCGCTGGAGTTGGCGCGTGCCGGATGGGGCAGTGCCGTCACGCTCTCCGTGCGCCGTGCCGACCTCGGTGATGACCTGCCGGCAGCGGATGTCACGGTCACGCACGCGTCCGGCATCATGCAGAAGACGCGCGTCTTCATCTGCAATCGGCCGACCCAGGGCGGCGGCCTGAAGCGCCAGCTCGACAAGGTGCTGTCGAGCCTCTCCGCGGCAAGCGCCGTCATGCTGCGCGCAAGCGACTATCCTCCGGCTCGCAAGAACCAGACGGCACAGGCCTTCCGCAAATTCCGCGAGAGCGGCGGGCGCACGCTCGTCGTGCCCATGACCGAGTGGGAGCGCATGATGACGGTGCGCGAATTCCACGCGCGCCATCGCACCGACCCCGGATTTGGCGGCTGGCTCGAGCAGGCGAAACTGCTGTCCGGCCTCTCCGTGCTCGGGCAGCTCTTGCGCCTCGACCTGCTCGCCGGCCCAATGCCCATGGGCGACATTCCGGCGAAGCGCCGCGGCGTGGAAGCCCCGCTCGAATCCGCCGAACAGAGCAATCTCGTCACGCTTCCCTGGGCCAAGGGGCCGCCGCCGCTGCCGGCCGAGGCGCCGCCGCGCGATGGCTTCAGCCTGCCGAGCTTGCAGAGTCGTCTCGCCGATTGGACGGGTTGGTCCTCGTCCAATCCCGGTGGTCCGGCGCCTGCAGCGGGTGAGGACGAGCAGGATCTGCCGATCAGCGTCATCCTCGACGAGCACGGTTCGAATTCTTCGAGCATTCTTGCCGGTCGCGAGATCGGCGGACGCGGCAAGAGCATCACGCTCAACAAGGATGTTCTGAAGCGCCACACGGCCGTGCTCGGCGGTTCGGGCTCCGGTAAGACGACGCTCGCGCTTTGTCTCATCGAGCAGCTTCTGATGAACGGCACGCCCGTCATCCTGCTCGACCGCAAGGGCGATCTCTGCTCCTACGCCAATCCCGAAGTCTGGCGCGGGCGTGATGACGATTTCGGCGAGGCGAGCGGCCTGCGCGAGAGGCTCGGCGATGCCATCGACGTTGCCGTCTACACGCCGGGCCGCGCGTCGGGCCGTCCGATCTCTATCACGCTGCTGCCGACCGGCATCAACGAGCTTCCCGAGCATGAGCAGCAGCTCCTCGCCAATCTCTCGGCGGCGGCGCTCGGCGACATGCTGCATCTGAAGAACTCGGCGACGCACCAGAAGCAGTCCGGCACGCTCTCGGTGGCGCTGCGCATTCTCGGCTCGCGCTTCAGCACGGAAGTCGGCCTCACGGACCTCATTCACCTGCTGGAGGACGAGGATCCCGAGCTGACCGAGCTGACGCAGCGCATGGATCCCTCGGGCAAGATCCGTCGCGATCTCGTCGCGCAGCTCGACAGCCTCCGTCACCGCAATGCCGCGCTCTTCGAGACGGGCGGCGAGCCGCTGCGCATGGAGTCTCTGCTCGGCATCGGACCGCACGCGCGCCCGGATGGCCGCACACGCCTTTCGATCATCTACACGGGCTTCCTCGGCGACAACGAGAACATCCTCTTCTGGGTCTCGCAGTTCCTTTCCGAGGCGCTGCGCTTCTGCCAGCGCAATCCGAACGACGAGCTGCAGGCCGTTGTCATGCTCGACGAGGCGGACCTCTACATCCCGGCGAACGCGAAGCCTGCGACCGCAGAGCCGCTGCAGAGCCTCCTGAAGCGCGCGCGCTCCGCGGGCCTCGGCCTCATGCTCGCGACGCAGTCGCCGGGCGATCTCGACTACAAGTCGCGCGATCAGATCACGAGCTGGTTCATCGGCCGCGTGCGAGAGGATACTGCACTGAGGAAGCTCAAGGCGGCCTTCCAGAGCGAGTCGGGTCTCGATCCGGCCGCGGTGCTGCCGCATCAGACGGTCGGCGAGTTCCATCTCGTGCAGGAAGGGCTCGTGCGCGCGCTCAAGGCGCAGCGCTCGCTCATCACGGCCGAGCAGGTGCCGTTCGACCGCATCGAGCAGCTCGGCTTCGAGACCAAAGGTCAGGGCGAACGACAGCTCAGGCTGTTCGGGTAGCTATCTTCCCCTTCTCCCCGTGTTTACGGGGAGAAGGTCGGGATGAGGGGCGGCGGCATACGCTGACATCAGCGCAAGTGGCCGCCCCTCACCCTGGCCCTCTCCCCGCGCGCGGGGAGAGGGGACACTAACTCTTTTTGTCCCACGTCCTGGGGCGTAACCGGGGTGAGGAGCGACCACAGGCGCTCACGGCCGGCGCTTATCGCCGCTCCTCAGCCCGGCGCATTCCCTATCCTTCCGCAAGCGCCAAGCTGAGCTGCTCTGCCGATGCTTCATCGCGCGCGCCGAAGCTCGAGAGCGTCACGCCGACGAGGCGAATGCCCTTGCTCAATGGATAGACCGAGCGCACGAGCTGAAGGCTCGCCGCGTGCAGGGTCTCCCGCGAATTGACGGGCGCGTCGAACGTGCGGCTGCGCGTTGCGATCTGGAAATCGGCATACTTGATCTTGACCGTCACCGTGCGCCCGGGCGCGTGCGTCTTCTCGCACCATGCCCAGACATCATCGGCCATCTCGCAGATGGCGGTCTCGATCTCGGCCGGCTCGATGAGATCGCGCGAGAACGTCGTCTCCGAGCCCGAGGATTTGCGCGGCCGGTCCGGCACGACCGCGCGATGATCCTCGCCGCGCGCGAGGCCGTAGTACCAGGGACCGGATTTGCCGAAGTTCTGCTGGAGGAACGCGAGTGTTTGCTGCTTCAGATCCGCGCCCGTGAAAATACCGAGGCGGCTCATCTTTTCCGCCGTCACCGGTCCGACGCCGTGGAATTTGCCGACCGGCAGGTCCGCAATGAACGTCTCGCCGGCGCCCGGCGGAATGACGAACTGTCCATTTGGCTTGCGGTGATCGGAAGCGAGCTTTGCCAGGAACTTGTTGTACGAAACGCCGGCCGAGGCCGTGAGGCTCGTCTCGGCGAGTATGCGGCCGCGGATTTCCGTCGCGGTGGCAGAAGCCGTCGGAATGCCGCGCAGGTTCTCGCTCACGTCGAGGTAGGCTTCATCCAGCGAGAGCGGTTCGATGAGCGGCGTGTACTCGGCGAAGATCGCGCGAATCTCGTGCGAGACTGCGCGATAAACCTCGAAGCGCGGCTTCACGAAAACGAGCTCGGGACATTTCCTGAGCGCCGTGCTCGACGGCATGGCGGAGCGCACGCCGAACTTTCGCGCCTCGTAGCTCGCCGCTGCCACGACGCCGCGCGCAGCGCCGTGCCCGACGGCTACCGGGCGGCCGCGCAGGGCCGCATCGTCGCGCTGCTCCACGGACGCGTAGAAGGCGTCCATGTCGATGTGGATGATCTTGCGGATCGGCGACTCGCTCATGGCGCCGATACATCTAGCACGAGCGGAACGGACGGTGAACTGCCCGGCGCGGATGTCCACTGCCTGGGGAGGCGCGCGCATTTGACGTGCGTGGCAATGAAGCGCTGATCGGCGGCGCGCAGACGCGCTATCATTCAGGGACGATACGAGGGAGAGCGCCTTGAGCATTCTGATCATTGGGGCGGGCCATGCAGGCGGCGCCGTAGCAGCCAATCTGCGCCAGCTCGGCTCGGATGCGCCCATCACCATCATCGGCGATGGGCCCTACCTGCCTTACCAGCGCCCGCCGCCCTCGAAGGCTTGGCTGAAGAGTGACGTGGCCTTCGCGGCCGTTGGTCTTCGCCCGCAGAGCTACTACGAGCAGCGCGGCATCACTTTGCGGCTCGACGCGCGCGCGAGCTCCATCGACCGTAGCGCCCACACGATCACGCTCGCGAGTGGTGAGACGCTCGGCTATCGCACGCTCATTCTCGCAACGGGCGCACGGGCGCGACGCCTCGGCCTCGCCGGCGAGGATCTGCCGAACGTCCATGTGCTGCGCACGATCGCCGACGCTGATCGCATCAAGGCCGCCCTCGTCGCGGGCCAGCGTCTCGTCGTGATCGGCGGCGGCTACATCGGGCTGGAGGTGGCAGCGTCAGCGCGTCTCAAGGGCATGGACGTTCTCGTGGTCGAGCGCGAGGCGCGCCTGCTCGCCCGCGTCGCTTCTCCACCTATCTCGGCGTTCATGCAGAGCTTTCATGAGCGCCAGGGCGTCAGATTTCAGCTCGAGACGGGTGTTGCCGGCTTCGATGTGCGCGATGGCCGTGTAGCCGGTGTGCAGCTCAGTAGTGGCGAGACTGCAGCGGCCGACATGGTGCTCGTCGGTGTGGGAGCCGTTCCCAACACGGAACTTGCTCAAGCTGCCGGCATCACCTGCAGCAATGGCATTGCCGTCGATCTCGAAGCGCGCACGAGCGATCCAGATATTTTCGCGATCGGCGACTGCACAGAGCGGCCATTGCTGCACTATGGCTGCCGCGCACGCCTCGAAAGCGTTGCGAGTGCGCTCGAGCAGGCGCGTCAGGCTGCGGCTGCGATCTGTGGCGGCAAGGCGCCCGCGCCGGAAGTGCCCTGGTTCTGGTCCGACCAGTACGACCTCAAGCTCCAGATTGCCGGCCTTCCTATTGGCGCGACGCGCATCGATGTGCGCGGCGATATGGAGCAAGGGAAGTTCGCCGTCGCGCATCTGGATGGCGAGGGCAGGCTCTGCGCCGTCGAAGCCGTCAATGCGCCCGCCGAATACATGGCCGGCCGTGCGACCATCGGCAAGCAGCGCGCCGTCTGATCGGCGGCGCTTTCACGTTCAAAGGAACGAAGCAGGCTTTGTTTTGGCGCGGGCGCGCGCGAGCGCCCAGAGCTTGTCCCCATCGAGCGGCACGGGCCGGCGGAACTCGGCTTCGGCCGTCGCCACATCGGGGAGGCTGCGCGCGATGATGTCGTCGAGCCGGTCGGTCATCAGGTCGTTGTGGAGCGCGCGCCAGAAGGCGACGCTTTCATCGCGATAGGCGCGCACCAGTCGCTCGATCACACGGCGGTCTTCGAATGAGCGTGGGTTGAAGAGCTGGAAGGCGATTACGAGCTTGTCGTCGAGCGTCGGACGATGCGTGTGCCATGTCGCGCGGCCGTCGCGGAAGAGCGAGGTGCGCATGGTCGTGAAATTGTTGCCGGTGAAGATCACCGGCATGCCGCTGTCGTCGAAGTTGCGCGGCTCCTGTGTATCGGCGAGCTGCTGGAGCTGATGAGTCACGAGGAGGCTGTTGATCGTCTTGCCGGTCTGGCTATCGGCGGCGGAGATCGAGAGATCGAAGTCATCGGCCACGATCGCGATACGTGCTTTGCGCGCGCGAGATGTCTCGGCTGCGAAAGTCATGAAGTCGTTGAGGACGGCGCTGGCGCCGCCTTCGTGTTCGCTTGCCAGCATGGATGCCGGCAGCAGCGCCACCGCGAAGCCATAGCGGAGCGAAGCATCGGTTGCGGACACCGTCTTGCCAGTGCCGCGCGCGCCCTGAATGATCAGGTATCGCTCGGCGCGTCCTTTGAGCGAAGGTAGCACCTGCTTGAAGAGATGCCGGCGGATCGCCCGCTCGAGCTCGTCGAACACGATGCCGTCCGGGCAGAGGAGCTGCCCAGGCATCCGGATCAAGCCGGCGAAGGGCGATGGCGGCGCCGGCTGAATATTTGGCGCCAAGTTCGTGATCCGGGACATGCGTCGATCCTCCAGGGCGTCCGCGACGGGACGCAGGGCAACCACCGATCACGGCGCCAGATTCGACGCATGGCGACAATATTCAACCTAAGATTGATCCACAGGACGTTGAGATAAATCCTAGATTGAGTCTCGGTGAGGCAGGAGAACAACCTCTGCGCGAATCTCGCCCTGCGCATGACGATGCCGGAATTTGCACGCTATGCGCGAAATAGCGGCGCAGGCCCGCCCTCTTCTCCCCTCTTAAAGGGTGCCATGTGTGGCCGTAATTCCACAATTGTGCTCACACTTGGGCTGCACGTAGACCGCGAAATGGCGAATCGGGTACTACTACCTCTAGTTGCGTTCCTGGGGGCAGGCCGAAGCCCCGTTACTTCATTAGCAGAGAGAGCAGATGAAGAAATTGCTATTGGTGGTTGCAGCCTGCGCCATCGCGACGCCGGCCCTTGCCCAGCGGGTCAATCAGAGCGCATCGAGGGACAGCATCTCGAACTCGGCACGCGTCGAGCAGATGGCCGGCGCGCTGGCCTTCAGCCAGATCGGTCAGGGCGAGCGCGTGACGCTCGAGTCGCCGCGCAACGAGCCGCTGATCAAGATCGATGGCGGCGCGTTCATCATGCCGTACTTCAACGACTCCTTCAACGCATCGCGCGGCGGCGACATCCGTATCTCGGATCCGGTCGGCTCCTACATCGACGAGTCGCGCGTCCGCGTGAACGTCGACGTGAATGGCTACTTGCCCTGAGCGCAAACCAGGCGTGCGACGGGCTTCCGTGAATCCGTCGCACGTCCGGCCGCCAGACCGAAATTTGTTCAGTCGATTGCTTTCGTAGCCGCTGCCTGCGTGCGCTCTCTGTCGTCCGTTGCGATCGACTGTATCGCTACGGCTGCCCGTGAAGATCACGCGTGACGTAACCGCAAGAGGATTTCGATGCGACATGCTGCAGCCGGTGCCGTCCTTCTGGCGCTTCTTTCTGCTGGTGCCCACGCGGAGCCGCTCACGATCGATCAAAGTGCCTGGCTCAACTACGCGATCGTGGTGAATACGACGAAGAAAGAATCCGATCTGCGCCTCAACCAGCACGGCACGATCAACGGCATTTCCTCCGTCCAGATGTCCGGGGAGAACAATGCCCAGATCCAGACGCATCAGCGCGGGCGTCGGAACGCAGTAGGCCTCCATCAGTCTGGATGGATCACCGCGGCGCGCGTCGTGCAGGAAGGTCCCGGCAGCTTCACCGGCCACAAGCATTTGCCGACTCAATACAGCGGCCGCAACACGGACGAGGGCTACCTGTCGTACTTCATGACCGGCGGCTTCAGCATGGTCACCCTCACTGACAGCAATCACACCTGGATCAGCCGCTTCGGGCGGGCGCGCTGAGGGGAGGTGCCGCGTGCGAAGCGTGACGCTCACAGATTTCCGCTCCGTCGCGGCGGCGGCGTGCCGGGACATTTCGGACCGGGATCGGTCCGACCCAAGCCGGGGGGATTGCGCTCCATGACACGACTGGTTTCGAGAAGGCCTCGTGCCACCCGCATTGGCGCCGCACTGCTCGGGTGCGCCATGGCGCTCGCAAGCATGAGCGTCGCAGTGCTGTCCGAGGGCGCGAAGGATGGTCCGCCGTCCGCAACAAGCTCACTGAAGGACGGCGCCGACAACATCTGCAAAGCCTTCGGGCCAGACTACACCGCCGTCGGCGACAGCGGGCTCTGCGCCAGAATGGGCGGTGGCATCCTCGTCTATTCGGGCAAGGAGTTCACTGACCACGACGTCGTGATGCTCGGCCAGCGCATCCCGACATTGTTCAACGCCGGAGCGGGGGCGCCGATCGTCTACTATCACAAGGACGACGTCAGCAAGCAGACCAAGAATCCCTCGGCTGGCGTATACGCGTTCGCCCAGATGATGCTGCAGGCCCAGAACGAGGATATGGGCCTTCTGCGCGGCTTCATCCGCATCGCAGCAGATGCCCGCACGCACTACACTCATGACGGCGGCATGGTCTTCGATCTCAGGAAGATCGAGAACTCCTACTACTATGGCGCGCTCGATGAGGCCTGGGTCCAGTGGAATGGCTTCAAGCTCGGCATCCAGCCATCCATGTTCGGCTTCAATCGTCTGCCGAGCGTCGTGACCCCCGGCTACACGTCGATCGTCACGACTCTCGCCGCCTCATACACGGTCGGTCTGTCGCGCAATGCATCCATCAGCATTGCCATGGAAGACCCTACGCGGCGTCTCATGGGAGATGGCATTCTCGCGCGCCCTGGCCGAGGGGACATCCCCGACATCGTCGCCATGGCGCGCATCGCCACCCCGTCGACGCTGTACCATATCTCGGGCGCCATCCGTCATGCCGATGATCACGTGATGAAGGACTTCATCGGCGGCGATGAAAAGAGCGTGTGGGGCTGGGCCTGGTCGGCAGGCTTGCAGCACCGCGTGAAGTGGGAGGACCTTATCGGCCAGGGGGCGCAAGGCGTGTACGGGCGCTTCGGCCTCACGTTCGCCCAGGCTTCGGGCGCTCTCGGCTATCTCGGTGTTCCCTTCTTCGCACCGGACTATATCGCCGCTGGCGACGGGCGGATCTTCAATTCGACGGGATGGTCGGGGCTCGTCTCCTACGAGCACATGCTCGCGCCGCGCGTGAAGCTGAACCTCAATGCGTCCTTCTTCAATGTCTCGATGCACTCGAAAGGCGAGCCGGTGATCCCGGCCATCGATATGCCGGTCGCGCCGGATCTCGCATTCGAGGTCGATGTGCGCGGTACGGTTCTGCAGGCCGGCCTCGAATTCATACCGATGCCCAACATGGTGCTCGGCGTCGAGGGTGGCTACACGACGACCGAGGCCAAGGGCCGATACGTGGGCGTGAGCGGGGAAAAGGTGAGCGCGGGCTTCCCGCACGTCGGCGTGTATCTGCGCAAGTCGTTCTGATGAATGCCGCGATGCCCGCAGGTGCCACAAAAAATTGCGCAATCTGCGTCGGCTTCTCACAGAGCGAAAGCCATGCACGCGGCCGCGTATCGAGCATGGAGAGTGAGGTGCGTGAATTGCCTGGCCGTGTCAGGTGCAGCTTTTAGGAACTTTGGAGAAGGAACGTAGAATGCGGGGATACTCGAGGGAGTGCCGGTGGATTGGAGCACTGGCGATCGCGGGCGCGCTCTTTGCTGGCACAGGCAGCGCGCAGGCGCAGGTCGATTACGGCGGCAACACCGTGACAGGTAACTGGAGCACCGCCATTGGATATGGATCGACAGCCTCGGGCGACAATTCCGTGGTGGTCGGCTGGTTCGCGACGGCGTCGGGCACGAGCGCGATTGCGGTCGGCATCGGATCCTCGGCGACGCAAGAGGGCAGCATCGCGATCGGTGGTGGCGCTTCGAGCACGCACGCGAGCAGCATTGCAATCGGCGGCATGTCGGTAACGACGCGCGGCGCGCAGACCGACTACACGGCAGCCTATCTGACGGCACCGCAGACATCAGTGGGAGAAGTGTCGTGCGGGACAGAGACGGGCGCGCGCCAGATCACGGGCGTCGCGGCTGGTTCAGAGGCAACCGACGCCGTCAACGTTGCTCAGCTCCAGGGCGCCGTCGAGCCGCTCAGGACTGACCTCAACGCGCTCACCGGCCGCGTCAGTGGACTCGAGAGCCGTGTCGGCAGGCTCGAGACCCGAGTAGAGAACGTGCGCGACATCGCCATCGCGGCTGGCGCGCTCTCCATGGCAGCCGCCCAGCTCCGCTTCGATGACCGGCCGGGCAAGCTGTCGGTCGCCATGGGTGGCGGCGCTTTCCATGGCAAAGGCGCCGGCGCGATCGGCCTCGGCTACACGTCGTCGGATCGCCTGTGGCGCGCGAATGTGTCCGGGAGCTTCACCGACGGCGAAGCTGCATTCGGCGGCGGCGTGAGCTTCACGCTGAACTGATCGGGCGTTTCTGGGGGGAAGTGAGGGAGGGTGTGTCCTCGGACGCGCTCTCCCGTCGGCCCCCTTGATCTATGTGTATGGAGCTTGGTCGTGCAAATGCGTCCGCAGCATATTCAAGGTTATTCCATCGGTGTTGTGGCGCTCGTCGCCATCGGCGCCTCGCTTGCATTTGAGCCCGCCGGTGCGAGCGAGCTCAGCAAGGAGCCACAAGCGCTCGTTCGAATGGCGCAGGCGCCCGAGGCCAAAGGCAAGCAGCGCCTCGATACCTGGTCATCGTCCGTCAAGGCGCCCGAAGCCAAGAAGAAGCAGGCGGCTGCCGATCCGCCGAAGCCGGATGCGGACAAGGATCGCGGCACGCCAGCAGGCCAGATGCAGCCTCAGGTCCATGCGAACAACGGCGGCATCACGGCCTGCTTCGACACGCTCGCCCGCGCCTCGAGCCAAGCCGTGGATGGCGAGCACCAGGCCTTTTCCTTCTGGGATCAGAAGCGCCCGAATGACGGGACCTTCCGCTCGATCGTCTCGCTCCGCTATCCGCATGCCGCAGCGCCGCGCGGCGCTTCCATCATCATCAACAGCCCGGTCGGCGGCGCGTGCGAGGCGACGACCTTGCAAGTCATGCCGACGCTTCGTCCATGCAACGCCATACAAGCCGATCTCATGAAAAATGGGCGGGCCGTCGCCAATCTGGCCGGCCTCGCCCTCATCCAACTGCCGGAGGATCTTAGCTATCTGCTGCTTCCGACAGCCGGCGACGGATGCACGATCGTGGCGATCCGCGCAATTCAATCGCGATAGGTAGGCGCCGACGTGGTCGGGCCGTGTAGCGACCGGCTCGGCCGCTTCGTCGCGTCATACGCCAAGCTGGCGCTGTGGTCGCCGCGGGCATGGCATCACGAAGTGGTTGCGAAGCACCCCTTCCCAGCAGCCCGCGGCGCTAAACGAAGACTCAGCTATTCGGCCCGCGGTCCATCGAGACCGGCTGCCAGCGCCTGAGGCCGCTCGCCGGCAGCACCGTCGGGTTCACGCACGACATCGGCCAGCGGCCTGTCAGCACGAGCGCGAGCTCCTGGCCGACGCGGCGCTTGCGCGCCGGATCGAACCGCGCCGAGGCGGAAGCATTGTGCGGCGAGAGAATGACGTTGTTCATCTTCAGCAGCGGATTGTCGGGCTTCGGCGGCTCGATCTCGAACACATCGAGGCCGGCGCCTGCGATCCAGCCTTCCTGCAGCGCCTTGATCAGCGCGCTCTCGACGACCGTCGGCCCGCGCCCGGTGTTGATGAAGAGCGCGGTCTTCTTCATCTGGCGGAAGTGGTGCTCCTTGAGGAAGCCCACGGCCTCAGGCGTCGCCGGCAGATGCATGGAAATGAAATCCGACTTGGCGAGCAACTCGGAGAGGCTCGCAGGCTCGACGCCGTGCGCCGAGATCGAGAGCTCGTCGAGGAAGGGGTCGTGCGCCATCAGGTGGAGACCGAAGGCTTTCGCGCGCGCAGCCGTCGCGCGGGCAACGCGGCCGAAGGCGATGAAGCCGAGCGTCTGCCCTTGAAGGCGCGGCACCTGCAGCACCTGCGGCCGACCTTCC
>Ga0066256_1002232_pt1 | contig 22384 bp, 20 predicted proteins | sample ThiBio_1000_biof_FD_87107 | JGI IMG/M metagenome (GOLD analysis project Ga0066256, IMG submission 87107) | Wastewater bioreactor microbial communities from Cape Town, South Africa - Thiocy_expt_1000_biof (version 2) | ecosystem: Engineered > Bioreactor > Thiocyanate-remediating >... | reverse complement strand
CGATGGTCGACTTGCCGGCGCCGGACTCGCCGATCAGGCCGAGCACCTTGCCCTTCTGCACGTCAAGGGACACGCCGTCGACGATGGTCACCCGTTTCGGCGGCTCGCCGGGCGGATAGCTGGTCGCCTCGATTTTCAGGTTGCGGATCGACAGAAGCTCAGGCATCGCCGCGCCCTCCCTTGAGGCTGGAAGTCCGTTTCAAAAGCCAGTCGACGACGAGGTTGACGCAGATCGCCAGCGCCGCAATCGCCCCGCCGGGGACCAGCGCCGCCGGGATGCCGAAGATGATGCCGTCCTTGTTGTCCTTGACCATGCCGCCCCAGTCGGCGGCCGGCGGCTGGATGCCGAGGCCGAGGAAGGAGAGGGTGGAGAGGAACAGGATCGAGAAGGCGAAGCGCAGGCCGAATTCGGCCAGCAGCGGCGACAGCGTGTTGGGCAGGATCTCGCGGAAGATGATCCACAGCCGGCCTTCGCCGCGCAGCTTGGCCGCCTCGACGAATTCCATGACCGCGACGTCGAGCGCCACGGCGCGGCCGAGGCGGTAGACGCGAGTGCTGTCGAGCACCCCCATGACGAGGATCAGGATCAGCAGGTTCTGGGGCAGAACCGCCAGTACCACCAGCGCGAAGATCAGCGTCGGGATCGACATCATCAGGTCGTTGAAGCGCGAGAAGACGGTATCGATGATGCCGCGGGAGACGGCAGCGGTGAACGACAGGAGGATGCCGAGCGAAAACGAGATGATCGTGGCGGCGAGCGCCACGAAGAGTGTCGTGCGCGCGCCGTAGATGACGCGGGAAAGCAGGTCGCGGCCGAGATTGTCGGTGCCGAGGAGGTAGGTGTCCCCCATCGGCTCCCAGACGCCGGCGACGATTTCGCTCTCGCCATGCGGCGCGAGCCAGGGCGCGAAAATCGCGAAGATGAAGGCCAGCGCGATGCCGGCGATGCCGATCCAGGCGGTGACGGGAATATCGCGCAATCTCATCTCGGGTGCCTCAGTCTGGGATTGGCGACGATGGCGATGATATCGGCCAGCATGTTGAGCAGGATGTAGAACGCGGCGAAGATCAGGCCGCAGGCCTGCACCACCGGCATGTCGCGCACCGTCACGGCATCGACCATGTATTGCCCCATGCCGGGATAGACGAAGACCACCTCGACCACCACGACGCCGACGACGAGATAGGCGAGGTTGAGCGCCACGACGTTGACGATCGGCGCGATGGCGTTCGGGGCGGCGTGCTTGACGATGGCGCGGAAGGCGCCGAGGCCCTTGAGTTCCGCCGTTTCCATATAGGCCGACGACATCACCGACAGGATCGCCGCCCGCGTCATGCGCATCATGTGGGCAAGCACGACGAGCACCAGCGTCGCCGCCGGCAGGGCGATCGCCTTCAGCCGGTCGAGGAAGCTCATGCCTTCGAAGACCGTTGCCGGGAAGGTGGCGATGCCGAGATTGACGGCGAAGAACAGGATCAGCAGGTAGCCGATGAAGAATTCCGGCAGCGAGATCGCCGCCAGCGAAATGACGTTGATGACCTTGTCCGGCACCCGGTTGCGGAAATGCACCGAGACCATGCCGAGGGCGATCGCCAGCGGCACCGAGACCAGCGCGGCGAAAAAGGCGAGGAACAGCGAGTTGCCGAGCCTGTTGCCGATCTGCTCGCTGACCGAGTTGCGGCTGGCCCAGGAGGTGCCGAAATCGCCCTGCAGGGCGTTGCCGAGCCATTCGAAATAACGGGTCGTCACCGGCCGGTCGAGGCCGAGCTGGCTGCGGATGTTTTCAACCGCCTGCGGCGTCGCCGACTGGCCGAGATAGGTGGTGGCGAAATCGCCGGGCAGCGCTTCGACGCCGGCAAAGATAAGCACGGAAACGGCAAGCAGGAGCACGGCGCTCAACCCCAGGCGCTGAAGGATCAGCGCCAGAAGCGGATAACGCTCCCGAAATTTCCGCGCAGGCAAGCCACTGGGCTCTGACGTCATGGTCATGGGCGGATCACTCGCTCTGAAAGAAAACCGAAGATCGTCTGCGGAGAGTGCCTCCGCAGACGTATTCCTGGTGTCGCAGGCCTTGGCGGCCCGCCTTCAGATCAGCTTTCCAGCCAGACGCGGCTGGCGACGAAGCCGTTCGACATGTCGTTGCCGATGTCGTGGACGTAACCCTTCACCTGCTTGGTGGAGGCGTTCACGAAGTCGTTGAACATCGGCAGGATCAGGCCGCCTTCGTCACGCACCATCATCGCCATGGTGCGGTACATGTCCTTGCGCTTGGCCTCGTCCAGTTCGGCGCGGGCTTCGAGCAGGATCTTGTCGAAGTCGGGGCGCAGGAAGCGGGTGTCGTTCCAGTCCGCCGTCGAGAGATAGGCGGTGGAATACATCTGGTCCTGAGTCGGGCGGCCGCCCCAGTATGACGTGGAGAAGGGCTGGACGTTCCAGACGTTCGACCAGTAGCCGTCACCCGGCTCGCGCTTGACCTCGATGTTGATGCCGGCCTTCTTGGCGCTGTCCTGGTAGAGGACGGCGGCATCGACGGCGCCCGGGAAGGCGACTTCCGAGGTACGCAGCAGAACCGGTCCGCTGTGGCCGGACTTCTTGTAGTGGAAGGAGGCCTTGTCCGGATCGTAGGCGCGCTGCTCGATGCCTTCCGGGAAGAGGGCATAGGTCTCGTTGATCGGGAAATCGTTGCCGACCTTGCCGTAACCGCCGAGGATCTTCTGCACCATGGTCTCGCGGTCCATGGCATATTTCAGCGCCATGCGCAGGTCGATATTGTCGAACGGCGCCGTGTTGCAATGCATGATGAAGACGTAGTGGCCACGGCCGGAGGTGTTGAGGATCTCGACGTTCGGCGCGCGCTTCAGCAGGCTGACGGTCTTCGGGTCGACGCGGTTGATATAGTGCACCTGGCCGGAGGACAGGGCGGCGATGCGGGCGGTCGCATCGTTCATCGCGATGATCTCGACGGAATCGACGTGACCGCGGTCGCTGCGCCAATCCTCGGCGTTCTTTTCGAAGGTGGCGCGCACGCCGGCTTCGAAGTTCACGACCTTGTAGGGACCGGTGCCGATCATCGCGTTCGGATCGTCGAGGCCGCCGTTCGGCTGGATGACGAGGTGATAGTCGGTGAGCAGCAACGGCATGTCGGCGTTGCCTTCGGTGAGCGTCAGGACGAGGTTTTCACCGTCGGCCTTGACTTCCTTGATCGACTTCATGACGCCGAGCGCGCCGGATTCCGACTTCTCGTCGGTGTGGCGCTTCAGCGTGGCGATGACGTCGTCGACGGTCAGGTCCTTGCCGTTGTGGAACTTGACGCCCTTGCGGATCTTGAAGGTCCAGGTTGCCGCATCGGCGGACGGTTCCCAGGATTCGGCCAGTGCCGGTACGGGCGCGCCGGTCAGCGGCTCGGATTCCACCAGCATGTCGCCCCAGCAGCGGCCGACGACGAACATGAACTGCGACAGCGCCTTCGCCGGGTCCTTGGAGTCGGTCGCCGCCGCACCTTCGAGGCCGAGCTTGAGCGTGCCGCCCTTCTTGGGCTCCTGCGCCTCGGCGCTTGCGGCAAACAGATGGGTCGCTGCCGTCAGCGTCAGGCCGGCAGCCATGGCGCGGCCCATGAATTCGCGGCGGTTCATGCCGCCTGCGGTGACGCGACCTGCGAGATATTTGGTAAAATCGTTCATTTCCCTGTTCCCTTTCTTCGTGGTGATCTGTTCTTTTTATGATGATCGGTCACCTTCAAGCCGTTGTTCCCAAGGATTTTCCTCTTCTCCTCGGGCGGCTTGCCGGTGATTAGGCCCGCAAATTCATTGCGGGGTCAAGCTTTCGTTTACTTTCCTTTCCACACCGGATCGCGCTTTTCCGCAAAGGCGACGGCACCTTCCAGCTGGTCCTCGCTGGAATAGAGGATGTCGACGGTGCGCAATTGGCGCTGGGTTATCTTGTTCATCGCCGTCTGGAAGTCCGAGCCTTCGGCGACACGGACCACTTCCTTGATGGCCGCATAGACGAGCGGCGGGCCGCTTTCGAGCAGGCGGGCGAGCTCCCAGGCGCGCTCCATCAGCTTGTCGGCGGGCAGGGTCTCGTTGACGAAACCCCATCGGTTGCCTTCCTGCGCATCCAGCCAGCGGCCGGTGAACAACATGTCCATGGCGATGTGATAGGGGATGCGCTTCGGCAGCTTGATCGAGGCGGCATCCGCAACCGTGCCGGAGCGGATTTCCGGCAGGGCGAAGGTCGCATGTTCGGCGGCAAGGATCAGGTCCGTGGACAGGGCGATCTCGAAGCCGCCGCCGCAGCAGATGCCGTTGATCGCCGCGATGATCGGCTTGTTGAGGTCGCGCAGTTCCTGCATGCCGCCGAAACCGCCGACACCGTAATCGCCGTCCGGCGCATCGCCGGCCGCGGCCGCCTTCAGGTCCCAGCCGGCGCAGAAGAATTTTTCGCCGGCGCCGGTGATGATGGCGACGCGCAATTCGGGATCGTCGCGGAAATCGCGAAAGATCTCGCCCATCTTGCGGCTGGTCGGGAAGTCGATGGCATTGGCTTTCGGTCGGTCCATGGTGACTTCGAGAATGCCGCCGACGCGTCGGGTGCGAACGGGGTCGCTCATGATGCTTTCCTCCTTCGCCTGATCAGGGCATCCGCCGCGACCACTCCCTGGCCTTCGGGCAATACCATCACAGGATTGATATCCAGTTCTTCGATGTTTGAAGCGTTTGAAACGACATAATCTGCCGCTGATGCGACGGCGGCGACAAGAGCGTCGATATCGCCTTTCGGCTGGCCGCGATAACCGCCGAGCAGCTTCGAAACCTTCAGGCCGGCGATGGCGGAGCGGATATTGTCCGATGTGGTCGGCAGCGTCAGCAGAGCGGCATCGTCCAGCAGTTCCACCAGGATTCCGCCGGCACCGACCGTCAGGACCGGGCCGGCGACCGGGTCGCGCATGGCGCCGACGATGATTTCCGCCACCGGCCTGCCGACCATCTTTTCGACCAGGAAACCGCTGGCGACGTCCTTCATCGTTTCGGCGGCCTGCTGCACGGCATCCGGTGACGCCAGGTTCAGCTTTACCGCGCCCGCTTCGGTCTTGTGGGCGACGCCGAGGCCCTTCAACGCCACCGGGAAACCGATCATCTCGGCGCCGCGGGCGGCCTCCTCCGGCGTTTCGGCGATCCAGCCCTTCGGCACCGGCATGCCGGCGGCGGCAAGTTCGGCCTTGGCATCGGCTTCCGTCAGCGTGATGCTGTCGCCATCGACCAGTTCCGACTTGAGAAGCGGTTCCTGCGATGGCTTTGCCCAGGCGACGGCGATGGCCGCCGCCGTTTCGGCCGCCGCCAGCGCCTCGTCGATGCCCATGAAGGGAACGACACCGTTTTCCACCAGCGTCGTCGCCACGTCTTCCGGCAGGTTTTCGCCCATCGAGGCGACGATGCCGGCATTGGCGCCGGTTGCCTTGTGGGCGGCAATGACGGCGTTGACCGTGGTCATCCAGTCGACCGGGTCGCAGCGGTCGGAGCGCGGGAAATCGAGGATGACGAGGTTCAGTGCATAACCGCCCTGCATCATCGTTGAAAACGCCAACGTCTGCTTCTCGCCGTTGCCCCAGACGAAGGTGTGGTAGTCGAGGGGGTTGGAGATCGTCACCATGGCGCCGAGCGTGTCGCGCAGCGGCTGGTATTGTTCCGGCTTCAGGTCGCGGAAATCGACGTTGCGGCCGACGGCGCTGTCGGCGATCAGCGAGGCCTCGCCGCCGGAACAGCTCATCGAGGAGATCGCGTTGCTCTCCAGCGTGCCGACGACATGCAGCAGTTTCAGCGTTTCCAGAAGCTCGGGCAGCGATTTCACCCGGCCGATGCCGAGCCGTTCCAAGACCGCGCCGGAGACGGTGTCGTTGCCGGCCAGCGATGCGGTGTGCGACACCGTCGCCTTCTGCGCCGCTTCCGACTTGCCCATCTTCAGCGCCACGACCGGCTTTTTCAGCTCGCGGGCGCGGCGGCCGAGCAGTTCCAGCGTTTCGAGATCGTCGAAACCTTCGATGTGCAGGCCCACCGCTGTGACGCGTGGATCTTCCAGTGCCGCGACGGCCAGTGCGGAAAGGCCGGTCTGCGCCTGGTTGCCGGCGGTCATCAGGTAGGCGAGCGGCAGGCCGCGCATCTGCATCGAGATGTTGCAGGCGATGTTGGAGGATTGCGTCAGCACCGCGACGCCGCGTTCGGTGCGCACCATGCCGTGCTGGTCCGGCCACAGAAGCGCGCCGTCCAGCATGTTGATGAAACCGTAGCAGTTCGGGCCGACGACGGCCATGTCGCCGGCGGCCTCCACCAGCTTTGCCTGCAGCTCGTCGCCGTCAGGCAGTTCCTTGACCGCTTCGGAGAAACCCGAGGCATAACAAATGGCGCCGCCGGCGCCGCGCTCGGAGAGCTGGCGCATGATGTCGATGGTCAGGCCGCGGTTGACGCCGACGAAGGCGGCATCGGGGGCGGCCGGCAGGTCGGCGACGGAACGATAGCACTTGTAGCCGTGCACCTCGTCCTTGGTGGGATGCACCGGCCAGATATCGCCCTTGTATCCCATCTTCCGGGATTGCTCGACGACGCGGCCGGCCTCCTTGCCGCCGAAGACGGCGATGGATTTCGGGCGGATCAGCCGGTCGAGGGAGCCGGCAGCAAGCTGTTTGACCATGCCTTACGCTCCGAACGGCCGCAGCAGGTCGCGGCTGATGATGTGGCGCTGGATTTCCGAGGTGCCGTCCCAGATGCGTTCGACGCGGGCGTCGCGCCAGAAGCGGGCGAGCGGCAGGTCGTCCATCAGGCCCATGCCGCCAAAGATCTGGATCGCCTCGTCTGTGACCTTCGCGAGCATTTCGGTGGCGAAGACCTTGGCCGAGGCGATCTCGCGGTTGGCTGGCAGGCCCTGGTCGAGCCGCCAGGCGGCAGCGAGCGTCAGGTAGTCGGCGGCATCGATCGACGTGATCATGTCGGCGAGCTTGAAGGAAACGCCCTGGTTGGCGCCGATCGGCTTGCCGAACTGCTTGCGCTCGGCCGCATAGGGTAGGGCGTAGTCGAAGACGCGCCGGGCGCGGCCGACCGAGGTGGCGGCGACGGTGATGCGGGTGGCATAGAGCCAGTCGTTGGCGATGTCGAACCCCTTGTGCAGCTCGCCGAGGATCTGGGAGGAGGGCAGGCGGCATTCGTCGAAGGTCAGGATGCAGTTCTTGTAGCCGCGATGCGAGACGGAATTGTAGCCCTCGCGGATCTCGAAACCGGGCGTGCCGCGGTCGACGAGGAAACAGGTGATGAGCTTCTTCGGGCCGCGCGGGGTCTGTTCCTCGCCTGTCGCGATAAAGACGATGACGAAATCGGCGATGTTGGCATGGCTGATGAAGTGTTTGCTGCCGTTGACCACCCAGTCGTCGCCGTCCTGCCTGGCAAAACACTTCATGCCGCGCACGTCGGAGCCGGCATCCGGCTCGGTCATGGCGAGCGCATCGAACTTGTCGCCCTTGACCGCCGGCAGCAGGTATTTTTCACGCTGTTCGTCGTTGCAGGCCATCAGGATGCCGGAGGGGCGGCCGAAGAACACGGTAAGGCCCATGGAGCCGCGACCCAGTTCGCGCTCGACAAGGGTGAACGTCGTGTGATCGAGGCCGGCGCCGCCGACGTTTTCCGGAAAATTACAGCCGAAGAAACCGATCTCCTTGCATTTGCGGGCGATCTCCTGGCCGAGTTCCGGCGGCACGAAGCCGGTGCGCTCCACTTCGTCCTCATGCGGATAGATTTCGGTCTCGACGAAATCCCGCACGGTCTTGACGATCATTTCCTGCTCGTCGGTCAATCCGAAATTCATTGTTGTTCTCCCTCCTATTCTTATGTGGGCTTTCCTTCCCCAGCGGGGAGAAGGTGGCCCGTAGGGCCGGATGAGGGGGGCTTACGACCCATCCCCTCATCGCCTCGCTTTGCTCGGCACTTCTCCCCGCTGGGGAGAAGAGGGAGCCTTACCGCTTCTGCCCGACCGCACGCCCGACCCCCTCGGGCTTCGGCAGGGTCGCATGCGCCTCGGTGATGGCGCGCAGCTTGGACAGCACGCTTTCCGGCGCCGAAACCGCCTTGCCGGCCTTGGAATCGACATGCAGCATCATCTGTTCGGCCGTGGCAACCGCCTCGTTCGTCGCCTTGTTGTAGATGGTCGAGAAGACATGCAGCCGCTTCTCGTCGCTCGACAGCACCTGGCAGGTGGAGTAGAGCGCGTCGCCGAGCTTGGCTTCGCCGAGATTGCGGATATGGGTTTCCACCGTGTAGTAGCTGTGGCCGTCGCGGACATAATCGAGATCGACGCCGATCAGCCGCAGGATGCCGTCGGAGGTATCGCCGAAGACCTGCAGGTAGCGGTGCTCGGTCATGTGGTTGTTGTAGTCCACCCAGGCGGCGCTGACCTTGGTGTCGATGATACGGATCGGCTGCGCTTCGCCGAGGTTCTTGTCGACTTTTTTGGCGTTGGCCCAGAGATAATCCTCGAATTCGGCGAGCAGCTTGCCGGCGCCCCAGCCGCGGCCTTCGTCGCCGCCCTTCAGCGCATGCATGATGCCGACGAGGTTCTGGTCGCGGATGCGCTCCAGCTCGCGGATGCCGCGGGCGCCGGACTGGGCGTCCGACTGGTCGGCGATCTTGTCCACCAGTTCCGGCGTCAGGTCGACGACGTCCATCAGCTTGGTCCACGGCCAGGAGAGGCAGGGGCCGAACTGGGCGATGAAATGGCGCATGCCGGCTTCGCCGCCGGCGATGCGGTAGGTCTCGAACATGCCCATCTGCGCCCAGCGCATGCCGAAGGAGTAGCGGATGACGTCGTCGAGCGTTTCGGTATCGCAGATGTCGTCCTTGATCAGCCACAGGCCTTCGCGCCAGACGGCTTCCAGCAGGCGGTCGCCGACGAAGGCTTCGATTTCCTTCTTGAGGATGACGCCCTTCATGCCGACGGTGGCAAGCCTCGCCTTGGCTTCCTCCAGCGTTTCCTTCGAGGTCTTCTCGCCGCCGACGAGTTCGGCGAGCGGCAGCAGGTAGACCGGGTTGTAGGGATGGGCGACGAACATGCGCTGGGGATGCTTCATGTCGCGCTGCAGGTCGGTCGGCAGGATGCCCGAGGTGGACGAGCCGATCAGTGCCTTGGGATCGGCGGCCGCATCGATCTGGGTGATGACGCCGCGCTTCAGGTCGACGCGCTCGGGCACGCTTTCCTGAATCCAGTCAGCGCCTTGCACGGCTTCCTCGATGCTCTTTACGAAGGTGAGCTTGCCTGGGGGGGGGGGGGGCGCTGTGGTACCCCTGGGAGGGGCGCGCGGGGTATGGGCCAGCCCCCCGCGGGCGGGGCGCTGGCCCCGGGGGGGGGGGCGGAACGGGGCGACAGGGGGGCCGCGGGGCGGGAGGGGGGCCGCCCGGCCCCCGCCGATGACGCCGCCGCCGATGCAGGCGGCCTTGTTGATCTTGGTCATGATGTTTTCCGCGCCTTTGAAATTCGAATTCGTGGTGTTGCGACGCCCCCTCATCCGCCCTTCGGGCACCTTCTCCCCGAGGGGAGAAGGGGGAACCTGCTGCTTGCCGTCTGCACAATGCGCATAGCGTTGGGCGATATCCTGTGGTGGTCTGCCGAAAAAGCACTGCCGTAGCGGCCTGCTCCCCTTCTCCTCTCGGGGAGAAGGTGCCCGAAGGGCGGATGAGGGGGCTACCTCGGCGCGTCCGGTCGTTACCGCTTCGTCAGCTTCAGCTTCTTGCGGACCTCTTCCGGCCCGATGACCTTCGCGCCCATGCCCTCGATCACCGAGACGGCCTTTTCGACGAGCTGGGCGTTGGTGGCGAGCTGGCCCTTGCCGACGTAGAGATTGTCCTCGAGCCCGACGCGGACGTTGCCGCCGGCAAGCACGGCGGCGGCCGGATAAGCGAGCGCGTTGCGGCCGATGGAGAAGGCGGAGAAGGTCCAGTTGGACGGCACGTTGTTGACCATCGCCATGTAGGTGTTGAGGTCATCAGGCGCCCCCCACGGAATGCCCATGCACAGCTGGATCAGCACCGGATCCTCGATCAGGCCTTCCTCGACCAGCTGCTTGGCGAACCACAGGTGGCCGGTATCGAAAGCCTCGATCTCCGGGCGGACGCCCAGATCGGTCATCTGCTTGGCCATGGCGCGCAGCATCGACGGCGTGTTGGTCATCACGTAGTCGCCGAGCGAAAAGTTCATCGTGCCGCAGTCGAGCGTGCAGATTTCCGGCAGGCATTCGGCGACGTGGGAAACGCGCTCGGTGGCGCCGGCCATGTCGGTGCCCTTGGGGTTGAGCGGCAGCGGGTGTTCAACATCGCCGAAAATCATGTCGCCGCCCATGCCGGCGGTGAGGTTGAGCACCACGTCGACCTCGGCGTCACGGATGCGGTCGGTAACTTCCTTATAGAGGTCGTTGCGACGGCTTGGCGCGCCGGTTTCCGGATCGCGGACATGACAATGGACGATGGCGGCGCCGGCCTTGGCGGCATCGACCGCGGCAGCTGCGATATCCTTCGGCGAACGCGGCACATGCGGCGATTTGCCGGCGGTATCGCCCGAGCCGGTGACGGCGCAGGTGATGAAAACTTCGCGATTCATAGCAAGCGGCATGTTTCTCTCCCCGTGTTTGAAATGCATTACGAGCCAAGTCAGGCAGTTGTGCTTTGCATTCCCGGAACCATGCTTTACATTATCGGAAATTCTCCTTTCGGTCTGGACCCATGTTCGCTGTCATCCCCGAAACGCTCGATATCGATCTGCTCGTTCTGCCCGACACCAACCTGATCCTCGTCGCTTCGGTGATCGAGCCGTTGCGTGTGGTCAACCGCATCGTCGGGCGCGATCTCTATCGCTGGCGGATCTTTAGCCCCGACGGGCAGTCGATCGAGACGAAAAGCCGGATTCCGGTCCCGGTCGATGGCGCGTTCCGTCCGGAAAACGAAACGGCGCCGCTCTTCGTGCTCTCCAGCCACAACTGGCGCCGAAACGCCACACCGGCGCTGAAGATGGCGCTGTCGAAGACGGCCCGTCACCGCAGCATGGTCGCCGGCATCGAATCGGGCACCTGGCTTCTGGCCGAAACCAGCCTGCTCGACAGCGTGCGGGCGACGACGCATTGGGAGGATTTCGACGATTTCGCCAGCGCCTATCCGCAGATCGACATGGTGCGCGAGCGCTTCGTCATCGACGGCAAGCGGATCACCACCGGCGGCTCGCTGCCGACCGTCGATCTGATGCTGGAGATCGTCCGGCGGCGGCAAGGCTATTCGCTGGCGCTGGAGGTGTCGCGGCAGTTCATCTACGAGCAGGCCGACCGAAGGCAGGAGACGTCCGCCATGCCCTCCACCGGCAGCATGCGGGTGATGGACCAGCGTGTGGCGCAGGCGGTGAAGCTGATGGAGGAGCATATCGACGAGCCGCTGCTGCTGGCGCGCCTCGCCCGCCGCATCGGTCTCAGCGCCCGCCATTTGCAGGCGCTCTTTCAGGAAAGCATCGGCGTGCCGCCGCATGTTCACTACCTGGCATTGCGGCTCAATGCGGCGCGGCGCAAGGTGATCGAAAGCCGGCTACCGTTCGCCGACATCGCCCTGGCGACGGGCTTCAACTCGGCCTCGGCTTTTGCGCGCAGCTACAAGGCGCATTTTCGCGAGAGCGCATCGGAAACGCGGCGGCGGTTGCAGGGGTAAACGTCAGTCTGTGGTTTGCCGTGCTACGTCGCAGGTGTGGAAAAACGCAGGATTCCGTGCGAAGCATCGAGATTTGGCTGCTGTGAGCATGTCCGATATGGGGTGAGAAGCGGAAAGGCCGACCCTGAAAGGCGGTGGTATTAATTCCGTTCACGCAGATACAGGTAAAGCGGCAGCGCCAGCGACAGCCCAACGAAGAAGCTTGCTGGAAGAACCAGCCACCAGTGAGCGACGCTGTTCCTGGTCGCATCCCGCCATGACCATACCCAGAATATGAAGATCGTAATCAGCACATCGGCGGAGAAACCACCGGCTGCACCGTTGGCAAACAATGACTGCAGGAAAAGCGGAATATCAGGCCCGTTCAGTGCGAAGAAAGATGCAAAAAACGACCAAGGCACCACAGTTCCCAATACAGCCATCGCTAAATAGAACTTTCTGGCGCTCATTTTCCTCGTCCTTCATCGCAAAAAATCCCAATCATGGGACTTTTCTGTTACTTGGTTCAGGATTCCTGATCCTCCCCACGCAACTGCGTTACCGGGAAATAATAAATAAAATACTCAGTTACAGCGCCGTGCGTCTTCCAAGGCGCACTCAGGATGCTGCAGCACTTTGAAAGTGCAGCATGATGCAGGTTTAGGATGAGCGATCGTTCTGGCTGTATAGCCGATGGTGCGAGAGTGGGGACAGTCAGGAACATCCTGAAGCATGCTTGGTATCGGCGCATAGCGCTCGAACTGGAACTCCTGAGTTGGCGAAGGTGCCGGCCGACGAATGGCCGCCCGCTTTCACACCACCGTCTCGCCACCATCCACAACCAGCACCTGACCCGTCATGTAGGACGAGCGGTCCGACACCAGGAACAGCACGGATTCGGCGACCTCTTCGACGCTGCCCCAGCGGCCGAGGGGCACGCGGTCGCGGATATACGCCTCCAGAGCCTCGCGGCCGCCGATCTGGCGGATGAAGGGGTCGTTGAAGGGCGTGTCCACCCAGCCGGGGCAGAGCGCGTTGACGCGGATGCCGAATTTTCCGTAGTCGCCGGCCATCTGCCGGGTCATGGCGATGACGGCGTGCTTGGTGGTCGTATAGGCGATCATCTCGCGGTCGTAGAGGATGCCGGAGGAGGAGGAGGTGTTGAGGATGACGCCCTTGCCGGCCGCCTTCATCGCCGGCACCACCAGCCTTGCGGCTAGGAAATGCGAGCGGACGTTCAGGTCCCAGGAACGGTCGAAGCCGTCGAGCGACACGCTTTCGAGATCGCCCTCCACCTGCGCGCCGGCGTGATTGTGCAGGATGTCGATGCGGCCGTGGCGGGCGAGCACGCCGTTGATGCCGGTCTCCAGGGCGCCGTCGTCGGTGACGTCGGCGACCAGCATCTCGGCCCTGCCGCCCTCCGCCTCGATGACGGCCAGCGATGCGGCGGCACTTTCCGCCTGGCGGTCGACGATGACGACATGCGCGCCCTCGCGGGCGAGGATGGCGGCGGAGGCGCGGCCGATGCCGGAGCCGGCGCCGGTGACGAGGGCGACGCGGTCTTTGAGGATCATGGGGTTACTCCGTGGCGGCGGTCTTCGCCTTGCGTTCGCGCATCAGCACGCGGGCGACGACGATCATCACCAGCGAGGCGACGAGCACCAGCGTGGCGATGGCATTGATTTCCGGCGTGACGCCGCGGCGGATCGAGGCGAAGACATACATCGGCAGCGTCGTCTTCGAGCCGGCGACGAAGAAGGCGACGATGAAATCGTCGAAGGAAAAGGTGAAGGCGAGCAGGAAACCGGCGAGGATCGACGGCAGGATCTGCGGCAGGACGATCTGGCGGAACGTGGTGAGCGGCGTGGCGTAGAGATCACCGGAGGCTTCGATGATGTCGCGGCCGAGGCTTGAGATGCGCGCCTTGACGATCATCGTCACCAGCGCCATCGAGAACAGCCCGTGGGCGGCGATGATCGAGCCGTAGCCGAGGCCGATCTTCGGCGGCCGTTCGCCCGGCCAGAGGCTTGCCAGTACCGGGTTGATGAAGGCGAAGACTTCCACCAGCGCCACCAGCGTCGCAATGCCGATGACGACGCCGGGAACGACGATGGCGGCTGCGAACAGCCCGTCGAAGACGGCGCGGGTGCGCGGCGACAGGCGTTCCATGCCGAGGGCCGCCATCGTGCCGAAGACGGCGGCGAGCGTGGCGCTGGTGAAGGCGATGATCAGGCTGTTGATCAGGGCATCGGTGAGGAAGCCGTTGGACAGCGCCTTGCCGTACCACTGCGTCGAAAAGCCGGTGAACTCGCTGGCATTGCGCCCGGCATTGAACGAGAACAGCACGACGAGCGCGATCGGCGCGTAGAGGAACAGGTAGACGGCGGAAACGAGGGCGCGCATCAGACGAGATCCACCTGGCGGGTGCCGGCAAACCGCCAGGCGATGCGCATGGCGACGAGCAGCACGAGGACGACGACGGCGACCAGCGTCACGGCGATTGCCGAGCCGAACGGCCAGTTGCGCGATTGCAGGAAGAGATCGACCAGCGCATTGCCGATGAAGAACACCTTGCCGCCGCCGAGCAGTTGCGGGATCAGGTATTCGCCGAGCAGCAGGATGGTGACGAGTGCGGTGCCGGTCATGACACCGGGCAGCGACAGCGGCAGGGTGATGCCGAAGAAGGTCGAGAGCGGTTTTGCGCCGAGATCGGCGGAGGCTTCCAGCAGGCGCAGGTCGAGCTTTTCGAGGCTGACATAGATCGGCATGATCATCAGCGGCAGGTAGCCGTAGACGATGCCGAGCAGCACGGCGCCCGGCGTGTTCAGCATCCTGACATCGCTGATGCCGACCATGTCGAGCAGGTTGGGCAGGCCGCGCGAGCCGAGGATGTACATCCAGGCATAGGTGCGCACCAGGAGGCTGGTCCAGAAGGGCACCACCACCAGCGACACCAGCACCAGCCGGTATTTCGGGCTGGCCTTGACGGCGAGGAAATAGGCGACGGGATAAGCGACGATGAGGCAGAGGAAGGCGCCGACCGGGGCGATCATCATCGTGTTGCGGAAGGCGGCGGCGCGCGAGCCGAGATTGGCGAACTGCGCGAAGGTGAAGGCCGCCTGGTAGCCGCCTTCGGGTGCACGTTCGCCGAAGGCGAAGACCAGGATGGCGATGAACGGCAGCACCAGAAACACGAACAGCCACGCCGCCGCCGGCGCGACGAGCGCGGAGGTGACGAGGTTTCGTTTCGTGGCGGGGGCTAAAGGCATGCTGCAGTGTTTCCGGTGTCGTGTCCGACGAAGGGAAGGAATGGGTCCGCAGGAGGGCACGGGATGAGGGGGGGCCACAAGCGCCACGGCCGGCCGTGTAACCCCCTCATCCGCCCCTTCGGGCCCCCTTCTCCCCGAGGGGAGAAGGGGAGGTCACGGGTGAGGGGCAGGTCCGCCAGACCCCTCGCAGCCCGTCAGGCCGACTTGAACCGCGCCATCAGCTCTGCCCGGCCCGGATCGGTGAGCGTCACGGCGGCGCCGAATTCGAGCGGGGTGAGGGCTGCTTCATCCGGATAGACGATCTTGTTCGAGGTAATCTCCGCAGGCAGCAGCGCGATGACGCGGCTGTCGGTGGTCGGCGCGCCGTTGGCGATGTGTTCCTTCACGGCGACGGCCGGGTCCATCAGGAAGTTGAGCAGCGCATAACCGGCCGCCTTGTTCGGTGCATCCTTGGGGATGGCGTAGAAATCGGTCCAGATCTCGCCGCCGTCCTTGCCGAGGATGTAGGCAATCTCCGGCATGTCGCGGTTGAGTTGGGCGCCGTCATTGGTCCAGCACATGGTGAGCCACGCGTCGGTGGCGCGCATCGAGGGCTGGTAGTCGCTGTTGATGGCGTAGAGGTGCGGCTTGACCTTGATCAGCAGTTCCTCAGCCTTGGCCAGTTCTTCAGGCTTGATGGAATTGAAGGAATAGCCGAGCGAAACCAGCGCATTGCCGATGGTGGTCAGCTGGTAATCATGCACCATGGCGCGGCCGTCGGCCTCTGTCTGGGCGAGTTCGAAGAAATCCTTCCACGAGGTCATCGGCGTCTTGATCTTGCCGGTGTTGACGGCAAAGCCGGTGGTGCCCCAGTTCTTCGGCAGCGCATAGGTCTTGCCGTCGACCATGCCTTCGTTGGTGAAGCGGGTGTTCTGGGTCGACGGGCTGAAGTTCGGCGCCCTGGAAATATCGAGTTCGTCGATCAGGCCGAGCTTCACATAGGTGGAGATCGTGTAGTTGGTCGGCACGAACAGGTCCCAGCCGGAGGCGCCGGCCTGCAGCTTCGCCAGCATTTCTTCGTTGGAGCCGAAGACGTTGACTTCGACGGCAACGCCCGTCGCTGCCGTGAAGGCTTCGAAGGTGGCCGGGTCGTGGTAGTTCGGCCAGGTGGCGATCGACATCTGCGTGCCGAGATCCTGGGCGTAGGCTGCGCCGCCCTGCAGGCCGGGGGCGCGGGCCATGACGGCGGCGGCAAGCCCCAGGCCGGTGACGCCGAGGAAATGGCGGCGGCTCACCGAGCCGCGTTTCAGCCGCATGAATTCCTCCATGAAGCGGCTGGCGGAGATCGGCAGGCTATCCTTGTAATCTTTGCTCATGTCGTTGTTCCCTTTTATATTTTTGCTGCTTTACGATTTCATGCCGGAAAGACGTGGGCACCCGAGGGGTCGAAGACGAGCCGGACGGCATCGCCCGGTTCGGCGAGACCGTCTGCGGCCAGCGATTGCCGTTCCGCCGTGACGAGCAGGTCGCCGAGGCCCGAAACGGCGACGGAATATTCGACGCTGGAGCCGAGAAAGATGCGATGGGTAACGGTGCCGGCGATACCGCCTGCCGCTTCCGCGGCCCTGGTGAGGCGGATCGCTTCCGGACGGACTGCAAGCGTCACGGCCGTACCCGGCGCCAGCAACGTATCGCGGACCGGCATCAGGGCGCCGGAGGACAGACGCACGGCATTGCCGTTTTCGAGCGTTCCGGAGAGGCGGTTGGTCTTGCCGACGAAATCAGCCACGAAGATATTGGCCGGGCGGTCGTAGACCTCCTGCGGACTGGCGAACTGCACGATGCGGCCGGCGCTCATGACGCAGACCTTGTCGCTCATCGACAGAGCCTCTTCCTGGTCGTGGGTGACGAGCACGAAGGTGATGCCGAGTTCGCGCTGCAGCGTCTGCAGTTCGATCTGCATGGCGGTGCGCAGCTTCTTGTCGAGAGCGGCGAGCGGTTCGTCGAGCAGCAGCACCTTCGGCTTGTTGACCAGCGCCCGGGCGAGCGCCACGCGCTGCTGCTGGCCACCCGACATCTCGTGGATGCGGCGCTTGCCGAAACCGCCGAGACGCACCATCTCCAGCGCCGCGCCGACCCGGCGGGAAATTTCCGCCGCCTCGATCTTCGGCCGCATCTGCTTCAGGCCGTAGGCGACGTTCGCCTCGACGTCGAAATGCGGGAAGAGGGCATAGTGCTGGAACACCATGTTGACCGGCCGCCGATAGGGCGGAATGCCGGCCATGGCGGCGCCGCCGATCTGCACCTCGCCTTCGCTCGGCTGCTCAAAGCCACCGATCATGCGCAGGCAGGTGGTCTTGCCGCAGCCGGACGGGCCGAGCAGTGCCACGAACGCGCCTTTCGGCACGGCGAGATTGATGTCGGTCACCGCCGTCACCGCGCCATAACGCTTGGTGACCGAACGGAATTCGATGTCGTTAACGGACGCGGATGTCACTCTCTGTTCCCTGCGGCTGTATCGGGTTTTTTCGGCAGTCTGTCGCTGCCTTGCCACCGTCGCTTGGGGATCAAGACTAATCCCGTCTCCCCAAAGATATATACCCCGAAAGTGGTATTTTGGCTGATTTCGTTCTGTGGGAGGAATATAACCCGAAAGACGCCCAGCCATGGGTGCGCGGGAGGCGGGGGATGATGCGGCTCGATCTCAACATGTTATGCCGGGCTGCGGGCTCGCTGATCGCCGATCCGCCCGCGGACGATGCCGAGGTGGGCCAGCGGTTCCGCGCCCTGATGGCGGCACTGGTCGATTTCGATCATGTCGTCGTCTTCGCCAATCGCGGTGAGGAGCGGCCGATCGAACTGTTCAGCACCTTCAATCCGCAAGAGCACGTCATCTTCGTCAGCCTGTACCAGGACGGCGCCTACCTCCTCGATCCCTTCCACCACAATGCCCGCGACAGCCGGGCAGGGGTGTTTCGCATGCGGGAACTGGCGCCGGACCGGTTCTTTGCCGGCGAATATTACCGTACCTATTACATCAAGACCGGGCTTGCCGAGGAGATCGGTTTCTTCGTGCCCGACGACGACGGCGTGACCATCGTGCTGTCGCTGATGCGCAAGGAGGAGACGGGGGCGTTTTCGGCCGCGGAGTTCGCGCTGCTGCAGCAGGCCGAACCGCTGGTCAACGCCATGGTGCGGCAGTTCTGGGGGCGGACGGGGGAGCGTTTCGATGCTGCAAAAGCCGATGCGCGCCATCATGCCCGGAGGCAGGGCGGCGAGGTGCCGGATCGCATCTGGCGCAGCCTCAACCTGACCAGCCGCGAGGCGGCGATCATCGACCTGGTACTGCAGGGACATTCGTCCGAATCGATCGGCCTCCGGCTGTCGATTTCGACGGGCACGGTGAAGGTTCACCGGCGCAACGTCTACCGCAAGCTCGGTATTTCGTCGCAGACGCAATTGCTGTCGTTGTATCTGGGGAATTTGAAGTCGCCGGCATAGGTGGTGGGCTGCCGGCAATCCGGCAGCCCACTACAAAAAATCCTCAGGCGTTGACCAAAGCGATCTTGGCGCGCTCTGCAAGGATCTGCTTGGCGGCGTTGGCGGCTTCGCGGCCCTTGGTGACGAAGTGGGTCTTGAAGAAGCCGATATGGGCTTCCGATTCCTGGAAATTGTGCGGTGTCAGCACGGCGGAGAGCACCGGCACGCCGGTATCGAGGCTGACGCGCATCATCGCGTCGAGCACGGTGCCGGCGACGAAATCGTGGCGGTAGATGCCGCCGTCGACGACGAAGGCGCTGCCGAGGACGGCCGAGAAGCGGCCGGTCTTGATCAGCGTCTGGGCGTGCAGCGGGATTTCCAGCGCGCCGGGAACGTCGAAGATCTCGATGTCGCTGGCCTTGCCGCCGAGCTTTTCCCATTCGGCGACGAAGGAGTTGACACATTGATCGACGATATCGGCGTGCCAGCGGGCACGGATGACGGCGATCTGGTTTCCAAGCGGGTTGACGGCGATCGTCATAGGTCTCTTGCCTTTCAAGGGTTTGCAGGCACCGCTTTCACGGGCGGACCATGCAAAGTTTGTGTTTTGAACCGGATTGCCGCAGGCGGCGGTCCGATCCCAAGCATCCCTTGGGCGAACAGCATGGACACGATAGCCCACGTGTCGCGGGTATCGGCCAGCGTGTTCTCTTCCATCCGGACTATACCGTCGGCTCCGGCATCTCACCGGATCTGCTGACCTTCCGGCGGAAGCCGGAAGCGCTCGCGGGCTCCGGGCATGCGCCCGATACCGCCGGTGGGGAATTGCACCCCGCCCTGAGAACGGCATGACTATAGACTCGATGAAAACGAAAAATCAAAGAAAAATATGCCGGGCAAGGCCCGGCACGAAGCAGACAGTTTCTTTTGTCGCTCAGTCGAGCAGAACGAGCAGATCGCTGGCGGCGAAACGCAGGGTCACCGTCTCGCCGGCGGCCGGCGGCAGGAGGCCCGGATTGTTGAACATGTCGAAAGAAATCGTGCTGCCGCCGAGATCCATGCGCGTGCGGATGACGGAGCCGAGGAAGTGGGCCGAGACCACCTTGCCGGTCAGCGCCGTGTCGCCCTCGGCCGATTCGGCCAGCGAACCGGTTTCCGGGCGCATGGCGAGCGAGATCGGATCGCCGGCCTTGAAGGCGGCGATCGAATGCCTGAGCGTCAACTGCTGGTCGCCGATGGCAACGCGGTTGGAGGCGGGATCGACCACCTTCGCTTCGATGACGTTGAGCGTACCGACGAAGGAGGCGACGAACCGGGTTGCGGGGGTGTTGTACACTTCGAACGGCGTGCCGATCTGGTCGGCCTTGCCGGCATTCATCACGACGATGCGGTCGGAGATCGACAGCGCTTCTTCCTGGTCGTGGGTGACGAAGACGGTGGTGATGCCGAGCTTCTGCTGGATGGCGCGGATTTCCTCGCGCAGCGACACGCGGATCTTGGCGTCGAGCGCCGAAAGCGGCTCGTCGAGCAACAGCACCTGCGGCTTGGGGGCAAGCGCACGGGCCAGCGCGACGCGCTGCTGCTGGCCGCCCGACATCTGGTAAGGGTAACGATCGGCGAGGTGGTCGAGGCGGATGAGGCCGAGCATTTCCTTGACGCGGGCTTCGATTTCCGCCTTCGGGGCGCCGGCGACCTTGAGGCCGAAGGCGACGTTTTCGGCGACGTTCATGTTCGGAAACAATGCGTAGGCCTGGAAGACCATGCCGATGTTGCGCTGGTTCGGGCGAAGGTTCTGCTGGCTTTTGCCGTTGATGGAGATCGTGCCGCCCGAAGGCGTTTCGAAGCCGGCGATCATGCGCAGAATGGTGGTCTTGCCGCAACCGGAAGGGCCGAGGAAGGAGATGAACTCACCCTTCTCGATGGACATGTTGAAATCCTTGACCACCTGCACCGGGCCGAAGGACTTTTGAACGTGGGTGAGGGTCAGGAAGCTCATGAAAGGTCCTTAGGCGGCGCTCTGCACGCCCTTCTGGAAACGGGAAACAAGCTGGATCAGGCCGAGGCAGCCCCAGGTCAGCGCGAAGGACATCACCGCGAGTGCCGCGGGTTCGTAAGCCCTGTTGGCGCCGAGCAGCTGCATGTAGGGACCGAAGGCCGGGCGGTTGAGCAGGGCGGCCATGGTGAATTCGCCGATGACGATGGCGAAGGTCAGGAAGGCGCCGGAGAGAACGGCGACCAGCACGTTCGGCAGGATGATCTTGGCAAGGATCGTCGTCCAGCCGGCACCGAGGCTCTGGGCCGCTTCCGTCAGCGTGGCGATGTCGATGGAGCGCAATCCCGTGTCGACGGAGCGGTACATGTAGGGCAGGGCCAGCGTCGCGTAACCGAACATCAGAAGAATGTTCGTGCCGGTGATCGAGCCGGTGAGCGGCAGCCAGCTCGAGGTATTGTAGAGCCGGATATAACCGAAGACGATGACGATGGCCGGGATGACCAGCGGCAGCAGCGTGACGAATTCGATGTAGGGGCGCAGGCCCGGCAGCTTGAGGCGCACCCAATAGGCGGTGGGCACCACCAGCAGCACGCCGAAGATGATGGTTGCCAGCGCCATCAGGATCGAGAAGACGAAGGTTTCCTGGAAGCGCGGATCGCCGAGCACGACGGCATAGGCATCCAGCGAATAGACGCCGCGGCGCATCTTCAGCGAAAAGTTGGTCATGCCGAGGAGCGGCAGGATGAAATAGAGCAGCCCGACGGTGAGCGCGCCCCAGGCCCATAATTTCTTCATTTCAGCCACCTTTCGCTGCGGGCGCGCAGCCAGATGTAGATCGTGTTGGCAATGCCGGTGATGACGATCATGCCGAAGGCAAGCGCATAGCCGAGATGAGGATTGCCGAGAACGTCGCCGCGGATCTGCGCAAACAGCAGGATCGGCACGATGGAGAGCGACGAGCCGGTCAGTGCGATGGCGGTGGCGACGGCGCCGAAGGAATTGGCGAAAAGCAGGGCCAGCGTGCCGAGGAAGGAGGGCAGCAGGATCGGGAAGGCGACCAAGCGCCAGTATTGCGCATTGGTGGCACCGAGGATCTGCGCCGCTTCGCGCCATTCGCGCTTCAGCCCGTCGAGCGCCGGCGTGATGATTAGGATCATCAGCGGGATCTGGAAGAACAGATAGGTGACGGTCAGGCCCCAGAAGGAGAGGATGTTGAAGCCGAGCGCGCGCAGGTCGATGCCGAGCTCGGTTCGCAGGAACACCGTGAGCAGGCCGACCGGACCCAGCGTCGCCAGGAAGGCGAAGGCGAGCGGCACGCCGGCGAAGTTGGAGGCGACGCCCGAGAATGTCAGCAGCGGGCCGCGAATCCATTTCGGCAGGCCGCCGAGCACCACGGCGGCGGCGACGGAAAAGCCGATCAGGCAGCCGAGCAATGCCGAGGCGATGCTGATCTTGATCGAGATCCAGTAGGCCGACAGGATCGAGGTGGTGAAAAGACCCCGGATGTTTTCCAGGGTGAAGCTTCCCTCGGGTGTCTGGAAGGCACCGATGACGATGCGCATCGTCGGCATGATCAGGAACAACAGGACGAAGATCGCGAACGGCACGGCGCCGAGCCAGTGCAGCGGGAGGCGGAAGGGCGCCCGCGCGGGCGGCGGTGCGGCTGAGCTGTCTGATGACATTAAGGTGGCCTCAAGGGGTTGCCGTCATTGGCATACCGCAATCGTCGCCCCGGCCTTGCAGCCGGGGCGACGGGGGATGTCGTTTACTGCACGTTCGCGCCGACGACGCTGTCCCAGGCGCCGGTCACGGCAGCCTTGTTGGCATCGACTTCCTCGAGCGTCGGGGAGTAGGCCTGTTCATAGGATTCTGCCGGCGGCAGGGCGTCGGTCAGGTCCTGCGGAACCTTGCCGGCCCTGACCATGGCGTTGAAGCGCGCCGGATGGCAATAGCCCTCCAGCCACCC
>Ga0066256_1002231_pt1 | contig 22387 bp, 23 predicted proteins | sample ThiBio_1000_biof_FD_87107 | JGI IMG/M metagenome (GOLD analysis project Ga0066256, IMG submission 87107) | Wastewater bioreactor microbial communities from Cape Town, South Africa - Thiocy_expt_1000_biof (version 2) | ecosystem: Engineered > Bioreactor > Thiocyanate-remediating >... | reverse complement strand
GCGGTCCCTCGTCGAGCGCGCCCGGCTGGATGCCGAACGGCGCCGCGCCTGCGGCATGTTCGCCGCCCGCGTCGAAGCCGGCGCGGCTGCGCCTCGCCCAACGCATCGACATGGCCATCGAGCGGGCGATGGCGTCGCGGCCCTGGTCGATCTTCGGGCATTCGTCGAAGGCCATGACGATGTCGGAGCCGAGCAGGCGCTGGATCTCCATCGAGCGCTCGGGCGTCAGCAGGTGGCGCGAGCCGTCGAGGTGGCTGGCGAAGGTCACGCCCTCCTCGGTGATCTTGCGCAGCTCCGACAGGCTCATCACCTGATAGCCGCCGCTGTCGGTGAGGATCGGGCGCGGCCAGTTCATGAACCTGTGCAGCCCGCCGAGCCGCGCCACCCGCTCCGCGCCCGGACGGAGCATCAGGTGATAGGTGTTGCCGAGGATGATGTCCGCCCCGGTCGCTCGCACGCCCTCCGGCTTCATCGCCTTGACCGTGGCCGCGGTGCCGACCGGCATGAAGGCGGGCGTGCGGATTTCCCCCCGGCGCATCGTGATAGTGCCGGTGCGGGCATTGCCGTCGGTGGCGTGAAGGGTGAAGGCGAACCGGGTCATCGCCAGCCCCATAGGCGGATCGCGCGCCGCATCAAGGGCTGGCGGCCCGGCCCGAACGCGCGCCAGGCGTGCGGGCTCGACCGAGGGAACGACGCCGGCATGGATCATCCGACCGAAACCGACCTGCTGAACGCCATTCTCGAACGCGGCGCGGAGCGGCTCGGCGACATCACTCCGCTGGTCATGCAGCGGTTCTACCGGCGCTTCCCCGAAGCGCGCGAGACCTTCCGCACGCTCGGCGTGGCCTACGGCGCCCAGCTCGAGGGCGAGATGATCGAGCGCACGCTCCATTGCCTGATGAACTGGCTGGAATCGCCGGGCGAGATCGAGGTCCTGCTGATGGGCTCGGTCCCGCACCATGCCGATACGCTCGACGTGCCGCCGGCGATGTACGACGGTCTGCTCGAAGCGACGGCGGCGACGCTGGCCGCGACCATTCCGCCCGAGCGGGCCGACGAGGCCGCGTTGTGGGTCCGCCTGACCGAGGAGCTGCGAGCGCAGATCGCGCAAAGCGCGCTCTGAGCCCGCGGCGGGGCTTGCTCCTGCCCCGCCACGGCGGCATGGGGCCGCGATGATCGAACCCTGGGTCTATCCCCTGCTCACCGCGGTCGCGGTCGTGACCGGCTTCATCGACGCCATCGCCGGCGGCGGCGGGCTGATCATGATGCCGACGATGCTCTGGACCGGCCTGCCGCCGCATCTGGCGCTCGGCACCAACAAGGTCCAGTCGCTCGCCGGGACGACCACCGCGGCGCGCAACTTCCTGCGCGGCGGGCAGATCGACTGGCGGGCGAACCTGCCGACCGTCGCGATCGTCTTCGCCGGGGCCGCGCTGGGCGCGGTCGTGGTCCAGACGATCAAGCCCGAATCGCTCCAGCTCATCGTCCCGCTGCTGCTGCTGGCGGCGGCGGCCTATGTGATCTTCTCGCCGCGGATGACCGACGAGGACGCCCACCAGCGACTGAGCCGGCGCGGCTATGCGCCGGTCGGCGGCGGGATCGGCTTCTACGACGGGTTCTTCGGCCCCGGCGCCGGCAGCTTCTTCGTCACCAGCCTGGTCGCCCTGCGCGGGCTCGGCCTGACCCGGGCGACGGGCACGACCAAGCTGCTCAACGCCGCCAGCAACCTCGGCAGCCTGGTGGTCTTCGCGGCCGGCGGCAAGGTGATCTGGCTGCTCGGCCTGTGCATGGCGGCCGGCGCGATGACCGGCGGCTGGCTCGGCTCGCACTTCGCGCTCAAGCACGGCGCCAGGGCGATCCGGCCGCTGCTGATCGTGACCTCGCTCGCCCTCACCGGGCGGCTGATCTGGGGCTTCTTCAGCTCCTGAGCCGCCAGCCGGTGCGGAATATCCAGGCGATCACGGCGATGCATACCGCGAGGAAGGCGAAGGTCAGCCCGGCGGCCACGGCTATGTTCACGTCCGCCTTGCCGTAGAAGGTCCAGCGCAGCCCGTTGACGAGATAGACCACCGGGTTGGCCAGGGCCACGGTCCGCCAGGGGCCGGCCAGCATGTCGATCGAATAGAAGGTGCCGTCGAGGAAGGTCAGCGGGGGCAGCACCAGCATCGGCACGACCTGGAGCTTCTCGAATCCGTCGGCCCAGCATCCCAGGATGAAGCCGAACAGCGAGAAGGCCAGGGCGATCAGCACGATGAACCCGGCGGCGAGCACCGGGTGGATGATCGTGTAGTCGACGAAAAACCGCGCCGTGATCAGGATCACCACGGCCAGGATCACCGACTTGGTCGCCGCCGCGCCGACATAGCCGAGCAGTGTCTCGGCCACGCCCACGGGGGCCGAGAGCAGCTCGTAGATCGTGCCGGTGAAGCGCGGCAGATAGATGCCGAAGCTGGCGTTGGCGGTGCTCTCCGCCAGGATCGTCAGCAGCAGCAAGCCGGGGATGATGAAGGCGCCGTAGGGCACCCCGCCGACCTCGCTCATCCGCCCGCCGATGGCCGAGCCGAAGACCACGAAATAGAGCGAGGTCGTCAGGACCGGCGTGAAGATCGACTGGAACAGCGTCCGCCAGGTCCGCGCCAGCTCGAACTTGTAGATCGTCCAGATCGCCCTGAGGTTCACCGGGAAGGTCATGCCGGCTTCCTTTCGACGAGGTCGACGAAGATATCCTCCAGGCTCGACTGGCGCACGTCGAAGCTCCGGAACTCGACATCGGCGGCGACGAGCGCCTTGACGAGATCGGCCACGGCCCGGTCCTGCCCGCCCTCTTCGCCGCCCGCGCGGTAGAGCAGCGCATTGCCGTCGTCGACGAGCTGGAGCGGGAACCGGGCGAGCGCGGGCGGCACCTCCTGCAAGGGCCTCGCCAGCCCGACCTTCGCCTCGGTCCGCCCGAGCCGCGCCATCAGCGCCTGCTTCTCGTCGACGACGATCAGGCGGCCCCGGTCGATCACCCCCACCCGGTCGGCCATCTCCTCGGCCTCCTCGATGTAATGGGTGGTGAGGATGATCGTCACCCCGCGCTGCCGAAGCTCGCCGATCAGCCGCCACATGTCGCGGCGCAGCTCGACGTCGACCCCGGCGGTCGGCTCGTCGAGGAACAGCAGCTCGGGCTCATGGGCCAGGGCCTTGGCGATCAGCACCCGGCGCTTCATGCCCCCGGACAGCTCGCTGATCCGGGCATGGCGCTTGTCCCACAGCGAGAGCGCGCGCAGGATGTCCTCGATCCGCGCCGGATCGGGGGCAAAGCCGAACAGCCCGCGCGAGTGGTTCACCGAAAGCAGGACGTGCTCGAACATGTCGACGCTGAGCTCCTGCGGCACCAGCCCGATCTTCGCCCGCGCCTTGCGCCAGTCGCGCTTCATGTCGAGCCCGAAGGCGCGGATCGTGCCGCCGGTCGGCCGCACCAGGCCACAGACCGCGCCGATCAGCGTGGTCTTGCCCGCACCGTTCGGCCCGAGCAGCGCGAAGATCTCGCCCTGGCGGATTTGGAGGTCGACACCGTCGAGCGCGACCGTCCCCGTGCCGCTCGACCTGGCGGCATAGGTCTTGCTCAGGCCCTGGATGTCGAGGATCGCTTCGGCGGTCATCCGTGTGCCCGCGGCGGCAGGGCAGGACATTGGAGTTGCAAGATAAAACCGTTCATGACGGCGAGCATCGCAGGTTCGCGCCATGTAGGAAAGCGCCAACCGCAAGCGGCGAGTTGACAGGGCGAGGCCACGGGATCAAACCGCCGGCCGACGCGAATCCCGCGTCGTTCCAGGAAGCGAGAAATGTCCAGCGACAGTTCCAGTAGGACCGCACGTCCGGGGGCCGCCCGCTAGTTCGCGCTAGCCGTCGTCCGCCCGGGTCGTGCGGACGAGAGGTGCAATATGGTGAACGACCTGATCGCCGGCGTCACTGCCGGCCTGCGGACCGCCCGGCGCGGTCCCTATACCGCCGATATCGTGGACATGCTCCAGGCGCTGCCCCATGCCGAGGCGGCGGACAGGCTTGTCCATATGCCGGCCGCCCGGGCGGTAGGCGTGCTCGACCGGCCCGAATTCCTCAATGCGCCGGACGTGCTGGCCCTGCTGCCCGTGCCCCGCGCGGCGCGCCTCGTCGCGCAGATGGCGGAGGACCGCGCCGCCGACGTCCTCGCGGCGATGGATGGAGCGGCTTCGGCCGCCATCCTCGCGGCCTTGGCGCCCCACGTCCGCCGCTCGCTCGACAGCCTGCTCGCCTGGGCGCCGGACAGCGCCGGCGGCATGATGACGACCGAATATGTCGCGGTGCGCGACGATGCGACGGTCGCCGCCGTGCTCGACCATATCCGCACCGTCGAGCGGAGCCGCGAGACCGTCTATTCGGTGTTCATCGTCGACCGGGTCGGCAAGCTCGTCGCCACAGTCTCGCTGCGGCAGCTCATCTCCGCCGATCCGGCCGCGATCGCGCTGGACCTTGCGCGCGGACAGGAACCGGTCGCGGTCTCGCCCGCCACCGACCGCGAGCTGGTCGCGGGCCTGATCCGCCGCCACGACCTCCTCGCCCTGCCCGTGGTCGACGACGGCGGGCGGCCGATCGGGATCGTCACGGTGGACGACGTGCTCGACGCCCTGGTCGCCGAGCATACCGAGGACGCGCAGAAGTTCGGCGGCGTCGAGGCGCTCGACAAGCCCTATCTCGACACCGGCTTCACCGCGATGATCCGCAAGCGCGCGGGCTGGCTCAGCGTCCTATTCCTTTCCGAGATGCTGACCGCCAGCGCCATGCAGCACTTCGAGAGCGAGCTGGAGCGCGCCGTGGTGCTCACCCTGTTCATCCCGCTCATCATGAGCTCGGGCGGCAACAGCGGCAGCCAGGCGACCTCGCTGATCATCCGCGCCCTCGCCCTCGGCCAGCTTCGCCTGAAGGACTGGTGGCGGGTGGCGCTACGCGAGCTACCCGCCGGGCTGGTGCTGGGCGCGATCCTCGGCGTGGTCGGCCTCGCCCGGATCACCCTGTGGCAGATGCTGGGCTTCTACGATTACGGCCCGCACTGGCCGCTGATCGGCGCGACCGTGGCGGCCGGGCTGGTCGGCATCGTCACCTTTGGCTCGCTCGCGGGGTCGATGCTGCCCTTCGTCCTGCAACGCCTGGGCTTCGACCCGGCCAGTGCCTCTGCCCCCTTCGTGGCGACCCTGGTCGACGTGACCGGGCTGGTGATCTACTTCACCATCGCCCTCGCCATCCTCTCGGGCACCCTACTCTGACGCGCTGGGCAGGAGCAGGCTGGCGTCGCCGTAGCTGTAGAAACGGTAGCCTTGCGCGATCGCATGGGCATAGGCCGCCTGCATCCGCTCCAGCCCCATCAGCGCCGAGACCAGCATGAACAGGGTCGAGCGGGGCAGGTGGAAGTTGGTCATCAGGCCGTCCACGCCACGGAAGCGGTAGCCGGGAGTGATGAAGATCGCGGTGTCGCCATCAAAGGGGTGGATCGCGCCATCCTCGCCGCAGGCGCTTTCGAGCAGGCGCAGGCTGGTGGTGCCGACCGCGACGATCCGCCCGCCCGCGGCGCGCGCGGCGTTGAGCCGGTCGGCGGTCGCGGCGTCGATCCGGCCCCATTCGGAATGCATCCGATGGGCTTCCGTATCCTCGGCCTTGACCGGGAGGAAGGTCCCCGCACCGACATGGAGGGTCAGCGTCTCGTGGGCGACGCCGGTCTCGGCCAGGGCGGCCATCAGCGCGGGCGTGAAGTGCAGCGCGGCGGTTGGCGCGGCGACGGCGCCTTCCTCCCGGGCGAACATGGTCTGGTAGTCGGCGCGGTCGGCCTCGTCGGTGGGACGCTTGCCGGCGATGTAGGGCGGCAGCGGCATGGTCCCGGCGCGTTCGAGCAGGACCTCGACCGGCTCCTCGCCCGCAAAGGCCAGGGTCCACGAGCCATCGGCGTGGCGCGCCTCGGCACGGGCGGAGACGTCGTTGCCGAAAGCGATCTCGTCGCCCTCGCGCAGGCGCTTGGCGTTGCGGACGAAGGCCTGCCAGCGGCGCAGGTCGATCCGCTTGTGCAGGGTCGCGCCGATCCGCGCCTCGCCGCGCCGGCCTTCGAGCTGGGCCGGGATGACGCGGGTATCGTTGAACACCAGCACGTCGCCCGCGCGCAGGAGCCGGGGCAGGTCGCGGACGGTGTGGTCGGCGAAGGCGCGGTCCCCTTCGACCAACAGCAGCCGCGCGGCATCGCGCGGCTTCACCGGCCGCAGGGCGATCCGTTCGGGAGGCAGCTCGAAATCGAAAAGGTCGACGCGCATGGCGGGCGGCTAGGGCAACACGTGGCGCGAACGCGGCGCGTTATTGCGCGGCGGGAGCCGGGGCCTCCGCCGGAGCCAGTTCGGGAGCGGGAGCCGCTTCAGGGGCTGGAGCGGCCTCGGGCGCCGGGGCAGCCGGAGCCGGTTCCGCCGCGGGCGCGGGTGCAGGCTCGGCGGCGGGCGGCGGCGGGGCGGCGCTCACCGCGGCCATGGTCGCGGTGACGATCCTGGTCGGATTGGCCGGCGGCTCGCCCTTGGCGATCTGGTCGACCACGTCCATCCCGGCGATCACGCGGCCGAAATTGGTATATTTCCGGTCGAGCGCGAAGCGCGGATAGAAGACGATGAAGAACTGGCTGTTGGCGCTGTCCGGATTGTCGGCGCGGGCCATCGAGACCGAGCCGCGGACGTGCGGGATACTGTTGAACTCGGCCTTGAGGTCGGGGAGCTTCGAGCCGCCCGTGCCGGTGCCGGTCGGGTCGCCGGTCTGGGCCATGAAGCCGTCGATCACGCGGTGGAAGATGATCCCGTTGTAGAAGCCCTGATTGACCAGGGTCTTGATCCGCTCGACGTGGTTCGGCGCCCAGGCCGGCATCAGCCGGATCGTGACGCGCCCGCCGTTCGACAGGCCGAGGTAGAGCACGTTCTCGGGATCGTGGGTCGGATCGGGATCGACTACCGCGCTGAGCACCGGCTTTGCAGGGGCAGGCGCTTCCTTCTTGGCGAAAGCCGGCGTGGCGATCAACGACACGGACAGCGACAGGCCCAGCGCCAATGCGGCGAAATGACGGCGGTTCATCGGCATGAATTCTCCCGGAAGTCGCGCGGCAAATAGCCGCCGCTCGCTGTCATGGCAATGAATGGCGAGCGCACGGGCGCTCAATAATCCCCGAGCCTGCCCAGGCTCTCGACCCGGGCCAGCACGTCGGCCTTCACCGCCGGGCTGACGAAGCGCGCGATCTCGCCGCCGAACAGGGCGATTTCCTTGACCAGCTTGGAGGCGATCGGCTGGAGGCTGACGTCGGCCATGAGGAAGACCGTCTCGATCTTCGCGTTGAGCTGCTGGTTCATGCCGGCCATCTGGTATTCGTACTCGAAGTCCGCCACGGCGCGCAGGCCGCGCACGATCATGCTGGCGCCCTGCCTCTCCGCGAAGCGCATCAGCAGCGCATGGAAGCCGACGACCTCGACATTGTCGAGGTTCAGCGCGGCGACCTCGCGGTTGACCATGGCGATCCGCTCGTCGGGCGAGAACATCGGGTTCTTCGACGGGTTGGTCGTCACCCCGATGATCAGCCGGTCGACCAGCTTGGCCCCGCGCCGGATGATGTCGGCATGGCCCAGCGTGATCGGGTCGAAGGTGCCCGGATAGACGCCGATCCTTTCCCCCCCTGCGGTCATCTCAGCGGTCCCTTTCCACGATGAAGCGGGCGACCGCGCGCAGCAGGTCGGCCTCGGCCCCGTGCTGCGAGAGGTGAGCGACCGCCTGGTCGACCAGTGCGCGGGCCTGGGCGCGGGCGCGCTCCGGACCGAGCAGCGAGACGAAGGTCTGCTTGCCAGCCTCGGCATCCTTGCGCAGGGCCTTGCCGGCCAGGGCCTGGTCGCCCTCATGGTCGAGCAGGTCGTCGGCGATCTGGAAGGCCAGGCCGATGTCGCGGGCATAGCCGCGCAGGTGGGTGCGGCCCTCAGGCGGCACCTTGCCGAGGATCGCTCCCATCTCGACCGCCGCGCCGAGCAGCGCCCCGGTCTTGAGCTGCTGGAGGCGGGTCACGGTCGGCAGGTCGAAGTCCGCGGTCTCGGCGACGATGTCCATCATCTGCCCGCCGGCCATGCCGTGGGCGCCGCTCGCCTGGGCCAGGGTCGCGACCAGCTCGATCCGGGTAAAGGGATCGCCGCTGGTCGCGGGATCGGACAGCACCTCGAAGGCGAAGCTCTGCAAGGCGTCGCCGGCCAGCACGGCGGTCGCCTCGTCGAAGGCCCGGTGCAGGGTCGGCTTGCCGTGGCGGAGGTCGTCGTCGTCCATGCACGGCAGGTCGTCGTGGATCAGCGAATAGACGTGGATCGCCTCCAGCGCGACCCCGGCGCGGGCCGCGGCGGCGCGGTCGACCCCGTACATCTCGGCCGTGGCGACGAGGAGCAGCGGGCGCAGCCGCTTGCCCCCGGCGATGGCGGTGTAGCGCATCGCCTCGAACAGGCGCGCGCGGGCGTCGCCGGGCACGGCCAGCAGGGCGTCGAGCAGCGAATCCACCTCGCGCTGGATGCGCGCGATGCCTTCGGCGAAGATGCCGTCCTTCAGCGTCGTCTCGGCCACGCTCAGCGCCCCGCCTCGTCGAAGGGCTGGACGCCCGCGGCCTGGCCGTCCGGGCCCTGGACGATCTTCTCGATCCGCGCCTGGGCCGCGTCGAGCCGGGCCTGGCAATGCTTGCGCAGGGCTTCGCCGCGTTCGTAGAGCGTGATCGAATCGTCGAGCGGCACGTCCCCGCTCTCGAGCCGGCGGACGACGTCCTCCAGCGCGCGCAGGGCGTCCTCGAAGGTCATCGCGGAAATGTCGGGAGCGGGCTGTTCCATCGCGGCAGCAATGGCCGCGCGGCGCGGCGCGGTCAAGCCGCAGGCCGGCCTGGCCCCTAGCCTTCCGTCCGACGCGCGGCTAAGGCGCGGGCCATGTCCGAATCCGCCAGTCAGATCACCCCGGAAGTCGTCGCCGCCCACGGGCTCTCGCCGGAGGAGTACGAGCACGTCCTCCACGCCCTCGGCCGCGAGCCCAACATGGTCGAGCTGGGCATCTTCTCGGTGATGTGGTCGGAGCACTGCTCCTACAAGTCGAGCCGCGTGCACCTCAAGAAGCTGCCGACCGAGGCCCCCTGGGTGATCTGCGGCCCAGGCGAGAACGCGGGCGTGATCGACATCGGCGACGGACAAGCGGCGATCTTCAAGATGGAGAGCCACAACCACCCGAGCTACATCGAGCCCTACCAGGGCGCGGCGACCGGCGTCGGCGGCATCCTGCGCGACGTCTTCACCATGGGCGCGCGGCCCGTCGCCAACCTCAACGCGCTGCGCTTCGGCCGGCCCGACCATCCGAAGATGAAGCACCTAGTCCAGGGCGTGGTCGCGGGGATCGGCGGCTACGGCAACTGCGTCGGCGTGCCGACCGTCGGCGGCGAGACCAACTTCCACCAGGCCTATGACGGCAACATCCTGGTCAACGCGATGACCGTGGGCGTCGCGGACACCGACAGGATCTTCTATTCGGCCGCCACCGGCCTCGGCAATCCGATCGTCTATGTCGGCTCCAAGACCGGGCGCGACGGCATCCACGGCGCGACCATGGCCAGCGCCGACTTCGACGAGAAGTCGGAGGAGAAGCGCCCCACCGTCCAGGTCGGCGATCCCTTCACCGAGAAGCTGCTGATCGAGGCCTGCCTTGAGCTGATGGCGACGGACGCGATCGTCGCGATCCAGGACATGGGCGCGGCGGGCCTGACCTCCTCGTCGGTCGAGATGGCGAGCAAGGGCGGCGCGGGCATCCGCCTCGACATGAACGCCGTGCCCTGCCGCGAGGAGGGCATGACGCCCTACGAGATGATGCTGTCGGAGAGCCAGGAGCGGATGCTCATGGTGCTCAAGCCCGGCAAGGAGCCGATGGCCGAGGCGATCTTCCGCAAGTGGGAGCTGGACTTCGCGGTGATCGGTGAAGTCACCGACACCGGCCGGATGCAGCTCATATTCGACGGCGAGATGGTCTGCGACATCCCGCTCGGGCCCCTGGCCGACGAGGCCCCGCTCTACGACCGTCCGCACGTGCCGACGCCCAAGCCCGCGCTGCTGGGCGCCGTGCCCGCCTCCGGCGATCTTGGCGCGGACCTGCTCAAGCTGGTCGCCTGCCCCGACCTCGCCTCGCGGCGCTGGATCTGGGAGCAGTACGACAGCCAGGTCGGCGCGGACACCTTGCAGAAATCGGGCGGCGACGCCGCGGTGGTGCGCGTCCACGGCACCCGCAAGGCGCTGGCGATGAGCACCGACTGCTCGCCCCGCTACTGCTTTGCCGATCCCTACGAGGGCGGCAAGCAGGCCGTGGCCGAGACCTATCGCAACATCTCGGCGGTCGGCGCGACGCCGCTCGCCATCACCAACTGCCTGAACTTCGCCAACCCGCAACGGCCCGAGATCATGGGCCAGATCGTCGGCTGCCTCGAAGGCATGGGCGACGCTTGCCGCGCGCTCGACTATCCGATCGTCTCGGGCAACGTCAGCCTCTACAACGAGAGCAAGGCGACTGGCGGCGGCTCGGCGATCCTGCCCACCCCGGCAATCGGCGGCGTCGGCCTGATGCAGGACTACGCCAAGTCCGCCACCATCCCTTTCAAGGCCGAAGGCGAGGCGATCTACGTCATCGGTGGACCCGGCACCCACCTCGGCCAGTCGCTCTGGCTGCGCGAGATCCACGGCCGCGAGGAAGGCCCGCCCCCGCCGGTCGACCTCCAGGCCGAGCGTGCCCATGGCGAGCTCGTCCGCGCGCTGATCGCGCAGGGCAAGGTCTCGGCAGTGCACGACGTCTCGGACGGCGGCCTGCTGGTCGCCCTGGCCGAGATGGCCATGGCCAGCGGCATCGGCTGCGAGCTCGGCCAGCTCGCCGACCCCGCCGCCGCCTTCGGCGAGGACCAGGCCCGCTACGTCGTGACCGGCGCGGCGGCGGAGACGATCGAGGCCGCAGGCATCCCGCTGACGCGGATCGGCACGACCGGTGGCGACGCGGTCAGGGGTCCCGGCTTCGTGGTCGCGGTCAGCGCGCTCAAGCAGGCCAACGAGAGCTTCTTCCGCGACTGGATGGACAGCGGCGCGGGGCTGGACGCATCGGACCTGAGCGGGAATTGACCCACCCAACGATCCTCCCCATTTTCACGTAGTGCAAATGGGGAGGTGGCAGCCGCGAAGCGGCTGACGGAGGGGCAATGCCGCGTACGAAACTGGACCGCAACGTCGCGAGAGCGCGCAAGCTGCGCGACGAGATGTCGTTGCCCGAGGTTCTGCTATGGCAGGTCCTTCGCGGAGAGCCCGACGGCGTGAAGTTCCGCCGGCAGCATCCGCTCGGCCCATATGTGCTCGACTTCTACTGTGCGAGCGCCAAGCTATGCGTCGAAATCGACGGCATCTCTCACGACATGGGCGATCGGCCCGAACGCGATGCGCGGCGTATCGCATGGCTTGCCTCGCAGGGCATCGAGACGGTGCGGATACCGGCATCCGAAGTCTTGCGTTCGCCTCGGGACGTTGCCGAGGCCATCGTTCGCCGTTGCAAGCGCTGAACCCCCTCCACCACCCGCTTCGCGGGCGGTCCCCCTCCCCATTTGTCTTGCGGAAAAATGGGGAGGATCGTTAGCTCGACCCTACTCCCAGACCCACTCCTCGCGCGGGATGTCCAGCAGGGCCAGCACGCTGGTCAGGTCGCCGCGGTCGAGCCAGCCGTCGGCGGCTTCGCGGGCCTTGGGCTTGGCGCGGTAGGCGAGGCCGTAGGTCGCCGCCTCGATCATCGGGATGTCGTTGGCACCGTCGCCGGTGGCGAGGCTGGTCGCTGCTTCGCCGAGGCCGGCCATCTCCTCGATCAGCACGGCCTTCTTGACCCCGCTGTCGGTGATTCCGCCGACGAGGCCGCCGGTCAGCTTGCCGCCGCCCACTTCCAGGCGGTTGGCGACCACGCGCTCGAAGCCGAGCTGCGCGGCGACCGGATCGGCGAACTGGTGGAAGCCGCCGGTGACGAGCACGGTCCGGCAGCCGCGCGCCTTCAGCGTCTCGACCAGCACCTTGGCGCCCGGCATCGGCGCGATCCGGGTAGCGAGGCATTCGGCGATCGCGTCCTCGGACAAGTCGCGCAGCAGCAGCACGCGCTCGCGCAGCGCGCTCTCGAAGTCGAGCTCGCCCTGCATCGCCCGCTCGGTGATCGCGGCGATCTGCTCCTTGATCCCGGCGAAGTCGGCCAGCTCGTCGATGCATTCGGCCGAGATCATCGTCGAATCCATATCCGAGACGAACAGCCGGGGCACGACCGGCTCGTGATCCGCAACCAGCAGGTCGGAAGGCTGGAAATGCGCGTCGAGGATGGCGCGCAGGGCCTGGGGATCGCCGCCCGGCAAGCCGAGCTGCATGACCTCGCCGCAGGAATCGAGCATGGCGGCCGAGGCGAGCTGCATGCCCGCCGCCTCGATCGCCTTGGTGGCCGCATCGAGACGTTCGTTGAGATGGACAGGTTCTGCTATCAGCCGCGCGATGAGCACCAAGGATTCCTCTAAGACCGCGGCCGGGCGGCCGCCGCTGGCGCTCATCGCAGGGCCGACCGCGAGCGGCAAGAGCGATTCCGCCGTCCGCCTCGCCCTGGCGCTGGCCGAGCGCGGCCGGCGAGCGGTGGTGATCAACGCCGACAGCGCGCAGGTCTATGCCGACCTCGCCGTGCTGAGCGCGCGGCCGGCACTGGCGGAGATGCGCGGCGTCGCGCACCGCCTGTTCGGCACCTGGGACGGCGCGCAGGCCTGCTCGGCGGCGGACTGGGCCGCTGCGGCGCGAGCCGAGATCGCCGAGGCCCATGCCGCCGGAGCCGTGCCCATCCTGGTCGGCGGCACCGGCCTCTATATCCGCACCCTGCTGGAGGGAATCGCCCCGGTGCCGGAGATCGACCTGGCCGTGCGCGAGGCGGTCCGCGCGCTGGACACGGCCGAGGCATACAGCGCCCTCCAGGCGGAGGACCCGGCGCGCGCCGCCGCGCTCAACTACGCCGATCGCGCCCGCATCGCCCGCGCGCTGGAGGTCGTGCGCTCGACCGGGCGGCCGCTGGCGGAGTGGCAGGGCGAGCGGACCGGCGGGATCGGCCATCGGGTCGCGCTCCACCCCGCGATCCTGCTGCCCGACCGGGCGGGCCTCTATGCCCGCTGCGACCGGCGCTTCGCCGAGATGATCGAGCACGGCGCGGTGGCGGAGGTTGCCGCCCTGCTCGCCCGCGGGCTCGACCCCGCCCTGCCGGTGATGCGCGCGATCGGCGTGCCGGAGATCGCCGGCTACCTGCGCGGCGAATGGCCGCTCGACGCAGCGATCGCGCGCGGCGCGCAGGCGACGCGGAACTATGCGAAACGCCAATATACTTGGTTCCGCCGCCAGCCGCCGGCCGAATGGCCGCGGATCGAGAACGGAAACATCGATATCGACGATATTTATGAAATTTTATTACGAAATCCCGTCTTGACATGACATTTCGTATCACCTAGTTGCCGCGCCACTCCTGCTCTGGCAGGGGCTGACACGAACCGTGACCCTGGCCCGGCACAGTCCCCTGTGCCGGGTCGGTTCTTTGCGGGGCTGAAGAAGGAAATTGTCGTGGGTACTGAGCGCAGCGGCGCAGACATCCTGGTCGAGAGCCTGGTTCGCCAAGGGGTCGAATACGTGTTCGGCTATCCCGGCGGCGCGGTGCTGCCGATCTACGACGCGCTGTTCGGCGACGAGCGGATTCGCCACGTCCTCGTCAGGCACGAGGCCGGCGCGGCCCATGCGGCCGAGGGCTATGCCCGCTCGACCGGCAAGCCCGGCGTCGTCCTCGTCACCTCCGGCCCCGGCGCGACCAACGCGATCACCGGCATCGCCGACGCCTTCATGGATTCGATCCCGCTGGTCGTCCTGACCGGCCAGGTCGCGACCGCGCTGATCGGCTCCGACGCATTCCAGGAAGCCGACACGATCGGCATCTCGCGCCACTGCACCAAGCACAACTACCTAGTGAAGGACCCGGCCGAGCTGGCCGCGACGATCGACGAGGCGTTCCAGATCGCCACGACCGGCCGCCCCGGCCCGGTGCTGATCGACATCCCCAAGGACGTCCAGGTCGCCTCGGCCATGCTCCACGACGCCGCGCCGCAGCGCCGCAACCGCTACGCGCCCCGGCTCGAAGCCTCGACCGACGAGATCGCCGAGGCCATCGCCCTGATGGAGAAGGCCGAGCGGCCGATCTTCTACACCGGCGGCGGGGTCATCAACTCCGGTCCCCGCGCCAGCGCGCTGTTGCGCGAGTTGCAGGGGCTGACCGGCGCGCCCGTCACCTCGACCCTGATGGGCCTCGGCGCCTTCCCGGCCGACAGCCCCGACTGGCTCGGGATGCTGGGGATGCACGGCACCTACGAATCGAACATGGCGATGAACCGGGCGGACCTGATCGTCTGCGTCGGCGCCCGCTTCGACGACCGCGTGACCGGCCGGCTCGACGCCTTCTCGCCCCATTCGATCAAGATCCACATCGATATCGACCGCGCCTCGATCAACAAGGTGGTCCCGGTCGACCTCGGCATCGTCGGCGACTGCGCGACGGTGCTGGAGCAGCTCGTCCAGGCCTGGGGCAACCGCAAGCCTCGCGACCTGACCGCCTGGAAGCAGCAGATCGACGGCTGGCGCGCGCGCAAGAGCCTGTCCTTCCCCAAGAGCGACAAGGCGATCATGCCCCAGCTCGCGGTCCAGCGGCTCTACGAGCTGACCAGGGACAAGGACCCGATCATCACCACCGAGGTCGGCCAGCACCAGATGTGGGCGGCGCAGCACTTCCACTTCTTCGGGCCGAACAAGTGGCTGACCTCCGGCGGCCTCGGCACGATGGGCTACGGCCTGCCCGCGGCGATCGGGGCCCAGTGCGGCAATCCGGGCGAACTGGTCATCGACGTGGCCGGCGACGCCTCGATCCAGATGAACATCCAGGAGCTGGGCACGGCGACGCAGTACCGCTTGCCGGTCAAGGTCTTCATCCTCAACAACCAGTGGATGGGCATGGTCCGCCAGTGGCAGGAGCTGACCTACGAGAGCCGCTATTCGCAGTCCTATTCGGACAGCCTGCCCGACTTCGTGAAGCTGGCCGAGGCCTACGGCTGGAAGGGCATCCGCATCGAGAACGAGAGCCAGCTCGACGACGGCATCCGCGCGATGATCGCCCACGACGGGCCGGTGATCGTTGACTGCCAGGTCTCGAACGAGGCGAACTGTTTCCCGATGATCCCGAGCGGCGCGGCGCACACCGACATGATCCTGCCGGGCGACGAGGTCGCGGGCACGATGGACGACGAAGCGAAGGCGCTGGTGTGATGGCTAGTCTTTCGATTCAGGAGTTGGTTCTGAATGCGGAAAAGTTCGCCAACGACGAGCGAACGCCATTTGCACGTGAGCCGTGGATAGTTTCCTCTGAGGTGTTGTGGCGGGAGGGAAACCATACGGCGCCATTTGAGATCGACGGACAAACATTTGCGTACTTTCTCGAACCGTCGATCATCTGTGAGTTGAAGGAATCGTTCTCCACTCTCGAGCCGGCCAGTTTTGTCGAACGCGTCATTCAGTACGCCAAGAATGATGCGTAGAGGGACAATATGATGAAGATCAGAACCGAAGCCGCCGAGCGCCACGTCCTGACGATCACGGTCGACAACGAGGCGGGCATCCTGGCGAAGATCGCCGGGCTGTTCACCGCGCGCGGCTACAACATCGACAGCCTGACCGTGGCCGACATCACCGAGAACCACGCGCTCAGCCGGATCACCATCGTCACCAACGGCCCGCCGGCCCAGGTCGACCAGATCCGCGCCCAGCTCGAGCGGCTGATCCCGGTCCACAAGGTCGTCGACCTGACCGAGGTCGGCCCCTACGTCGAGCGCGAGCTGGCACTGATCAAGGTCGCCGGCACCGGCGACATCCGGGTCGAGGCGCTGCGCGTCGCCGAGCTGTTCCGCGCCAAGGTGGTCGACACCACGACCCGCAGCTTCGTCTTCGAGCTGACCGGCACACCCGACAAGATCGACAGCTTCGTCGCCCTGATGCGCGAGCTGGGCCTGGTCGAGGTCGGCCGCACCGGCATCGTCGGCATGGTGCGGGGGCCGGAGGGGACTTGAACGAAACTCAACGAACGCCGTCACCCTGAACTTGTTTCGGGGTCCATTCTGCCTAAAGCGCAGGACGGTGTTCGGGGCACGACGGAGGCTGAGCTGAAAGCCAGCGCAGCTAAACGAGTTCAGCATGACGATTTTGACAAGGAACGTACGATGAAAGTCTATTACGACGCCGATTGCGACATCAACCTGATCACCGGCAAGAAGATCGCGATCCTCGGCTACGGCAGCCAGGGCCATGCCCATGCGCAGAACCTGCGCGATTCGGGCGTCAAGGAAGTCGCCATCGCCCTGCGCGAGGGCTCGGCCACGGCGAAGAAGGCGGAAGGCGCCGGCTTCAAGGTGCTGTCGAACAAGGAAGCGGCCAAGTGGGCCGACGTGCTGATGATCCTCGCCCCCGACGAGCACCAGGCGGCGATCTACGCCGAGGACATCCATGAGAACCTCAAGCCCGGCGCGGCGCTGGCCTTCGCCCACGGCCTCAACGTCCACTTCGGCCTGATCGAGCCGCGCGCCGACATCGACGTGATCATGATCGCGCCCAAGGGCCCGGGCCACACCGTCCGCTCCGAATACCAGCGCGGCGGCGGCGTGCCCTGCCTGGTCGCGATCGCCCAGGACGCCACCGGCAACGCCCACGACATCTCCCTCGCCTACGCCTCGGGCGTCGGCGGCGGCCGCTCGGGCATCATCGAGACCAACTTCCGCGAGGAATGCGAGACCGACCTGTTCGGCGAGCAGGCCGTGCTCTGCGGCGGCGCGACCGCGCTGGTCCAGGCGGGCTTCGAGACCCTGGTCGAGGCGGGCTACGCCCCCGAGATGGCCTATTTCGAGTGCCTCCACGAGCTCAAGCTGATCGTCGACCTGATGTACGAGGGCGGCATCGCCAACATGCGCTACTCGATCTCGAACACGGCCGAGTACGGCGACATCACCACCGGCCCGCGGATCATCACCGAGGAGACCAAGAAGGAGATGAAGCGGGTTCTGGCCGACATCCAGTCGGGCCGCTTCGTCAAGAACTTCGTCCTCGACAACCGCGCCGGCCAGCCCGAGCTGAAGGCCGCCCGCAAGGCCGCCCTCGCCCACCCGATCGAGCAGACCGGCGCCAAGCTGCGCGCCATGATGCCCTGGATCAAGGCCAACGCCCTGGTCGACAAGGCCAAGAACTGACGTTCAGCAATCGTGCACCATCGGGATGCTTCTGGTAGGAGCATCCCGATGGAGATTCCGATGCACGTCAAATTCCTCGTCCCCCTCGCCGCGATTGTCCTGGCCGCCTGCACGGGCGCCGCGGGACTCGGCGGCACGGCCTCGGCCGATCTGGCTCCGCCGCCGCCTGACGAATGCCAGGCCCGCGCGCTCGGCCGCTATCTGAGCGGCCCGCCGACCGAAGACATCAAGGCCGCGAGCGCCGCCCAGGGCGGCGATCGCCGCATCCGCTACATCGCCCCCGGCCAGGCGGTGACGATGGACTACCTGGTCTTCCGCCTCAACGTCGAAACCGGCAAGGACGGCCGGATCAAGCGCTTCTACTGCGGTTGATGAGCGAGGATAGTCCTCCCGAGGGCAAGGCCGGCGTCGGCCGGGTCGAGGCCTTTTCCGACGGCGTCCTCGCCATCATCGTCACGATCATGGTGCTGGAATTGAAGGCCCCCGAAGCGGAGGACCTCGCCGCCCTCGCCCGGCTCTGGCCGACCTTCCTCGCCTATGTCCTGTCCTATGCCTACGTCGCGATCTACTGGGTCAACCACCATCGCCTGTTCGGCTACGTCCGCGGCGTGACCAACGGGCTGCTGTGGGCGAACATGGCGCTGCTGTTCACGCTGTCGCTGGTGCCCTTCTCCACCGCCTACCTCGGCGAGCACCATTTCGGCCGCGACGCGACCCTGCTCTACCTCGCCACGCTGTTCCTGCCGGCGCTGGCCTATGCCGTGCTCCACCGGACGATCCGCTGCGCCGGCATCCAGGGCCACGAGGCCGCGATCTACCACCGCGCGACGGCCCGCAAGGGCATGGCGGCGAACGTGACCTACCTGCTCGGCATCGTCCTGACCTTCGTCAGCCCCTGGCTCGGCATCGCCTGCGCCGCGCTGGTCGCGCTGTTCTGGATGCTGCCCTGGTCACCGCTCGACCGCCTGTTCGTCGGTGAGAGGGTCTAGCGTAGGACCCGATCAGGTTGGATCGTCACCCCGGGCTTGACCCGGGGTCCCGCTTTCTCCGCGGCATCACAATATAGCGGGACCCCGGATCAAGCCCGGGGTGACGAAAAAGAGTTCATGCAAACCTGATTGAGTCCGAGTCTAGCGCATCGTCGCGAAACCCTGGCGCAGTTCGCGCACGAACAATTCCGGCTGCTCCCAGGCGGCGAAGTGGCCGCCGCGCTCGGCCTCGCGCCAATAGACGATGTTGTGCAGGATGCGCTCCGACCACTTGCGCGGGGCCTTGGAGATCTCCTTCGGGAAGGTGCTGACCGCCGCGGGCAGCAGGACCGGCGGCGCCTTGCCGATCGCGCCGAAGCTCTCCCAGTAGAGCCGCGCCGCCGAGGCGCCGGTGCCGGCCAGCCAGTACAGCGTGATGTTGTCGAGGATCGTGTCGCGCGACAGCGCGTCCTCCGGCCGCCCGGCGTTGTCGGTCCAGCTCCAGGTCTTCTCGTAGATCCAGGCCGCCAGCCCGACCGGCGAATCGACCAGCGAATAGCCGATCGTCTGCGGCCGGGTGGATTGCTGGGTCGAATAGCCCGATTCCCATTGCTTGTAGTGCTCGCCGCTGGCGATCGCCTCCTGCTCCTCCGGGGTGGGATCGACGAAGTCCTCGCGCCGCCGCCGCGCCACCGGCAGGTTGAGATGGATGCCGGCGAGCCCCTCGGGCGCCTGCCCGCCCATGCAAGTCGTGACGATCGCGCCCCAGTCGCCCCACTGCGCGACCCAGCGGCGATAGCCGAGCCGCCGCATCAGCTAGGCCCAGGCCCGGCCGATATGCTCGACGTCCCAGCCCCGCGCCGCGGGCTTGCCCGAAAAGCCGTAGCCCGGGAGGGAGGAGTGGTGAGCAGGGTCGGTCCCCTCCCCCGCACCGCCTGGGGCCACGGGACCTGTCAGAGTGCCGATGCAGCCGAGGAACTCGATCAACGTGCCCGGCCAGACATGGGTGAGGACCGGCGGCAGGGCCTCGGGATGGGGCGAGCGGGTGTGGAGTAAGGGGTCGTCGAGCCCGTCGGTTTCGGTCTTGAACTGCCCCAGCGCGTTGGGCCGCGCCTCGCAGGCCCGCCAATCGTAGCCCTCGCGCCAATAGGCGACCAGCTCCCGCATCGCCGCGAGCGGCACCCCCTGCGACCAGTCGTCCACGGTCTCCGCCTCGGGCCAGCGGACGGCGGCGAGGCGGCGGGCGAGGTCGTCCAGATCGGACTGCGGGACGGCGAGATGGAAGGGGCGGATGTCGGTCATGCCCCTCGCATAACCCGTTCGCGGGCGTGGAGGAAAGTGGCCTGCCTCCCGCGCGCGCAGCTCCGGCCGATCACCATAATCGCCACAACCGTCTTTACAGGCGCCCGCGCAATCCCCATAGGCTAGGCGCATGACGATCCGGCGCGATCTTGCTTTGGGCCTTACCCTGCGACTTATCCGCCCTTGGGCGTGAGCTGACGCGTTGCCCGTGCGGCGCGCGTGCGGCGCCCAAGGGACCGACCACCGCTACAGTCGCAATCGAGCCATAGAGTTACCATCATGCCCATGCTGAAAGACCCCTCGGTCAAGTACCGGCCCTTCCCGCCGATCAACCTGCCCGACCGCCAGTGGCCCTCGCGCGTCATCGAGCGCGCGCCGCGCTGGCTCTCCACCGACCTCCGCGACGGCAACCAGTCGCTGATCGTCCCGATGGGCGCGGAAAAGAAGACCCGCTTCTTCGACCTCCTGGTCAAGATCGGCCTCAAGGAGATCGAGGTCGGCTTCCCTGCCGCCGGGGCGACCGAGTTCGACTTCATCCAGGGCCTGGTCAAGGGCGGACGGATTCCCGACGACGTGCTGGTCCAGGTCCTGACCCAGTCGCGCGAGGACCTGATTCGGACCTCGTTCGAGAGCCTGGAGGGCGCCCGCGCGGCGATCGTCCACCTCTACAACGCGGTCTCGCCGCTGTGGCGCACGGTCGTCTTCGGCATGGAGCAGGCCCAGATCAAGGAGATCGCGGTGGCCGGCGCCAAGGTCCTGCGCGACCAGGCCGCCCGCTTCCCCGGCACCGACTGGCACTTCGAATACAGCCCGGAGACCTTCTCCACCGCCGAGCTCGATTTCAGCCTGGAATGCTGCGAGGCGGTGATGGACGTGCTGCGCCCGACGCCGGAGCATCCGATCATCCTCAACCTGCCGGCGACGGTCGAGGCGGCGACGCCCAACGTCTATGCCGACCAGATCGAGTATTTCTGCCGCAACCTGCCCAATCGCGAGTCGGCGGTGATCTCGCTCCACACCCACAACGACCGCGGCACCGGCGTCGCCGCGGCGGAGCTGGGGCTGATGGCCGGGGCCGACCGCGTCGAGGGCTGCCTGTTCGGCAACGGCGAGCGCACCGGCAATTGCTGCCTGGTAACAGTCGGCCTCAACTTGTACACGCAAGGCGTTGATCCAAAGCTGGATTTCTCCGACATCGACGAGATCATCCAGACGGTCGAATACTGCAACCAGTTGCCCGTGCCGGAGCGCCATCCCTATTCGGGCGAGCTGGTCTTCACCGCCTTCTCGGGCTCGCACCAGGACGCGATCAAGAAGGGCTTCGCCGCGCAGGAGCAGCGCAACGACCAGCTCTGGGCCGTGCCCTACCTGCCGATCGACCCGGCCGACCTGGGCCGCACCTATGAGGCGGTGATCCGGGTCAACTCGCAGTCGGGCAAGGGCGGCTTCGCCTGGGTGATCGAGCAGGATCAGGGCCTCAAGCTGCCCAAGCGGATGCAGGCGCACTTCTCCAAGCACGTCCAGGAGCTGGCCGACGAGCTGGGCCGCGAGTTGCAGGCGGGCGACATCTGGGACGTGTTCCAGCGCGTCTATCACCTGGGCGGGGCCCAGCACTTCCAGCTCGTCGACTACGAGGAGAGCAAGGGCCCCGACGGGACCCGGATCTTCGCCGGCCGGATCGGCGTGGGCGGCAAGGAGCAGTCGGTCTCGGGCCGGGGCAACGGCCTGATCTCGTCGATCCTGGCGACGCTCAAGGACGCCTTGGGGGTCGAGCGGGAGGTGCGCGACTATTCCGAGCACGCGAGGACCGCCGGCACCGACGCGCGCGCCGCCGCCTATGTCGAATGCACCGCGCCGGACGGCCGCACCGTCTGGGGCGTCGGCATCGACGAGGACGTCGCCACCGCCAGCGTCCGCGCCGTGCTCAGCGCGGCCAACGCGGTCGCGGGCTAGGGTCAGGACCCAAAGCGCATCCCAGGCCAATTCCTCCTTCCCGTCCAGGCGGGAAGGAGGCAGGCCGCGAATTTTGCGAGACCCCGTTCTTCTGATATCCTCTGCCTCACATAGGGAGCAGGATATGGCCGGAATAACCATCGCCGATCTTCGAGATGACCTGAGCTTTGGCGCTCAAGTCACTGGATTAACTTCCGAAAGCCTCGCCGCCCCCTCGATCCGCGAGGAGCTGCGCCGCCTGTTCGAGGCGCGCGGGATGATCGTCTTCTCCGAGGTCGAGCCCAGCGCCCGGATGCACGTCGGGCTGAGCAAGGTCTTCGGCCCGCTCAAGGACCATCCGACCAAGACCACCAACCGCACCGCCGAGGACCTCGCCGAGGGCGTGATCGACATGCATTACAAGCCGGTCCCCGGCGATCCGGCGATGGGCGAAGGGCTGGTCGAGATCGGCGGGCAGGTCCTCGCCCGCTTCTCGCCCTGGCATTTCGACCACTGCTACAACGACGAGCTGAACTATGCCGGCGTCCTGCGCGCGCCGGTCAACGCGCCCGAGGGCGGCCGCACCGGGTTCATGGACGGGATCGAGCTGTATCGGCGCTTCCCGCAGGCCCTGCGCGACCGGATCGAGGGGCTGAAGGTGATCTACACCCTCGACACCCGGCTCTCGAAGATGCGCTTCGGGGTGAACTTCGTGCCGCTGACCGAATATGCCTCGACCGACCAGTTGCTGCGCGAGGCGGCGACCTTCCCGCGCGCGATGCATCCGGCGGTCTGGACC
>Ga0066256_1001912_pt1 | contig 22390 bp, 19 predicted proteins | sample ThiBio_1000_biof_FD_87107 | JGI IMG/M metagenome (GOLD analysis project Ga0066256, IMG submission 87107) | Wastewater bioreactor microbial communities from Cape Town, South Africa - Thiocy_expt_1000_biof (version 2) | ecosystem: Engineered > Bioreactor > Thiocyanate-remediating >... | reverse complement strand
TTTCGTGTTCCCGTCCGGCGAATGCGCTTCAAAGATGGGCGCGAGGTCGCGATGCGCGGCGACGATTTTATCGGCGTGGGCTATGACACCGATGAAAAGCTTTGGCTGCTAAAGGGCGAGTCGAAAAGCCGCGCAAACCTTGGCAACGTGACGATTGCCGAAGCGCGTGAAGCCCTGAACCGGTACGGCGGCCGCTGCACGCCGGATTCCTTGCTGTTCATCGCGAATCGGCTCCTCGAAAGCGCCGACAAAGACGATGTCAAACTTGGCCGGACGATCCGCGACGAGGTCGGGCTGAAAGCTCTGCGCGCCAATCGCATCGACCACATGCTGTTCACCGTGTCCGGTAACGCGCCGGCAGCGAAGCTGCAGAAGGATCTGGACGGGTCCGGCGACGACCGCAACCAGCACGTCGTCAGCCTTCACATCGAAGACCACCAAGCATTCATTGCCGAAGTCTACGAGGAGGCGATGAATCTTGGAAACAAGTGATGAACTGCAGGCCTTCCTGACCAAGGCGACGCAAGACGGTGTTTGGGGGCGGCTGCTGGACCGCGGCGCGGCATGGTCGATCATGCGTCAAGCGGGGGTGCTGCCGGAGGATGCACCGCCACTCGGCGAGCAGATTGACATCGACCTGGCAGAACACGGCTTTTCGATCTTGCGTGCGGCGCTGTCACTGCGCGAGCTCGACGGCACGCCGGCTCTTTGTCAGCGTGCGTTCGAGCGCGCCGGCAATGCCTTTGAATCGCTGGTTCGCAATGGTGCCCCAGAGGCTGAGGAGCGTGGCTTCTACCGCACGATTGCCGGCGCTGCCTACCATCTGGCGGGCTATTCCGCGATCGCCTATTCGCTGTTCGGCGAGCAGCAAGTTTCCGATCTCAATGCCAACGCGGCTGAAGCCGCATTGATCCTGCTGATCCTGCGCGACCTGGATCGCCTCAGGACGTATGTCAAATCCCAACTGCTGGAGGAAGACAACGGCGATGCCAACGTCTCCGCCTTGCTGGAGGATGGGGAGATCGATTCCGACGAGGCGATTTCGATCGTCCTCAACACCGTGGTTTGCCGCGCCCTGGCGTTTTTCGACTTTGCCCTTCAAACCGGCGAGGTGTCGTTGCTGGACATCGCAAAGGAACTGCTGGACACAGCCCTCGACCTTGCAGACGCTGCTGCCTCAGTGTCACTGTGGTGGATTGTCCGGCTGTGCCGGAACATGCTCGACGATCTGTGGGCGCACTCCTTGCACGAGACTCTTCCAAGCCATCCGCCTGAGGGCGGTGAGGAGCGGTACGCCGAGCTGCGGCGGCTTTTCATTGCATCGCTGTACGCGCGCAAGAGCGCCGAACTGGAGTTGTGGCCATCACAGCGCGAAGCTGCCAAGCGATCCACTGATGTGTCCGACGACCTGGTCGTCGCCTTGCCAACCAGCGCAGGGAAGACGCGCATCGCAGAGATTGCCGCCCTGATGTGCTTGGCGGCTGGTAAACGCGTGTTGATCGTCACGCCGCTGCGCGCGCTTTCGGCGCAGACCGAGCGAACCTTTCGCCAGACGTTTTCACCGCTTGGATTCTCGGTCTCGTCGCTCTACGGTGCGAGTGGCTTGTCGGCGGGTGATGAGGATGCCCTGCGGTCGATGGACATCATCATCGCCACCCCGGAAAAGCTCGACTTCGCCCTACGCAATGACGCGTCGCTGATCGACGACATCGGGTTGGTCGTGCTCGATGAGGGCCATCTCATCGGTCCAACCGAGCGAGAGATTCGCTATGAAATCTTGGTGCAGAAGCTGCTTCGGCGCAAGGATGCAGGCACTCGGCGAATCGTGTGTCTGTCTGCCATTCTCCCGGACGGTGAGCAGCTCGAAGACCTGACGGCCTGGATTCGTAGTGACGTTGAAGGCGAGCCGGTGCGATCATCCTGGCGGCCGACCCGACAGCGTTTCGGCACGTTGGTCTGGCAGGGCGACGCGGCAAGGCTCAACTATGACCTTGAGCAGCAGGGCCCGTTCCTGGCCCGATTCGTTGAGCGGATTCCGGCGCGGAAACCAGACCGGACGCCATACCCGCGAAAGACCAAGGATCTGACGTTGTTCGCCGCATGGCGGTTTGCTGAGCAAGGCAAGCGGACCTTGATCTTTTCCACGCAGGCCAACTGGGTCGAAGGCTACGGAGAGTCGGCCGTCGAGCTACACCGTCGCGGCTACCTGCCGACCTTGCTCGACGACGAAACGTCGGTGCAACGGGCGCTCGAAGTTGGACGAGAGTGGTTGGGCGAACAGGGCGTTGCGGTTCACCATGGGCGTCTGCCCAGCCCCTTCCTTCGCGAACTCGAAGCGCTGCTTGCCAAGGGTGTGCTGAAGGTGATCGTGGCGTCGCCGACGCTCTCGCAGGGTCTGAACCTTAACGCCGCCGTACTTCTGGTGCCGTACCTGGTGCGAGCCGGCAAGGTCATTTCTGGCGAAGAGTTTGCCAATGTTGCAGGCCGCGCCGGCAGGGCCTTTGTCGATGTCGAAGGGCTCGTCGTGCATGTGATCTTGGACAAGCCGGCCTGGCGCCTGACGCAATGGCGTGGACTTGTTCAATCAGCCAAGGCACGCACGTTGCAAAGCGGGCTCTATCAGATCATTGCCGAAATCATCGAGCGACTGGCGCGAGAAGGTGTGTTGAAACGTGCCGACGCCATCGAGTACCTGTCGAGCTCACGGGAAGCGTGGAAGTCGCAAGCTGAGGAGAACCTGCTGCTCGGGATCTCCGAGCCGGTGGGAGATGGCGACGAAGAGGAAGAGGAGAAGATCGAGGAAGAGCCCATGTCGCATCTGATCGAGAAGCTCGACGCGACAGTGTTGGGCTTGGTTGAAGCGCTGGACGCGGATAGCGAAGATTTGCCGCGCCTTCTCGACGAAGCGTTGCAAGGGTCGCTTTGGGCGATCCTGGAGGCCCGCGCGAACGTGATCTGGAGTCACACCACGCCTAACGTTCGAAAGGGGCACTATGCGATGGGGGTGGGGCTTGAAGCCGGCCTGGCTATCGACAGCATGGCTGACGTGTTGGGTGGGTTGCTCGATCAAGCTGATGAGGCGGCCTTGCGCGACGACGGTGAGGAGCTTGCCGCCGCCCTTGCTCAACTTGCCGCGCGGCTGCTCGTTATCCGTCCTTTCGTGCCCGACAAAAAGAACGCGCTTCCGGCGGACTGGGGTGATCTTCTGAAGGAGTGGGTTTCGGGCACGGGCGTGGATGTCATCGGCCCTGAGAACATGCGCATCATTGAAGATGCGTTTGCATACCGCTTGGTCTGGGCGCTCGAAGCGCTGAGGACCCGACGGGTCACACTGGGCTGGTCGTCGGAGATCGTTTCCGGAGGGGGGGCCGCATCGGTGGAAACCGGCGTGCCCCAACTCATGATGTCCATGCTCATACGAGCAGGGTTGCCGTCACGCCGAGCCGCCATGGCGGCAATCCGCACTACAGGCACCGTTTTCGTCACCGTCTCTGGTATGCGCGAGTGGCTGGCCAGCGAGGAAATCGCAGACCTGACCAATGCCGGCGGGTTTCCGACACCCGAGACGGCCTGGCTTTGGAAGCGTTTCCGAGACGAAATGCTGAGTGGGGTGCAGCAGAAGTGGAGTGTCGGAAGCGGAGCCCGCGCCTTGTCCATTGGTGCCGGCGAAAAGGCGCCTGCTGCGGGCACCTACCGCATCGAAATTGACGCATCTGACGGCGAGGCGTGGTTGACCACGCCCGACTATCGGCGGGTGGCCAAGTTCAAGACCCGTGTGCAAGGCACATGGCGCGGTCTGTTGGCTGCGCGACTGAAGGACGGCCAGCGCTCGGCCCAAATCGAGCGCTTTGGGCCTGGCGTGGTGAAGTGGCCTACCTGATGACATCTGTGTACCGAGCGACAGGGTCGCCAAGGTGTCCGCGAGGAAGGTGTCATGAACGGGGGCTGTCCCACCGCGGTGGGTTGACCACATGCGGCCCCGAGGGGTGAGCCCCGCCTTGACTGGGGCCCGTGGGGGCTGCTGATCTACGCTCCAAATTGCACTGCTAAGTGCAGTACATTTAAACCTTTCTGTATCGGCTCACAGCATCACCAGCCTATGGTCACCACGCGCCGTCCAAAGGGCAAGACCGCCACGCTTACGGTCCGGCTCGACCCCAAGATCAAAGCCGCGGCCGAGGCTGCGGCAGAGCACGAGCACCGCAGCCTCACCAGCTTTCTGGAGGTGCTCATCGTCAACCATTGCCGGACGCTGGGACTGAGCCCCGAACACTTTGCCAAGGAATCTCGCCAATGACCAAGACGCCGCAGACGGCGCGCAGACGTCCAGCCGCTCAGAGCGCTGCCATCCAGGACATCCACTTCTATCGCGCCAATGAGAAGCCGTATGGCGCATTCAGCAACCTGTTCAAGCGGCCGATTGAGTTTGAAGGGACGATGTATCCCACCTCGGAGCACGCGTATCAGGCTGGCAAGGCGCTCAAGCCTGCGGTGCGCCAATGGATTTTGAGCGCACCGACGCCTGCCCTGGCTGCGATGGCCGCGCACGGCCTATATGTGTGGGACGTGGTGCCCGATTGGGCCCAGATCAAATTCGACCGGATGCGCGCCGTGCTGCGCGCGAAATTCGACCAGCACACCGATTTGCGAGAGTTGCTGCTGTCCACTGGCGGGTCCAGACTGGTAGAGGCCGGGACCGTCAACAACGCCGTCAATCGACTCTGGGGCGAGGTGGACGGTAAGGGCGAGAACATGTTGGGGGTAATGCTGATGGAGCTTCGAACGGAGTACGCGAAGCCGCGCCCGGCAAGCGTCCCTGCCGCGAAGAAGACGGCCGCATCCAAGAAGACTTCGGCAGCCCCGAAGGCGGCCTCCAAGCGGGTGACCGCGATCGCATGACCGCCCCCAACATGCTATTGGCGCCCAATCATTACGAGGGCGAACTTGCGCAGTTGGGAAATAGCTACTCGGCGGCATGCGCTGCCGACATTGAGGCGTTGAAGCTCGCGATCGCCAGTACGGCCGAGGCCAGCATGATCGGCGTCGGCTCGGGAGGATCATTCACGGTGGCGTCCTTGCTGTGCAGCCTCCACGAGGCTTACACCGGCCGAGTCTCTCGCCCCTCGACACCGCTGGAGATCATCTGCACTCCGGCGCTGGCTTCGTCGAGTCCGGTCTTCCTCGTGTCCGCGGAAGGCAAGAATCCTGACATCGTGGAAGCGCTCGAACGGGCGCGCCGGTTTAGTTCGCGGACGGTCCACGTCTTGACCAACCGGCAGGACAGCCCTTTGATGACGCACGTGCAGTCCCTGCCGGGCGTGAAGCCCTACGTCTTCGAACTGGCGAAGAAGGATGGATATCTGGCCACCAACAGTCTGCTGCTCGATGCGGTTCTGGTGGCGCGGGCTTACGGCGAACTAAACGGCCTCCGGCAGCCGATGCCGCCGGACATCACAGCACTGCGGGTAGGCGAACAAAGCGTACAAGAGTGGCTCGCGGCAGCCCAGCCCTTTATCGCCGAGGCGGTGCGGCGTGGCGTTCTCACCGTCGTCTACTCGCCCTTGCTGCGAGCCATCGCGACCGACTTGGAGTCGAAGCTTTCTGAGGGCGCGCTTCTGCACATTCAACTGGCCGATCTGCGTTCTTATGCCCACGGTCGGCATTTGTGGCTCGCGCAGCGCCCGCAGGACTGCGCCATCCTTGCTCTGGTGGAGCCCTCGCTGGACAAGCTTTGGGACGGGATGCGCAGCAAGTTCCCCAGCGGTATTCCGACGCTGACGATGTCTTTGTCCGGTGCCGATCCCGTTCACCTGATTGCGGGGCTGGTAGCGCAGATGCACCTGGTGGCTTCAGTCGGGCGCCAACTTGGCACCGACCCCGGTCGCCCCGAAGTGCCGACCTACGGGCGGGAGATTCACTACGCGAATCTGCGAGACGTGATCCCGTTGCCGATGCCGGCAGGACCCGCCGAGGAGCAGTCCAAGTACGAGGTGCTCGGCGCCCATTGGCCTTCGCAGCGAGACCACGGCACGATGCGCCGCGCGGCCCGTGCTTTTGCAGACACGATTCGCACACAGCGTTTCAAGGCCGTGGTGTTCGACTATGACGGCACGCTGTGCAGCTCGCAGAGCAAGGACGCTCCCCCGCCGCCCAGCGTCGTGGATCATCTCGTACGGTTGGCTCGGGCCGGCATCGTCGTCGGCATCGCTTCGGGGCGGGGAGGCCCGATCCAGGCTTGCCTGCAAGACGTCATGCCGCACGACGTCCTGCCCAAGATCAGGCTCGGCCTATACAACGGCGGCTGGATCGCCGCGGCGGACGTGCCGCCGAAGCCGGTAGCGGAAACCAGCGAGTTCCTCAGCCACGTGACGCGCATCGTCGTGCGGTTGAAGTCCCAAGGGGTGCCCATCCTGGCTCATCGCACCACCCATCCCTTTCAGGTCAGTGTTCGCTTCCGCGAGGGCCTAGCGACCGATGGCATGTGGTTCGTGATTGCCGACGCTCTGCGCCAAGCGGGTCTCGATCTCTCGACCATGGTTCGCAGCAAACACTCGGTAGACATCCTTGCCAAGGGTGTAAGCAAGTCCGCTCTCGTGGCGGACATCATCCAAAAGGACAAGGTCGACCCCTACGAAATCCTGACGATGGGCGATCAGGGGGCGTGGCCGGGCAACGATGCCGCACTGCTGGAGCACCGGTACTCGCTCAGTGTGGACATGCCCTCGCGCCGCTTGGACCGGGCTTGGAAGCTTGCGCCGGCCGAGAAGCGCGACGTTGATGCTACGTTGTGGTACTTGGAGCGGATGGCGCTTGAGGAGGGCGGTGTGTTTCGCCTTGCCTTTCCGGATGCGGGCGACAGCGGGGGTGCCCAAGATGCGTGATCAGAACGCCGCCAAATTGCTGGCCAAAGTGATGGGATGGGAGGACTTGGAAACCGTGCCTCAAGTGTTGCCGACCCTGCAACTGCTGGCCGACTTCAAGTACGACCACTACCAGCGCTTTGGCCCCGGACGTCGATTCATTGAAAGCCTGGCGTTGTGGCTCCACCAGTTCGAGCCGCAAGACCGGGAGACCGCCTTGCGACTGGTCCTGGACCACCTCGTGTTCATCTCCGACGACGAATTCTCCCATCTGGTTCGTACAGCCTACCGTGACTGGATCGTTCAGGAACGCATGCGGCTGGTATCCGAGGAACACGAGATCCCGTCGTTCAGGGTCCAGGAAATCGCTCGCCATCGGCGCTTCGAGCAACTGCGTCTGACGTCGCTATATCTCGGCCTGAGTGATGGTGCACGAACCAACGAGCTGCGTCGCGCTAGCGATGGCGAGATCGGCAACGAGCAGATCTGGCAGGCGTACGAACTGGGCGACGAGAAGGCCGAGGACATGCTGAAGGACCTCAAGGCATCGTTGCTTAGCGGCGGGTTCGCATCGGAAGATCCACGCTTTAACCTGATCTGGCTGCTGGACGATTTTTCTGGCAGCGGTAATACCTACATCCGTTACAACGGCGCCGAGCGCCGGTTCCAGGGCAAACTGCCCAAGATCTATCAGCGGCTTCACCAGCGCGGCATGGTCGATCCTTCGCACTACGAAGTGTTTTTGATGGGTCGGAGCGGTTCACGACAGGCCATGGCTATAAGCCACTCCAGGTGCGCGTCTTGTGCCCGATCGAGCCCGAAGTCTCGCTCACGTTCAATAGCAGTCCCGAAATGCAGGCCCTGCTGGCCAACCCGGCCTACAGCAACAACAGCGTGGTCGATAAGCACTTTCTCGTCGGTGGAACCGACGACCCCAGCCTGGGCTTTGCCGGCTGCGCATTGCCGGTGGTGTTGGGCCACAACACGCCGAACAACTCGGTATTCTTGTTATGGGGACCGGAGCAGTTAAAGCCGCACGGGCTGTTTCCCCGCGTCAGCCGTCATCGGGAGTTCTGATGGCCTACAACGCCAATCCCTTTTTGGAGCGCATGTCAGAGCGCACGACCTCTGACACGGAGTTCGTCCGCCTGTTCTCTCCGAAGATTCTCGAGAAGCTGGCGGAGGATGCCTTTGATGGTGCCGTGCACGTGTTCCGTAGCTCGCCGGGTGCCGGCAAGACGACGCTTCTGCGCGCGTTCACGCCGCCGGCGTTGCGCGCCTTCTGGCATTCCCGCAATCGCCCCGAACTGTCGGAGTCGTTCCAGAAGCTGCTCAACCGCGGGTTGCTGACCGAGGGCGAGAGCCCGCAACTGCTGGGTGTCTATCTCAGCTGCGCGTCCGGATATGCCGATCTGCCCTCTAGCGAGGGCTTGCAGCAGGAGGGGCTTTTCCGGGCGCTACTGGATTGCCGGATCGTGCTGCGCACGCTGCGTAGCTTGGGTGCGTTGCTGGGCTTCAGCGCCCCCGAGCAGTTGGCGGAGGTGTCGCTCGACCATTCAGCCTTGCCCGGCCTGCAGGGCATCCCGGGAATCACAAACGCGTTGGAACTGGCGACTTGGGCCGAGGAACACGAGCAGCAAGTCTATGCGCAGCTCGACACGTTCATGGGGCCTGTCAACACGGCTCTGCCTGCCCAGCTCCGATTTGAGGGCGTGCTTTGGCTGCAATCAATTGCCTTCAGCCACGAGGGCCGGGCCGTCGGTGGCAAACGGCTCCTGATGGTCGACGACATGCACAAACTGCGCCGCAAGCAGCGAGCGCTCTTGGTAGACGAGCTCACGGTGATGCGCCCGTCCATCCCGATCTGGTTGGCCGAGCGCACCGTCGCGCTAGGGACTGAACTGCTGTCGCAGGGGGCCCGCGAAGGGCGCGACCTACGCGAGTACAACCTAGACCGGATGTGGAGCGATGCCAAGGGGATCAACCAGTTCGTCTCCTGTGCGCGGGACATCCTTGATCGGCGAATGAAGAACCAGGACGCGGTGCCGGTGGGGTCATTCACCCAATGCCTGCGTGACGAACTGGTCAGCAGCGAGGTGCGAATCCAGGTTGCCGAGGGCATCGAGCGCTTCCGCAATGAGGTGGAGCGCCACCAGTCCAAGCAGCGTTATGCACAGTGGCTGGCGCGGGCCGATCAGTACACCTCCGACCAGAATTTGAAGTCGCTGCTGGAGCTATATGTCACGCGTATCCTGCTGGTCCGTGACGAGTCCAAGCGCCAATTGTCCTTAGACCTGACCTTGACCGAGGAAGAGCTTGAGGACCGTGACAGTTCCCAGATCCGCAGCGCCGCAGAACTGTTTATGCACGAGGAACTGGGAATTCCCTACTACTTCGGATTCGACCGCTTCTGCGTGATGGCGACGAGCAATGTCGAGGAACTGCTGGCGCTCGCGGCAGCGCTCTATGTCGGTCTGCAGGCAAAACAGGTGCTTCGCAAATCCGAACCTATTCTATCGCCTCTGGAACAGGACAAGCTGCTTCGCGAGGCTGCCGGCCGCAAGCGCGACTTCATTCCCAAGTCGCACACCGAAGGTACCCGGGCCCAGCGACTGCTCGACTCCATCGGCGCGTACTGCTACGACCAAACATTCGCGCCAAATGCACCCTATGCCCCCGGCGTGACGGGGGTGCGACTTTCCCGTGCTGAGTTGGCCAAACTGATCGCGCCTGGTGCCTTCGGTCCATCAGGAGTGGCTTTGCAACGCGTGTTGGCTGAGTGTGCTGCGGAAAATTTGCTGGTGCAAAGGGAAAGCCAAGCCACCGGTTCGCGCGACAGCGGGACGATCTTCTACCTGAACCGTTCGCTGTGTGCCCACTACGGCCTTCCATTGCAGATGGGTGGATGGCGCGACGTTTCCGTGGGTGAGCTGATGAGGTGGATGGAGCGTCGCCTCACGCCCGGTCGTAAGAGCCTGGAGGCAAGTTAGCATGCTTTGGGATCACTATGTTTTTCGCCGGGGCGATGGCGTCCACGAACTGTGGGACGACCTGCTGAGGAACCGGCCGGTCAAATTGCTGTACATCGCTGGCCGAGGCTTCGACGTGCGCGCGCAGTCGGTAATGCGTGAATTCGTGGCAGGCCAGCAAGGCGCGGGAAGGAATACCGTAAGCGCCAAACTGCTGCTGTTGGGCTTTGAGGGCTACGAGTTGGACGATGACATCGAGACGCTCACGGAGGAAAACGCCGCGGCGCTGCAGGCGGTGTTCGCCCCCCTGGGCGAAACGGCCACGGTCACCGTTGGGCAGGCTGACGGCGAGGAAGAGGCCAGTGCCAGCGACGCGCTGCGCCAGCGGGTCAAGGCGGTTCTCGACGAAATCGACGGCAAGACGGACATCGTCCTTGACGTCAGTTCGCTGCCCCGCGCGACCTATCTCGCGCTGCTCACAAATATCCTGCAAAAACTCGTGCCCAACAAGGTGCCGGTGGAGGGGGCAGATCACCCGCTGTATGCCAATGGCGTTAATTTCCAAGTGCTAGTCGCCGAGGATGCCAAACTGGACGGACAGATCCGGGCCGAAGACCCGAGCAACGACCTCGTGAACATTCCGGGGTTCTTCGCGACCTGGCAACTCGAGAGTGTTCAGGACTGGCCACTCGTGTGGTTTCCGGTGCTCGGGGAAGGGCGGGTGAACCAGTTGCAGAAGATTGCAGCTTCGATTCCCACGGAGGCCGAGGTCTGCCCGGTAGTGCCGCATCCATCGAAGGACCCGCGCCGCGCCGATCGGTTACTGGTCGAGTACCGGGAGCCGCTGTTTGACAGCCGGAGGACGCCGACCTCGAACATCCTGTATGCCCAGGAGTCTCAGCCGTTCGAAGCCTACCGGCAGCTCTTAGGGGCCATGAAGCGCTACCAGAACAGCATGGCGATTCTGGGCGGATGCCGGTTGGTGATGACGCCGCTGGGCAGCAAGCTCCTCACCCTGGGCACGGGTCTAGCTTGTTTCGAGATGCGGCCATCGGACTGGAACGCCAAGTACGGCGTGGCGATTCCCCACGCCGAGCCCAGGCGCTATATAGCGTCGGTCGAAGCACTGCGCCAATCCAAGCCGGAAGTTTCGCTGCTGTTGCTCACGGGCGAAGCATATGGAGCGCCGAAGTGAGCGGAGTGTGCAGGAGCGATCCCATGGCATTTAGCCTGCAAGCTGGCCGTTTAGTTGCGTTGAAGACACTCTTTGGGGTGCGGCGTGTTTTCGGTATGCTTGCACCTGATTGATGATGATGTCGAAAACGTCGACGTCCCGCAAATCGCTCCATCTCCCGCGCCAGCAAAAGATCTGCGCTTCTGACGGTAAAAGCGACGGTAAAGACCCATGTCAATCACAGCCAAGTCCTTTAACCATGCGGGGTTGGACGGCCTGTTGATGATGGAGTGGGAGTGAGGCAGGGCGGTAGCGATCAGGAGCGCGCTGCGCGAGATTTTCTAAGCTACCGCTGCTTGCGCCACTGATCCACAAGGGGCTGCAAGTCGGACAAATGCCGTACGGTGCTGATCCCCTCCAGCGGCCGTTGGTACAGCGCCTGGCAAGCGCCGCCCACCCACAGTGCGGTGGTTTCCGGGAGTCGGGCGCGCAGCTCGCGCAGACCGGTATGCACCACGGGCGCCCGGTGCACGTTGCTGAAGCTCAGGGCCACGACGTCGACTTGGTGCGCCCTCGCCGCCTGCGCCACGTCATTGATGGGCGTCTGTGTGCCCAGGGAAACGCAGGTGCAGCCTTCCAGCGCCAAAAGCGCTTCCACCATCAGCAAACCCAGACCGTGCTGCTCCTGTGACAAGGTGGTGAGCAGAACCTTGGGGCCTTGTGCGTTGGTTTGCGGCGTGAGCGAGCCAATGGCGTGGCGCAATACGCCGGTGAGTACCTCGGTGTAGAGGTGTTCCTCGAACACCTCAAAACGCCCCTCCGCCCACGCATCCCCGACGGCCGTTGTCAGCGGCGCCACCAGTTCGGTCACGAACGGCGCCAGACCCATCCGGACCTGCGCAGTGCCCAACTCTCGACGCAAGGCCGCAAGGTCGTGCGTGCCAATGGCGCGCAGCAGTTCCGCCTGCAATGGATGAGTACCATGGGTCGAAGTATTTGTCCTGGACAATGAAAGTCGTGACGGTGGTGCGCTCTGCGTCACCAAGGCCTGGAGATGGACAGGGTCCAGGCCCACGACCTTGCCCGGCCGCAGGCCGGTATCCAGGAGTCTGCGAATCAGCTTGAGCTGCTGGATCTGGGCCTCGCTGTACAGCCGGTCACCCGACGCGTCGCGCGCTGGCGAGGGAAAACCGTAGCGTCGCTCCCAGACGCGCAAGGTGTCCTTGCCCAAGCCCGTTTCGTGCTCCACGGCGGCAATAGGCAAACCGGGAGGACCCGGCAGGGACTCGTCCGAGGTGGAGGAGGCAGGCGATGAGTTCATGGGTGATAGCGATTTGGCAATAATTGTCCAAGACAAAATAAGATTTGTCTAGTACATTACGCCACAACGCGAGGGGCCGAACGGCACGCGAATTACCCACGGACGGAAAAAGCGCATGAAAGTCGCAATCATCGGATCGGGCATCTCGGGTTTGGCCGCCGCGCACAGGCTGCGCAGTCGGGTGCGCGTGACGCTGTTCGAAGCGGGGCGCCATTTCGGCGGACATACCCATACCGTGGATGTGACCCTGCCCGATGAGCGCGGCCAGCCCGTCACGCAGGGCGTGGACACCGGCTTTCTGGTGTTCAACGAACGCACCTACCCCGGCCTGATGGCGTTGCTGGATGAGTTGCAGGTGCCCACGGCCTCGTCGGACATGTCGTTTTCTGTCCAGGTGCCGGGTGCGGGCACGCTGGGCGCTGAGGCGCTGGAGTGGAGCGGCACCAACCTGGCCACGGTGTTTGCCCAGCGGCGCAACCTGCTGCGCCGACGTTTCCTGGGCATGCTCTCCGAGTTGTTGCGCTTCAACCGCCTGTGCACCGCGCTGGCCGAGAGCGGCGAGGAACAGGCGCTGGCGCAGCCGTTGGGGGAGTTCCTGGATCAGCATGGCTTTGGCGCGGCGTTTCGCCATTGGTATTTTTTGCCCATGCTGGGTTGCATCTGGAGCTGCCCTACCGACCAGATGCTGCGCTTTCCGGTGGCCACCATGGTGCGCTTCTGCCACAACCACGGCCTCATCCAGGTGCGCAACCGGCCGCGGTGGCACACCGTGGCGGGCGGCGCGCGCCGGTATGTCCATGCCATCGTGCAAGGGCTGGATGCACGCCTGGCCACGCCGGTGGCGCGCATCGAGCGCAACGCCGCCGGCGTGTTCATCCGCACGGGCAGCGGTGTGGAGCGCTTTGACGCCGTGGTCCTGGCCGTGCACAGCGACCAGGCCTTGCGCCTGCTCGCGCAACCCAGCGCCGCCGAGCAGCGGGTGCTGGGTGCCATCCGCTACCAACCCAACCACGCCGTGCTGCACACCGACACCCGCGTGATGCCCCGGCGCCGTGCCGCCTGGGCGGCGTGGAACTACCAGCGCGCGGCCGATGACGCGCAGGAATCGGCCCGGGTCTGCCTGCACTACTGGATCAACCGGGTGCAGCCGCTGCCGTTTGGGCAGCCGGTGCTGGTGTCGCTCAACCCGGCGGGGCATATCGATCCGGCGCAGGTGCTCGGCGAGTTTGACTACGAGCATCCCGTCTTCGACCTCGGCGCCCTGGCGGCGCAAAAGGAGGTGCCGCAACTGCAGGGCGCGCAGCAGACCTGGTTTGCCGGTGCCTGGACGGGTTACGGCTTTCATGAGGACGGCCTGCAGTCGGGCTACCGCGCTGCCGATGCGCTGCTGGCGCAACTGCGCCGTCGGGAGGCCGCATGAGCACGCCGGGTCACTCCCGAATGGGAACCCCGCAGCGCGCAGCGCGGAGGGGCGTCCGGTGATCGCCTGCGCCAGCAGTGCGGCAACGCAGGGCAACGTGCCGCACATCGGCTTTGGCCATGTGTGGCACACGCGGCTGCGCCCCCGGCGGCACCGCTTTGTCGTGCCCACCTTCTTTCTCATGCTGCCCATGCGCACCCTGCGCGAGCGACCCGAGGCGGCGGGCGCGCTGGCGCTGAACCGCGCCGGAGCGCTTTCGTTTCGCGACACCGACCATGGCAGCGGCCAGGACCTCCGGCAGGGCGGCGCGCTGGCCTGGCTGGAGGCGCTGCTGCATACCGAGGGCGTTACCGATGCACAGGGCGAAATCTGGCTGCAGTGCTATCCGCGCGTGCTGGGCTACAGCTTCAAGCCGGTGAGCTTCTGGTATTGCCACCGCGCGGACGGCAGCCTGCGCGCCATCGTGGCCGAAGTGAACAACACCTTTGGCGAGCGCCACGTCTACCTGCTCGATCACCCGCGCTACGGGCAGGAACTGCAGGCGCGCAAGGTCTTCCACGTCTCGCCGTTCTGCTCGGTCGAGGGCAGCTACCGCTTTGAATTCCACCGGGGTGGGCACCAGGGCCTCCAGTCCGCGCGCGTGCGCATCGACTACCACGACGCCCAGGGCCCGGTGCTGCTCACCGGCATGGCCGGCCGGCTCGAAACGCTCAACGCCGCGAGCCGCCGCCGGGCCCTGTGGTGCTACCCGCTGCTTACCTTTGGGGTGATGGCCCGCATCCTCTGGAACGCCGTGGTGCTCTGGATGAAACGGGTGCCTGTTTACGCCCATCCTGCGGTGCCGGTCGTGCCTGTAACCCGTTCATCTTCAACAGACCTCTGACCATGGGTACCACTCCGTTCTCATTGCCACCGCCTGCCGGACTGCCCAACACCGCGCGCCGTGGTCTGCACCTGCTGCAGCGCCTTCGCTACGGCACGCTGCACTTGGATCTGCCCGACGGCGGCAGCCTGCAATTGGGGCAGGGAGGCCACCCGCACGTCCGCATGCGCCTGCACGACTGGCGGGTATTCGGTGCGGTGCTGCGTTCGGGCGATATCGGCTTGGCAGAAGGCTATATCGATGGGCACTGGAGCACGCCGCACCTGGCCGATCTGCTGCGCCTGCTGATGGTTAACCGGGAAACGCTGGAGTCGCTGGTATACGGCGCCTGGTGGGGGCGCTTGGCTTACCGGCTGCGCCATGTGCTCAACCGCAACACGCGCACCGGCAGCCGACGCAACATTCACGCCCACTACGACCTGGGCAATGCGTTCTATGCGCTGTGGCTGGATCGAAGCATGAATTACTCGGCCGCCTGGTTCCAGGGCGACATGGGGGGTGATTTGACCCAGGCACAGCATGCCAAAGTGCGCCGTGCGCTGCGCAGCGCCGGCGTGCAGCAAGGCAGCCGGGTGCTGGAGATCGGCTGTGGTTGGGGCGCTCTGGCCGAGATGGCGGCGGGCGAATGCCAGGCCCATGTGACGGGCGTGACGCTGTCCACCGAGCAATTGGCGTTTGCGCAGCAGCGGTTGCACCAGGCCGGGCTGGCTCCCCGTGCCGATCTGCGGTTGCAGGACTACCGCGACATTGAGGACGAGCCGTTTGACGCGATCTGTTCCATCGAAATGGTCGAGGCCGTGGGCCAGGCCTACTGGCCCAGCTACTTCAGCACCGTGGCGCGCTTGCTCAAACCGGGTGGTCGTGCTTGTGTGCAGAGCATCGTCATCAACGACGCGCTGTTCGAGCGCTATGCGCGGGGCACGGATTTCATCCAACAGTACGTCTTTCCGGGGGGCTGCCTCCCCAGTGCGGCGCGGTTTCGCACGGCAGCACAGGAGGCGGGCCTCTGCGTGGTCGAAGAATTTGCCTTTGGCCCTGACTACGCCGAAACCTTGCGCCGCTGGCACCGCCAGTTCGCGCTGCAGCGCGCCCAGGTGTTGGCGCAGGGGTTCGACACGAGGTTCCTGCGCACCTGGGAGTTTTACCTGGCGTATTGCGAAGCGGCCTTCGACAGCCGAAACGTCGACGTGGTGCAGTTCACCCTGGTGAAGTATTAAAAGAATAGCTGCAATCCCTTGGTGCATATGCGCAAACGGCCATTTTTTACATGGAAATGCGTGGCGCTGCCCGGCGTACTTGTCCTGGCAGTTGCCAGCGCCGGCGCGGCCGTCGCCTCCGGCGCGGTGATGGAGGACGCGGCCGCGCCCGCTTTCGTGCATGGTGTGCTGCCGGATACCACCTTGTTGGGGGGTGGGCAGATGCGCTTTCTCGGGCTGCGCATCTACGACGCCCGACTGTGGGCAGGTGCCCAGTTCGAAGCGGCCGACTTCGCCGCCTACCCACTGGCGCTGGAACTGAGCTATCACCGTGCTTTCACGGGCGCCGCCATCGCCCAGCGCTCCATCGAAGAGATCGGGCGCCAGGGTGCGTTGACGCCCACGCAGGCCGAGCGCTGGCAAGTGGCCCTGGCGAGCGTGCTGCCCGACGTGCAGCCGGGCGACCGCCTGACAGGCCTGTATGAGCCCGGGCGCGGCATGCGGTTGTGGCGTGGCCAGACGGCGCTGCGCGCCATCGACGACGCTGAGCTGGCGCGCCGCTTTTTCGGTATTTGGCTATCGCCGCGCACGTCCGAGCCCGGGCTGCGCAGGGCCTTGTTGGCGCGCACACCAGGAGCGGAGCCGTGATGCACGCCCTACCATGGAATGCTTCGCGGGTGCTGCCCTGGCGCGCGGGGCTCGCCTATGGGCTGCTGGGTCTGCCCCTGGCCTTTGCTGCGCTGCCGCTGTACGTGGTGCTGCCGCATTACTACGCCAGCGATCTCGGCCTGCCCCTGGCCGCCCTGGGAGGCCTGTTGCTGCTGGTGCGGTTGATCGACGCCGCGGCCGAACCGCTGTTGGGACGTTGGAGCGATCGGTTGTATCGCCGCGCCGTGCCTGCGGTGTTGTGGGTGGCTGGCGCCTCGGCATTGCTGTTGGGGGCAGGGATGGTCGGCCTGTTCTTTCCCCGTGTGCAGGGGCCGGCTGCTCTGGCGACGTGGATGGTGGCAGGGCTGCTGTTCACCTGCCTGGCGCACAGCCTGCTGGTGATTGCCCACCAAGCCTGGGGCGTGCGCCTGGGAGGCGACGCCGTGCAGCGCAGCCGCATCGTGGCCTGGCGCGAGGGGCTGGGTCTCGTTGGCGTGGTGACGGCCAGTGCGCTGTCGGTGGCCTGGGGTGCAGGCGCCATGCTGACCGTGTTCCTGCTGGCATTGCTGCTCGGCTGGCTGGCGCTGTGGCATGCGCCGCGTCCTGCCCTTGCGCTGGCGCCGCTCGGGCTGCGGCAGATGCGATCGCCCGGGCTATGGCAGCCGCTCGCGGAAACGGGATTCCGGCGGCTGTTGGCGGTTTTCCTGTGCAATGGCATCGCCAGCGCTATACCGGCCGCGCTGATGCTGTTCTTCGCCCAGGACCGGCTACAGGCCACACAGCCTCAGATCGCGCTTTTTCTGGTGTTGTATTTTGTCAGCGGGGCACTGTCCATGCCCGTCTGGGTGCGTGCCGTGCGCCGCCTTGGTTTGGAGCGGGCATGGCTGTCCGGCATGCTGCTGGGGGTGGCCTGCTTTGGCTGGGCCGCCGTGCTGGAGGGCGGGCAGGTGGTCGCCTTTGGCGCGATCTGCGTGCTGTCGGGCGCCGCTCTGGGGGCCGACTTGGCCGTGCAGGGTGCGCTGCTGGCCCTGTTGATCGAGCGCCACGGCGCGCAAGGCGCGCACGACGGTGCGTATCTGGGCTGGTGGAACCTCGCCACCAAACTCAACCTGGCGTTGGCCGCCGGGGCGACGCTGCCGCTTCTGCAATGGCTGGGTTACCTGCCAGGCAGCCAGGACCCGCTGGCATTGCAGCGCCTCGCATGGATGTACGCGCTGCTGCCTTGTGCGCTCAAGCTGGTGGCCGCCGCGCTGCTGCATCGGCTGCTGATCGCGCCCCGATACCCCACCCAAGGAGTGACACCATGAACGCACGCCGCCATGTCCTTTTTGCACTCCTGGCAGGCTCGGCTGCCCTCGCCGGTTGCGCCGGCCCACAGGTGAGCGATTACGCCCAGCAGCGCCCCCGGCTGGAACTGGACCGGTATTTCAAGGGCCGTATCCTGGCCCACGGCATTTTTCAGAAGCGCGGTGGCGAGGTGGTGCGCCGCTTCACCGTGGTGATGGATTGCCACTGGGAGGGCAACCAGGGTGTCCTGGACGAGACCTTCAGCTATTCCGACGGCAGCACGCAGCGCCGCGTCTGGCGCCTGACCAAGCACGCGGATGGCCGCTACACCGGCCGTGCCGATGACGTGGTGGGCGAAGCGCAAGGCCAGACCGCGGGCAATGCCTTTCGCTGGAACTACACGTTGCTCCTGCCGGTGGACGGCAGGCAATACGAGGTGCAATTCGACGACTGGATGTTCCTGGTCGATGAGCGCGTGATGCTCAACCGGGCCACCATGAGCAAGTTCGGCGTACCGCTCGGCGAAGTGCTGCTGTCCTTCACCAAGGCATAGCGCCGTGCCTCTCAACCCCCCCATCACCCACTGGCACGGCCAACGCGTGTGGCTCGTTGGTGCGTCCAGTGGCATCGGGCGCGCCGTGGCCGCGCTGTTGCATGCGCGCGAGGCGCAGGTGTGCGTGTCGGCGCGTCAGCAATCGTTGCTCGACGCCTTCGTGCGCGAGCACCCCGGCAGCCGGTCGCTGGCGTTCGATGTGACCGATGCGCAGGCCACTGCCGATGCGGCGCGGCAGCTGTTGGCGGGCGGTCCGCTGGACCTGGTGTGTTATTGCGCCGGCCACTACCGCCCCATGTCGGCCGATGCGCTGGACTTGCCCGACCTGCTGCAGCATCAGCGCGTGAATGTCACCGGCGCCCTGCATGTGCTGGCTGCCGTGGTGCCCGCGCTGCTGCAGGCGGCCGAGGCCAGGCGCACGCCGCACCTGAGCCTGGTGGCGAGCGTCGCCGGTTGGCGCGGACTGCCCCAGGGCCTGGCATACGGCCCCACGAAGGCGGCGCTGATCAATCTGGCAGAAAACCTGTTTCTCGACCTGCGCCCCAAGGGCGTGGGGGTGAGCCTGGTGAACCCCGGTTTCGTCGATACACCGCTCACGGCGCAAAACCGGTTTCCCATGCCGGCACTCCTCACGCCCGAGCAGGCGGCACGCGCCATCGTGCGCGGCTGGGAGCGAGGGCAGTTCGAACTGCACTTCCCCAGGCGCTTCACGGGCGTGCTCAAGCTCATGCGCTGCCTGCCGTACCGTTGGTATTTCCCTCTGGTGCACCGTTTCACGGGGCTTTGACAATGCAATCTTCATCCTTGCTTGCTGGCAGCGGCACGCAGGCAGCCATGCAGGCCACCGTGCAGTCCGCCACGCAACGCCTGATCGCCTTGTACGAACAGCTTTCGCCCGCGCATCTGTCCCGGCTGGACGCCCATTACGCGCCCGACGCACATTTCAAGGACCCTTTCAACGACGTGCGCGGTGTGCCCGCCATCGCGCAAATTTTTGCGCACATGTTCGCCACGCTGGAGCAACCCCGCTTCACCGTCACCCAGCACTTCGTGCAGGCCGATCAGGCCGTTCTGGCCTGGGAGTTCCGCTTTCGCATGCGCCGTTGGCGGCCACAGGTGGAGCAATGCATCCACGGTGCCACCCTGGTGCGCTTCGACGCCCAGGGCCGCGTGGCGCTGCACCGCGACTACTGGGACGCCGCCGAAGAGCTGTACGAAAAGCTGCCGGTACTGGGCGGCTTGATGCGCTGGTTGCGCCGATGCGCGTCTGCCTCGGTCGTTCCGAAAGATTCTCAGTGCCGGCCCCTGCAGAAGCAGGGCTGAAGCAGGGACCGTCGTATGACAGACACGCATCCCACGGGCAAACGAGCGGCGCCTGCCAAGGTTCCAAGTGCTCTCGTCTGGTTTCGCCGCGATCTGCGCTGCGAAGACCACGCTGCGCTGTACCACGCACTGCGCCGCTATGAGCGGGTGTACTGCGTCTTCGTGTTCGATACCGACATCCTGGATGCACTGCCAAGTCGAGCAGACCGGCGCGTGGAGTTCATTCACGCCAGCGTGCTGGAATTGCATGCGGGCCTCCAGCATCTGGCGGCACACAGCGGCGCCCCTGGCGGCGGACTGATCGTCCGTCATGGCCCGGCGCAGCAATGCATCCCACAATTGGCGAAAGCGCTGGGCGTGCATGAAGTATTCGTGAACCGCGACTACGAACCTCAGGCCATCACGCGCGACCAGCGCGTGGCGCTAGCCTTGGAGGAACTCGGTATTGCCTTTAGCGACTTCAAGGACCACGTGCTGCTGGATCGGGACGAGGTGCTGACTCAGCAAGGCCGGCCCTACAGCGTGTTTACCCCATATAAACGTGCTTGGCTGCAGCAGCTTGACGCGTTTCAGCTCACGCCCTATCCGGTGGCTCGCCATGCCCACCATTTGGCTGCATCGCCCGCCTGTGAGCGCATCCCCACGTTGTCGGATATCGGCTTTACCTGCACCAATCTGCGTGAGTTGCCCATACCCACAGGCATGAAAGGTGCGCAGCAATTGCTGAGGGATTTCGTGCCCCGCATATCCGCTTACCGCGAGGATCGCGATTACCCCGGTCGTAGGGGCGTGTCCTATTTGTCGGTGCACTTGCGCTTTGGCACAGTCTCCATCCGTCAACTCGCTGCGCTGGCGGCGGGGAAGGCAGAGCTGGACTGCCCCGGTGCGCAGACATGGCTGTCGGAGCTGGCTTGGCGCGATTTCTACGCCATGATTCTCTGGCACCACCCGCGGGTGGTAACGCAAGCGTTCAAACCCGCCTACGACCGAGTGCAATGGGACGAGGCGCCTGAGCTGTGGCAAGCCTGGTGCGAAGCCCGCACGGGCTATCCGCTGATCGATGCCGCGATGCGCCAGCTGCTGCAAACGGGCTACATGCACAACCGCCTGCGCATGGTGGTGGCAAGTTTTTTGACCAAGGATCTGGGGATCGACTGGCGCCGGGGCGAACGTTTCTTCGCCGAGCACCTGAACGATTACGACTTGGCGGCCAACAACGGCGGCTGGCAATGGGCAGCCTCCACCGGCTGCGACGCACAGCCCTGGTTTCGTATCTTCAATCCGATCGCACAATCGCAGCGCTTCGATCCCGAGGGCAAATTCCTTCGGCGGTACCTGCCAGAACTGGCTCGTGTTCCGGATGCGCATGTTCACTTTCCAGCGGCCGCAAAACCGACAGCGCTGACCACGTGGGGCCTTCGTCTTGGCGTGGACTACCCGCTCCCGTTGGTGGACCACGCGAAGGCAAGAGAACGCGCGTTGATGCGCTTTTCAGTCCTGCAAGAAAGGAGCTTTCTCGAAGCCGAAGAGCAGATCTAAGGGGTCAGTCGGACAACGGAGTGTCGCGTGAGTCAGGGAATTTATTCGTCGAGGCAGATCTATGGAGGTAAATTCGTACTACAATCACAGGCTCCGCTGAAGGCGGCTTTGCTGAGAAGCGAGGCGGTGGCCGGAGGTGGGGAGCAGGGGAGTGGCGGCGGAAGATTTTCAAAATCTTTTGACTGCTGGCTAAAAATCCTGCTAGAATTCAAGGCTTCGCTGATCGCGGCGAGCTGCTTCGGGGAGGTGGGCTGATGGCCTGCTTTTCTGGGGATGGAACCTTAACAACATACAGCCGATAAGCGTGGGCGTTTGAGGCATGAGGCCTAAAGTTCTTTGGAACAAAAGAAGCTGTAAAAAGCTTCGCAAACGCTCATGAGAGAGAAGTGAAGTTCACTTCAATTCTTAATTTTGAGTAGCCCCGAGAGGGGCAAAAAACACAAGATCGAACTGTAGAGTTTGATCCTGGCTCAGATTGAACGCTGGCGGCATGCCTTACACATGCAAGTCGAACGGCAGCGCGTCCTTCGGGATGGCGGCGAGTGGCGAACGGGTGAGTAATACATCGGAACGTGCCCGAGAGTGGGGGATAACGCAGCGAAAGCTGTGCTAATACCGCATACGATCTCAGGATGAAAGCAGGGGACCGCAAGGCCTTGCGCTCACGGAGCGGCCGATGGCAGATTAGGTAGTTGGTGGGATAAAAGCTTACCAAGCCGACGATCTGTAGCTGGTCTGAGAGGACGACCAGCCACACTGGGACTGAGACACGGCCCAGACTCCTACGGGAGGCAGCAGTGGGGAATTTTGGACAATGGGCGCAAGCCTGATCCAGCCATGCCGCGTGCAGGATGAAGGCCTTCGGGTTGTAAACTGCTTTTGTACGGAACGAAAAGACTCTGGTTAATACCTGGGGTCCATGACGGTACCGTAAGAATAAGCACCGGCTAACTACGTGCCAGCAGCCGCGGTAATACGTAGGGTGCGAGCGTTAATCGGAATTACTGGGCGTAAAGCGTGCGCAGGCGGTTATGTAAGACAGATGTGAAATCCCCGGGCTCAACCTGGGAACTGCATTTGTGACTGCATGGCTAGAGTACGGTAGAGGGGGATGGAATTCCGCGTGTAGCAGTGAAATGCGTAGATATGCGGAGGAACACCGATGGCGAAGGCAATCCCCTGGACCTGTACTGACGCTCATGCACGAAAGCGTGGGG
>Ga0066256_1002229_pt1 | contig 22398 bp, 24 predicted proteins | sample ThiBio_1000_biof_FD_87107 | JGI IMG/M metagenome (GOLD analysis project Ga0066256, IMG submission 87107) | Wastewater bioreactor microbial communities from Cape Town, South Africa - Thiocy_expt_1000_biof (version 2) | ecosystem: Engineered > Bioreactor > Thiocyanate-remediating >... | reverse complement strand
CTCGATCGACCGAAGCCTTGCCGCAGCCGAATGGACCAACGACTACAACCTCATCCGACCCCATACCGCCATCGGCGGCCTCACCCCCTGGCTCCGCCTGAACAACCTTCTTGGAAACGACAGCTAGGCTGCCCTCGGGACATGACCCGATGGCCGACGGCGACATCAATACCAAGACCCGCAGCAAGACCAGGACGGCGCGACCGCCGCTCTACAAGGTGCTGCTCCTCAATGACGACATCACCCCGCGCGATTTCGTGGTGCGCGTCCTCAAGGAGGAGTTCCGCATGAGCGAGGACCAGGCCAGCCGCGTGATGATCACCGCGCACACCAAGGGCTCGTGCGTCGTCGCCGTGTTCACGCGCGAGGTCGCCGAGGACAAGGCGACACGGGCCACCGACATGGCGCGGCAGGAGGGCTATCACCGTAGACAGGGCGTGCAGATGCATCGCCAGTACTCTTGGCGAGAGGCCAGGGGATGAGGTCTTGGCCTTCGATCCGAGCACTGTTGGCGGGACGGGCGTTAGCAGCGCGATCGGCCAGTCGCACATCTATGAGGTGAACGAGATGAGACAGGCGGTATTCAGAATAACGGCGTTCGCCGTTGGCCTGATGGCGATCTGCTTGGTGCCCGGCTGCTCGATGGCGACGGATCGCCCTCGCAGTTTCATCACGATCGCTGCGGAGCAGTTGGCCGCAGCGGGGTTCGTGGGCTCCGCGGTGATTGAACTTTCTCCGGTGTCCGAAGACACCGTAATGACGCGGGAGAGCGCGGTAGGGCTTTACGATCAACTCATCAAAGATGGATTCGAGTTCGTCCCGGGCCAGTCGATTCTCACAAGCGATGTAACTCAGGATCCAAAATGCGCCGTTGAGCCCGGCGACTATTTCTGGATGGAGATGCACGGTCTTAACAATGGCCGCTTCTATGCAACGAACGTGGAACTTGCCAGAGAGTGCACAGTCAGGGCGATTGTTGTCATGGTTTTTCCCACCCGCGGGCCGGGTGACTAAGACTTAGGAACCCCCTGCTCTTCACCGCGGAACCCGAAACCTGACCTAGAGCGACAGCCGGGCGCTGGCGCGCAGCGCCGACAGTCGCTCCGGCTTGACCCGCGCCAGCAGGCTCTCGAGCTTTTCGCCTTCCCCCTTGAGCGCACTGTCCTCATGCGCCGTACGGCCGCGGCCGACCTCGCGCTGCGCCATCGACACGAAGCTGCGCACGCAGTCTTCGGCCACCAGCAGCATGCGCTCCTTCTCCTCGTCGCTCGCCCCTTCCCACTGGCAGGCGATCTGGTGCGATACCACGATGGGGTCGAGCAGCATCGGCCGGTGGCCGCGATAGGCCGGATGCCGTTCGGCGCCATAGGTCGGATGCGGGGTGTTCTTGAAGAACAGCCGGCCCTGTTCGACCAGCACGGAGGTGTCAACCGCGAGCTTCGCCAGTGCCTGCCGGGCGCTTTGCTGGTCGTAGAGCGAATCCCCCAGGAACAGCGTCACATAGAGCGACTGCTGCGCCCGGATCACGTCGTTGGCCCATCGGAGGACGTCGTCCTGGCGGAGCCGGCGCTCCTGCCATTGCGCCCACACCATCGCGCAGGTGCAGATGGCGACGAGCGCCGAGATGAAGGCCGCAATCGCCGCCGGGGGAATTTCGACGCCGTTGATGATCATGTGGGAGCCACTCTTGTGCCGCCGCGCAAAATACCGGGGCCTCACGTCTCAGTGAAGCGGAAACCGCCAGCCCGCCGCGCCGTTCTTTACCAAGACCGCTCCCTTGCCTTGCCACAATTGACTCATACGGGGATAGCGGGGCGCGTATTCAAGGACTTCAAGCAAATGCTTCGTAAAGCCACTCTGGCGGCCGCGGCCGCCGCGATGATCGCCCTGACCGCCGCACCCGCGTTCGCCGGCCCCGCCGAAACGGCGTTCCTGCAGAAGCTGAGCAATACCTGGTCGGGCAAGGGCAGCCTCAAGGGCGCCAATTCCGGCCCGATCGCCTGCAAGGTGGTGTTCACCGCCGGCGGCAAGAGCACCAGATTCCAGGGCCGCTGCAACATTCCGGACATGGCCCAGCAGGCCTTCTCCGGCTCGATCAGCTACAACGACAAGACCAAGCAGTACGAGTCGCGCTCGGCCACCGGAACCGTCCCCGGCGTCCGCAAGGGCGACAAGCTGGTGTTCCGCACCTCGAGCAAGAACATGGCGGGCACCTCGACCTCGACCATGACGATCTCGCCCAGCTCGCTGGTGGTCGATTTCGCGCTGGTCGAAAAGAAGACCGGCGACAAGACCACCTCGCGCATCACCTTCTCGCGCTAAATCAGGCCGTCACGCGATCCGGGAAGCGGAGCTTGGACCGCTCCCTCGGCCACCGGAACCGTCCCCGGCGTCCGCAAGGGCGACAAGCTGGTGCTCCGCACGTCGAGCCGCAACATGGCGGGCACCTCGACCTCGACCATGACCATGACCATCTCGCCAAGCTCGCTGGTGGTCGACTTCGCGCTGGTCGAGAAGAAGACCGGCGACAAGACCACCTCGCGCATCACCTTCTCGCGCTAAATCAGGCCGTCACGCGATCCGGGAAGCGGAGCTTGGACCGCTCCCGGTGCTTGGCTGCCTCGATCTCACGGTCCTTGGGCGGCGCATGCGTCTCGAGCTGCTTCAGCATTTTGCGGACGATTTTCTCGATATCCTCGACGGCCGCGTGAAACACGGCCTCGTTGGCCTGCGACGGCTTGTTGAAGCCCGAAACCTTGCGCACGAACTGCAGCGCCGCGTCATGCACCTCGTTCTTGGTCGCCGGCGGCTCGAAGTTGAACAGGGGCTTGATATTACGGCACATGGCTATCTCCACTCGACTCTATTTCATGTGAGGTTTTCGACGCATTGCGTTGAGGAGCCTGCCAAACATGGGCTGGCGGCGCAAAGTTATCCCCGCCCTTCCGGCCGGATGTAAGATGTCATCGTTCAGCTAGCGGAGTGACGATAATTCAAATGCAAATAGAAGGGGTAGCGCTAAAGGTAGCAGAGTTGAAAGAGGTGACAGCACTGCTCGCACTTGAGATAGCCCTCAAGCGCTTTAATCCCAATCAGCCTCGATGGCCCGCCGGGCGCTCGGAGGGGGGACAGTGGCGTCCGGCGACGGGCTCTCTGGTCGCACAGGAACGGATCGGAATTTGCGATCCGGCTCGAATGCCGGGGTGTCTGGCCCAGCTTTCACTCGACGAAGAAATTTGCCGAGCGGCAGCCTCCAGGCGTTGCTGGCAATCCAGCCGGGATAGATACGACAATTGCATGAAGAACCTATTCTCGCCGCTACTGGAGGTGGGCAGATGATCGTGGCGGAACGAGTACTTCGACTGCGAACAGCTGGCGAGGACCTGCCAGTTCCGGTTCGGATAGACACCCCTGAACCAGACCGAACAGCATGGACTTGTCGGTTTACCATAGGATGGCCAGAGGAAACGGTCAGTGGCTACGCCACGGCACTGGACGCCGTTCAAGCGCTGCAGTTCGCGATGGAACGCATAGCTATGCTCTTATACATGAGCCCACATCACCGCTCTGGCGCGTTGTATTTCGACGAACCGGGCGAAGGATATGGCTTTCTCTTGCCCCATGGCAGCCGAGACTTGGCCATAGGTCTGGACAAGACTCTGTAAGGGCGCCCACAGCGCCCTTCCCTTCCGCGCCGCACTCCGCTATGCAGCCGCCTTAACCTGCAGAATCCCGCCCGAAAACGCCCGGCCTCCCGGCTTTTCGGCATGCCCAGAGTTAAGAAGCGAGCCCATGCCAAAACGCACCGATATCAAGTCGATCCTCATCATCGGTGCGGGGCCGATCATTATCGGGCAGGCCTGCGAGTTCGATTACTCCGGCACCCAGGCGTGCAAAGCCCTCAAGGAAGAGGGCTACCGGATCATCCTGGTCAACTCCAATCCGGCGACGATCATGACCGACCCGGACCTGGCGGACGCGACCTATATGGAGCCGATCACCCCCGAGGTGGTGGCCAAGATCATCGAAAAGGAGCGCCCGGACGCGCTGCTGCCCACCATGGGCGGCCAGACGGCGCTCAACTGTGCGCTGAGCCTGCGCAAGATGGGCGTGCTCGAAAAGTTCGGCGTCGAGATGATCGGCGCCGATGCCGAAGCCATCGACAAGGCCGAGGACCGCGAGCTGTTCCGCGACGCCATGAAAAAGATCGGCCTCGCCACGCCGCGCTCGATGCTGGCGCACAACATGATCGAGGCGCTGCAGGCGCTCGAAGTGATCGGCCTGCCCGCCATCATCCGGCCGAGCTTCACGCTGGGCGGCACCGGCGGCGGCATCGCCTACAACAAGGAAGAATATCTCTCCATCATCGAAAGCGGCATCGACGCCTCGCCCACCAATGAGGTGCTGGTCGAAGAGAGCGTGCTGGGCTGGAAAGAGTTCGAGATGGAGGTTGTCCGCGACAAGAAGGACAACTGCATCATCGTGTGCTCGATCGAGAACGTCGACCCGATGGGCGTCCATACCGGCGACTCGATCACCGTGGCTCCGGCGCTGACGCTGACCGACAAGGAATACCAGATCATGCGCGACGCCAGCATCGCTGTGCTGCGCGAGATCGGTGTCGAGACTGGCGGTTCGAACGTGCAGTTCGGCATCAACCCGGCCGACGGCCGCATGGTCGTCATCGAGATGAACCCGCGCGTGTCGCGCTCCTCGGCGCTGGCGTCCAAGGCCACGGGCTTCCCCATCGCCAAGGTCGCGGCGCGCCTCGCCGTCGGCTACACGCTGGACGAGCTCGAAAACGACATCACCGGCGGCGCGACGCCGGCGAGCTTCGAGCCCACGATCGACTACGTCGTCACCAAGATCCCGCGCTTCGCCTTCGAGAAATTCCCCGGCTCCGACAACCGCCTCACCACCTCCATGAAATCGGTGGGCGAGGCCATGGCCATCGGCCGCACCTTCGGCGAGAGCCTGCAGAAGGCGCTGCGCTCGCTCGAGACCGGTCTCACCGGCCTCAACGAAATCGGCATCCCCGGCCTCGGCCTCGATGAGGACGAGAACCGGAACGCCATTCGGGCGGCGGTGTCGGTCGCCACGCCCAACCGGCTGCTCTATGTCGCCGAGGCGATGCGCCTTGGCATGTCCGACGAGGACATCTACGACGCGAGCCGCATGGACATGTGGTTCCTCGAACAGATCCGCGCCATCGTCGAGACGGAGAAGAAGGTTCGCGAATTCGGCCTGCCGGAGGATGCGCCGACGCTGCGTATGCTCAAATCGATGGGCTTCTCCGACCGGCGCCTCGCCGAGCTGGCCGACAAGCAGGCCAGGGACGTGCGCGCGCTGCGCAAGAGCCTCGACGTGCGTCCGGTGTTCAAGCGCATCGACACGTCAGCCGCCGAGTTCGCCTCGCCCACCGCCTACATGTACTCGACCTACGAGGTGCCCTTTGCCGGCGCCGTGGACGACGAGGCCCGCCCTTCCGACCGCAAGAAGGTCGTGATCCTGGGCGGCGGCCCCAACCGCATCGGCCAGGGCATCGAGTTCGACTATTGCTGCTGCCACGCGAGCTTCGCGCTCCGCGATGCGGGCTACGAGACCATCATGGTCAACTGCAATCCGGAGACGGTGTCGACTGACTACGATACCTCGGATCGTCTCTATTTCGAGCCGCTGACCGAAGAGGACGTGATCGAGATTCTCGAGCGCGAGAAGTCGAACGGCACGCTGCATGGCGTCATCGTGCAGTTCGGCGGCCAGACCCCCCTCAACCTCGCCGAGGCGGTGGAGAAGGCCGGCGTCCGCATCCTCGGCACCCAGCCCGAGAGCATCGACCTCGCCGAAGACCGCGACCTGTTCTCAAAGCTGATCAACCGGCTCGAACTGACGCAGCCCAAGAACGGCATCGCCTATTCGCTCGAGCAGGCCCGTATCGTCGCCGAACGGCTCGGCTATCCGCTGGTGATCCGCCCGTCCTACGTGCTGGGCGGCCGCGCCATGCAGATCGTCCGCGCCGCCAACGAGTTCGAGAACTACATCCAGGGCACGCTCACTTCGCTGGTGCCGCCCGACATCCTGCTGCGCTACCCCAATGACAAGACCGGCCAGATCAACTCGGTCCTCTCCGACAACCCGCTGCTGTTCGACTCCTACCTAAGCCGCGCCACCGAAATCGACGTCGACTGCCTCTCCGACGGCACCGACGTGTTCGTCTGCGGTATCATGGAGCACATCGAGGAAGCCGGCATCCATTCGGGCGACAGCGCCTGCTCGCTGCCGCCGCAGAACCTCAGCGACGAGGTCCTCACAGAGCTCAAGCGCCAGACCACCGAGATCGCGCTGGCGCTCAAGGTCGGCGGCTTGATGAACGTGCAGTACGCCCTCAAGGATGGCGTCATCTACATCCTCGAAGTGAACCCGCGTGCCTCGCGCACCGTGCCCTTCGTTGCCAAGGTGGTCGGCCAGCCCATCGCCAAGATCGCCTCGCGCGTCATGGCAGGCGAGAGCCTTGCGAGCTTCAACCTCACCGAGCGCAAGCTCGACCACATCGCGATCAAGGAAGCCGTGTTCCCCTTCAACCGCTTCCCCGGCGTCGATACGGTGCTCGGCCCGGAGATGAAGTCGACCGGCGAAGTGATCGGCCTCGACACCAACTATGCCCTCGCCTTCGCCAAGTCGCAGATGGGCGCGGGCATGAAGGTGCCGCGCGAAGGCACCGTGTTCGTTTCCGTCCGCGACGACGACAAGCCGCTGCTGCGCAGCGCCATGCGCGACCTCCAGGCGGCCGGCTTCAAGATCGTCGCCACCGCCGGCACCTACCGCTATCTGCACGACAACGGCATCATCGCCACCAAGGTCAACAAGGTGGCCGAGGGCCGCCCGCACATCGTCGACATGATGAAGAACGGCGAAGTACAGCTGGTGATCAACACCACAGAAGGCGCCAAGTCGATCAGCGACAGCAAGGAAATCCGCCGCACCGCGCTGATGGGCAAAATCCCCTACTACACCACGATCCCCGGCGCGATCGCCGCCGTCGAAGGCATCATCGGCTATCGCGACGGCAACCTCAGCGTCCGCCCGCTGCAGGACTACTTCCGGGGGGCGTGACGTGACCCGTACCGCCTTCATCATCGGCGGTACGGGACAGATCGGCATCGCGGCGGCGACCGAGCTGCTGCGGCGGAACTGGAACGTCACTCTTGCACACACCGGGCGGCGGGCACCGCAGAACGTGCCGGCGGGTGCTGGCCTCGTGGCCCTCGACCGGAAGGACGCCGCGGCGCTGCGCTCGGTGCTCGGGACAGGCGTCGACGCCCTGATCGACACGATGGCGTTTCGCGGGACCGATGCCGACCAGCTCATTGGCCTGCGCGATCTCTATGGCCACCTGACCGTCATCTCCTCGGCCAGCGTGTACGAGGACGATGCCGGCCGCAGCATTGAGACGGCCGGCACGCTCGGCCTGCCCGTCTTCGACGGTCCCGCCAGGGAGACGCGGCGCGTCGTTGCTCCCGGCCCGCAGTCCTACTCCAGCGCCAAGGTCGAGCTCGAGCAGCGGCTGCTTGCGGCGTCTCTGCCAGTTGCCCTGCTTCGCCCCTGCGCCATCCACGGCGTCAATTCCAAGCACCCGCGCGAATGGTGGTTCGTCAAGCGCATGCTCGATGGTCGTGCGGCCATCCCGCTGGCCGGCGACGCCGACGTGCGCTTCCACACCAGTGCGACGGTCAACATCGCCGCGCTGATCGCCGCGTCGATCGAGCACGGCGGCCAGGTCGTCCTCAACGCCGGCGATCCCGATCCGCCCACGCTGCGCCAGATCGCCGAGACCCTCGCGGGCATGCTTGGGTGGTCCGGCCGGCTCCTGCCCGTTCCAGCCGAAGCCGCTATCGGCCAGACGCCGTTCTCCGTGCCGCACGATTTCACCGTCTCGATGGAGGCGGCGCAGGCGATCGGCTACGCCCCGGCCGCTACCTATGCCGAAGCGCTCGTTCCCTACCTTGCCTGGATGAAGGGCAACGCCGCCGATTGGCAGGCGGCGTTCCCCATGTTCGCTCATTACCCGAGCGATCCCTTCGACTATGCGGCCGAAGACGCGGCCTAGCGCGGCGACGTCAGGCCGTCCGGTGTGCCGGCTTGCCGAACCTCTGCACGAGCGCCTGCGCCGTGAACAGGACAGTGGGAATGCACAGCAGGGCCGTCAGCACGCCCGTGCCTTCGTAGACAGCGTCGTCGCGTCCTGCGACCACAGCGTGTAGAGCGTGTCGACGACCGCGGCGTCGCTGCCGGGAAGGAAGGTCACGTTCGGCGCGCCGACAGCCTTCAGCACATGGTCGAGCAGACCATCGAAGATGCCGAACCAGAGTACGATCATGCTGACGAGCACGGCATAGGCGACGAGGAAGCCGCCGCGTCCGATGCGCCGATAGAGCCACATCAGCACGATCGCCACCACCAGCGTCAGCGCGAAGGGCAGGATCAGCGACGGTCCCATGCGGAAGACATGATGCACCGCGGTCATCAGGATCGTCCCGCCCAGCGCCAGGACGGACAGGTTCTCGGTTGTGGCAGTCGACATCGCGCATCTCCGTTGCGTTCGAATGATCAGCTCGATATCGAACACGGTGTTCGGAACACAACAAACGCGGCATCTGCCTTTGTGCGCTTCCGGACAACCAGGCATCCTTTGTATGGAGGCAGGCGTGGATCGGCGGATCAGGAAGACACGCGAGGCGTTGCACGCCGCGCTCATGAGCCTCGTCGTCGAGCGGGGCTACGACGCCATAACGGTGGAGGACATTCTGGTCGCGGCGGAGTAGGCCGCTCCACCTTCTATACGCACTTTGCCGGCAAGGACGCGCTGCTCGCCTTCGGTTTCGAGCGGCTGCGCGCCGAGCTTGCCGGGTCGGTCGACGGCTCCGCCCCGGAACCCTTCGGCTTCCTGCCGGCGCTGCTGGCCCATGTCCGCCGGCACGCCGGTCTCTATCGCGGCCTGCTGGAGGGCCGCGGCGACCTGATCGTTCACCGGCAGTTTCGTGCGATCCTCGACGAGTACGTCGCCGCCGACCTGAAACGCCGCTCCACTCCGGCGGCCGATCTGGCGCTGCAGGCCTCGTTCTATTGCGGCGGCATCCTCGCGGTGATCGAGGCGTGGCTCGCCTCCTCCCGGCCCGCGAGCGTCGAGCGCATCAATCGTCTGCTCGGGGACCTTCTGCTGCGCCATAGGCTCGTCGGGTCCGCGCGTGAGGTCGTAGCTGGCATCGAGGGCCGCCGGCCTGCTCAGCAGCACCAGCAGCCCCATCACCGGCTCGCCGCGGTCGCGGCGGAGCGGCGCAGTGCCGACGCTGATGATCTCGAAGCCGGCCTCCCGGCACGCCGCCCGCATGGCATCCTCGCCATGCGCATAGCGGAGCGACGGCCGCAGCACCATCGGCTCGGGCCCCTCGTGGCGCTCGAGCGTGAAGGCAAACAGCCCGCCCGGCACGAGCCGGGGAAACACCGACGCAAGGATCGGCGGCAGCGCCCCGCAGTAGTTGAGCACGTCGGCCGCCGTCACCAGGTCGACGCCGCCCGCATGGACGGCGAGGAACGCCGTGAGTTCGGCCTTCTCGAGGCGGTCATAGATACCCTTGCGCTGCGCCAGCTCGACCATCTCGCCCGACAGGTCGATGCCCTCGACAAAGGAGGCGCGGCGCCTCAGGCGCTCGCCCATCAGCCCGGTTCCACAGCCCAGGTCGAGCGCACGGCCGACCTGTTCGATACCGCGACCGGCAAGCGCGTCTTCGATCAGTCGGGAAAGCTGCGCCGGCGCCTGGTAGTCGAGGCCGACCAGCAATTTGGTCTCGAAGCGCGCCGCGTAGTCGTCGAACAGCGATTCGACATAGGCGATTTCGGTGCCGCGCGGCGGTGGGGCCGCGCCAAGCGCCGCGAGCTTGAGCGCGGCGCCGAACTGTCCCTCGGCATCGAGCCGGGCGAGTTCGCGATAGGCGGTGATAGCGCCGGCACCGTCGCCGGCTTCGAGCCGATAGTCGCCGAGCAGGCACCATCCGGCGGCCCATCCGGGCCTGAGTTCCAGCGCCTGCTCCATGAGCTCGGCCGCTGCTGCGTGGTCGGCCTCCTGCGCCAGCACCGCGGCGTAGGAGGCACGGCGATCTGCGACCAGATCACCGGACGAAAGCTGAAAGATGCGCATGAAGGGTCTCGGAAGGAGGCGTGCACCTACTCCAACCGATGGCGAAAGCAAGGGGGATTCGCCCGGCCTTGATCGAGCCATGCATTCCCGCTAGAGGTCGGGCATCATGATGATGACGCGCTACATTTCCGCAGTCTTCCTGCTCGCCTGAGCGGGCCTCCTCGCCATTAGCCGAACCAACCCGCCTCGGGTTGTTCCGGCAGAGCGCAGGCAAGGCCCAGCCGAACCCTTTCGTCCTGCGCCCGGCGCGGGACTGCTCTCATGCGAGATCATCAATGCCTGAACTTTCTCATCCGCTGAGCGACGCTCAGATCGCCTCCTTCATCGCCGATGGCTTCGTGCACATCGACAACGCCTTCTCCGCCGATCTGGCCGCGGAGTGCCGCGCCATCCTGTGGCGGGACACCGGAGCACACCCGGACGATCCCTCCACCTGGACCAGGCCGGTCGTCCGGCTCGGCATGTACGCCCAGCCGCCATTCCGCGCGGCTGCGAATACAACCGTGCTGCGCGCGGCCTATGACCAGCTGGTGGGACAGGGGCGGTGGCTGCCGCCCCAGGCCCTCGGCACGTTCCCCGTCCGCTTCCCCTCGCCCAATGATCCGGGCGATGCCGGCTGGCATGTCGATGTGAGCTTCGGCACCGACACCACCGACTTCATGGAGTGGCGCGCCAATGTAATCTCCACCGGCCGCATGCTGCTGATGCTGTTCGTGTTCTCGGAGGTCGGCGAGGACGACGCCCCGACGCGGATCCGCGCCGGCTCGCACCTCGACATCGCCCGCAAGCTGGCACCGGCCGGCGAGGCGGGTCTGAGCCTGCGGCAGCTCTCTGCCGACGGCTACGCCTCCACCGCCCATCGGCCCGAGGTCTATGCCACGGGGTCGCCCGGCACGGTGTATCTGTGCCACCCGTTCCTCGTGCACGCGGCCCAGCCGCATCGGGGCACGCGGCCCAAATTCATGGCCCAGCCGCCGCTCTTGCCGGCCAGGCCGCTCGCACTCGACCGGCCGGAGGGCGACTACTCGCCAGTCGAGATCGCCATCCGGACGGCACTGGAACGCTAGATGACGGACGGGAAGCTTGCGGACATCGACCGCTACATCGCGAGCTTCCCGCCCGACGCAGCCTTCATCCTCGAACGGCTCCGGGAGACGGTCCACGCGGCCGCTCCCGGGATCACCGAGAGCTTCAAATACGACATGCCGGTGTTCCTGTGGGGCGACAGCCACGTCTTCTATGTAGGCGGCTGGAAGAAGCATGTCGGCCTCTACCCGGTCTACCCGCAGGCGCCGGACCTCGAAGCCGAACTCGCCCCGCTGCGCGCAGGCAAGGACACGGTCAGGCTGGTCTACAGCAAGCCCATCCCCTACCCGCTCGTCACCAGGCTGGTGAAGGCGCGGATCAAGGAACTGAAAGCCAGGCGTTAACAACACTGTTGCGGCTCGAGCCGGTCCCGCCCTCCCCCTCGCACGCGAACGGCTAGACGCCGCGCGACGGCCCGCTTAGCTTCGCAACCCGTCCCGCCCCTCCCCGTTTCCGGCTCGATGCAGCTCAAAGTCTCGTCCTACAATATCCGCAAGGCCGTTGGCCTCGACTGGCGGCGACGGCCCGAGCGCGTGCTCAAGGTGCTGGTCGAGATCGACGCCGACATCGTCGCCCTGCAGGAGGTCGACCGCCGCTTCGGCACGCGGGTGACGGCGCTCGACCCGGCGCTGATCGAGGCCGAGACCGGCTACCGCGCCATCCGCTTCTCCGAGCGGCCGCAGAGCCTGGGACACCACGGCAACGTCATCCTGGCGCGCAAGTCGATCGAGGTAATCGGCGCCCGGCCGATCGTGCTGCCGCATCTCGAACCGCGCGGCGCGGCCGTTGCGGACCTCGACTGCGGCGGCCGCCGGGTGCGCGTCGTCGGCATGCATCTGGGCCTCACGCGCAAATGGCGCGCGCTGCAGACGCAGGCCATCGTCTCCGAGCTCAAAACGCTGGAGGCACGGCTGCCCACCGTGCTGATGGGAGACCTCAATGAGCCCGGGCTCAAATCCGACGTGCTGCGCGCCTTCGAGCACGGCCACTCGATCGCCGCCTGCGGCCCGAGCTTCCACGCCTCGATGCCCGTCGTGCCGCTCGACCGCATCATCGTGACCGAGGACATCGCCATCGCCGAGGCCGGCGTGCACCGCTCGGGCCTGGCGCGCGAGGCCAGCGATCATCTCCCCATTTGGGCCAGGCTCACCCTGCCCGACTGAAGAAGCGTTCGGCCGCAGCGATGGCCCGCTCGACCGCCGCCTCGTCGATGTCGAGATGCGTCACCCAGCGCTGCTGCGCCACGCCGGTGCTGCCCGGATAACCGCCGGTGATGCCGATACCCTCGGCCGCAAGGAAGTCGCTGAACGCTGCCGACCGCGCGCCGGAAACCGTGACCCAGACGAGGTTGGTGTCCGGCGGCGCCACGGTGAGTTCGGGAATGCGTGCGAACCCGTCGGCCAGCCGCTTCGCATTGGCGTGGTCGATCGCCAGCCGCTCCACATTGTGCTCGAGCGCATAAAGCCCGGCCGCGGCGAGGATGCCCACCTGCCGCATGCCGCCGCCCAGCGCCTTGCGGTAGCGGCGCGCCCTGGCGACGAGGTCCGCTTCCCCCACGAGCACACTGCCGATGGGCGCGCCGAGCCCCTTGCTGAGGCAGATCGAGACCGTATCGAACGGCCGGGCGATGTCGGCCACGTCGGCATTCCTGGCGACAGCGGCGTTGAAGACGCGCGCCCCGTCGAGATGCGTGCCAAGCCCGTGACGGCGCGCGAGCCCGGTCGCCTCCCCGATCCAGCTTTGCGGCATGACGCGGCCATGGAAGGTGTTCTCGAGCGCGAGCAGCCGGGTGCGGCTGTAATGCACATCGTCTTCCTTGATTGCCGCCTCGATATCGCCCAGCGCCAGCGTGCCGTCGGGCTGGTGCGGCACCGGTTGCGGCTGGATGCTGCCCAGCCACGCCGCGCCGCCCTGCTCGTGCACGTAGCAATGGGCGTCCATGCCCGCGATATATTCGTCGCCGCGTCCGCAATGGGCCAGCAGCGCCGTGAGGTTGGCCTGCGTGCCGGAGCTGACGAACACGCCCGCTGCCTTGCCCAGCCGCTCGGCGATCGCGGCCTCGAGCCGCTGCACCGTCGGATCGTCGCCGAACATGTCGTCGCCCACCTCCGCCTCGGCCATGGCGCGGCGCATGCCGGCGCTCGGGCGGGTCACGGTGTCGGAGCGGAAGTCGTCGCGGATCGGGGTCATCGGGGCGTCACGGAATCGCTGGTTGATAGGGGTGTGAGTTGACTGGACGCTGCCGCACGATTGACGTAAACGTCAAATTCTCTTGCCATCCTAAGCATCGGGCGCGAGTGGCCTGATGCCTTGGGAAGATCGGGCTCCTCCCGAGCCCTTATGCGTCGTATTGCGATCAACGACCTGTCTCCGCAGGGCACTTGCCCGAGCGGTGTTTGACGTTGGCTGCGACATATTGTGTCCGTTAACTTTTCACGCTAGAACCTCACCGTCGAATATTGCGGCCGACTGTTCGTGCCTGGCGACGCCTAACGCGCCTGCTGACGTCACTACCGAGATTTCGATTGGCGGATCGCCTGAGGGGCAACGCCACGGCAGAGACTGCGAGAGGGACTTATATGGCTACCGGCACTGTTAAATGGTTCAATGGGCAGAAGGGCTACGGCTTCATCCAGCCGGATGAGGGCGGGGCGGATGTGTTCGTGCACATTTCGGCCGTCCAGCGCTCGGGCCTGAATGGCCTCGATGAGGGCCAGAAGGTCAACTACGAGATCGTCAAGGACAAGCGGACCGGCAAGTCTGCTGCCGACAACCTGTCCATGGCTGGCTGACGCCAGACCACGGAACCGGAATCGCGGAAAGGCGTGGCTCGGCGGGCCACGCCTTTTCCTTTGCCCGGACAGGATGTCAGGTTCAGGGGCAAGGCGGCACTTGGCCCCTGAATGAACCCCATCCGCGGCGTGGGGCGGCAAGCCGAGCCAGCGGGCGCGCCGTCCTCTCTCAAGGGGAGCGGGTCCGTGGACCGCGCCAGCCGCTGGATCAATAAACAGTGCAACATCAGATAATTACGGAAAAATCCTCACACATGCCGTAAGCTCGTCCCCGCACGGGCCCGATTTCGATTGTGGCGGAACGCCATCAAGCGGTCATGTTCCGCCGTCATTCCCCTGCCCTGTCCAAAACTCAAACAAAACGCTTCACTAGAACGTCGCTCTCGTCCATGGTGGAAGCCAATTCCAGAGAATTCTTTTAGGAAAGGGAATCAGATGGCCCGTGCCGCTGCCAAAAAAGTGAAGCCCCGCAAGCGCTTGACCGGCGACGAACGCCGCGAATCAATCCTCGAGGCGGCGCTCGGCTGCTTCCTCGAAAAGGGCTATATCGCGACCACCATTAACGACATCCGTGAGGCCTCCGGCGCCACCACGGGCTCGATCTACCACTTCTTCGACGGCAAGGGGGCCCTGGCAACCGCGCTGCTCGAGGACGCCATTGCCGGCTGGTCGGGCGAAAGCCAGGCCGCAGGCGACACCGCCGAGGCCTTTGTGAAGGCCGCCGCCGGCGGGCTGGTCACTTGGGGCCTCAAAAATCCGGAGCTGTTCCGCTTCACCGATGAAATCCGCACGCTGGCCGTGACGGCGCCGGAATTCGCTGAGGTCGCCGACGCCCTGTCCGAGGGCAGCGGCGGACCGACCTATGCCAAGTTCGTCAAGGCCAAGAAGGTCAAGGACCTGCCCTGGCCGGTGGCGCACTCGCTGATCCTCGGCCCTGCCTACAACTATCTGCGCCTTGCCACTGCCGGCCGCGCTCGCGTGGCCGCCAAGCGCGCCTCCGAGGCCATCGCCGACGCCGCCTGGGCTGCGGTGAAGGGTTGATTTCGTCGCGGCGGGGCTCCATGTCGGGCCCCGCCGTGCCTGCCGCTTGACCGCGGCGCACTGGAAGGGCACTTTCGCCCACGACCCCTGAATTTCCAGTCCGCTGAACGCCAGGCGAGGCGCGAAGCGGACTTTTGACTTTTGAGACGACGGAGACTTCGATGCCGGACAAGATCCCGATGACGCCCAGCGGCCATGTCGCACTCACCGAGGAGTATCGCGTCCGCACGTCCGAGGAACGCCCGCGCATCGTCCGCGACATTGCCGAAGCGCGCGCCCATGGCGACCTCAGCGAGAATGCCGAATATCACGCCGCCAAAGAGCAGCAGAGCCTCAATGAGGGCCGCATCAAGGAGCTGGAATCGCTCCTCGCGCTGGCCGAGATCATCGATGTGAGCAAGCTCTCCGGCTCGACGGTCAAGTTCGGCGCAACGGTCAAGATCGTCGACGAGGACACCGAAAAGGAAGTCAAATACATGATCGTCGGCGACGCCGAGGCGGACGCCGGCAAGGGTCGCATCTCGATTTCCTCGCCCATCGCCCGCGCCCTCATCGGCAAATCCAAGGGCGACAGCGTCGAGGTCCCCGCCCCCGGTGGCACCCGCAGCTACGAGATTCTCGACGTCAGGTTCGTCTAGCGCGATCCGCCCGACGGAGATCCCGGCGTGCCCGATGCGGTGGAGTTCGAGACCTCCTTCCTCGCCATCGCCGCCGGCCATGCCCTGCTGTTCAAAGCCCGAATTGTGGGCGTCGCACCTCGACCGGTACATGGACAGCGGTCACGTCAGCCTCGCTGACGCATAGCTCATCCGTGCCCTCGCGCCCGCCGCGCGGGCAAATCCGTGCTCGCTCTGCCCAAAGCCTGAGCAAAGCCTGCGGGTCTGTGACTTTTCGGTGAGTTGCCAGAGATTCCGGGCGGTTGCGGGCCCGGCCGCCTTGAAAGCGACAGGCTCGGGCAACTACATTAGCAGCCCATAAGAGGGACTTCTCTATGCACTCCAAGGTTGTGATCATCGGGTCGGGGCCGGCCGGATACACGGCGGCCATCTATGCGGCCCGCGCAATGCTTGAGCCGCTGATGATCAACGGCACCCAGCCGGGCGGCCAGCTCACCATCACCACCGATGTCGAGAACTATCCGGGCTTCGCCGATGTGATCCAGGGCCCCTGGCTCATGGAGCAGATGAAGGCGCAGGCCGAGCATGTCGGCACGCGCATCGTCAACGACATGATCGTCGAGGTCGATTTCGACCATCGCCCCTTCCGGCTGATCGGCGACAGCGGCAAGGTCTACACCGCCGATTCCGTCATCGTCGCCACCGGCGCGCAGGCGCGCTGGCTGGGCCTGCCGTCGGAATCGAAATTTCAGGGTTTCGGCGTAAGTGCCTGCGCCACCTGCGATGGTTTCTTCTATCGTGAGAAGCATGTGCTGGTGGTCGGCGGCGGCAACACCGCCGTCGAGGAGGCGCTGTTCCTCACCAATTTCGCCTCCAAGGTGACGGTGATCCACCGCCGCAGCGAGTTCCGCGCCGAACGCATCCTGCAGGACCGGCTGTTCAAGCACCCCAAGATCGAGGTGCGCTGGAATACCGAACTCGCCGATATCACCGGCCAGAACATGCCGCCCTCGGTGACCGGCGCGGTGCTGCGCAACACCCTCAATGGCGAGACAGAAGCGCTGCCCGTCGACGGCATCTTCATCGCCATCGGCCACACCCCGCAGACCTCGATCTTTGCGGGCAAGCTCGACATGAAGCCGGGCGGCTACCTGCAGGTGAAGCCCGGCACCACCGAGACCAACATTCCCGGCGTCTATGCGGCAGGCGACGTGACCGACGACGTTTACCGCCAGGCGGTGACCGCGGCGGGCATGGGCTGCATGGCCGCGCTCGAAGCCGAGCGCTTCCTCGCCGAGGAGCATCTGGCGGAAGCAGCGGAGTAGCCATGCTCGACTGGGACAAGCTCAGGATCTTCCACACCGCGGCGGAATCCGGGAGTTTCACCCATGCCGCCGAGAAGCTGAACATGAGCCAGTCTGCCGTCTCGCGGCAGATTTCGGCGCTTGAAGAGGATCTCGGGCTCAAGCTGTTCATCCGCCACGCGCGCGGGCTGGTCCTGACCGAGGTCGGCGAGCAGCTGTTCCGCACCGCACACCGCATGCAGGCCGAACTGGCAGCGGTCGAGACGCAGATGTCCGAGAGTCAGGACGTCCCGACCGGCCAGTTGATCATCACCACCACGGTCGGCATCGGCTCGACCTGGCTCAGCAGCCGCATCCACGAATTCCTGCGACTCTATCCCGATATCCAGATCGAGATCCGCCTCAACGACGCCGAGCTCGACCTCGCCATGCGCGAAGCGGACGTGGCCATCCGCCTGCACCGTCCGAACCAGTCCGAGATGATCCAGCGCAAGCTGTTCACCGTGCACAACCATTTCTACGTGTCGCTCGACTACCTCGCCGAGCACGGCGAGCCCAGGACGATCGAGGAGCTCGACCAGCACCGGATCATCACCTTCGGCGAGCCGGTGCCGCAGCATTTGGGCGACATCAACTATATCGAACGGCTCGGCCGGTCGGATTCGTCGCCGCGCCGCTCGGCCATGAAGGTCAACGCCATCATGGGCATGATGCAGGCCTGCCGCGCCGGCATCGGCATCGCCATGCTGCCCGACTACGTCACCGAGAGCGAAACGCAGGTCAAACGCGTGCTCTCGGGCGTCGAGCTGCCGGCCTACGAGGCCTATTTCGTCTACCCGCCGGCCCTCAAGAATTCGAAGCGCGTCGGCGTGTTCCGCGACTTCCTCGTCGGCAAGGCCCGCGACTGGCAGTTCTGACCATGTCTCCTGCCGCTATCGGCGCCGCCTTCTGTGCGGCCCTCGTCTCCGGCGACCCGTCGGCGATCACGCCGCTCCTCACGCCCGACCTGGCCGAACGCGCGACAGCACCGGACATCGGCTGGCACAGCGGCGATGTGGCGCCCCTCGCCTGCATGCCCGTCGGCGCCACCGGCAGCGCCGAGCACCCGGAATCGGTTCTGTTCCTGACCTTCCCCGGCGGCGGCACGGCGTCCGACCGCCTGGTCCTCAGCTTCATCGACGGCAAATTGTTCATCGACGACGTCGCCTATGCCGGCGGCGGAACGCTGCGCGAGACGCTCGCGGCACCATAGTTCACGCGCCGTTCAGGCATGCTTTGGCACGTGGGCGACAGCGTAACCTTGGGGGTTCTTATGCGCATCCTTCCTGCCCTTGTCATCGCCGCCTCGCTCGCCGCCCCGCCGGTTTTCGCCGACGAGGACGCGGTGGGCCTCAAGCCCGAGCAGATCGGCCAGATCTTCTGCCTGTCGCGGACCGGCAGCGACGAGGGCGCGATTTCTGGCCTGCTGACGCCCGAGCTGACCGCCGCCATTGCCGATGCCTGGGCCAGGAACGACGCCTGGATCGCTGCCAATCCGCCCGATGAGAAACCGCCACTGGGCGACGGCATCCAGTGGCAGGCCTGGCCCGACTACGCCCCCGACTGCACCGTCGGCCTCGCCACGTTGATGAAGACCGACGCCAAGGTCGAGATCTCCTACGCCTTCCCGGACTCCCCCGACGCCAATTTCACCGACACGCTGCTGCTCAGGCGCGTCGTCAACGAGGCATCGCTGCTCGAGCAGTGGCGCATCGACAACGTCGCCTATGCCACCGGCGGCGACCTCAGGACGGCGCTGACCGAGGCCTTCGAGGCGCCCTGAGCGCAGTTGACGCAGCCTTCCGCCGAGCGCAGAACATTTAGGTGCCCGGCTGCTGCCGGACCGATCCAACAAGGACAGGACCAATGAACCGCGACAGTCGAAGTCGATCTTCGCTGCCGGCGGCGGACTGACCCCTCGGGGCTCCGCGCGCCGGCCTGCCGGTATGCGAGAAGGAGCCCGCACCATGCTGCGCGCATATATTCGTGAGGACGATCGGCTGGTTGCCACCGATCTGGATGTCACCTCCGTTCCGCCCGAGGCGGAACGCGCCGTCTGGTACAACCTCACCAACCACACCAAGGCCGAAGACCAGTTCGTCGAATCGTGTCTGGGGATCGACATCCCCACCCGCGCCGAGATGGACGACATCGAGCCGTCGGCCCGCCTCTACAGCGAGGACGGCGCCGAGTTCATGACCATCACGGCGCTCTCCAATGCCGACACCGAGGAGCCGCAGAAGACCCCGATCAGCTTCGTGCTGCGCAACAACCAGCTGGTGACGGTGCGCTATGCCGATCCGCGGCCGTTCCGGCTGTTCGAGCGGCTGTGCACGCGGCCCACCGCCAATCCCTACACCTCGGGCGAGAAGGTAATGCTCGGCCTGCTTGAGGCGATCATCGACCGGCTGGCGCAATTGCTCGAAACCACCGGCGACGAGATCGACCAGATTTCGCGCGAAGTGTTCCGCAACAAGACCCGCAACGTCACCCGCAAGGCGCGCGATTTGCAGGAGATCATCGAGCGGATCGGCAAGAAGGGCGACGTGCTGAGCCTCGCGCGCGAAAGCCTGGTGTCGATCGGTCGCCTGTCGAGTTTCCACCAGACCAGCGACCGCGGCGACCCGCGCATGCTCAAGGAGCTGCGCCAGGAGCTCAAGGTGCTGCAGCGCGACGCGGCCGCGCTTTCCGACCACGCCGCCTTCCTCAACACCAAGATCAACTTCCTGCTCGATGCGACGCTGGGGCTGATCAATCTCGAGCAGAACAAGATCATCAAGATCTTCTCGGTGGCCGCTGTCGTGTTCCTGCCGCCGACGCTCGTCGCCTCGATCTACGGCATGAACTTCGATTTCATGCCCGAGCTGCATTGGACCGTGGGCTATCCGTTCGCGCTGGGGCTAATGATCCTCGCGGCGCTGCTGCCCTACCTGTTCTTCAAGCGCAAAGGCTGGCTGTGATTGCTAGCATCCTAACGACATGCGCATGCCGCATGGCTGGCATGCACATGTCGGAATTGAGGGACGCACCGCCTCCGACCTATACCGGCGCCGACGCCAGCGGGCACTTCTCCCTCCTCGCCGGCCGGCGTTCCCTCCTTGCACGGGCTTTGCCTGGTGCAAAACTTCGGCCCCGCTCTCCCCTCGAGCGGGGCCTTATTGTTTCCGCGGCAACTGCGAGCCATGCGTCGGCGCCGTCACGAAAAGGTCAAACAGGCTGACCTTCCCCGCGCCCAGCGCATGGCTGGCATACAGAACGACGCATTGCGGGAACGGTCCCGGTCACGCATATTTCGTCTTGTCGATGAGACGCCGCACCGCATCCTCCTCCCGCGGTCCCGCTGACAATCGACACTGGATCGTAGCCGAACCTCCTCCCTCGGCGAAATCCAACGGCAAACGGCGTTTCCTCCTCCCTCGTCCGTTTGCCCCACTTTCATAAGGCTCCATCTTCGGATGGAGCCTCTTTTTTTGCCAAAACGTTTTGACCTCCCCGATTGCAAGGCGGCCACCCATGCAAATGCGCATGGGTGGCCTTCCAACTTCGCGTTTGTGCACGTGCCCGACGCACCGCATAAGCCTCCCCAGGAACGACGGCCTCTCCTCCTCCCTGGCCGGTTCCACGAGATCGCGGCGTTCTCCTCCCTCAGCCGCTTCTCACTGGTCATACGCTTCGGCGGATGATCCGAAGGCCTCGCTCATCCCCTCGAGCGAGGCCTTTTACTTTTTTCAGCCCACAGATCGGCCCGGAGCAACACGCTACGTAAAGCTCATGCCACATGATGTAAAAAATCATCGACATTATATACTTTACAAAAGTAGCGGTGATTCCTAGGTTGGGCGCTGACAGGCCGACGCAGGATTGACGGGAACGAATCGTGTTTGGGCGTGTGCCCAAGAGGTGCGGTGAAACAATTTGTTACCGACCCCACGACTTTCGAACTTGGAAAGCGTGTCTTACGCGTTAGAGTTTAGTGACACGCGAGAGCGTGTGACGTGGTGGAGTGAGCGGGTATCGAACCCGCCGGGACAGATGTGAAGCCCGCCCCGGTGCACCATGCACTCACCCCTACGACGAAGCCCTAAGGGGTGGACTTCGAAGGCACCCGTAGAGGGTACGCCAGTTGGTGAACCGCACAGGGCGGTGTGTGAGCGACTTCTCAGGGCCGGGATCACACCCCCTTTGCACCAACGCCAAGAGCCTGTTCCGATTCAGAAAACCCGTCAACGGGCGCAACTGACTGAAGGGGCCATAGCTTGTGTTTGGCGGGGGTGCTTTCGCTAGATTTAGTATAGAGATTGTGAATAGTGGGGACATCTAGAATGTCAGAACAGAGCCCGCCTACGGACCCCGAATCGGGGGACGAGGTGTTGCGCCGTCTCCTGCAAACCCCTCCACAACCTCATGAATCTAAAAGAGAACGTCTTCGGCGGGAGCAGCAAGAAACCCGCCAAGAAGCCCACCCGACGCCACGCAGGTAATCTGCCGAATCAAGTCAAGTGAGTCTTTTTCGGCAACAGCGGGGAAAACTGCGGTCTGGGCAGGAAATCCCGTGCGCCGACCCTTTGAAATCAAGGGTCTAGCTTTCTTGTTAACGCCCCTGTTGCAACCTATGTTCTGAGGGTCGCCACTCTATGAGCATCTAACGATGGCCTATGAGCCTCATGACGCGCGCGCGGTGGCAAATCTGATCCTTGCCAAAGCGAAGCAGCGCGGTAAATCCCTGACTCTCATGCAGCTCATCAAGCTCGTGTACCTTTGTCACGGCTGGTCATGGGCGATGCTCGGCCGTCCTATGGTCAAGGGCTCGGTTCAGGCGTGGCAGTACGGGCCGGTTTACCCGGAAGTGTATTCTGCTTTCAAAGAGTTCGGGTCGAACCCGATTAGTGCGCCGGCTAGATCGCGATTCTCTGGCGCGATCTACGAAGAAGCGTTTGATAATGACGAGAATGAGCTAATCGAAGCTGTGCTAGACGCATACGGCGATCTGCATGCATTCCAGTTGTCGAACATGATGCACCGCCCCGGCACGCCTTGGACCAACGCCTACAACGCCAACGGCGCTTACAGCGACATAGATGAACGAGAAATCAGGCAGCACTACGAGGCGCTCCGCGACGCGCGGGCATCGTCCTAAAACCGATTTCGACATTATCCGGAAGTCTGCGGAGGCGGAGATCGCGTCCCATGACCAGCCTGTGAATCGGCATGCAATTTTGACCCCGTAGACGGGAGGATCGGCGTCCAATTTTGACCCCCCTCGTGAAGTCGATCTGCGACCATCCGTTCGTTTTGGCGAGCGGGTGGAGAGGGGATGAAGTCAG
>Ga0066256_1002228_pt1 | contig 22402 bp, 24 predicted proteins | sample ThiBio_1000_biof_FD_87107 | JGI IMG/M metagenome (GOLD analysis project Ga0066256, IMG submission 87107) | Wastewater bioreactor microbial communities from Cape Town, South Africa - Thiocy_expt_1000_biof (version 2) | ecosystem: Engineered > Bioreactor > Thiocyanate-remediating >... | reverse complement strand
TCTTCGGGAAACTCAAAAACGCCAGAGGCTTGGCCACCAGATACGACAAACGAAGCGATAACTTCCTCGCTGCCATCAAGCTCTTCTGCACACGCCTATGGATCGCCGCTAATGAGTCTACGCCCTAGGCAACTGGCGCGCCGCGATCATCGCAGCCCTGGTAATTCCGTTCTCCTTCCTGATGATGGCAACCGGGATGAACACGTTTGGGGTGCCGGGCAACCTCATGAGCCTGGGGGCGCTCGATTTCGGCCTGATCGTGGATGGTGCCGTCATCATCATCGAGAACTGTCTCGCGCGATTGGCCCATCGCCAGGAACATGAAGGGAGACTGTTGACCCTTAATGAACGGCTCGAAGAAACGATGCATGCGTCGCAGGAGATGATCAAACCGACAGTCTTCGGTCAGGCGATTATTCTCCTCTCCTTCGCACCGTTGCTGATGTTCACCGGCGTGGAGGGCAAGACCTTCTCGCCCATGGCAATCACGATCATGCTGGCGCTATTCTCCGCGTTCATCCTTTCACTCACGCTGGTGCCCGCACTGGTGGCATTGCTCATTCGCGGGCGAGTTGCCGAGAAGGAAGTATGGCTGATCCGCAAGAGCAAGGACCGTTACTTGCCGCTGCTCGACAAGGCGCTGGCCCGGCCGATGCCGTTCATCGCCGGGGGCTTGGCATTCTTTCTGGTGGCGTTCCCGGTCTTTGGACTGCTCGGTTCGGAATTCATTCCTCAACTTGACGAGAAGAACCTGGCCGTTGCCTCGACACGCGTACCGTCGGTGAGCATCGATCAATCTCTGGCGATGCAGCGCAAGGTCGAGGCGGCTGTAGCAGAGCTGCCTGAAGTGGAATTGATGTTCTCCAAGACCGGTACGGCAGAGGTCGCTACCGATCCGATGCCGGTGAATGTCTCTGATGGGTTCGTCATTCTCAAGCCGGAAGACGAGTGGCCTGCGGGAGTGGATAGCAAGGCCGACGTGGTTGAACGCATCGAGAAGGCCGTGAGTGGCCAACTCGGGCAGGTCTACGAAGTCAGCCAGCCGATCGAACTGCGCTTCAATGAGCTGATCTCAGGCGTCCGCGGTGACGTGGCGATCAAGCTCTATGGCGACGATCTCGACAAGATGTCGCAGACCGCCAACGAAATGGTCGAAGTGCTTCAGGCCATTCCGGGTGCGGCCAGCGTGAAGGCGGATCAGGTCGGGGGTGCGCCTTTGCTTGATGTGGAGCTGGATCGTGCGATGATTGCCCGCTATGGACTCACCGTCAAAGAGGTGGCGGACACCGTCGCAACGGCTCTTGGCGGGCGGGAGTCGGGGTTGCTGTATGAAGGCGACCGCCGCTACGACATCGCGGTCCGCGTGCCCGACGCAACGCGGGTAAACCTTGACGATATTCGTGCGCTTCCTGTGCTCTTGCCCGAAGAGCCCGGGGAAATCCGGCAACAGATCCCGCTCTCGCTAGTAGCGAATATCCAGTTAACTGAAGGGCTTAACGAGATACGGCGCGAAAACGGAAAACGACGCGTCGTCGTGCAGTTGAATCTCGAGGACCGCGACGCGGGCTCGTTCGTCGAGGAGGCCCAGGCCAAGATTGCACAAGTAGAACTGCCTGCCGGCTATTATCTGGAATGGGGCGGACAGTTCGAGAATTTGCAAGCGGCGACGGCACGACTGTCGATCGTGGTGCCACTAGCCTTTGTTGCCATCTTCGTCCTGCTTTTCATGGCCCTTGGATCGGCAGGGCGAGCTGCCGCGGTCTTCCTGACCTTGCCGCTCGGCTTGGCCGGCGGGATTTTCACCCTCGCCCTGACCGGGATCAACTTTTCCGTCTCGGCAGCGGTCGGGCTTATCGTGCTGGCCGGTGTTTCGGTTCTGAACGGTCTGGTCGTGATGACGGCCATTCGTGAACGTCAGGAGCATGGGCTGCCTTTGGTTGAGGCAATCCGGGAGGGCATGGCGGAGAAGATGCGTGCGGTCATCATGACCGGCTTTGTTCCGGCAATCGGCTTCATTCCGATGGCAATCGCCACCGGGACGGGGGCCGAAGTCCAGAAGCCGCTCGCGGTCACGGTCATCGGCGGGTTGATTGCTGCAACCGTTCTCACCCTGTTGGTGTTGCCGTCGATTGCGAAGGTTGTGCTCGGCGCAATCGAAAACCGCCGGCGCAAGCGGGACGAGAATGCCTCGCCAATTGCACCAGAACCGGCGTGAAGGAGAAGATCATGACTGAAACGATCAAGCTGTTGCGGATCTACACCGACGAAGCCGCCTATCTGGGTGATCGCAAGGTGCTGGAGGTGATTGCATCGCGCGCGCGCGACGCGGGATTGGCCGGCATCACCGTTCTGGATGCCCGACTCGGCTTCGGCAGATCGGCGCATGTCCACCGTCGGCACGTCTTCGAAAGTGACCGTGCCGTGGTCATCGAGATCGTCGATGAGGATGAGCGGCTGCGGACTTTTGTCGATAGTCTCGACGATATTCCGGATGTCGGTCTGATGACCCTGGAACCGGTGGAAATGCTTGGCGGGAAGGCACGACAGACCATCGCGGAGAAGGGTGCATGATCGCGGATCTCGCGTTCGCGGCATGCCATGCCGGACGCGAGGTTGCATGGCCACGCGCTCGCCGCCTGCCGCAATGATACCTCCCCTTCGCCTCGCTGGCGGAGGCGTGCGCGCACCGCAGCCGCACGTCACGCTGCCCAGTGTTGGGGCATTCAAGGATGCACCGCATGCGGTCAATCCGTTGAACGGAGATACGATATGACCGAAAAAGTTCGGCTCGATATTCCGCTCCTGCTGCCAGACGTGAAGGACGAAGCTGACGCCTGCGTCGAAAGGCTGACCTCGGAACTCCAGGGGCGGGAGGGCGTGAGCGAAGCCCATATCGTCCCGGCGCCGGGGAATGGGAATGCCCAGCTCTGCATCCACTACGACCCCGATTTCCTCCCGCTTGCTCGCGTCCGTCAGCTCGCCACGAGTGCGGGTGCCGCCATCACCGGCCAATATGGCCATATACGCTGGGACGTCGATGGCCTCCTCCATGAGCGCCGGGCGCGCGCAGTCGGCGATCAACTTCGCCGGTTAGCGGGGGTGATCGAAGCCGAGGCCAGCGCGGTGGGCGCTGTCCGCGTTGAGTTTGACCGTTCGGTGACCTCCGAGCAGGACATCCGGCGCGCGCTTGCGGAATTGGGTGTCTGGCAGCGAGCCCCTCTTGTCGTTCCCGCATCCGCGGCTTCGGAAGAGGAGGAGCATGAGCACGGCGGCATTTTCGGGCGCAATACCGAGCTCATCTTTGCTGTGATTTCCGGAGCGCTGCTTGCAACCGGTTTCGGTTTCGAGAAGCTGCGCCCGGATTTCGGTGGGGCTGGGCTGACACTCTACCTGCTGAGTTATTTCTTCGGCGGCTACTACACGCTGCGCGAAGCGATCGACAGCCTTCGGATCAAACGGTTCGAGATCGATACCCTGATGCTGGTCGCAGCGGCAGGCGCGGCGGCGCTCGGGGCATGGGCCGAGGGGGCGCTCCTTCTGTTCCTCTTCAGCCTCGGCCATGCGCTCGAACATTACGCCATGGGACGGGCCAAACGCGCAATCGAAGCCCTGGCCGAGCTGGCACCCAGGACAGCGATGGTGCGCCGCGGCGATGGCGGCCTCAGTGAAGTTCCCGTTGAAAGTCTGGTGATCGGCGACACTGTGGTGGTGAAACCGAACGAGCGCCTGTCTGCGGATGGTTTCGTTGTGGCAGGCCGATCGAGCATCGACCAGGCGCCGGTCACAGGCGAAAGCGTGCCTGTAGACAAGGAGCCGGTCCCGGATCGAATGCAAGCGGCGGCCCAGCCGGACAAGGTGTCCGCTCAGCATCGCGTCTTCGCGGGCACGATCAACGGCCCGGGCGCGATTGAGATCGCCGTAACGCGCCTTGCCGCCGACACCACGCTCGCGAAGGTGGTGAAAATGGTGAGCGAGGCGGAGACGCAGAAATCGCCGACCCAGCGCTTCACCGACCGCTTCGAACGGGTATTCGTGCCCTCCGTCCTCGCGTTGGTCGCGTTCCTGCTGTTCGCCTGGGTGGTCATCGATGAGCCGTTCCGCGACAGCTTCTATCGCGCGATGGCCGTGCTCGTGGCAGCGAGTCCTTGTGCGCTCGCGATCGCCACGCCGAGCGCAGTCTTGTCAGGAGTTGCGCGCGCCGCGCGCGGTGGCGTACTGATCAAAGGCGGCGGTCCGCTTGAAACCCTTGGGTCGCTGAATGCTCTCGCGTTCGACAAGACCGGCACGCTTACCGAGGGCCGTCCACGCATCACGGACATCGTGCCGGCAACCGGCGTAAACGATGACGAGCTCATGGCGATTGCAGTGGCCGTCGAACGACTCAGCGATCACCCGCTTGCCATTGCTATAGCCCGCGACGGCGAACAATTTCTCGACGGCCAGCCGGTTCTCGCGGCGACCGACCTTTCAAGCCTCACCGGCCGCGGCGTACAGGCTCGCGTCAATGGCGAGATGGTCCTGATCGGCAAGGCCGAGATGTTCGGTCGGGATGGTTTCGCTGCGCTGTCAGCGGAAACCGCGCGAACGATCGAGCGCCTGCGCGATCAGGGCCGGACTACAATGGCAGTACGAATCGGCGACCGCGACCTGGGCGCAATCGGGCTCATGGACACGCCGCGCGCGGCCGCAAAGGAAGCGATCGCGCGGCTCAAGACACTCGGCATTCAGCGCTTGATCATGCTTTCAGGCGATAATCAGCGGGTCGCAACCGCAGTTGCCGCCGATGTCGGCATTGAGGAGGCCTGGGGCGACCTGATGCCGGAGGACAAGGTCGAGGCGATCGGTCGGCTGCGCGCCCAAACGCCGGTCGCGATGGTCGGCGACGGTGTCAACGATGCGCCCGCTATCGCGAATGCGACGGTCGGTATCGCCATGGGCGCCGCCGGGTCGGACGTTGCGCTCGAGACCGCCGACGTTGCGCTCATGGCCGACGACCTTGCGCATCTGCCCTTTGCAGTAGGTTTGAGCCGACAAACGCGATGGATCATCCGGCAGAATCTCATGATCAGCCTGAGCGTGGTCGCCCTGCTGATACCCGCAACGATCTTTGGCCTCGGCATTGGCCCGGCGGTCGCGGCGCACGAAGGTTCGACCCTCGTGGTCGTATTCAACGCGCTGCGCCTGCTCGCCTATCGCGACAAGGACGCGCTGCCAGCGTGAACTTGGGAGGTGACCAAATGCAAGGAAAGTCCAGCCACATTCTCACGTCCGCATCGCCTTACCACATACCCCGCTCGGGAATGGCAAGGAAGAGACGGAGCTCAGGGGCCAGACCCTAATCGACCCGCTGCGCGCGCCGCCTTTGCGGAATAGGGAACGGTGCTGATCGGCGGCGTGGTATTGGATCATGGCCGCCTGCAATTCTGCCGACCCGACACTATCAAACAGGAACGTCAGCCGGTCACCGTGACCAAGGCTCTCCACAGCTCATTCAGATGTTGGCGATTCCATATTTCGTGATTATCAGAAATATGGAATCGAATCGAGCACGGGAGGGTATCCAGTGAAACGTCTGATCGCCTTTTTTGCGCTTCTGATATCCGCCGAACCGGCTCTCGCCCAGTGGGAACCCCCCGATGAGGTGCTGCAGGTTCGTGTCAAAGGCGATGGCGCATGGACTGTTCGCTGCGACTATCAGGATCGCAGAGGGACGAGCGAGAATCGTGAGGCCAAAGGCCCCAAAGACGGGCGGCTGCATCTTAACCGCGCCACGGGCGGCACTTGCACCTATCGGGCTGCACCCGACGAACCTCTCACGATTCGGCTCAAGAGCGCGCTTTACCAATGCACCTTGCCGCAGCCCGGCGAAGGATGCGCGCAGACATTCCCGGCAGGCGCTTCGGGACAGTTCGAGGTCCGCGGCCGTGACTGATCGAATGGCGCCTGCCACGCGCTTGGTAGCGGCACGCAGCCCAACGGGCATTTGTTCGCTTCGACATTTCCGCTACAGACGAAGTATGGAACTGAAGAACGCCGCCGCCGCCCTCTCCGCGCTTGGCCATGCAGGTCGCCTGTCGATCTTCCGTCTGCTCGTGCAGGCAGGCCGTGAGGGCGTCGCCGCCGGTGAGATCGCCCGGAGGCTCCATGTGCCGCCGAACACGCTCTCGTCCAACCTCAACATTCTCTCCAACGTCGGGCTGATCGAAAGCCAGCGCGAGGGGCGCTCGATCATCTATACCGCGCGCTATGGGGATATGACCGAACTGCTCGAATATCTGATGCAGGATTGCTGCGGCGGTTCACCGGAGATTTGTGCGCCGCTCGCGAATGTGGCTCTGCGCAGCCGCTGCAGCGAGGAAGGGCAGGCATGACCGAGGAACGCCTGCTCAACGTGCTGTTTCTGTGCACCGGCAATTCGGCGCGCTCGATCATTGCCGAAGCGATCCTGAACCGCGAGGACCGGGGCCGGTTTCGCGCGTTCAGCGCCGGCAGCCAACCCAAAGGCGAGGTTCATCCCTTCACCCTGCATCTGCTTGACAAGCTGAACTACGACACGAGCCAGTTCCGTTCGAAGAGCTGGAGCGAGTTTGCCAGGCCGGGTGCGCCGCCGCTCGATTTCGTGTTCACCGTCTGCGACAATGCCGCGAACGAGACCTGCCCGGTCTGGCCGGGGCAACCCATTACCGCCAATTGGGGCGTGCCCGATCCGGCAGCGATTGAGGATGACGAGGCCGTTCAGCACGCCGCCTTCTTCGATACCTACCGGATGCTGTTCAACCGCATCTCGCTGTTCACAAACCTGCCGTTCGAAGGGCTGGACCGGATGAGTCTCCAGAGCCGGCTCAGGACAATCGGCAAGGATCAGGCGCGAGCCAACATCGACACCAACACGGAGCCTTCCGCGTGAAGCCAATCGATATCGTCATCTACCACAATCCCGAATGCGGCACCTCGCGCAACACGCTGGCGATGATCCGCAACGCAGGGATCGAGCCGCATGTCGTCGAATATCTGAGGACGCCGCCCTCGCGTGCAATCCTGGCGCAGTTGATCGAGCGCGCCGGGCTTACCCCGCGTGCCTTGCTGCGCGAGAAGGGCACGCCCTATGCCGAGCACGGACTTGGCGATGAAAGCCTGACCGACGATGCGCTGATCGACGCGATGATGGCGCATCCGATCCTGATCAATCGGCCGCTGGTGGTCAGCCCGATGGGTGTCAGGCTGTGCCGTCCCTCCGAGGTGGTGCTCGATATCCTGCCGGCGCCGCAACGCGGGCCCTTCGCCAAGGAGGACGGCGAGCAGGTCGTCGACGAGGCGGGCAATCGGGTATCGGCATGAGCGTCGGGATCGTTGCGACGGCCCCTGTCGAAACGCAGAGCCGCCCCGGCATCGGCTTCTTCGAGCGTTACCTGACGCTGTGGGTGGCGCTCTGCATCGTCGCCGGCATTGCACTGGGTTCCTGGCTGCCGGGTGTGTTCGCCGCGATCGCCTCGGCCGAGGTTGCGCGGGTCAATCTCGTCGTCGCCGTGCTGATCTGGCTTATGATTGTGCCGATGCTGCTCAAGATCGATTTCGGCGCGCTCGGCTCGGTTCGGCAGCACTGGAAGGGTGTCGGCGTCACGCTGTTCATCAACTGGGCGGTCAAACCCTTCTCGATGGCGCTCTTGGGCACGCTGTTCATCGGCTGGCTGTTCGCGCCGCTGTTGCCGGAGGGGGAGATATCCTCCTACATTGCCGGACTGATCCTGCTCGCGGCTGCACCCTGCACAGCGATGGTGTTCGTCTGGTCGAACCTGTGCGACGGCGAGCCCAACTACACGCTGAGCCAGGTCGCCCTGAACGACCTCATCATGGTGTTCGCCTTTGCGCCGATCGTGGGACTTCTGCTTGGCGTCGCTTCGATCACCGTGCCGTGGGAGACTCTGCTGCTCTCGGTCGGCCTGTACATAGTGCTGCCAGTGTTCGCGGCGCAGATCATCCGGCGGGCGCTGCTGGCTTACGGTGGACAGGACGCGCTCGACCGCCTGCTCAAGACCCTCGGGCCGATTTCGCTTGCGGCGTTGCTCACAACGCTGGTGCTGCTGTTCGGCTTCCAGGGCGAGCAGATCCTCGCCCGGCCGCTGGTGATCGCGCTGCTTGCGGTTCCAATCCTCGTCCAGGTCTATTTCAATGCCGGACTCGCCTATTGGCTGAGCAAGCGTTTCGGGGTCGCCTGGTGTGTCGCTGCCCCCGCCGCGCTGATCGGCGCCTCCAATTTCTTCGAGCTGGCGGTGGCGGCGGCCATATCGCTGTTCGGCCTCAACTCGGGCGCGGCGCTGGCGACGGTGGTTGGCGTGCTTGTTGAGGTGCCGGTCATGCTTTCGGTCGTGGCGATCGTGAAGCGGACGCGCGGTTGGTATGAAAACGGCGCGCCGCGCCTCGCCTGATTCCCACAGATTATCGAAAGTTCGACGATGCCGTTGCGTGCGCTTCCCGACCCTGACCATCTGCCCCATCTCGATCCGCGCTTCGCGCGTGAACGCCCGGCCTTCGGGCTCGGCGCGATCGCGCCGCCGCCGCGCATCCTGCTGCTCTACGGTTCGCTGCGCGAGCGCTCTTTTTCGCGCCTCACAGTCGAGGAGGCGGCGCGGCTGCTGCGCTTCTTCGGCGCCGAGACGCGCATCTTCGATCCCAGGGATCTGCCGCTGCCAGATCAGGTCGCGGGCGACGACCACCCCGCGGTCCACGAACTGCGCGAGCACGCGATGTGGTCGGAAGGCATGGTCTGGTGCAGCCCCGAACGCCACGGCCAGATCACCGGCATTATGAAGGCGCAGATCGATCACCTGCCGCTCGAGATGAAGGGCATGCGTCCGACCCAGGGCCGCACGCTGGCCGTCATGCAGGTCTCGGGCGGCTCGCAATCGTTCAACGCCGTCAACACGCTGCGCCTGCTCGGACGCTGGATGCGGATGTTCACCATCCCCAACCAGTCGAGCGTCGCCAAGGCCTTCGAGGAATTCGACGAGAACGGCCGCATGAAGCCCTCGAGCTATTACGACCGGATCGTCGATGTGATGGAGGAACTGGTCCGGTTCACCGTGCTGCTGCGGCCGCACGCCGAGCAACTCGTCGACCGCTATTCCGAGCGCAAGTCCGCCGGCATCGCCGTCGATCCGGCGAAGGATCTATCGGGCATTGCTGTCTGTAAGCGTTGAGACGGCATGAGACCCGCTACACCTGCTCGGCACAATTATGACAGTTGGCCGCTTCCAATCATGCGGCAAGCGCGTTGATGACGACCCGCAGGCGATCGGCTTCCGTGCCGCCCTTCATGAGCGTTTCGGCAACCCTGCGGAGCAGTTCCTCATCCTCGTCTGGAGCCGGGGCATCGACTTCAAGGTCGCAAATGCCGGCCAGCGCCGCGGCGATCCGTTCGGCCACACGATCGGCGGCGCGACGAGCCGGGCTGTGCTGGACGTGCGCATAGATGGCCGTCGATCGCGGATTGGCATGTCCCAGGATCGCCCCGGTGAATGCCATCGCCTCGCCCGAGGAAATCGCCGTCGAACCCATTGTATGCCGCAAGGTATGCGGCGTCACGCCGGGCAGATCAGCCTTCTCGATGACCTTCTTCCATGGCGTCTTATAACCCCGGAAATAGCTATCGCCTTCTCCGGCGGGAAAAACGAACTCGGAATCCTCGGTCTGCTCGATTGTCTTGATCACAGCGATCGCAGCGGTGCCGATCGGCCGCACGGCCATGCCGGTCTTGGTGTCTCCAAAACGCAGGCAGCCATGCTCGAAATCGACCTCTTGCCATTTCAGGCTCGCGATCTCCTCGCGGCGGCATCCGGTCAGCATCCACAAGCGCATGATGTCGAGCGCCTTGCGGTTGATCCCGTCCTTCTCCAACTCGCGCAGGGCTTCGCCGAAGCGCCTTATTTCTTCGAGTGTGAGAAATCGCTCCTTGTGATTGTCGGTTTTCTTGACCGCTGCGGTCTCGCAAGGGTTGCGGGTGACGATCTCTCTGCGCCGCGCGAAACTGAATACGGCGGACAGGTCGCGAAACACCTTGCGTGCTGCCCCTGCGCCGCCTCGCACGACAATGCGCCTGCGCGGGCCGATCTTGTCGTCCCGCGCGGTCTTTCCCGCCTCGACGTCACGGAAGAAGCGCTCGATATCGCCTGCGTTGACTTCGCTGACCCGGCGGCTGCCGAGCAGCGGGACGACATGATGGCGGAGGCGCGCCAGCGTATATTGTTTGGTCAACGGCTTCATCGCCTCACCCTGCCGCTTGCCGCGCTGGATGTAACAGCCTTCCTTTTCATAGAGATCGACCAGCTCGGCGATCCGCATTTCCTTGCGTTTGGCCTTGAGCTCAGCGGCTGGATCGGCGCCGGTGGCAGCACCGCCAAGAATTTTCCTGGCCTGTCGGCGCGCCTCCTCAGGCGTCAAGGCTCCATATCGGCCAATCGTGATACGACGTTCCGGCGCTCGGCGGCCGCCACCCTCGGCGCGGTACTTTGCCAGGAACGTCTTGATCCCGCTCGGTTCGACCCGAAGACCGAAGCCCCGCAACTCACTATCCCAGAGATGATAGCGCTTTTCTCCCGGCGGAGAGGCATCTACAACCCTCTTTGTGAGAGGAATATTCCCGGATTTGCGTAGGTTTTGAGGCATTTTCAGTTCACCACCCGTTCACCACCGTAACGGAAATTCGGGGCTACTTCCGGAGTATAGCGGAGTAGTGAAGTTGCCACAACTATTTGTTTTATAGTGATTTTTCGTAGAACAGAAAACTGTAGCGTAGCCTTTCACAACTTTGCCAAGGTTGGGGTCGAGGGTTCGAATCCCTTCGCCCGCTCCAGTTTTTCAATGACTTAGCAGCCATCTGAGCCCTCTGGGCTCCCTTCGGGGGAGCGCTCCGGGGAGCAGATTTGCGCGGCAATTTCCCCGGCGCAGGGCACGAAAAAGGCCGCCCGGTTGCCCAGGCGGCCGTGATTGAGCGGGTCGGGTCGGTCAGTTGGGGCGGCTGTCCGGCTTGCGCGCTCCGCGCACGTAGAGCTCCCGCAGCACCTCGTCGGCATCGCGCACCGAGCAATTCCAGTCGCTGAACGCATCTTCGACCCGGTCGAGAAAGTCGCGGGTGTCCTGTGGCAGGCTCTCCCCATGCTTGTCGTTCGCATGGACTGCCAGGTAGCCGATCATCGGCACAATCTGGTCCCACGCCCGCACCGGGTTGACGGCCTTGAGCGCGAACAGGGCACAGTCGAGCAAGCGGGCGACCTCGGGCGCGCAGTGCGCGTCGTCTGATTCGAGCTGCTGAATGGCGGCCGGGATTTCACGGAACAGGGCGGCCCAATCGGCCATATGGATTTCGTCAGTCATACGGTTCTCCTTTGTACCGGCCGTCTGTGCCGGGGAGCTGGACGTTGGCACGACCCCGAAGCCGAATGTTGTGGGCTTATCCGCAGTGAGTTGACAGGCGGCCGCGTATAGAACAAAACAGGAACACTAATTCCTTGACAGATTGACGTCGGGACGTCAAAGATGCGGAAACGCAGTCGAGGGAGCCGACATGTCCGCAGCACCGGGGAAGATTAGGGACGCCATCATTGGCTACATGGAGGCGCTTGGGGGCGACGCTTCGATCAAACAGATCAGTGAAGCCATCAGCGTTCACCTGGGCCCGGTGCGTCCATCGTCGGTTCGCTCCTATCTGAACCTGAACGTCGGCCGGGTGTTCGAGCGAACCGCGCGCGGCCGCTATCGGCTCGTGGGCGACGCAGACAACGTCCACCGGGTCGGGCTTGAACCGGCTGTCGAGCATGAGAAGGCCGTGCTGTACCATGCCGACTGTTTCGATTGGCTGGCTGCCCGAGAGGAGGCGTCCATTCACGCGGTCGTCACGGACCCGCCCTACGGGCTGACGGAGTATAGCCCAAGGGAGCTGAGCAAGCTCCGAAATGGGCAGGGGGGTGTTTGGCGCATTCCCCCGTCGTTCGACGGCCACCGTCGCTCCCCGCTCCCCCGGTTCACCATCATGTCGGACGAAGACCGCAAGGAGCTCCACGCCTTCTTTCGTCGGTTCGGTGCCCTCGTCGCTCGCGCGATCGTGCCAGGCGGCAACGTGCTCGTCGCGACCAACCCGCTCCTGCAGCACGTCGTGGCCTCCGCAATGACGGAGGGCGGCCTTGAGCTGCGCGGCAGCATCGCCCGTCTCACCATGACCATGCGTGGCGGTGATCGCCCGAAGAACGCGCACGAGGAGTTTGCTGAGGTGAGCGTTATGCCGCGCTCGCAATGGGAGCCTTGGGTGGTGCTGCGCCGCCCCCTTGAAGGGCGGGTCCAGGACAATCTTCGCAAATGGAAGACGGGCGGCTTTCGGCGGCCGTCGGACGACCGGCCCTTTGGCGACGTTATCAAGTCGAGCCCCACCTCGGCAGCGGAGCGCGCCATCGCGCCCCACCCGTCGCTAAAGCCGCAGGACTTCATGCGGCAAGTCGTGCGCGGCTCGCTCCCCCTCGGTGAGGGAGTAGTCGTGGACCCGTTCGCCGGGTCAGGATCGACCCTCGCCGCCGCGAATGCGGTGGGCTACGAAAGCATCGGTGTTGAGGCAGACCCAAAGTTTGTCAGGCTGGCGGCAGAGGCCATCCCGAAGCTGGGCTCACTGCGCTAGATAGACCCAACTGTCCCGCAGCTTCTGCACCCCCTCGCGATGGAGGGTGGCTGTGCGCGTTCCTAGCTCACCGCGCGCGTTCCGCCGGAAGTCGTCAACAGTGACGTGCGCCAGATAGACCTCGGTGAACCGGGTAGCGCGGCGCTCTGCCGCTGGCTCGGTCACCTGGTCGATCTCGTACACGAAGACGCAAAGCCACTGATCGCGCGCGCCGTGCGTGTCGACCGCGCCGCCGCGCTTCCGGGTGGTCTTGATCTCCACCCCATGTTCCCCGGCCTGAATGCTGTCGAGCTGGTAGCGCCCTCGCACGATCAAGTCTGGATGGCCGTTGTGGAAGTTGTTCTGGCAGAGCGAACGGGAGTGCTGCGCCATGCTTGCGGTCATCATGTCGGAGATGGTGCCCGACATATTCGCAGGCCGAAGCACCTCCTCTAGTCGAGGCAGGCCACGATCATGGAACAGCGTGTTCACATCAAAGAAGAAGTCGTACACGTCCTGCATCGCAAGCGCGAAGTCATCCAGCCGTAGTTGATACGGAAGCTGGATATTCGGATTGAACCACTCGCGATTAACAGTTTCCCTGACCGGCACTCAGCCCCTCCGCCCCTTTGCTCGGACGGTGACACTGCAACATTGGCGAGAAAGTGTCGAGGGTTACAGCGCGTAGGGGCTCACATTCAGGTGCCGACAGACGTGGCACATACGGTTGCCCAGCCCCTCGCTCTTGAAGGGCTGACGGCAGCGCAGGCAGGGGCGCTCTTGGGTCGCTGGCTTGACTTGTTTGACGCCCGTTCCGGGCTCGTCCGCCGCAACAATGCCGTTCTCCCGGCGGGGCCCCCGGTCGAGCTCGATGTCGCCTTTGCGGATGCGGTAATTCAGCTCCCCGGTGAGAAAGCCCAGGGAGCGGGCCTCTCCCCATGTCATGCCAACCCGGAGCCGGGCCCAGCGGGAGCCGGGTCGGGCGGTGTAATTCAGCGCGGCAATCTTCCGGTCGTTCACCGCTTCTTGCTCCCCCTGGGCGGTTTGCAGTCGGGCCTGCCGGGGGAGCGGGGCGGCTGGGCTGGGTACGGGCTCTGTTGCGCCGGGCGATGGGGCGGTGGCGAGTACCGGGGCCCGCCAGGCGGGCGCATCACTGTTCGTCCCCCTCGTCGTCGGGGTCCGGCTCGTCGCGCTGCCACTCAAGATCGCCGCCGTGCAGCGCAAGAGCCTCGTCGCGCGCGTCGTGGTAGCGCAGGTTGATGTACGGATCGCCGTTGAACAGGTCGAGGTCCGACTGCCGGGGCTCCCGGCCATTCCGCAGGTCGGCAAGGGCGCGGTCCAGCGCCTTGGTGCGCGCTTCCCGAACGAGCCGGGTAGCCAGCTCGTCGGCCGTCTCCTGTTTGGGCTGGCTGCCGTACCGCTCCACCCAGCCATCGGCCAACATTGCCGAGATGGGGTCGCTCACTGGCCCGCCTCCCCGAGCGACTTGAGGCTCTTGGCCGCCTTCGCAGCCGGGGCGTCGCGCATCGCCAGAATGTCGCCGTAACGCTTCACCAGGGCAGAGCTTGAAGCGGTGAGGCGCTGCAAGGCCGCATCGGTGGCGGCGAGCTGGGCATTGTCCACCGGGGCGAACTGCGCGGCCGCACGGGCCCGGAGGGTGGCATGGGTCTCGGGGGTGAGCCCAGAGAGGAACGGCTGGGCATGGATGACCGCCGCCACGGTCGCCACGTCGCCCCCGTCCACCGCTTGCGCGACGAACTGCATCCGCTGCTCGGGCTTCTTCATCGCCTTGATGTGCGCGCGAACCTCGGCTGCCAGGGCGAGCCCTTCGGCCGTCTTGCGCGTCGGGTGGTCGAGCGCGGTCGCCACGCGCGTTTCCAGCGTCTGCCGATAGCCGTTCAGCTCCTTCACGCGGCGGTCGATGGCCGGGCTGACACGGGCGAAGGCCTGCTCGGCCGCCGCGATGAATTCGGCCGCGTCGACCACGCGGGTCGGCTTGCCGTTCACCATCCGCACATCGCCGCTAATCTCGGTGCGGCCGCCGCGCTCGGCCGGGTGCTGGCGACGGCGGGCCGGGGCAGCGATTGCCTGCAAGTCCCGCTCGGCGTCGTTCATCCGCCCGAACAGGTCGTAGCAGAGGCGCAGCCCCTCGCGCGCCGCCGACAGGACGGTGACGCCCAGGGTGTCGGGCTGGTTGAGCGCGGCCCCAATGCCCAACAGGCTGTCGGGGTGCAGGGACATTGGCACGTCTCCACGGACGGGCACGGAATCATCAAACGGGGTGGGCATGGTGGGCTCCTTTCTCAGTAAATCGGCACGGACATGCGGCTGTGGCCCGACCGCACGTTGGCGTGCATGACGGCGTAGCGGGCTGCGTCGGCGGCATGGTCGGGGCCGTCGGTCATCACGTCCTCAGGCCGGGACGAGTCACGTTCGAGGAAGGGGACGGTCTGCCAGAAGTACCGGCACCGGGCGGTGATCCACATGCCCGGAAGGCCGTTCCGCTCCTTTGCGTTGTAGAGGCGCTCGCGCATTGCGGCCCAGCCAGCCACGCGCTCCTTGCGCGGGCGCTGTAGGGCAATGCCGTGGCGTTGCAGGACGTTGAGCAGCGTGTCTTCGAGCCCGTAGGCGTCGTCGCCCACGCCATGCGGATGCACACCCCACCGGCCGCACATTTCCTTGATTGCTTCAGCCAGCTTGCCGGGCGGCCAGTTGAGCCCGACGTTCGGATCATGCGGGTCCACCGTGGCGAGCTCGTCCAGTAGGATGAGGCTGTTCCGGGGGAACGGGCCCACGTCGCCGGGAGCCTTGAGGCAGACATAGGTGACGGACGGCGCGGAGCTGCCCCAATCCATTGCTAGGTACGGCCGCCACGCCTTGCGGTCGATGATGTAGGGCCACGCGACCGGCAGCATGTGGACGCGCTCGTCCAGCGTCCCGCCGAAAAAGGCCCCCCTGGCGATATTCCAGTCACCATTCACCCAGGCGCGGAACAGCTCTTCATCATTGCCGCAGGCGGCCTTCAACCGGCGCTCGTAATCCTCATGGTCGAGGTGCGGATTGTCGGTGAGCGTGGACGGGCAATTCACCCAGGTCTCGCCGTCCACCTGATACGGGTGCCAGGCGAGCGACTTGGCGATGTAATTCTGGTGAATGAGAGCGTGGAGCGGGCCACCGGGATTGGCGGTACGAACCTCTCGCAGTGGGATGCCTTCCGGCGCGCGCAGGTTGGACTTGAGAAGATCCACCCAGCGGCGGTCACGCACCAGGCCGAACTCGTCGATCACGAGCAACGTGAACGAGCGGCCTTGGAATTTCTTGTAGGCATTGGGCCCGTCGAGCTGCCCGCACTCCACAATGGCCCCATTGGGCAGGCGGAAGGTGTGCTCGGCGCGGTTGTGGCGGACGCCCTTGCCGTAGGCCGTGGATAGGAGCTGGTCGAGCTGTTCTTCAAGCTCGGTCACTGCCTTGTGCGTCTCGCGCACGATCAGCGGCCGGGCCCGCGCGCCGTACTTCTCGACGTGGCGCAGGATCAGCAGCAGGGCAGCGGTGGACTTGCCGCCGCCGCGTCCGCCAGCCAGCAGTAGGTTCCATTTCTCAGGGACCGCAAGGACCGTGGACTGGTGAGGCGTTGGGTTGATGCCGTCGATCATCGCGGCGGGCTCCACGGCCGGGCGCGGGTCGGGCTGCCGTCAGCGTTCCGGCCGCCAGTGTAGGTGGCAGGCTTCACCTGGCGACGGCCGTACACGGGCGCACCGCCAGCGGTCACACCGACCTGCACGTGCTCGAACTCGCCCATGTCGCCGGGCTCGAACATGTAGGGCATGGGGTCGGGGATCGGCTCAGCCATCGGCGCTCTCCGGGTCGGGCAGGCGGCCGGGCTCCTCGATCACGCGGATGGCGCGCAGGTAGGCCTCGGGCGTCTGGCTGTCGGGCAGGTTGATGGTGATGTTCGGCCGGGCCTCGGGGGCGTCACCTTCACGCCAGCCCAGCCGGGCCTTGGTGAGGTAGATCATCGCCACGATGTTGCCGTTGCGGGCCGCGTTCAGCAGGTGGTGGGTGAGCTCGTCACCCAGGGCAGCATGACCGCGTTCCAGCGCCAGCTCGACCTCAGGCCGCGTCTTCCGCAGGTTGTTGAAGGTCTGGTGGTTGATGCCAAGGTGCTTGGCGATGGTGCGCTGGTCCTGCCCTTCGGCAGCCATGGCCTCGATCGCCGCCAACCCAGCAGGCGTGATCGTGACCGGGGCGGTCTTGCCGCGACCAGCGCGGGTTATGAGTGCTTTCGTGCTGCTCATGCCCCGGAGCATACCCTTAGGTAGGGCGGGGGCTTGGGGGCTTACCCTCTGGAAATGCTGGCGTTTGCGGTGCGGCGCGCCGTGCCGGGGGAGCACTCGGGGAGCTGCGACCGGCCCAGGGGGTGAGCGGTGAATCTTCGGGCTGAGACGGGCTCTCTTTTTAGGGACTGAAGAGGCGGTTTCGTTGGCCCAGAGCCCAGGGGGCGGGGCTCCTCGCTAAGTCGCCAGCCTCGACCCGGCTCCGAGCCGACTTACCAACCCGACTTACCCTAAGCCTCACTACTCCCTAGTAATTCTTATTCTTTAAGTCGGGTAAGTCGGTAAGTCGGGTAAGAACTAGGTTTGCTGGCAGCGGCAGCCTTCGGCAACAACCCTCCCCACTGGGCTCCCCCCGGTTTACCCGCCTCCCCGACTTAAACCTGCCTAACCCTCAGGATACATGGGCGATTTCGTAAGGCGGGCCCCGCTTCGACCCGCCTCACGTGAGCCGGGTGGCAGCGCCTTCCGCCTCAGAACGGCAAGTCGTCGTCCGGCTCGGGTGGCTGGGCCTCGAAACCCCAGGTGGCGATACCGGCAGGCCATTCCACCTTGCGCCCCAGGTGCGCCTCCCAGCGACGGCGGCACTCGTCCAGCGGTGGGAGCCAATACCCGCGCCACTGGCGGCGGGCATGGCCTTCGCCCAGGTAGGCGCGGACGCTCGACGCCCCGGCACCGGCAAGCACACACAGGGCCTCGCCCAGCCCGCGCTCGTGCTCCTCGCCAAGTCGGCCCGCCTCCTGCAATGCGCGCGTGGCGACGAACACGAAGCCGCGCTTCTCGTCGGCCCCGTACAGGCCCGGCACCTCGCCATCGCGCAACATGTTGTGCACCAACCGCGTGGCGGGCGACAGGCTCATATCCTTCTGCGCTTGCAGCGCGGCCGTCTTCGGTCGATCCCGCACGTCCCACGCGCCGCTTTCCAGCATCTTGCGCCAGTACGCCCCGCGCAGCCACTGGAACAGCGCGGCTCGGCCGCCCTCTCGCCATTCGTCCACGATAGCCCCGAAGTAGGCGGCGCTCTGATTGTGCTCCCCCGCGTCCACGTTCAGCACGAGGTAGCGCCGGTCGTCGCCCTCGGCCCGGATCACGTGCTCGTCGTTGCTGGCGATGATGAGGCGAAAGAGCTTCTTCGCCATGAAGCCGTCCACGCCCTTGGGGTGCACGAATATCTCGTCGCCGGTGATGAGGGTCTTGAGCGTGGCGGCATGCTGTCGGTTGCCGGCAAAGAAGGCCTCGTCCGCGAAGATGATGCTCTTGTCCTGCAGGTGCTTGTTGAAGCTGCCGGTCAGGTGGTCGGGTTTGTCCAGGGTCAGCGTGTGCGGCGCGAACAGCTCCATGAACAGCTTCGCCCAGAGCGTCTTGCCAGAGCCTTGCGGCCCCCGAAGCACAACGGCCACCTCGGAGGTGCGGTGCGGGTTTTGCAGAGCATCGGCCATCCAGCCGAGCAGGTACCAGTACGTTTCGTGGTCGCCCCCGCACACGTTCTCCCGCATGTGCGCGAGGAACCGCTGGCACCAGACAGGCTCGCCCTCGCTGTCGTCGGTCACGTCATCGCGGCAGGGCCAGCCGCGCCAGAGGTTGAGCACTCCGGGCGGCGAGTCGGTGTCGCCGGGCAGGAACTCCACCCGGTCATAGCGGGGGGTGTTCGGGTGCGTCAGCCAGGCGGTGGCGAGCGGCGAGCGGACGAGCTGCCCCGTCTTCGGGTCCACGGCGGGCATGAAGCGGTCGATATGCGAATTCTTGAAGTCGCCAATGGCCTGATGGACGAGCTCCCCGCCCGCCGACCAATGCACCACCACCGGCTTGTTGCCGTAGTAGCGGACGAAGGCGTGATCGTTCAGCTCCTCGGGCAGTGCGCCATGGGCCCAGGTCTCTCGGTGCCAGGCAGCCAGCCGGACAAGGCGCGCGATTTCCCGGTCGCGGGCCTCTCCGGGCTCAAGAGCGACACACAAGCCGGGGAAGGCGCGGTCGGTGAGGATCGGTCGCAGCTCCTCCCCGGAGAGGTGCGCGATGTAGGGTATGAGGGCGTCGGGCTCGTTCGAGCCGTGGCAGATGCGGGACTGCACGGCAGGGTGAAGGTCGGCCAGCCAAGCGAGCGCGGGGACGGGGGCCGCCTCAGCGGCGGGGGATTGAGCGGGCATATCGGTTTCCGTTCGTGGGGAGCTGGTCACGAGGAGAGGCGGCATAGGTGGAGGGCGGCGCTGCATTCCGGGTCGAGGGACGCGGGCGGGGACAGCCTGGGTGGGCCCATGAGCGGATTGACCAAGCCCCGGCCGTCGGCAGTCGGGAGCCAGCCGAAGGCGGCAAGGACCGGCCGCCACCCTGCCCGGTGCCGGGCGGCCGTGGCGATCATGCCGTTCACGTCCGTTCGCTTGAGCCCCTGCCGCCTGATGTCGTCCAGTGCTGCCCAGGTGGGCGCGGTGATGGCGCGCACGGCGGCGATGAACTTGATGAGAGCGGCCGGTGGTTCGCTGGGCGATATAGACAACGGGACCCGGTGGAGCTGGCCCGCGTCATGTCGCTGTGGCGCGGGCCTATCCATTTGCCCGATCCGGCCGGGCGCTCACCGCGTCCCGCCCCTGTTGCGACCGCCGTTCCGCCCCCTCGCCTTCGGCACGGGCGCGCAGCCGGTCGTCCATCCACGCGGCCACCTCGCTCTCCACGAAGGCCACCTTCTGGGTGCCCAGGGGGACGGGCTTGGGAAACGCCCCGGCCTTGATCTTGCGGTAAATCTCAGTCTTGGACAGGGCCACGCGGCCCCGCACCTGCTCCATTGTCATGAATCGCTCGGCCATCGCAGCCCTCCAGCTTGGTACTGGTGGGCATCATGGCCAGTCGCGAGAGACGGAGTTGGGGGCTAACTCTTGCGCGCTGCATTCGCCCGGTGCCGCAGCACTTGCTTGTGCAAGTCGCTCAGGTTCTCAGGCGTGTAATGCGGGTCCAGCCGTTCAGCGATCAGCCAGAGCAACCGGGCAGGCGGATTGCTGTAGCGCAAGTCGTAGGGCCGGTCCTTGTCGAAGAAGTCGCGCCCGAAGCGAGGGCTGAACCGCTGTCCATGCTTGTCCCCGACCTGGGCTTTCCACCACCGTTCCAGCGCGACCACGACGGGATAGAGCGGGGGGACGGGCGGCGGTTCGGGCAGCCAGGGCTTTGTGTCCGTCCGCTGATGGGTCTGCCGGTTCCGGCCGGGGTTGCCATCCGCGCGGCCATAGAAGGCATCGAAGAAGGCCGCCCAATCGGTCGGCTCGGCATCGCCGTAGTCGTAGCCGGGCTCGGGCTCGTCGGGGTCGAGATTGCGCTGCAAGTCGCGGTTGGGCGGCGCGACGTTGCGGGCCTCCCAGTCATCGCGGGCGACCTCATACCACTCGGCCACGTCCGCGATGAGCGCGGCCAAGGCGTCGAGGTGCGGGCTCAGGTCAATGCCCGGCCGGGGGCTCTTGCCGCCAAGGACCGGCTGCCGCGCCGCCTCCACGATGTGCGCCGCCAGCGGCCGGAACGCTTCGGGCTGGTAGCTCGGCTCGGGCTGTGGCTCCCCGCTCATTTCAACACGCCCATGATGTGCGCGCCGTAGGCTTCGAGCGCGGCCCGCTTCTCGTCCAGATAATCGTGCTTGTTGTATGTGCGCTGCAAGCCCGGCTTAGCGTGGCCCAGCACCGCGTCCCGAACCTCCTGATTGAAGCCCAGCCGCGCCAGTCGGGTTTCGCAGGTGCGCCGGAAGTCGTGGACGACGAACGGGGGCAGCGTCGCCTCAGGGTCCTTCCGGGCCTTCCGCAGGTGCTTCAAGGCGAGCTCGTCCAGCCGGGCCTTCGCCTTCGACCATCCCGACACCGGCCGCTTGCCCGCCGTAGTCGAGAACAGGAACAGCTCGCCGTCGGGCGTTGCGTCCTCGTCATCGTCGCTCACCCAGGTCGGCAGGCCAGCGGCGAAGTCCCAAGCGGGCCCGGTGAGGGGGACGATATGGCCGCGACGGCTCTTGAACCGCTCCATCGGGATCGCCAGCCACCGCTCTGCCGCGTCGAGCTCGCGCCGCTGGGCATCGCCCCAGTCGCTCTTGCGCTGCCCGGTGAGGATGAGGAGCTGGAACAGCCGCCCGAACGGGTATGCCATCTCGTCGGCGGCCGCCCACACGGCGCGCAGCTCCTCGTCGGTCAGGGCCCGCTCGCTCACCTGCAAAGTCAGGTCGCGGCGTTTCATGCCCGCCATCGGGGAGGCGGCGACGAGCGACTTTTCGGCCGCGTAATTCATCAGCCGGGACATCATCTTGCGGACCTCGCGGGCGGTGCCGTGGCGGTCGGTGGCGACAAGGTCGTCCAGCAGCTTGTGAATGTCGGCCTGGCTCACGTCCGCGATCGGACGGTTGCCCAGGGTGGGCCAGACGTAATCGCGCAGCACCTGCTCCATCCGAGGCCACGTCTCCACCTGCTTCTTCGCCAGCTCCACCATGCGCTTCGACACGGCTTCGACGCTGTTGGTGTGGCGCAGCAGGTTGGCCTCCCGGCGCTCCGGGCGCGGGTCCTTGCCTTCCAGTGCCTGCCGGATGATGCGCCCGGCTTCCTCACGCGCCGCTGCCACGCCAATTGCCGGGTACTGCCCGATGGTGATGCGCTTCTGGCTGCCCTTGAGCGGGCGGCCGGTCGGGCTCACCCCGCGCTCCCCTGGCACCTTGTAGATGACCGACCACGACTTCACGCCCGTCTCGCCAATGCGGAGTACGAGCCCACGCTGGACCGCATCGCCAATCTCGCGACGGCCGCCGCGCGGTGCGGACAGCCGCGCCACGCCCTCCTCGGTGAATGCCTTTTTGACCCCTCGTGCCATAGTTGCCTCCTAGCCGGGGGAGCATCGGGGGAGCAGAATTGGACAGGTTTCCCCGGAACCGGCTGGAACGACTAGTGCCTCGAAAATCCAGCATGAGCAAGCACTTGGCGTCTCACAAAGTTTCCGCATGGAACTCGTTGGGCCGCTTGGGCATCCCCTTGCCAAGGTTGGGGTCGAGGGTTCGAATCCCTTCGCCCGCTCCAGATTTTATAAGAAAATTAGATACTTATGTCAGGCCGCGAGAGCGGCCTTCTTCCGTTTTCGGGCCGGGCTACAACCGGGCTACAACACTTTTCATCATGGCATGGGCGCGATTGCTTTCTCCAAACCAAGGCCTGCATGGCGAGTCTTAACCGTCGAGATTTGGCCAGTGCGTTGGCGTTCCGTCACGGGAGTTGAATTCGACCACTCTCGGGGCATCGTGATAGCCGTCATTCGGTGAGCCGTATGTCGGCGTTTGCTGGATCCGCTTTCTGATTGATCTAGGCCGTAAACTCATAAACTGACTTGCGCGGCGCGGGCGCGGTTGATTCAAGGCTTCGGGAAGGAGCTTTGGATGACGCGTCGTAGATTTGAACTGACCGATGATGAGTGGCTGGTGATCGAGCCG
>Ga0066256_1001260_pt1 | contig 22415 bp, 23 predicted proteins | sample ThiBio_1000_biof_FD_87107 | JGI IMG/M metagenome (GOLD analysis project Ga0066256, IMG submission 87107) | Wastewater bioreactor microbial communities from Cape Town, South Africa - Thiocy_expt_1000_biof (version 2) | ecosystem: Engineered > Bioreactor > Thiocyanate-remediating >... | reverse complement strand
CGGCGTGCTCGCCGCCTCCTCCTGGCAGGCCGCGCTGATCTTCGCCGCCGTCTGGCTCCTCGTCGCGCTGGCCACCCGCTACTCCTCGCTCTCGGCGCTGCTGGCGACGGTCGCGGCCCCGCTCGCCATGTGGTTCGTCTACGGCTCGGGCGACCGCGCCGTGCTGCTCGCGCTGATGACGCTGCTCGTCTTCTGGAAGCACCGCGCCAATATCTCGCGGCTGATCGCCGGCACCGAATCGAGGATCGGGGCGGCAAAATGACCGGCGCGCCGGTCGGCAGGCACCAGCTCTCCGACCGCCAGCGGCTCGCCTGGCTTCGCCTGATCCGCACCGACAATGTCGGCCCGCAGACTTTTCGCGACCTCATAAATCGTTTCGGCTCGGCGGAAGCCGCGCTCGATGCGCTGCCGGAGCTCGCCCGCCGCGGCGCCGGCCGCGAGGCGCTGCGCCCCTTCCCCGCCGACGCGGCGCAAGCCGAGATGGAGACGGCGGCGCGCTTCGGCGCCCGCTTCGTCGCGGTCGGCGAGGCCGATTACCCGCCGCTGCTGCGCCGCGTCGCCGGCCCGCCGCCGCTGCTCGCGGTCAAGGGCGACGCCTCCGTGCTCGCTTTGCCCGCCGTCTCGATCGTCGGCGCCCGCAACGCCTCGCTCGCCGGCATCAAGATGGCCCGCACGCTGGCGCGCGACATTGGCCGCGAGGGCTACGCCATCGTCTCCGGCCTGGCGCGCGGCATCGACGCCGCCGCCCATACCGGCAGCCTCGACACCGGGACGATTGCCGCGCTCGCCGGCGGGCTCGACAGGCCCTACCCGCCCGAGAACCTGCCGCTCTGCGCCGAGATCGCCGAGCGCGGCGCGCTGGTCTCGGAGATGCCGTTCGGCTGGGAGCCACGCGCCCGCGACTTTCCGCGCCGCAACCGGCTGATCGCCGGCCTCGGCCTCGGCCTGATCGTCGTTGAGGCGGCCGTCCGCTCCGGCTCGCTCATCAGCGCGCGGCTGGCCGGCGAGGCTGGGCGGCTCGTCTTCGCTGTCCCCGGCTCGCCGCTCGACCCGCGCGCGGCCGGCGCCAACGGCCTGCTCAAGCAGGGCGCCACCCTCGTCACCGAGGCGCGCGACGTGCTCGACGCGCTGGCGCCGCTCGCCGGGCTGCGCGCGCAGGGGCCGGACACGTTCGAGGAGCCGCCCGACTTCTCCGCCGCGCCGCCGCCGGCCGACGACGACCGCGCCCGCATCGTCGAATGCCTCGGCCCGACGCCCGTCGGCGTCGACGAGATCATCCGCCACACCGGGCTGCACCCGGCACAGGTGTTCATGGTGCTCTTGGAGCTCGACCTCGCGGGCCGGCTGGAGCGCCATTCAGGCGGCGCTGTTTCGCTTCTGGTTGGCGAGATGTGAGCGCTCGTCCAGCCGCACCGGCCGCTCGCCGCGCAGGATGTCGCTGGCTTCCAGATAGGCCATCTCGATCAGGTAGGCGAGCATGTCCGCCCGCTCCGCCTCGGCCATCTCGCGCAATTGCCCGAGCATCGAGCGCAGATATTCGAGGCTCTCGGCCCGTCTGCGGCTGACGTGATGCGGCGGCGCGGCGCGGTTCATCTGGCTGGCGCTCCCTCGGTCTTTCCCGATTCCCGCATTGCGTGTATTGACGATTGTCACACGCATTGGTCGTAGATCAGCCTAGTTAAAATTGTATTTTCCCTCATTCAAGCAACCTAAAGTTGTAATCGCCAGGGCCATAAGCATGACGTCGCCCTTGACCGGCTGCGAAAGCGCCGCCATGTGACGGGCTCGGTTCAAATGCGGCAACAGGCGTCGAGCGAACGAAAGACGCCATGAGGGGTATCGTCCGAGATGGACGTCGTCATCGTCGAGTCACCGGCCAAGGCCAAGACAATCAACAAATATCTGGGGCGGAACTACAAGGTTCTGGCCTCGTTCGGCCATGTCCGCGACCTGCCGGCCAAGGACGGCTCGGTGCGTCCCGACGAGGATTTCGCCATGTCGTGGGCGGTCGATTCGGCCTCCGCGAAGCGGCTGGCCGACATCTCCAAGGCAATGAAGGACGCCGACGGGCTGATTCTCGCGACCGACCCCGACCGCGAGGGCGAGGCGATTTCCTGGCACGTGCTGGAGATCCTCCGCCAGAAGAAGGCGGTGAAGGGCCAGCCGGTCAAGCGCGTCGTCTTCAACGCCATCACCAAGCAGGCCGTGCTCGACGCGATGGCGCATCCGCGCGACATCGACGCCGACCTGGTCGACGCCTACCTCGCCCGCCGCGCGCTCGACTATCTCGTCGGCTTCACCCTGTCGCCGGTGCTGTGGCGCAAGCTGCCGGGCGCCCGCTCCGCCGGCCGCGTCCAGTCCGTTGCGCTCAGGCTCGTCTGCGACCGCGAGGCCGAGATCGAGCGCTTCGTGCGCGAGGAATACTGGCAGATCGCCGCCACGCTGCTGACGCCGCGCACCGAGAGCTTCGAGGCCCGCCTGACCGGCTTCGAGGGCAAGCGGCTCCAGAAGCTCGACATCAAGAACGAGGCGCAGGCTTCCGACATCAAGGCGATGCTGGAAGGCGCCACCTTCCGCGCCCGCTCGGTCGAGGCCAAGCCGACCAAACGCAATCCCGGCCCGCCCTTCACCACGTCCACCCTGCAGCAGGCCGCCTCCTCGCGGCTCGGCTTCTCGGCCAGCCGCACCATGCAGGTCGCGCAGCGCCTCTACGAGGGCGTCGACGTCGGCGGCGAGACGGTCGGCCTCATCACCTACATGCGAACCGACGGCGTGCAGATGGCGCCGGAGGCGATCGCGGCCGCCCGCGACGCGATCGGCAAGGAGTTCGGCGCCCGCTACCTGCCGGAGAAGCCGCGCTACTATTCGACCAAGGCCAAGAACGCGCAGGAGGCTCACGAGGCGATCCGCCCGACCGACTTCTTCCGCACGCCTGCCTCGGTGCGCGCCCATCTCGATGCCGACCAGTTCCGCCTCTACGAGATGGTCTGGAAGCGCGCCATCGCCAGCCAGATCAACGCCGCCGAGATCGAGCGCACCACGGTCGAGATCGACGCCGTCAACGGCGCCCGCCGCGCCGAGCTGCGCGCGGTCGGCTCGGTCGTGCGCTTCGACGGCTTCATCGCTGCCTACACAGACCAGAAGGAGGACGACGCCGAGGACGAGGATGGCAAGCGCCTCCCCGAGATCCGCGAAGGCGAGGCCCTGCAGCGCGAGGCGGTCGTCGCCACCCAGCACTCGACCGAGCCGCCGCCGCGCTACACCGAGGCGACCCTCATCAAGAAGATGGAGGAGCTCGGCATCGGCCGGCCGTCGACCTATGCCGCGACGCTGAAGACGCTGGAGGACCGCGAATACGTGGTCATCGACAAGCGCCGGCTGATCCCGCATTCGCGCGGCCGCCTCGTCACCGCCTTCCTGGAGAACTTCTTCGACAAATATGTCGAATACGACTTCACGGCCGACCTCGAGGAGAGGCTGGACGAGATCTCCGACGGCAAGCTCGACTGGAAGGAAGTGCTGCGCGACTTCTGGAAGGACTTTTCCGCCCATGTCGAGGAGACGCGCGAGCTGCGCGTCTCCGGGGGCCTCGCCGCGCAAACGGGGGAGCGGGCGCGGGTGGTGTCCCCGGCGCGGGAAGAGGGCTCCGCCCCGCGGGTGTGCCCGCGCTGGGGCAGGGGAAAGCTGTCGCTCAAGCTCGGCAGGACCGGCGCTTTCGTCGGCTGCTCGAACTACCCCGAATGCGGCTACCCCCGCCAGTTCGGGGCCGAGGCCGGCGACGGCGCGGACGGCGAGACCGCCGACCGCCCGCTCGGCAAGGACCCTTACACCTCCGAGGAGATCGTGCTGAAGAGCGGCCGCTTCGGCCCCTATGTCCAGCGCGGCGAGGGCAAGGAGGCCAAGCGCGCCAGCCTGCCCAAGGGCTGGAAGCCCGAGGAGATGGACCACGAGAAGGCGCTGGCGCTTCTGTCGCTGCCACGCGACGTCGGCAAGCACCCCGAGACCGGCAAGATGATCTCGGCCGGCATCGGCCGCTACGGCCCCTTCGTGCTGCACGCCGCCCCCTACGCCACCCTCGATTCGGTCGAGGACGTGTTCTCGATCGGCTTGACCCGCGCCGTCACCGTCATCGCCGAGAAGAAGAACCGCTTCGCCAGGGGCGGGTCGGGCCGCGCCGCGCCCGCCGCGCTCAAGGATCTCGGCGAGCATCCCGACGGCGGCAAGATCACGGTCCGCGACGGCCGCTACGGGCCCTACGTCAACTGGGGCAAGGTCAACGCGACGCTACCCAAGGGCACCGACCCGCAGTCGATTGAGCTGGACAAGGCGCTGGAGCTGATCGCCGCCAAGGCCGGCAGCGCCAAGGGCGGCGGCCGCAAGGCCCCTGCCCGCGGCGCGAAGAAGAGCGCGCCGAAGAAGGCGGCGGGCAAGAAGCCGGCCGCCAAGTCGAAGAGCGGGGACTAGCGGCTTGGCGCGGCGCATCAGCGGCACGCGAACGGGCGGCAGGCCGGGCAAGGCCTCGCCCCGCCCCGACGCCGGCGGCGCGCCCGACTACCGCCCCTCGCGCGACGAGATCGTCCGCTACATCACTGAGAATCCCGGCGAGGCGGGCAAGCGCGAGCTGGCCCGCGCCTTCAACCTGAAAGGCGCCGATCGCGTCTGGCTGAAGGACGAGCTGCGCGCGCTCGCCGAGGAAGGGCTGATCGAGAAGCGCGGCAAGCGCATCGCGCGCGCCGGCCGCCTGCCCCCGGTGGTGGTGCTCGACATCTTCTCGCGCGACGCCTCGGGCATGCTGATCGCCCGCCCCGCCGAGCAGCGCGACGACAATGGCGGCACGCCGCTCGTGCTGGTGAAGCCGAGCCGCGGCGGCCCCGCCCCCGGCATCGGCGACCGTGTGCTGGCGCGCGTCTTCGCCAGCGGCGAGGAGACCGGCCCGGCCTACACCGCGCGGGTGATGAAGCTGATCGAGAAGAAGCGCGAGACCGTCCTCGGCGTCTTCCGCAAGCTGCAGGACGGCTCCTTCCGCATCGAGCCGGTCGAGCGCACGCAGCCCGAGCTGATCGTCGATCCCGAGTTCGCCGGCGGCGCGAAGCCCGGCGACCTGGTCGAGGTCGAGCCGGCCAGGATCGGCCGCTACGGCCTGCCGCGCGGCAAGGTCACGACCGTCGTCGGCTCGCTCGACAGCGAGAAGGCGGTGTCGCTGATCGCCATCCACGCCCACGAGATCCCGCACGTCTTCCCGCAGGAGGTGCTGGACGAGGCCGCCGCCGCCAGGCCCGTGCCGATGGGCAGCCGCGAGGACTGGCGCGCCGTGCCGCTGGTCACCATCGACCCCGCCGACGCCAAGGACCATGACGACGCCGTCTTCGCCGAGCCGGACACGGACGAGGCCAATGTCGGCGGCATCGTCGCCTATGTCGCGATCGCCGACGTCGCGGCCTATGTGCGGTCCGGCTCGGCCATGGACCGCGAGGCGCTGAAGCGCGGCAACTCCGTCTATTTCCCCGACCGCGTCGTGCCGATGCTGCCCGAGCGCATCTCCAACGACCTGTGCTCGCTGCGCGAGGACGAGGACCGGCCGGCCATGGCCGTGCGCATGGTGTTTTCCTCAGACGGCCGCAAGCTGCGCCACTCCTTCCACCGCGTGATGATGCGGAGCCGCGCCAAGCTCGCCTACCCGCAGGCGCAGGCCGCGATCGACGGCGCGCCGGACGACAGGACGGCGCCGATCCTCAATACGGTGCTGAAGCCGCTGTGGGACGGCTATGCTGTGCTCAAGCGCGGCCGGCAGGCGCGCGAGCCGCTGGAGCTCGACCTGCCCGAGCGCAAGATCCTGCTCAAGCCCGACGGCACTGTCGACCGCGTCGTCGTGCCCGAGCGCCTCGACGCCCACAAGCTGATCGAGGAGTTCATGATCCAGGCCAACGTCTGCGCGGCCGAGACGCTGGAGGCGAGGCACCAGCCGCTCGTCTACCGCGTCCACGACGCGCCCTCGCTCGCCAAGCAGGAATCGCTGCGCGAGTTCCTCAAGACGCTCGGCCTGTCGCTCGCCCACGGCGCCCAGCTCAAGCCGGACCAGTTCAACAGCATACTGGCCAAGGTCGAGGGCACCGACGAGCAGGAACTGGTCAACGAGGTGGTGCTGCGCTCGCAGAGCCAGGCGGTCTACTCGCCCGAGAATCTCGGCCATTTCGGCCTGAATCTGCGCCGCTACGCCCACTTCACCTCGCCGATCCGCCGCTATCCCGACCTGATCGTCCATCGCGGGCTGATCGCCGCGCTGCATCTCGGCCCCGACGGGCTGACCCGCGGCGAGGAGGAGCGGCTGGAGGAGATCGCGGCGCTCGTCTCCGGCACCGAGCGCCGCGCCATGGCGGCCGAGCGCGACACGATCGACCGCCTCGTCGCGCAGCATCTGGCCGGCCAGGTCGGTCAGACCTTCGAGGCGCGGATTTCGGGCGTCACCAAATCGGGACTTTTTGTCCAATTGCCGCAGTTCGGCACGGATGGCTTTGTGCCGGTGTCATCGCTCGGTGACGACTACTATATATACGACGAGACGGCGCGCGCGCTGGTGGGCGAGCGCACCGGAAAGGGTTACCGCCTCGCCGACCGCGTCGAGGTGAGCCTCGTGGAGATCGCCCCGATGGCGGGGGCCATGCGCTTCGAGATGGTGTCGGAGCCGCGGCCCATGCCCGTCGCGGTCCGCTCCTTCCACAAGGGCAAGCGCAGATCGGCGCGCGAAGGCGCCAGGAAAGGCCGCGCGCCAGGCCGCGGCAGGAGACGATGATGACGGAACAGGTTTTCGGCGGGCCCCGCAGGGCCGAGCGTCCGGTCATGCAGGCCATGTGGCGCGGCTTCCTCGGGCGCTGCCCGCATTGCGGCAAGGGCCGCCTGTTCCGCGCCTTCCTGAAGCCCGTGGACGCCTGCGAGGTCTGCGGCGAGGAGATGAAGCACCACCGCGCCGACGATCTGCCGGCCTATCTGGTGGTGATGATCGTCGGCCACGTCGTGGTCGGCGCCTTCCTCGGCGCCGAGATGATGTTCAAGCTCTCGACCTGGCAGCATCTGGCGATCTGGGGGCCGCTGACGCTGGTCATGGCGCTCGCCCTGCTGCAGCCGGTCAAGGGTGCCGTTGTGGGCCTGCAATGGGCCCTTTACATGCACGGCTTCGGCGGCAACGATGACTTCATCGAGACTCATCCCGAGCTCTAGAGCATTTCCAGCAAAAGTGCGAAGCGGTTTTGCGTCCGGAAATGCGGTTGAAACAAGAGGATAGAGCGGTTCTGCTGACTCCGTGAAGGCCAGAACCGCTCTAGCGCCTGAAGCCGAGCGACCCTTGAAAGACACGCCCGAAACGATGGCGGGGCTGACCCGCGCCGAGATCGACCGCGTCGAGAACAAGGATTTCGCGCTCGGCGCCGGGCCCAAGCGGCCGCGCGACGCCGCCACCCTTATCCTGCTCGACCGCTCCGGCGGCACGCCCCGCGTGCTGATCGGCCGCCGCCATCGCGGCCATGCCTTCATGCCCGGCAAGTTCGTCTTCCCCGGCGGCCGCACCGACCCGGCCGACAGCCGCATCCCCGTTGCCGAGGGCCTGCACCCCAAGGAGGAGGCCAAGCTGACCGGCGACGGCTCGCGCGCCTCCTCCGTGCGCGCCCGTGCCATCGCGCTGTCGGCGCTGCGCGAGACCTACGAGGAGGCCGGCCTGCTGATCGGCCGCAAGGGCGCGTTCGCCTCGCAGAAGCCCGGCTGGGACGGCTTCGCCGCCAACGGCGTGCGCCCCTCGCTGGCGCCGCTGCGCTACATCGCCCGCGCCATCACCCCGCCCGGACGCATCCGCCGCTTCGACACGCGCTTCCTCGCCGCCTGGCGCGACGACGTCGCCGTGGCCCTGCCGGAGGGCGGCCCGACGCAGGAGCTCGAGGAGCTGATCTGGCTGCCGGTCGCCGAGGCCAAGCAGGCCGACATCCCGACCATCACCAAGTCGATCCTGGCAACGCTGGAGAAGCGGCTGGCCGAAGACCCGCATCTCGACCCGGGCGGCCCGGTCGGCTTCTACCGCATGCGCCACAACCGCTTCCTGTTCGACTATTTCTGACGGAGCCTCGATGGGTCCGGTCGCTCCGACCGAAGCAGGCGCCGGCGCAGCGGCCGCACGCTGGCGGTCGGCGGCGGCCGCGATCGCCGCCATCAGCGTGGTCGGCATCGCCATCGGCCTGGGCATGCCGCTGCTCAGCATCATCCTCGAGCAGCGCGGCTACTCGGCCAGCCTGATCGGGCTCAACTCGGCGGTGGCCGGCATCGTCTCGATCGCCGCAGCCCCCTTCGCGGTGCCGCTCGCCGCGCGGCTCGGCGTGGCGCGCACGATGCTCGCCATGATCGCGGCCGGCGGCGTCTCGTTCCTCGGCTTCTACTTCGTGCAGTCCTTCGTGCTGTGGTTCGCGCTGCGCGCCGTGCTCCACATGGCGCTGACGGTGCTCTTCATCCTGTCGGAGTTCTGGATCATCAGCGCCGCCCCGCCGCAGCGCCGCGGCCTGCTGCTCGGCGTCTACACGACCTGCCTCTCGCTCGGCTTCGCGCTCGGCCCGCTGCTGCTCGCCCGCATCGGCAGCGCCGGCTTCGCCCCCTTCGGCACGGCCTTCGCGCTGGTCGCGCTGGCCGCCGTCCCCGTGCTGGGGGCGCGGCGCGAGAGCCCTGCCCTGACGACGTCCGGCGAGGTGCGCGGCGCCTCCTTCCTGCGCTACGTCTTCCTGGTGCCGGCGGCCACCGCCGCCGTGCTGGTCTACGGCGCGGTCGAGACCGGCGGCTTCGCGCTGTTTCCCGTCTACGGCACCCGCATCGGCTATTCCGAGGCAGACACCGCGCTGCTGCTCACCATGATCGGCCTCGGCAACGTGCTGTTCCAGATCCCGATCGGCATGGCGAGCGACCGCGTCGCCGACCGCCGCAGGCTGCTGCTCGCCTGCGCCGCGGTCGGCATCGCCGGCATGGTCCTGCTGCCGGTCGTGCAGGCGAGCTGGTGGGCGGCGGCCGTCCTGCTCTTCGTCTGGGGCGGCGTGGTCGCCGGCCTGTACACGGTGGGCTTCGCCCATCTCGGGACGCGGCTCACCGGCGCGGACCTCGCCATGGCCAACGCGGCCTTCGTCTTCTGCTACGGCATCGGCATGCTCGCCGGCCCGCAGGCGATCGGGCTGGGCATGGACGCGTTCGGGCCCGACGGCTTCGCCTGGACGCTGGCGCTGTTCTTCGGCCTCTACATCGCGCTGGTGGTCTGGCGGCTCGCCCGCGGCGCACGCCGGGCTTGACTTTCGCCAGCCGATCTTTATGTGTCGCGCCAGATTTCCGCGACCGGGCCCACCCGTCGAAGCGGCATTCACTCCAGCAGATGACGGATTTTTCCCATGGCCAAGGCTACGACCATCAAGATCAAGCTCCTGTCGACGGCCGACACCGGCTTCTTCTACACCGCCACGAAGAACAGCCGCACGATGACCGACAAGCTGACCAAGCGTAAGTACGACCCGATCGCGCGCAAGCACGTCGAGTTCAAGGAAGCCAAGATCAAGTAGGCTTTCCCGGCACGGCCGGAACGGCAAGCGCCGCCCCTTGGGTGGCGTTTTCTTTTTGCGCGGGCGCGTGGCGGCGGTCCCGCACCGTGACCTCATAGCCACCGAGGCACGGGCCCGACCCCATCGCGAGTTCGCGCTCCGCCGCCTCCGCCGCCGACGGAATCACCTCCCCTCCCGAGTTCACCGACTGGCCACGCCTCTCTCCGCATTTGTGAGAGGAGCGACCCGCGACGCCGGCGTCCCCCTCTCCCCGTTTGCGGGGAGAGGGTAAGGGCGAGGGGCTGCGCCTCCATAGAAGAATGAACTGCCCTGAATCGTGCTGCCGGAAGTCGAAGTCGGCTCCTCCAGCCGCATGCGCGGACGCAACCAGGGCGCATCCCGCGGGCGGCGACGTAAACCCGCCCGCCGACCCTACAGGCCATGCCGTCGGCACCGGGCGCAAACGCGCGAACCCGCCGGGCTCGCGGCGCGCTCCGTTCGTCAGGAGAGAGGAGAGAATTGGGGGCCGGTCGGCATCTGGCAGCGGTACGAGGAGGCCACTTAGTGCCAGCGCCGGCCGGCCGACCCCACGGACCCAGGAGATGCGGCGGACCTGAGCATCATGGGGTATCGAATGGACGGCGACCGTGAAATTTCCTCGCCCGGTTCCGTCCCTGTCCCGGGTCAGACACTCGCGCAGAGCAGGTTGAAAATCAACAGTTTCTTAACCAGCCGGCGCGAATCATGGGAATAAGGTAAATATCCGCGCGACGACGCGCGGACGGACTCGTTTCCCGCTGCCCGAAAATATCCGCCGATCAGGCCGCCTTGGCAACCACGCGGTTGCGTCCGGCCGACTTCGCCTCGTAGAGCGCGGTGTCGGCGCGCTTGAGAAGATCGGCCACGCGGTCGTGCGCCGGCAGCATCGCCGCCACGCCGACGCTCACCGTCACCTCGATCGACTTGCCGTCGCGTCCGACCGGGAACGGCCGCCCCGCGATCTCGGCGCGGATGCGCTCGGCCACGCGCTCGGCGATCTGCCCGTCCGTGTCGGGCATCACCACCACGAACTCCTCGCCGCCGAAGCGGCAGGCGAGGTCGATGCCGCGCACGTTGCGCCGCAGCCGCGCCGCGAACTCCTGCAGCGCCTGGTCGCCGCGGTCGTGGCCCCAGCTGTGGTTGATCGGCTGGAGGCGGTCGATGTCGGTGATCATCAGCGACAGCGGCCGCCGCCGCGCCAGCGCGCGGTCGAACAGCGTCTCCAGATGGCTGTCCAGGTAGCGCCGGTTGTGCAGCCCGGTCAGCGGGTCGGTCACCGCCATCTCGATCGTCTGGGTGACGCTGGCGCGCAGATGGTCGTTGTATCGCTTGCGCTTGACCTGCGTGCGCAGCCGCGCGCCGAGCTCCTGTGCGTCGATCGGTCGCGTCACGTAGTCGTTCACGCCGAGGTCGAGGCCGCGCACGATCAACTCCTCTTCCTCTTCCCCCGCCACCAGGATGATCGGCAGGAAGCGCGTGCGGTCGATCGAGCGGAGCTGCGAGCACAGCCGCAGCGGGTCGTAGTCGGAAAAGCCGGTCGCGATGACCACGCATTCGTAGGGCTTCTCCGCCGCCTCGAACAGCGCGATCTGCGGGTCGGCCTCGACGTCGACCGCGGCGAACGGCTCGAGCAGGCGGGCGATCCGCTGCGCCGAGGGCGCGCGCTCGTCGACGACCAGCACCCTGGCGCGCTCTGAATAGTCGCCGGCGCCGCGCGCCAGCATTTCCTCGATGCCGATGTTGCGCGTGGTCGCGGCCCTCAGCCGCAGCTCGTCGGTCAGCATCTTGAGCCGCACCAGGCTCTTGACGCGGGTGATGAGCTGCAGGTCGTTGACCGGCTTGGTGAGGAAGTCGTCGGCGCCCGCCTCCAGCCCGCGGATGCGGTCCGACGCCTGGTCGAGCGCCGTCACCATGACGACCGGGATGTGCGAGGTGGCCGGGTCGCCCTTCAGCCGGCGGCAGACCTCGAAGCCGTCCATGTCCGGCATCATCACGTCGAGCAGCACGACGTCGACCTTGCTGTTTTCGCAGGTCTCCAGCGCCTCCAGCCCGGAGCCCGCCGTCAGCACGTCGAAATATTCGGCCGCCAGCCGCGCCTGCAGCAGCTTCACGTTCGCCGGAACGTCGTCGACGACGAGGATGCGCGCGGTCATGCGTCCCCCAGATAGGATTTGATGGTCTCGATGAAGCGCGGGACGGAGATCGGCTTGGAGATGTAGGCCTCGCAGCCGCCCTGGCGGATGCGTTCCTCGTCGCCCTTCATGGCGAAGGCCGTCACCGCGATCACCGGGATCGTGTGCAGCTCCTCGTCCTCCTTCAGCCACTTGGTCACCTCGAGGCCGGAGACCTCGGGGAGCTGGATGTCCATCAGGATCAGGTCGGGACGGTGCGCGCGGGCCAGATCCAGCGCCTCCAGCCCGTTGCGCGTGCGCACGGTCTCGTAGCCGCTCGCCTCGATGAGGTCGCGGAAGAGCTTCATGTTGAGCTCGTTGTCTTCGACGATCATGACCTTCTTGGGCATGCGCTCCCCGTTCCCTGTCGCCGGCCCCGCCGCCGGCGGGCGTCGCCCGCGGCGTATCCGGCGGCCGCGCCGGAAATCCCGCGATGAACCCTAGCTTGATTTGATTGACGAAAGGCAAACCCCGGCGGGCCAATTGTCCGTGACGGCCGGCGCCGTCCGCACCCGCGCCTTGCCGCGCCGCGCCCCGGGATGTATCGCAGGGCCGGCGACGGGCGCAGGAAAGACGGATGGCACAGGACGGACGGGCGGCGGAACGGGAGGCGGCGGAGGCGCTGGCGGTCTCCGCGCTCGGCTTCATCGCGGCCGATCCCGAGCTGCTGCCGCGCTTCCTCGCCATCACCGGCATCGAGGCGCGCGACATCCGCCGCGCGGCGGCCAGCCGCGGCTTCCCCGCCGGCGTGCTCCAGTTCGTCGCCGCGCACGAGCCGACCCTGCTCGCCTTCGCGCAGGCGACCGGCAACGACCCTTCCTCCGTCGCCCGCGCGCTCAAGGCGCTGCCCTTCGGCGACGACCGCTTCGAGGCCTCGACATGAGCATAGATCCCGAGACCCTGCGCCAGATCGAGGAGCTGTCGCACGACCCGCGCCCGCTGCTGGTGCTCGACGTCGACGACGTGCTGCTGCACTTCGTGCGCCCCTTCCCGCGCTTCCTGCGCGCCGCCGGCTACGACCTCAGGTTCGACAGCTTCCGGCTCGCCGGCAACATCTCCGAGATCGCTTCCGGCCGCGTGCTCGAGCGCGAGGAGGTGTCGACGCTGGTCGGCGCCTTCTTCGAGGTGCAGGCCGAGTGGCAGACGCTGACCGACGGCGCCGCCGAGACGCTGGCCGGCTTCGCGCCGCGCGCCGAGATCGTGCTTCTGACGGCGATGCCGCACCGCCACCGCGGCCTGCCCCGCGCCCATCTCGACGCGCTCGGCCTGTCCTCTCCGCCGCGCCCCACCGAGATGGCCAAGGGTCCGGCGATCGCCCGCCTGCGCGGCGCGGCCGCGCGCCCCGTCGCCTTCGTCGACGACATGCCGCACAACCTCGCATCGGCGCGCGAGCACGTGCCCGACATCCACCTCTTCCACCTGATGGCCGAGGCTTCGATGCGCGCCATGCTGCCGCCCGCCGAGCCGACCGTCACCGTCGTCGACGACTGGACGCAGGCGCGTCCGCTGATCGCCGGCGCGCTGGGGATTTAGCTTTCCGAACCAGGGGCTTGCGGTCGCGGCCGGACTCACCGCGCGAGATCGAGACGCATCAGCGGCCGCCCCGCCTTGCGCTCCGCGACGGTGGTAAAACCCGCCTTCTCGAACACCCGGGCCGAGCCGACGAACAGGCCGAGCGAGCGTGTGTCGCGCGATTGCCTCATCGGGCAGGCCTCCAGCGCCCGCGCGCCGCCGCGTCGCGCATGATCGACGCCCGCCGCGACGAGCCGGTGCGTCAGCCCGCCTCCGCGCGCCGCCGTCCGCACGAAGAAGCACGAGATCGCCCAGACGGCCGGATCCGCGGCGTCGGCCTCGCCCAGCGGCGCCGAGGCGCGGCCGCGATTGTTCCACTCCGGCACGTCGGCGCGCGGCCCGATCTGCATCCAGCCCAGCGCGGTCCCGTCCTCGATCGCCAGCAGGCCGGGCGGCGGCCCTGCCTCGATGCGCGCCTTGATGAAATCCTTGTTGCGCAGGCCGGTCGAGGCCCGACGCGCCGCCGGCGGCAGCCGGAAACAGGTGCACCAGCAGCCGTAGCAGGCGCCCTGCCTGCCGAACAATGCCTCGAAGGCCGGCCACAGCGCCGGCGTCAGCGGCTCGATCGAAATGCCCATGCCCTCCTCCGCGCATGCGCCAGAACCCCCGTCGCCTTGCCGATCCCGGCCCGCTCCGTTACCATTCCGATTGTTCCTGTTATGTTCTCATCAATTCCGATGGCTGTCAACGACCCCGCACTGGGCTTCTGCCGCGATTGCCTGTCGCTCCAGCGCGACGCGGCCCGCCGCTGCCCGGCCTGCGGCAGCCCGCGCCTGCTGCGCCATGCCGAGCTGTACGGGCTGGCGATCGCCCATGTCGACTGCGACGCCTTCTACGCGGCGGTGGAGAAGCGTGACCGCCCGGAGCTGCGCGACCGGCCGGTGATCGTCGGCGGCGGAAAACGCGGCGTCGTCTCGACCGCCTGCTACATCGCCCGCATCCGCGGCGTGCGCTCGGCCATGCCGATGTTCAAGGCGCTGGAGGCCTGCCCCGACGCCGTGGTGATCAAGCCGGACATGGAGAAATATGTCCGCGTCGGCCGCCAGGTGCGCGAGTTCATGCACGCGCTCCCCCCGCTGGTCGAGCCGGTCTCGATCGACGAGGCCTTCCTCGACCTGTCGGGCACCGAGAAGCTGCATGGCGAGCCGGCCGCGCTGTCGCTCGGCCGCTTCGCCGCGCGTGTCGAGCGCGAGCTCGGCATCAGCGTCTCGATCGGCCTGTCCTACTGCAAGTTCCTCGCCAAGATGGCGTCGGATTTCAACAAGCCGCGCGGCTTCGCCGTGATCGGCAAGGAGGAGGCGGTCGGCTTTCTCGCCGGCCAGCCGGTGACGATGATCTGGGGCGTCGGCAAGGCCTTCGCCGCCACGCTGGAGCGTGACGGGCTGCGCATGATCGGCCAGCTCCAGCAGATGGAGCGCGGCGACCTGATGCGCCGCTACGGCACGATGGGCGACCGCCTGTGGCGGCTGTCGCGCGGCATCGACGAGCGCAAGGTCGACCCCGGCCACGACGCCAAGTCGGTGTCGGCCGAAACCACCTTCGACACCGACCTCGCTACGATGGACGACCTCGTGCCGGTGCTGCGGCGGCTCGCCGAGCGCGTCTCCGCGCGGCTGAAGAAGGCCGGGCTCGCCGGCCGCACCGTCGTGCTCAAGCTGAAGAGCGCCGACTTCAGGATCCGCACCCGCAACCGCGCGCTCGCCGACCCGACGCGGCTGGCCGACCGCATCTTCCAGACCGGGCTGGAGCTGCTGCGCAAGGAGGCCGACGGCACGCGCTACCGCCTGATCGGCATCGGCGTCAGCGACCTGTCGGACCCCTCGCGCGCCGACCCGCCGGACCTCGTCGACGTCACCGCGCGCAAGCGGGCGCTGGCCGAGGGCGCGATGGACACGCTGCGCGAGAAATTCGGCGGCGGCGCGATCGAGACCGGCTACACATTCGGCAAGGGCCGTCCGGGCCGCGAGGCCGAGCCCTCGACCGTCGGCCGCCAGGACCGCGGCAACGGCGGCTGAACCGGCCGGCCGCCCTGCCCTCCGCGGGGCTTGCACGGCGCGGCGCGCCACCTATCATGGCCTTCCCCGACGTCAGGAAAACGAGGCAGGTACATGGGAATGTGGATGCGCGCGGCGGCGTTCGCGCTTTTCTTTGGCGTGGCGGCGCCGGCCGCGGCGCAGGGTGCCGACGTCAAGGGCGCGTCCGACCACCCGGCCGTCGGCCGCTACGAGGGCTCGTTCATCAAGTTCCACGAGACGCAGGCCTATGACGAGGTGCGGCTGCCCTTCAAGGGCCTGGAGCGGGCCGACCGCGACAACCCGTCGGCGTGGCTGCTGAACCTCTCGGGCAAGGTGACGTCGATCGGCTACGAGGGTCCGGCCGACCGCTCGGTGCTGGAGGTGGTGCGCAACTACGAGGCCGCCCTGAAGGCGTCCGGCTTCGAGGTGCGTTTCCTCTGCCGCGGCGAGGACGAGTGCTCGCCCGGCCGCATGATCCCGACCTTCTGGGAGGCGGCCAGGGGCGCGGTGCGCATGCCCAACCAGTGGGGTTCCAGCATCTACCTGCTCGCCGAACGCAACGGCCCAGAAGGCCCCGTCACCATCGGCCTCTACGGCATCGAGGTGAAGGCCGCCGGCAGCCGCCCGCTGACGCCGCATGTCGCGCTGACGGTCGTCGAGGGCAAGCCGATGGAGACCGACAAGATCGCCGTCATCGCCGCCAGCGAGATGGAGCAGGCGCTGGCGCGCGACGGGCGCATCGCGATCTACGGCATCCAGTTCGATTTCGACAAGGCCGACATCAGGGCCGAATCGCAGCCGCAGATCGCCGAGCTCGGCGCGCTGCTGAAGGGCAATCCCAAGCTCAGGGTGCTGATCGTCGGCCATACCGACGGCAAGGGCGCGTTCGACTACAACCTGTCGCTGTCGCAGCGCCGCGCGCAGGCGGTGGCGGATGCGCTGACCTCCGGCCACGGCGTCGAGCGGGCGCGGCTGACGCCGGCCGGCGCCGGCATGGCGGCGCCCGTCGCCACCAACCGCACCGAGGAAGGCCGGGCGAAGAACCGCCGCGTCGAGATCGTCGAGCACGTCACAGGCGGCTGAGCCGCCCCACGACGCCTTTCAGGTGACGGCCGCCTTGCGGTGGTATTCGGGCCGGTCCCACAGCCGCCCGCCGATCACCTCGGCGAGGATGTCGACGGCCTTCATCACCTCGGCCTCGCCGAGATAGAGCGGGGTGAAGCCGAAGCGCATCGTGTCGGGCGCGCGGAAGTCGCCGATCACGCCGCGCGCGATCAGCGCCTGCATCGCCGCATAGCCGTGCTCGAAGCGGAACGAGACCTGCGAGCCGCGCGCCTGCGCCTCGCGCGGGCTGCCGAGGACGAGCTGCGGGCAGCGCGCCTCGACCTCGCGGATGAACAGTTCGGAGAGCTCGATCGAGCGGCGGCGCACGTCGGCCATGTCGACGCCGTCCCACGCCTCCAGCGCCGCCTCGAGGATGCTCACCTGCACCACCGGCGGCGTGCCCACCCGCATGCGCGAGATGTCGGCTGCCGGCCGGTAGTCGAGGTCGAAGGCGAACGGCGCGTTGTGGCCGAGCCAGCCCGACAGCGCCGGCCGCGCCTGCCCGACGAGGTCGGGCCGCACATAGATGAAGGCCGGCGCGCCCGGCCCGCCGTTGAGATATTTGTAGGTGCAGCCGATGGCGAAGTCGGCCTCGCAGCCGGCGAGGTCGATCGGCACCGCGCCGGCCGAGTGCGCGAGGTCCCAGATCGCCAGCGCGCCCGCCGCGTGCGCCCGCTTCGTCAGCGCCGCCATGTCGTGCATGCGCCCGGTGCGGTAGTCGACCTGGGTGAGCATGATCGCCGCGACGCTGCTGTCGATCGCGTCGGCCACCGCCTCCGGCTCGACCACCTTCAGCTCGTGCCCGCGCCCGAGCGAGCGCAGCAGCCCGTCGGCCATGTAGAGGTCGGTCGGGAAGTTGCCGCTGTCGGAGACCACAACGCGCCGGTCGGGCCGCATCTCCAGCGCCGAGGCGAGCGCCTGGTAGACCTTGACCGACAGCGTGTCCCCGATGACGACCGTGCCGGGCGCGGCCCCGATCAGCCGGGCGACCTTGTCGCCGACGCGGCGCGGCTGCTCCATCCAGCCGGCCTCGTTCCAGGCGCGTATCAGCATCTCGCCCCATTCGGCCTCGATCACGCTGCGCGCCCGCGCCATCGCGTTCTTCGGCAGCGGCCCGAGCGAGTTGCCGTCGAGATAGACGACGCCTTCCGGCATGTGGAATTTTTCCCGCGTCGCGGCGAAATCGGTCATCGCTGTCTTTCTCCCCTCGGTCATGCGGACGGCAGAGCACTACGTCGGCAAAACCGCGACCGCAAGCACGCCGCGCGCGCCCGCCTCCGCCTTTTGCATGGGTTGAGGCCCGCCGGAAAAGCTGTGAAGATCGTTTCCATCAACCGGAGCCGATCGCGGCCAGCAGGGGAGATTGCGGAATGTACGACCACATCCTGATCGCAACCGACGGCTCGGACCTCGCCAAGAAGGGCGTCGACCAGGGGCTGGCGCTCGCCGCCAGGCTGGGCGCCAAGGTGACGATCGTCTCGGTGAGCGAGCCGCTCGACGCGCGCGCCCTGCGGGCGGCCCGCATGGCCGGCGTCGAGGACCCGGTCGGCCGCTACGACCAGTCCGTCGACGAGGAGATGGCCAAGCGCTTCGCCTCGATCCGCCAGCGTGCCGCCGAGAAGGGCGTCGCGGTCGAGCTCACCCACGAGATCGACGAGCATCCGGCCGAGGCGATCGTCCGGCTGGCCGACCGCATAAACTGCGACCTGATCGTGATGTCCTCGCACGGCCGGCGCGGTGTGCGCCGCCTCGTCCTCGGCAGCCAGACCGCCGAGGTGGTCACCAGCACCACGCGGCCGGTGCTGGTCATCCGCTAGAGCATTTCCGGCAAAAGTGCGAAGCGGTTTTGCGAGCGGTTCTGCCGATTCCGTGAAAGCCGGAACCGTTCCAGGCTTTTCGGCAGCGCATCCCCGCGCGGCCGGCCTCCCGGCGAAAACCTCTTTGCGCGATCGCAAAGAAGGCTCGCCCCGTTCACGCTATCGGTTCCCGATCGGCAACGGCGGATCAGGGAGATATCGATGCAATACGCATTCTATGCGGGTGTCGTGGCCATAGCCGCGGTCGCGGCACTGTCGATGATGGGCTTCCGCTGATCCGTACGCCGAGGCGAGGCGCCGCAGGTTTTCCCCGCTGCGGCGCCTCGCCGAGGGCGCGCGCCAGCCGCGCGGGGATCCTGAGATCCCGCATCAACGTCCAGCTTCAAGCAATTGGATTGGTGGGTGATGTAGGGATCGAACCTACGACCCGCTGATTAAGAGTCAGCTGCTCTACCAACTGAGCTAATCACCCGCCGGTGCAAGGGCGTGTCCCCTCGCAGGTGTGCGCCTATAGCCCCTGATCCGGATCATGTCCAGCCTCGCGAGCCGCCTGCGCGGCTTTTTTGCGAGGCCCGGCACGCAAGTCCGGCCGGGCAGGCCCTGATGCCCCCTCAGCTAGGCACTCAGCACGCCTTCCGCAACCTTCACCGCATGGCCGCCGATGCGCGCCCCGCGCGCCAGCCCGGCCTCGACGTCGATCTCCAGCCGCAGCCGCGAGGGCCGGCCCATCTCCATCCCCTGCTCCACCCACAGTCGGCAGGCGCCGTCGGCCGGCCGGTCGAATTCCATCACCGCACCCGAAAACGCCGCCAGCGCCGAGCCGGTCGCGGGATCCTCGTAGGTCTGGATGCCGCCGGTCAGCATGCGCGCATGGAAGGCGCAGTCGTGGCCAACCGTCTCGCGGCAGTAGACATAGGCCGAGGCCGGCACGCCGATGCCGCGGTCGGGCGCCACCTCCGCCCAGGCCCGCGGGTCGAGCCGCGCCTTCGCAGCCGCGGCCAGCCCGGCGACGGGAACCGCGACGTAGGGAACGCCGGCGTTCCACACCGACACGACATGGTTCTCGAAGCCGATCTCGTGCGGGTCGAGCCCGAGCGCGGCGCCGACGACGCCCGGCTCGGCCGCCAGCGTCTGGCGCACCGGCATCTGCGGCAGGTCGAACTCGGCGAAGACCGCGCCGTCGGTGCGCGAGACGGCGCAGCGCACGTCGCCGATCTTCTCCTCCAGCACCAGGATCGCCGTGTCGCCCGTCCCGCGCAGCTCGGCCAGCGCCACAGCGCTGCCCACCGTCGGATGGCCGGCGAACGGCATCTCGAAGTTCGGCGTGAAGATGCGGATCGCCGCGGCATGGCCCGGCTGGCGCGGCGGCAGCACGAACACGCTCTCCGACAGGTTGAACTCGCGCGCGATCCTCTGCATCGCCTTCCCGTCGAGCCCGTCGCAGTCGTGCACGATGGCCAGCGGGTTGCCCGCCAGCGGCTCGCGCGTGAACACGTCGTAGATCTGGTATTTGCGGCCTTCCATGCCCGTGCCTGCCGTGTTCCGGTTGGTGACGGCCGGAAGATGGCCAATATTTAATTTGTAATCGAGGGGGTCTGGCACGATTTGTGTCGATGAAGGGACCGCGGATTCGGAGCGACGCGCGCGCATGGAACAGATCGTCAGGAAGCCCGACCCGGTCGCGCCCGCCGACATGCAGGCCGCGCTCGGCATCGGGCCGGGCGGCAAGGCGCGGCCGCGGCGCGGCCGCTGGCTGCTCGTGCTGCTCGTCCTGCTGGCCGCGGCCGGCGGCGGCTACTACGCCTTCTTCGGCCGCACCGAGACGGTCGTCCGCTACACCGCCCAGCCCGCCGAGCGCGGCGACATGGTGGTGGAGGTCGCCGCCACCGGCACGCTGCAGCCGCTGACCCAGGTCGACGTGTCGAGCGAGCTGTCGGGCGTGGTGCGCTCCGTCGGCGTCGACGAGAACCAGCGCGTCAAGAAGGGCCAGGTGCTGGCCCAGCTCGACACCACCCGCATCTCCGCGCAGGTCGAGCGCGCCGAGGCGAGCGTCAAGGCCGCCGCGGCCAAGGTCACCGACGCCAACATCACGTTGAAGGAGACCGAGCAGGCCTACCAGCGCGCCGCCCAGCTCGCCGGCCGCGGGCTCTCCACCGACCAGGCGCTCGACACGGCCACCGCCGCGCGCGACCGCGCCCGGAGCGCGGTCGAGACCGCCGAGGCCAACCTCGCCGTCTCGCAGGCCGACCTCAAGCTCCAGCAGGCCGATCTGGAGAAGAGCACGATCTACGCGCCGATCGACGGCATCGTGCTCACCCGCTCCGTCAACCCCGGCCAGACCGTCGCGGCGTCCATGTCGGCGCCGGTGCTGTTCGTCATCGCCGAGGACCTTGAGACGATGCAGCTCAACGCCGCGATCGACGAGGCCGACATCGGCACGGTCGCGAAGGAGCAGAAGGCGCGCTTTACCGTCGACGCCTTCCCCGAGCGGCGCTTCGACGCCACCATCCGCGACATCTCCTACGCCTCGGTCACCACCGAGGGCGTCGTCACCTATCAGGCCGAGCTCGCCGTCGACAATCACGAGCTGCTGCTGCGGCCGGGCATGACGGCTTCCGTCAACATCGTCACGCGCGAAGCCAGCGGCGTGCTGCTGGCGCCCTCTGCCGCCTTCCGCTTCACCCCGCCCGTCACCCAGCGCCGCTCGTTTTCGATCCGCGACCTGTTCATGCCGCGCTTCGGCCCGCCCGGTGGCGGCCGGCGCCCCGCCGACGCCGGCGCGGCCGGCGCGCGCACTATCTACGTGCTGGAGAACGGCCAGCCGGCGCGCCGCTCGGTCAAGGTCGGCGCCACCGCCGGCGACATGACCGAGATCCTGAGCGGGCTGAACGAAGGCGACCAGGTCATCACCGGCATCGCACGGACCGCCGCGCGGGGGTCCTGACCATGGCCGCCGCGCCGCTGATCTCCTTCGACAGGGTCTGGAAGACCTACGGCATGGGCGAGGCGCAGGTGAACGCGCTGGCCGGCGTCGACCTCGCCGTGCAGGCCGGCGAGTTCCTCGCCATCATGGGTCCGTCCGGCTCGGGCAAGTCGACCGCTATGAACATCATCGGCTGCCTCGACACGCCGACCCGCGGCACCTACGCCTTCAACGGCATCGACGCCGGCCGCCTCGACCGCGGCCGCCGCGCCGTGCTGCGCAACCGCTTCATCGGCTTCGTCTTCCAGGGCTACAACCTCCTGCCGCGCACCACCGCGGTGGAGAACGTCGAGCTGCCGCTCGTCTACCGCAGCGCGCCGGCGCGCGAGCGCCGCGAGCTGGCGCTGGAGGCGCTGCGCCAAGTCGGCCTCGAAGGCCGCGCCGACCACACGCCGGCCGAGCTGTCGGGCGGCCAGCAGCAGCGCGTGGCGATCGCGCGCGCCATCGTCACCCGCCCTGCTCTGCTCGTCGCCGACGAGCCGACCGGCAACCTCGACACCGCCCGCAGCCACGAGATCATGGAGCTGCTCACCGAGCTTAACCGCGAGCAGGGCCTGACCGTCCTGATGGTCACCCACGAGGCCGACATCGCCGGCTACGCCGACCGGATCGTCTCCTTCCTCGACGGCCACATCGTCTCCGACAGCCTCAAGGCGGAGGCCGCCTGATGTTCTGGGAAACCGTCCGCCTCGCGCTCCGTTCCGTCCGCCGCAACGCGCTGCGCTCGTTCCTGACGCTGCTCGGCATCGTCATCGGCGTCGCCGCCGTCATCGCCATGATCACCATCGGCTCCGGCACCACGGAGAAGGTCAAGCAGGACATCTCCAAGCTCGGCTCCAACCTGCTCGTCGTGCGCGCCGCGCGCCCGCCGCGCGGCGGCAGCGCCGACTTCACGCCCCGCGCGCTGGAGGAGAAAGACGTCGAGGCGCTCACGGCCGGGCTGCACGACGTCAAGGCGGTGGCGCCTGCGGCCTCCAAGCAGGCGCGCCTCGTCTCCGGCGCCCTCAACCTCGCCGCCGAGGTCACCGGCACGACGCCCGAATATTTCACCGCGCGCGACTGGAACATCGCGTCGGGCCGGCTCTTCAGCGAATCGGAGACGCATGGCGGCGCCGGCGTCTGCGTCGTCGGCCAGACCGTGCGCAGCGAGTTCTTCGGCGCCG
>Ga0066256_1002225_pt1 | contig 22426 bp, 11 predicted proteins | sample ThiBio_1000_biof_FD_87107 | JGI IMG/M metagenome (GOLD analysis project Ga0066256, IMG submission 87107) | Wastewater bioreactor microbial communities from Cape Town, South Africa - Thiocy_expt_1000_biof (version 2) | ecosystem: Engineered > Bioreactor > Thiocyanate-remediating >... | reverse complement strand
CACCTTGATTTGCATCAAAGGCAATCTCGCGCTCCGTCCATAATTTCAATCCCATATCATGTAGGGCCGCAAAATCCGTTTGAATGTATTTTTTGTCAAATTTATGCGCAGGAATACCATCGATTAAGAGTCCGCCAGGATGACTGGAGCGTTCATACATGCGTACGGAGATACCATCTTTTAAAGCACGATAGGCTAATTGCATGCCTGCGGGACCGGACCCTATGATAATGAGCTCTTTATCTGCTTTAGATGAACGCGAAGGGCTAAATGGCGGCGTAAATTCACTCATGATTTGATGGTATTCAGTCAAAGCATCCGTTGTTTGAATAAAAGCATCTGGTTCCTTGCCATTAAACCATCCCAAAGCCGAACCCAGTAAATATAAAGCATATTCAATATTTCTAATGGATACGGGTTCACCGATATTCTTGTTGCCGCGAAGTGGATTAGGGGGGCCAAAGTTTGGAATCGACTCGGTACAGGCATCTTCACACGGAGCAGGACAGGCAACCCCGGTATAAGCAATAAAGGGTGTTTCTGCTATTTGTACGGTAAAAGCTTGCCGCAAATAGCGCCATTGCAGCGGGGTTAAAGTGCCATCATCAGGTATTGTTCCTATTTGTTTTAACAGGGCATTAATCGTATTAATTTGTTTACCGGCAGGGCAACCGGTATTTACTTCAGAATCACCAGCGCATGATTGTGAACGACAGCTGGAACATCCAGATGCATCTTTATAAAGTATGGCGAGATAATTTTTAATCGAGCGTAGCGGCTCTAATAAGCGATAATCAGGAATACCGGTAATATCTTTTAAGCGTATGGCAACCGGATTTTTTTGCATAAACGGCTGCAAGTGGCCCTTTTTAGGATGGATTATTTGATGAACGGGTATATTAATTTCATTATTGGGTAGGATTAGATGATTTTGCAATTGTTGCTGAATTGCTATTGGTAGTACGCAAATATCGGGATGATTAAGCAATTTTTCCGCGCGCTGACGTGTGTCCGCTGTCGGCTTGTTCAGTGTCTCTACTTTTTGTTGCAGCCATACCTCCATTCCCCGTGTAAGACCGCTTTTGCGCAAACAGTAGGTATGAATAATATCCAGTACTTGAGACCAAGATTGAACTTGATCCATCGCTGTGGGTATCAGCACTTTATAGTCATTTAAACAAAAATTATCTAAAAGCATACGCGCGCGGGGCGAGTCAGTGTATAACCAGTGTTCTTGTAAGAGTTCATGGATTACTTGTTTATAATTCGCCCGTTCTATTGGACTGGCCATGCGGACACTGTCGGATGCCTGAGTTTGATTTTCTGGATCGTAAACAATAATGATGCCGCCTGCTGCGCCGGTGGCTAAACCTCGGCCTGCAGAACCCAAAAGCAGCCCAGTACCTGAGGTCATATATTCAAAAGCAAAATCCCCCACACCCTCAACAACGACCTCTGCACCTTTAAGCAAAATAGCGAAGCGGTGTCCTGCTTGTCCATTGATAAATCCCTGTCCGCCGCGAGCACCATAAAATAACGCATTACCGGCAATGGTGTGCTCATGTGGATTATATGCCGTGGCAAGTTTAGGCGCTTTAACAACTAATACCCCGCCGGTCATACTCTTGCCACAACCATCTTGTACGAATCCTTGATGGATTAACAGTAGCGTATTAACAAACCCATAGCTTTGTCCCGCATTACCGCAGGTATTAATGACAATTTTAGCTTGTGGATTTTCGCGCAGCCAAGAACCGAGTCCTCCTATTATTCGTGCACCAAAGCTACGGTCTTGAGTTGATAATTCGATAAGGGGTGAGTTGTACTCGACGCTATCGTTTCTCATCAAGGTGAAAAGATGGCGAACCAGGGCATCCTCCTTGAGGCGGACGAGTTTTTGCGTGCGACGATGTTTGGCCTTAACTACCTGAGATTGAGCGGGGTTTTTATGTACCGTAGGTGAAAGAAGGGCTGATAAGTCATATTTTTTGAGGTGTTCATGATGTATTAATGATAATAAGTTCCTACGCCCTCTCAGTTCGGTAAGAGAATGATAGCCAAGTGCTTGTAATTGAACGCGAATTTGTGCCGCTAGGAGCACAAAGTATCGCTCCGTATTTATTTGCTCTCCTTTAAACAATTCACCATCCGTGGCAACACCCGGTTGGCAACTGAGGTTACAGGTGCGCAGCATCTTGCACCCTAGGGTAAGCATAGCAGTAGTTCCCAGTTCAAAGAGATCTGCACCTAAAATGGTTGCAATCAAGAGATCGTTTGCTGTTTTAAAGCCTCCACTGCAGCGCAATTTAACTAAAGATCGCAGCTTTGCTTCTCGCAGCGCTTCATCTACAGCTACAAGTCCATATTCTGCTGGGAAGCCTGCATGTTTTATGCTGGATTGTTGTGCAGCACCAGTGCCTCCGGAGTAGGCCGCGATATTGATGATATCAGCCCCCGCCTTGGCTACACCCACGGCAATCGGTCCAATCCCCGGTGATGAAACCAGTTTAACGGCGACTCGTAAATCTGGTTTGACTGATTTCAAATCATGAATCAACTGTTCCAAATCTTCGATTGAATAAATATCATGATGGGGTGGGGGGCTAATAAAACCCATGCCTGGCATGCCCCCACGTTGGGCGGCAAAACGAATAGACACCTTAGTTCCGGGTAATTCGCCACCTTCTCCAGGTTTTGCTCCTTGAGCGATTTTAATTTCAATCTCATCGGCGCTTAGGATTTGATAAACACTAATACCAAAGCGACCTGAGGCAAATTGTTTGCTGCGGGTACTCGTCAACCGATGTGTAAGATCCGCCTCGGCTTCGCCTCCCTCACCCGAGGCCGATTGGGTGCCTACAGCATTCATACCGCGAGTTAACGTTTCATGGGCTTTAAGCCGTTCCGGTTCTTCCGGGTTTGCTACAGTCAGTGCTCCTTGGCTCATACTTCCGGCGTATAAACAAGCTCGGATTTCTGCCGTAGTTTGCATGTTTACTCGGGTGGTTAAAGCCGTTCTATCCGTTTTGATAACAAGATAATCGCGTAACGCTGTGGGGTGTCGTTGATTATAAGCATCGATTTGTTCCATGAGCTGCGTAAATGCCATTGAAGGCTCGGCGCGCTCTAAATACTCTACAGGGTAAAAGCCTGCTCTATTTTTGTAACTTGGATCGATAAAACCTTTTTCAATAGTATAGTTTTGTAAGTCACTAATAAAATCGCTGTATCCTTGTTGGTGCAAACGCCGATGTAATTGATAGGTTATGGCTTTTAGCGTCTCTTCTTTCATCCAATCGGTAAACGCATTAATAACCGGTGGGCCGTATCCATGTTTCACTCCTTTTTTTTCGGGCATGTAATATCCAGAGCGCGGTAACATGGAAAAATCGTGTTGATAATTGTATGCAACCTGATGGCGCTTAAACCACTCGGTTAATATCTCCAGTAAATTTAAACCCTTAAACGGTGAGGTAATACCTGGGAAAATAGAAGCCAAAGTTATTTCATCAGAGATCACAAACTCTAAATCTAAACCGATAGCGCCCAACAAATCGCCACTAATGTAATTATTTACGTCGGTGATTCCCATTTTGCCCATTGTTTTTAGTAGGCATTTTTGCAGTGCCTCACGATAGCGAACACAGTAAGAAGCAGGCTCTGCGAAAAGTGTATGAATTTTGGCATAGGCTCCACGGGGGTAAAGGGCTTTTGCACCTAGGGCTAATAATGTCGAGGCTTGATGGGGTCCATGAATTTGATAAGAATCGATGATCACAGCAAAGTCGCCATCTTTTTTATGAGCTGCGAGTATCGCGCGCGCTAAAGCTACGGCGATTAGATCAGGAAGAGCTATTTGCCATTGACTGCGCTCCTGGTCGCTAAGAATGAGAATACCGCCATCATGTTCTTGAATATGTGCTGTGAGTCGTGCGGTAAATTCCATTATCGAGTTTAAGAGTGAATTTTTTTGACTCTTGGCAAAAAGCGGATTATGGATTGGAATCATTACGGTTTGTGGTAGAGATTGGATAACAAAGAGTTCATGTACCGCTAATACCGGTGATCTAAGCTGCCATACTGACTCCATGATTTCCTGATGTATACGCCCTAAATTAACCGTTAAGGAAAATCGTTCCCGTTCTTTAATCGAATCCAGAGGCGGGGCAGAAACCTGGGCAAATAATTGATGAAAGAAATAAGAAGGATGGGGCGGGCGATGGCTGGTATAAAGTATGTTGGTATCATCCCCCATGGCTGCTGTGCGCTCAATGCCATATTCTGCCATATAACGCACCACCTGCTCCTCCGCTTCGAAATCCCAGCCACTGGCATATAAAATTCGGTTAAGCTCATTGCCTGAAAGAAAGAACGGCAACGGTACAGGTTCTTGTGGTAAAAGATGGAGCGTTTGTGATGCTTTATGCGTAAAATGTTTTGGATTATCTCGTGCATAACGTCTTGAAATTTTTTCAAGGATGCTCGCAGTATTGAGAAGATTGCCCTCGGGGGTAATGAGGAGCATGCCCCCAGGTTCAAGATGGCCTTTTTCTACAAGGTCGTCATTATTTGGATTTATAAAATCATCCGAGGCCACGTAAATGCGTTGCCTCCCGCTTTTATCGATAATTCTGCACCAGCGAGAAGGGCGCAGTCCCATTGTATCTAATTTAGCCATAAAATGACGTTCAGCCCCGGCCACAATAAAAGCAGGGCCATTGTAGGGGGTGCGTTCGGCACTCCATAATTGCAACATTGCTTCAACTTCAGTGGGATAACTCGGTGCGGATGGTTGCATCAGGCGTACCATAGCCTCAGCTAAAGTAATTTGCTTCATAACAATTTGATTGGCTAAATCTGCGTCAAATTGCATTGAATCAGAGAGCTGCTGATTGGGATAAATTCCCTTAAATTGATATTTATTTAATTCGCTACTCATCTCACGGGCATTTGCAGGAGCAGAGTTTAGTTCACCATTGTGGCTTATAAAGTGAGGACATGGTTGGGAGTTGGACCACAAGGTGCTCGTATTGGTGGCAAAGCGTGCGTGAAAATCAGCAGCATAGGCCGTAAAGTCAGCATCTTGGAGATCCAGGTAGATTTCTTTAAGTAAGTCCGGTGGAATCATTCCTTTATAAACAATTTTTTCGCAGCTTAAACTAAGGGTATGAAAGAATATGCGTTTCTTATATGCTTGATGATAGAGTGCGATACTTAACTCAAGCAGGCTGCGTTCTCGTAATTTAGTGTGTTCTTCCCGTTGTATCAGTGCCTGCCAAATGGCAGGCATTTTTTTCCGAGCGGATTTTGAAAGTAAATCGCAATTCATTGCTTTGCGTAAATCGCGCCAGCCGCGAATAATGAACCCTTTTTTTTCGGCGCTTCTACAAATTAGTTCTCTTGCTTTGTCTTGTTGTATTTTATTTTCAGGTAAGAAAAATTGACCAATCGCATAGGTTCCTGCTTCAAGTGGCGGCAGGTTTGCCGCATTAAACTCACCCCGGCTAAGTAATTTGTTAAAAAAAAACGTCGACAATCCATAAAAGCGGATTCCAGAGCCGTCACTTTCCGAAGTTACATCATTAAAACCCGACCGATAGTGGAAGTTTGCCAAGTGACTTAAAGCTTCTTTCACCAGCTCATGTGACGATTCTAATTGGTTTTGGGTCGAAAAATGCACCACAAGGCCGACCCCACATGCACAGGATTCGCGCTGGGAAGAGACATCAATTAAGGGATTTGGTCTCTGCGTCACATTGGCTATCCAGTGAATAAAAGGGCGATATGATGCTTATCTTAAAGATAAGTTCATGTAAAAAACATTATAGCACATACATTATAGCTTCACTGGAACAAGTCAGCGGGTATTCATAATTCTTGGGTTAAATTTGTCCAGGGAGTAAAGAACCAATATGAGTGCTAAAAAAAATCATGTATAATATTTCTACAATTTACGAACGGTTGTGATGAGCTATGCTTTCGTTAGATGAGATAAGGCGACTATACAAGGAAATTAAGACTCTTGAACAGAAATTAATTGAAAAGCAGCCCAATAGCACTGAAAAAAGACTGGAGCTATTTGAAAAACTCTTTACCCTGTCCGAATTTAAGGACTGCTTCAAGCCCTTGCTGAATCAACAGAAACCAGATTTTGATGCTCTAAATCAAAATTTATCAGAGGTTTTAAGAGCACGTTGGGAGCGCATTCGGTTTAGCCGTTTATGCTACACATGTAAACCTTTTGATGATGTGAATCAGTTTTGCTTACAGATAGCCCAAGCAATTGCACCAAGTGCGCAAACTACTGCTGATATCCAAGCCTTAACTCCTGGCGCAGGGCCTTATTTCATCCTTATGCCAACCCTTGCTTATTCTGAGGATATTTATAACGAGAATATACATAGCTTCAAGCTCTATGAATTTGTTTTATCCGATGATCAGCGATTATTTATTCCGGTAAAAAAATGTATTGAACAGGCTGCTGTATCCGATACAGGGAGATTTCGTCATTTGGTTGGAGACTCTTATGATTTTCTTTCCAAAGCAGAAGTGAAACGATTAAGAAATCATTCTGTGCAAACTCAAAATTATTTTGATGCTGTTGTTTCCCATAATCATTCTAGACTGAATGGACCTGAAATAAGTGCTAAATTAACCCAATTAGTTGCCTCTTTATGGGCTGGAGGAGTTGCTAAAGGGTCTGGCTCTGAATACAAAGCGGGCACGGAGGCTAATATAGGTATTGCGTTATTCAATGACTATTGGCAGAGTCTCGATCCTAAAAAAAGAACAAAATATTTTAAGCGAATGCCCGATTTAGAAGCAAACCTTAAACTTTTGTTTGAACCCTATACGGGTTTAACCCAAGGTAGTATTTACTGTGTTCAAGTTATCGCAAGTGATTTAAATAAAATTTTGGAAGATTTTAATCAGAGCGCGTCTGAGGCGCACGCGACATTACAAGAACAAAAAATTAATTTAGAGGATGCTTTGGTAAACCCCAATAAATTAAAGCTAGGGATAGATTACAATAAATTACCCAGACATATTTTACCTCTTACTTCAGATTTAGATTCAGCCCAGGAGCAATTTATTTTTGAAAATTCACTTTGCAATAATGCCCTCCAATATGCATTGATCTACGAGCAAGATGCGCTTACTGAATTTGAACTAGATCGTTATACAAAAAAAGCCGCAACTCAATATCGACATGTAACACAGGGTAGCGCTCTTGTTTGTGCTGCGAGAAACGGACGGTTACCTATTGTTAAACTCCTCATGGACTGGGGTGCTGATCTCAATGCATACGAAGAATGGGAGGTTCGGCCTTTGCATACTGCAGTAATTAGTGGTCATTTTGATATAGTCCAATTTCTACTGGAACAAGGTGCTGACTCACAGTCGAAAGACGTACATGGTTATACCGCATTACATTATGCCGTTATCCATAACCAATCTGATGAGTTGACTGAATATCTGTTAAAACACTCAAACTTGATGATCCGAGATGAATTCAATCGTAATGCTTTTGATATAGTCTTACGCGGACATTTTCGTTATTTAAATTTATTTCTCAAGCACATGTTACGGTTGCCACTCGCAGAACAAAGTGAATGCTTAAAGTATGTAAATAATGGACTTTATTCTTCAGTTATTGATTATGTGGCAAGCGAGCGCACTGATTTGTTCGCTGAATTGATTATTGAGCTGGATACAATCGAGGACAAAAAACACGTCGATACCCTCATTCGCAAGACTAAACCCTTATTTTTTGCTGCGCGACTTGGGGAATCAGACAGCGTGCGCAGACTACTTGCTTACAACGTTGATATTCATGCTGTTGATGAGCTCGGAAATAATGCGCTGCACGGGGCTGCAGATAAAGGTCATAATGATGTTGTTGATATATTAATCGAGCACGGGGTAGATGTGAATGCGACAGGCGCCGATTCCAACACAGCATTACATCTGGCCATCAAAGGTGGGTTTGAGCAGGTGGTTGATGAATTGTTAATCTCTGGGGCTGTGCCTACCCTACGAAATGCAGATGGATTTAATTGTATCGATTTTTGTTATAAATTAAATCCTGATTTTGACGCATCCAACTTATTGATTAATTTGTCTTGTCAGCCTTTGTCTGTTCAAAAAGAAGCTTTAAGGGAAATTGCAGCGCCCGAGTACGATAATGTGCTTTCGTTCGTATCTTGTACTCAAAATAAATACTTGGATACTGTAAGCAATCAAATAATGTCAGCAATGTCCTGCAAAGATAATAATCTAGCAGAAGCATTTAAAAAGTTTCAATACGCGTATCATTGCATGGCAACCCATTATCATAATAGTCTTGAAAAATATAAGGATGCGAGCGTAAACGAGACCGCAGATAAACTATTAAATCGATGTGGTCGCGCGATAACGCTATTGTCGCAAAGTAATATGGATACCCAAGCATGGAATGAATTTAAAATGGAATGTCAAAATGCAATTGGAGCCGCGAAACCAGTTTTAGAACAACATCGACAGTGGGGGAAGCTCATGGCTAAATTGATTGTTGCCTTACTGATGTTGCCTATTTCGTTGCCCTTATATGCATTAGGACTATTTAGTCTTAAAACAAGGTCAGAACAAATTCTTGATAATATGGATTCAGTATTTACTTTGCGGGAGCCATTGGCTACTACATAACTTTATTTATGTGATCAAATGCTGATCAGCGCAAACGATGCTGTCTTTTACCACTCCTAGAGCGGGAAAGACAAATAAGATGTCCATTGATTTTTCGCAGGAAATAAACACAAGCTAGTTCCCCTGTTTTAGCTTTTGTAGTATACTGTTTGGTTAATTTTAACCATTCTGATGAGAGCTAAATGGCCTTGAACATTGTGCAGCAATCATTAACTTTTGATGATGTCCTTTTAGTCCCTGCCCATTCACTAATTTTGCCCAAAGACGTATCTCTGAAAACCAAATTAACCCGTGAAATTAACCTGAATATGCCTTTGATATCAGCTGCTATGGATACTGTAACTGAAGCAAGGCTTGCAATAGCATTAGCCCAGGAAGGGGGTATTGGTATCATTCATAAAAACATGACGATATCAAGTCAGGCCGACGAAGTGCGTCGTGTTAAAAAATTTGAAAGCGGTATGGTTAAAGATCCCGTCACGGTCACCCCAGATATTAGTGTCTGGGAGCTGTTAGAAGTGATGAAAAAATATAATTTTTCTGGTGTTCCAGTTGTTGAGGGGCATCAAGTAGTTGGGATTGTAACCAGCCGTGATATCCGCTTTGAAACCAATTTGTCATTACCCGTATCGCAAGTAATGACCCCAAAATCACGCTTAGTGACCGTTAAAGAAGGTGCAAGTCGTGAAGAAATTCGTAGCTTGCTGCATAAGCATCGCATTGAAAAGTTATTGGTCATTAATGATGCTTTTGAGTTGAAAGGGCTAATAACGGTTAAAGACATGCAAAAAGCCAAAGAAAATCCTTATGCTTCCAAAGATGATTATGAGCAATTGCGAGTCGGTGCAGCAGTAGGAACCGGTGAGGGCACTGATGAGCGGGTTGCAGCTTTAGTGGATGCGGGTGTGGATGTATTGGTCGTTGATACCGCACATGGCCATTCCCAAGGGGTAATAAATCGCGTCTCCTGGATTAAAAAACATCACCCGCAAGTTCAAGTTATAGCCGGTAATATTGCTACTGCCGCTGCCGCGCTTGATTTACTCAAGGCCGGTGCAGATGCAGTGAAGGTAGGAATTGGTCCTGGTTCAATCTGTACTACCCGTATTGTAACCGGGGTAGGGGTGCCGCAGATTAGTGCAATTGCTAATGTTGCTCAGGCATTAAAAGGGCAAATTCCCATTATTGCCGACGGCGGTATCCGTTTTTCAGGTGATGTATGTAAGGCATTAGCTGCAGGAGCTGATACGGTGATGCTCGGTAGCATGTTTGCCGGAACCGAGGAGTCGCCTGGACAAATTGAATTATATCAAGGAACAACCTACAAAAGTTATCGCGGCATGGGTTCTATCGGCGCTATGGCTGCTGCCCATGGGTCGAGTGATCGTTATTTTCAAGATGCTGCGGTAGGTTCTGAAAAATTGGTTCCAGAAGGAATTGAGGGACGAGTTCCCTATAAAGGTTTGGTGCAAAATATAATTCACCAAATTTTGGGCGGATTACGCTCATGTATGGGTTATACAGGCTGTGAAACGATTGAGCAGCTTCACACGAAAACGGAATTTGTTCAGGTAACTAATGCTGGTATGCGTGAATCTCATGTACATGATGTGAGTATCACCAAGCAGGCCCCTAATTATCAGGTAGACAATTAATGAACGAATTAAAACAGCATCCGATACTTATCCTGGATTTTGGCTCTCAATACACACAGCTTATCGCGCGTCGTATTCGTGATCTAGGGGTTTACTGTGAAATTCATCCCTACAATCTGACAGAAGATCGTGCGCTACAACTTAATCCTTGCGGGATCATTTTATCTGGAGGCCCTGCGACGGTAACCCTCCATAGCAATCCTCGAGCTCCGGATTGGGTTTTTAATCATAGCGTTCCACTGCTCGGTATTTGTTATGGTATGCAAACGATGGCGGCGCAATTAGGTGGAGAAGTCCAATCCTCTGACTTACGCGAATTTGGTTATGCAGAATTAAAATTAGAGGGGCATAGTAAATTATTGGCAGGGATTGAAGATCGTGTTTCTGCTGAAGGAGATGGATTGCTGGATGTATGGATGAGTCATGGGGATAAAGTGACGCGGCTACCTCCAGATTTTAAAGTGCTCTGTGCTACCCGTAACGCACCCATTGCCGGAATGGCAAACGAAGAGCGTCATTGGTATGGGCTGCAGTTTCATCCAGAGGTAACTCATACTATACAAGGCTTGCGCATATTAGAACGATTTGTCGTGGATATCTGTCAGGCGGCTACGGATTGGACTTCAGAAATGATTATTGATGAAACCATCCAGCATATTCGTCAAAGTGTAGGGAATGAAAAAGTGCTTCTGGGCCTGTCCGGTGGTGTTGACTCTTCTGTAGTCGCAGCCCTTTTACATAAAGCAATTGGGGATCAGCTCATTTGTGTGTTTGTCGATACGGGACTTTTGCGTTTAAACGAAGCACATGAAGTTATGACCATGTTCAATAAACACATGGGAATTCGTGTTATTGCAGTCAACGCGGAAGAGCAATTTCTAACGGCATTAGCCGGTGTTACCTGTCCTGAAGATAAGAGGAAAATTATTGGCCGCACCTTCATTGAGGTTTTTGATGCGGAGGCGCACAAAATTCCGGGTGTTACCTGGCTTGCACAAGGAACGATTTATCCTGATGTTATTGAATCAGCGGCTACTGCGACCAATGGGGCGGCAGTGGTCATCAAATCTCATCATAACGTTGCCGGTTTACCTGAAACCCTGCATTTAAAGCTGTTAGAGCCTATACGTGAACTATTTAAAGATGAAGTGCGTCGCATGGGATTAGAGTTGGGGTTACCCTATGACATGGTGTATCGTCATCCATTTCCAGGTCCAGGACTTGGCGTGCGTATTTTAGGTGAAATTAAAAAGGATTATGCAGAAATATTACGTAAAGCAGATGCTATTTTCATTGATGAATTAAAAAAAGCAGATTTGTATCAACAAGTAAGCCAGGCATTTGCCGTATTTCTACCGGTTAAAAGCGTAGGCGTTATGGGGGATGGGCGTAAATATGAATATGTGATTTGCTTACGTGCTGTAGAAACGGTGGACTTTATGACGGCTCATTGGTCTCATTTGCCGTGGGAGTTCTTGGGTCTGGTTTCGAATCGTATTATTAATGAAGTAACTGGGGTCTCGCGTGTAACTTATGATATATCAGGTAAACCCCCCGCGACCATTGAATGGGAATAATGTAAGCCTTCATGAACGATTGGTACTGGATGCAGCAGGCTTATGAGCAGGCGAGTTTAGCGCTGATGCATGGGGAAGTTCCCATCGGCGCGGTATTGGTGGATCACCAAGGGCAATTACTGGCTGCAGCGGGTAATGCGGTTGAAACTCAGGCTGACCCCGCAGGACATGCCGAAGTTTTGGTAATTCGACAAGCGGCTAAAAAAATGAATAATCACCGCTTGTTGAATACTACATTATACGTGACTTTGGAGCCGTGTTGTATGTGTGCGGGTCTCATTATCCATGCACGCATTAAACGCCTGGTTTTTGCTACCCGTGACTTTAAAGCTGGGGCTGCAGGTTCGGTGTATAATTTATTACATGGTTTTCCCTTGAATCATCAAGTGCAAATTGATGAGGGAATTATGCAACAGGAGTGTGCGCAACTGTTAACGCAGTTTTTTCAAAAGCGTCGTTAATCCGGTGATGGTTTATAAAATTTTTTCTGTAGTTTGCGCATCAAGAGACATTATTACCCCCGCGGCACGTGTTCAATGACTAGTAACTCTGAGATAACTCCTCGATGAGTCGCTGCTGTAAGAGTTCTTTTTGCTGACTGTTAAGCGGCTCCTGTTGGGCATTTGCTAAATAAAAGGTATCTTCAGCTCGTTCCCCTGCAGTAACAATTTTTGCATTGTGTAACGTAATATTCAGTGCTAGAAACACGCGACTTACTGTTGCCAATAATCCTGGGCGGTCTCCCGTCACCAGGAAAAGTCGTGTTTGTTTTAATTGTTGACTATCTTCGTAGGTGATTTGGGTTTTTACTTTGAAATGGGCTAATAAACGTGAACGGCGACGTTTGGTTAATAGGGGTAATTGATTCATTTTGCTTAGTTGCTTTTGCAATGCCTGCTGTACCAGCTCAACCTCCGCGGGTTCAATGAATGCCTGATTGTGTTGATCTAAAACAATATAGGTATCCAGATCAAAATTATTTTTACACGTGGTAATAATCGCTTCCTGAATCGTTAATTGAAAATTTGCCAATACCGTAGTAACAATAGTAAAACGTGCATCTTGATGGGGCATGTAGATGAATATTTCGGTTCCGCCCTGAGTGTGGTGGGGCATAATGATTATTAAAGGAAACGATTTTGCAGTAAGGATAGCTTGGGTGTGTTGTGCTATAACCTCGGGCGATTCATGCAGGAAATAGCGCTCCCTTAGTTGCTGCCATAAACGCTTAATCTCTTTAGGATCAATAGGTTGATTTTTTAATAATTGTCGCGCGGATTTTTTCTGTGCGATGATGAGTTTTCGTTCATCCGGCTTTTCAACTTGTTGTTCGAGTCTGCGTTTTGCTGCACGATACAATTCTTTTAATAACGAATCTTTCCATGCATTCCAAAGACTGGGATTCGTTCCGCAAATATCGGCTACAGTGAGTAGGTAGAGATAGTCTAGGTAATGAGGATGAGGTAAAGCTTGGCAAAAAGTATCGACAGTTTGCGGGTCGTAGATATCATGTCGCTGTGCAGTTTGGGACATTAAGAGATGGTGTCGTACCAACCATACCAGCAAATTTTGATCTGCCCTTACAATCTTATGAGTTTGGGCAAAATGTGCAGCTTCCAGAGCGCCAAGCTCTGAGTGATCCCCACCACGACCTTTGGCAATATCGTGAAATAAAGCACTTAAGTAAAGGATTTCTGGTTTTGCTAAGGAACGCATTAATTGTGCTGCCAGTGGGAAATGCTGGCTATAAGGCGCTTGCTTAAATCGGCTAATATTACGAATCACAAAAAGTGTATGTTGATCGACAGTAAATACATGAAATAGATCATATTGCATTTGTCCTGTAACCTGCGCAAAGCACTCCATATAGTGGGCAAGTACCCCATAGCGACTCATCGCTTGTAAAGCATGGTAGGGTTCATGGCCATTTTTAAAGAGTTCAAAAAAAAGATGAGTTGAGCGAGCATCTTTTTTAAAGTGAGAGTTGATTAAATACAGGGACTCACGAATTAAACGAATCGTATCGGCGCGGATGCCGTCTATATCAGGACGTCTTGCTAACCAGAGAAAAAGCTTAAGTAGGCTCGGTGGATTATTTTTAAATACTCGAGGATGCCGAACTTCTAAATATTGATCACACAACTGAAATTCTTCATCCAGGCGTATAATTTGATGCTTGGAGCTGTTGGTGATGCTTTCTTCGAACCAAAGCAAAAGCATCTCATTTAATTCTCGATTTTTTTTGATAACTTTAAAGTAGTCCTTCATAAATTGTTCGATTGCCAGAGAATGCGGCTGATCCTGGTAAGCGAAAAATTTTGCTAATTTAATCTGATAATCAAAGGATAACCGTTCTTCTGCTTTATCAGCTAAGCAATGTAATGCAAAACGAACATGCCAAAGGAAATGCTGGCATCGCATTAACAATTCATATTCTTTCTCTGTAATAAATCCAAAATTTAAACCCTCAGCAAGTTTTTTTATATGGTAATGACGTTTGCCAATACTCAAGAGAATCTGTAAATCACGTAAACCACCTTGGCCGTACTTTACATTAGGCTCCAGATTGTAAGCAGTTTCACCGTATTTAATATCCCTTTGATGTTGTTCTTTTAACTTAGCCGTGAAAAATTCCTGACTACTCCACATATGAAGGGGATGAGTTCTGTAACTTAATTCCTCCATTAAAGCGCTAAGGCCGCATATCATGTGCATATCCATAATACTGGATATGACGGAAATGTTATCTGCAGCAAGTTGAGTGCATTCAGAGACGGTAGTAATTTGATGACTAATTTCTAAACCAAAATCCCAACAGCTTTGAATAAATTTTTGCGCCAGTTCCAATTCCGTGGCATCGATATCAGGAGCATGCAGTAATAGAATGTCGATATCAGAGTAAAGAAATAATTCTCTTCTTCCATATCCGCCTAAAGCCAAAAGGCAAAAGTTATTTTTTTTATGCAAATGACAATTATGAAAGAGGTGTCTTAACACCTCATCTATGAAGAGAACTAATTTATGAATGGTATGGCTTACATTACTTTGAAAAGTAAATTCCGCTTTGAGCTGTTCTTTGAAGAGTTTTACATCATGTTTACTGTAACACTTACCGTTCTTCATTGCGTAAGGTCAAAATTTCTACGCCGTCATCCGTAACGAGCAGCGTATGCTCCCACTGCGCTGACAGACTATGGTCTTTAGTCACTACAGTCCATTGATCAGGAAGAAGGCGGGTATGATGTTTGCCAATATTGATCATAGGCTCAATAGTAAATGTCATCCCTGGTTGTAACTGAATACCGGTTCCTGGTACTCCATAGTGTAAGACCTGAGGCTCTTCGTGGAATATTCGTCCGATTCCATGGCCGCAATAATCGCGTACTACAGAGCAGCGATTTTTTTCAGCATGCTGCTGGATAGCATAACCAATGTCCCCTAATTGCATGCCGGGTTTTACCATTTCAATACCGATGAATAAACATTCATGGGCGATTTGTACCACATGTTTGGCTTTAACCGAGGGAGTGCCCACAAAAAACATTTTGCTGGTATCCCCATGATAGCTGTCTTTAATAACGGTCACATCGATATTAATTATATCTCCGTCTTTCAAGGCACGTTTGCCAGGGATACCATGGCATACTACATGGTTAATCGAAGTACAGATGGATTTGGGGAAACCATTGTAGTTTAATGGGGCAGGGATAGCTTGTTGCACGTTGACAATATAGTCATGGCAGATAGTATTGAGTTCATCGGTAGTAATCCCCTCTTGAACATGAGGTCCTATCATCTCTAATACTTCGCCAGCCAGCTTACCGGCAACCCGCATTTTTTCAATTTCGTCAGGAGTTTTGATTGTGACGGCCATCGCTATTAATCCAAAATATTAAACGCTGGCATGTTAGCATAACTCACGAGTCCAGCAAAAGAATTCGTATCGCATACCTTGAGCGAAACGTAGGCGTGATAAAATTATAGCGCAAAAGTATTAGATGGATATTCTTTTCCTTTGGACCAGCATATAATCGCATTCATTCGCAAAAAAGACCAAATAAAAATGCACAAAATCTTCTCTTGGGGTGTTATCGGTGCGGGGCCAGCAGGCATAGCTACGGTGGGTAAGCTTCTTGATAAAGGCATTCCCGCGCACGATATTTTATGGGTGGATCCCTATTTTCAAGTCGGTGATTTTGGTCGTTTATGGTCACAGGTCTCCAGTAATACCCGGGCCAAATTATTTGTTGATTTTTTAAATGCTCTGGAGACATTCAATTTTGCGCAGGGAGCAAAATCATTCCCATTAAGCCACGTTGACCCAGACGTAACATGCAAATTGGCCTATATGGCGGGGCCATTGCAATGGGTAACCGATAAGTTCAGAGAACGGGTGGTTACGCAAACAGAACACATTAGGCAGATTTCTTTGCGCCGGCGCTCCTGGGTATTAACGGGTGAGAAAAATACTTATGCCGCCAAGAGCGTCGTTCTTGCTACTGGTGCCGTGCCATCTAATTTAAATTATCCGGGAGTGGATATAGTTCCATTTGCTACCGCTATGAATCCGGTGAAATTGCAAAAGACAATAGATCCACAAAAAACTTATGGCGTATTTGGTTCATCTCACTCAGCGATGATTGCGATTCGTTCCTTAGTGGAGTTAGATGTTGCCAAGGTGATCAATTTTTACCGCTCTCCATGTCGTTATGCAGTTGATATGGGTGATTGGATTTTGTTTGATAATACGGGACTCAAAGGGGATACCGCGCTTTGGACACGAGAACATATCGATGGAGAATGGCCAAAAAATTTGCAGAGAGTTCATGCGAGCGAGGACAATATTTCCAAATATCTTCCCCAATGTGATCACGTAGTTTATGCGGTCGGTTTTGATGCCCGTAAGAATTTAGTTGTGGGTGATCATGAGGAAATACACTATAACCCCTATACTGGAATTATCGGACCTGGTTTATTCGGTATCGGTATCGCCTTCCCAGAGCTTAAGACTGACCCTTTAGGCAATGTTGAATCGCAAGTTGGTTTGTGGAAATTTATGGTCTATTTAAATAAAATTATTGATTTATGGTTTAAATATCCTGCTTAAAAAATTTAGCTAAAAGACGTTTATTCTTGATCTGAGTCTGATAATTCCTAAATATATTAAGGTATCAACTTACTAACGATTTAAGGATAAATCATGTTTAGTCAACAAGAAAGTCTCAAAAGGGATTGTAAGGCATGGGTGCAAAATCTCAGTTTACTGCTTAAAGAGGGTAAATTAGAGACATTTAAAACCCTTTTATTTACAAAAGCGCAAAATGAGCAATTAGATAATGCTTTAATTGCCTTATTAATTCATCCAAGTAACTATGCTTTTAAGGTTCAGGTTCATTTTATTCTGGGAATCCTTCATTTTTATAAATTAATTCCTGATGCGTGTAATAGCAAAGCTGCCTCCTATCTCGATGTTGCGGTTAAAGAACATCACGCATACGCTTGCTATTATCGCGGTTTACTCTACGAAGCAGAAAATAAGACTGCTTCAGCCCAATATGTGTATGAGGTTGCTGCTGCCCAAAACAACATTGAGGCTATGTATACTTTGGCTTGTCTTTATGAAGAGGCCGATGACTTTACAGCTGCAGAGAAGATGTATTTATTAGCAGCTAAGAGGAAATATGCTCCAGCTTGTAACAATTTAGGATGGTTGTATGAGCAAGGCTATTTAGGCAAAAGTGATTATTTTCTGGCTTTAAAATATTATCGAAAAGGGGCGGCGCGATTTCATGTTAGCGCTCTGTGTAATCTGGCTAATATTTACCAGTATGGCAGACCTGGAATACCTATAGATATTCCGGAGGCAATTAAACTTTATGATTGGGCGATTAAGTTTAATTCCGCTATTGCAATGGTTGCCAGGGCCATGATGTATCATCAGGGTATAGGCCAGCCGATTTCTTATATGAATGCAGCCAGACTCTATCGTCAGGCCGCACAACTGAATTACACCTACGCAAAAGATAAACTCGAGAGCACCAAGGTCAAAGAGTATCTTTACCATAAATATATGTTTCAAAAAAATATGAGTGAACTGGTAAATGTTCTTCTGAGTTATCCAGGACTTCTGGATGAATTTATGGAGTATGAGCTCAGCAGTCCCCTAGAGCATAACGTGGAGGATGTATTTCGTGCATGGTTCTTATACCGTGAAAATTTTGCTGTACCCGGATTTCATAAAGCGAAGGAGATGCTCATTCGCTGCAAGCTTGTAGTTACCCTGGTTCAACATGAAAAAAATACATTTATCCCATATGAGTGGCGAAATATGTTTCGCTGCTTACTTAATCAAAGCGATTTTGATATTGCACTCCTTTCAGATGATTTACTAATTGAGTTGATTCATGCGGTCGTTGATAAAATCTACATTTTTCCCTCGTTTAACGATATCGATCCTATTGTTCTTGTGCAAGCAACAGAATTAATCACTAAAATTTTTTTATGGATGCGGGTTTGTAATAAATTACCTATTTTAGAGCCCTATAATCGATTCATTGCCCAAATCATATTGTATAAGCTTTATCCGGAACTGCACATCAATATGCAATCCTGGTCTGAAGCTGATTTATTTAGGCTGATTTCTATATTGCATACTGCGGAAAAATCACGCCCCACATTGCGTGAGGTGATTATTTTATTTTCTAACCAAATCTTGTTGAATACACAGCAAAAAACAATGAAAGAGGAGATTGCAGGACCCGCCAAAAAATTTTTTAATGCCATAGATAATTCATCAGCATTTGAAAATGTGGCGGAAGGTCAATCTTTGTCAGCTATAATTAAATAAGGACATGGAAAAAAGGAGACTTGATGATACGCGATATTTACGACCTCTTAAGAATTAAACGCACTGATAATTTTAGATTAGTCAAACAAGAGTTCTTTCGTCAATTAGAATCTTTAAACCAAGGTTCAAATCATCAATCCCTCGCTATCGAAATCAAAGTATTTATTGAAGAATTAACCCAAGCCTGGAAAAAAGTGGATACGGAAAGAAAGTTAGTTCATTATTTCCAAAATAATTTTTATCTCTTGGAGTTTCCTGACGATGAAGATTATTGGCTCGGTGAGGAAATTAGGCTTGTTTACGTCCCCATTGTCGTTAAAGAAAATGAGAATGGACAAGAAAAGGATTGTTTTTATTTAAATCCTATACAAAAAGCAACTGTGTTTGATAAAAATTTCAATTTTAACTTATTGGCGCAGATAGTATCTTATAAGTGTCGACGCATACCTTTGTTCGTAGGGATAACCGCAGCCGAGGCAGAACGTATTCATCAATTATATCACCCCGCAGAATTAGGCCTTATCATTGAACTAGCGGTAATGCCGCAACAGCTTTCATCCGAACGTTACTGCATTCAGGACATTCTTCCGGGCACAGAGGCGAATTTTAATGCTTATTTTTGTCTGAAAAAGGGCAGCTCATTCGCAGAGCATGAGATACTCTCAGTATGCCCCATCGATTCCATAATGGATACCCAACAGAAGCATTACTTTCATCGTTTCTGGCCTAAAGTTGGCAGAAAATTTGTAATGCTAAATAATCTAAACGCGGCTACCCCTGATGAGATTCACCCATCGCTTAAAAAGAACTTATTCCCGGTCAATTTAGACCAGAATGAAGGAATATTACGCATACAAAGCATCCTTGAGAAATTAAAATCTAAAACATTAATATGCTCTCCAGGCAAAGTCGATGAGCAAGAAGAGTTATTACAAAATAAAGCTTTTTATATGAGTAAATTATGTAATGACTTAGATGAGGAGATAAAATTATTTATTCGTGATTTAAGTGTAGCAACGGTGTCGCAAGAGGAGCTATCTGGGGCACTTGTTTATTTAAAAGCGGACATTAATGAACGGTTAAATGAATTTGAATCAATGATGCAGAAAGATTCAAAAACAGATGTTCTACCGAATCTATTTCTTGCATTAACGGGGGTAGGATTATTCGCTTTAATCCCCAAATTACTCTATACCTACTGTATTAAAGGCAAGGCCGAAGGTTTTTTCACGAACAGTTCAGACTTAGACGACCTTTATGTGTTGCGACATAGTCTGAACCATTTATCCCTGGAGCAATTTTTAGTAACAAATCAGATGCATTCATCCGTTCGAACTCACCCACCAAACGAAACAGGCTAATAAGGTTTTTAAGTTAAATTAATACTAAAAGGAACAAAAATGTCCTGCCCATCAATACGAAATTGCGCAAATAGCTTCACAAATCCAGCCTTTTTAAATTCTAAATGAAACATCAGCCGTGGCCCGCCGCGATCGGCATCATTTTGGGGTTCTTTGCCCATAGGATGAGTATGGAGTATTGAGCTATGATCTCCGGTAAAACCCACTAGATGTGCAAAAGCGCCCATGACAGGCTCAAGCTCCTTGTAGGGACTGCCTTTTTTACTTACCGTAATTGTTGCCATGACGGGTTGCCCAACTTGAGGTTTACGATCAAAGTTCAGAGAGAATTGATAATTATTTAAGTCGGTAATGAAAACGTCTTTACCTTTGATGGGTGAATTGTTTTGATACGCGCCAATATTTTGTAGTATAAAACTTTGCTTATGCGTTGTAAGAGGCGTTATATCAACCCACATCTGATAGGAGTTGTTCGTTTTTGGGATGAACTTAGATACAAATGTTTTTCCATTACTCGACACTTGAGGATGGAGATGATGATAATCATTGAGGGAGGAATCGATGATCAGCACATGAATTTTTTGAGTATGCACTTCTTTTAAATCATCAGCACTTAGTATTTTTTTTCCCATTGTTATCTGAAACTCAATTGTAGCGGGTTTATCCCGTATAAATTTTTCAGGCATCATTATTGGTTTGACACGCACAGGCTGTTGCATTTCGTGAGCAGAGGAATGTTGATGTTGCGCCGCGACACTCATATTTATCAGAATAAAAAAACAGTAAAAAAGGAAACGCATATAAACTACCCCATTCAGTCAATAGCTATGTTAGCCTAAGTATTTACATGATCCACATTGCTAGAGCCATGCCAATCATCATCAAATTTTCAGTTAAAGAAATAAACCCTAAAGGGACATTGCTGTCACCGCCAACACAGGCACATTTTAGTTCACGTTTTTCAATGTAAACCGCTTTAAAGACGGAAATTGCACCAACAGTTCCTATAAATAAGGCGATTGGAATTGAAAGCCAATAAAATACCCCAGCAATCATCAATAGTCCTGCTAATGCCTCAGCAAAAGGATAAATGTAACTATATAGGACCCATCGTTTAGCAAGTAAGTCATAATTTAAAAACATTGTTGAAAATTTCTCAACATTTTGCAGCTTTAAAAGTGCCAGGATGGTCATACTAAAGGATATAAACCAACCTAATGTATGTGAGGTCCACAGAGAGTGGGTAAGCGCATAACTTGTTGCAAGTGCCATAAGAGCTGTGATAATGAAAAGAGTAAGCACAGGACGATAACTGGTTTCATTAGGCTCAGACACGTGCTTGCCAAAAAAACGCCGCAGGTCATCATAACCACCAACGCGCTTACCCCCGATAAAAGTTTGCGGTGTTGTTTTTACATTATGCTCTACTTTGAAGGCATCCACCTGCTCGCGGGTAGTAAGCCATTTGTCTTCAACTTGATAACCTTGGCGTTCCAATAAATCTTTAGCCTTAATTCCATAGGGACAGGTATGATGAGGCATAACCATACGGTATAACGTTGCACTTTTAACTGTAGATATATCCATTTTCAGACTCATAATTTAAGTGTCGAGAGTAGTAATGTCTTGAGATTGATTTTTCGTGATAATAGCACGCTGATTACGACACAAAAACCTTTTCTGTATCTTAATGAATCCCAAGAGTACTGATGAGCAGCAGTGGGATTATACCACGGCCAGGAGATCCCGCGCCGAAGGCTCGGGATGACGCCCGGAGGGGTTTCGTTAATCTTCGTATGCTGTCAAATCTGTTTAGCACTCCGCCAACGATGCACCCCGAGTACTACGTCACCACGTGAACACGCAAACTACGTCAACCCGAGCAATGCGAGGGTTCTCCTGCACAGCACACGTATTTAATTAAAAGAAACCATCCTGATAATGGCATGGCGACCTCAGGATGCTCGTGCACGCCCTATGCGCCCTCAGGACACTGGCAGGAGATCCCGCGCCAAAGGCTCGGGATGACGTCCGGAGGGAATTTCTTTAATCTTCTTATGCCGTCGACCCGTACACTCCGTCAACGATGCACCCCGAGCACTACGTCACCACGTGAACACGGCTCTACCCCAAATAAGGGGGCATTTTAATCAAGTTAGTCTAGACTAACCCTTTGATTTGACGGTCAAAAGGAAGATTAAAATGCCCAAGAAAGATTGTATCCTAAATTTACCGGGATATTCTATTAAAAAGGTGAGTGGAGAGAACCCGGTTTTTATCGAAGTCACCTATCGTTGTGTT
>Ga0066256_1002224_pt1 | contig 22427 bp, 24 predicted proteins | sample ThiBio_1000_biof_FD_87107 | JGI IMG/M metagenome (GOLD analysis project Ga0066256, IMG submission 87107) | Wastewater bioreactor microbial communities from Cape Town, South Africa - Thiocy_expt_1000_biof (version 2) | ecosystem: Engineered > Bioreactor > Thiocyanate-remediating >... | reverse complement strand
CGTCCTTGCTCCGGTACTTTGCCGGGTCGGACATGGAGTGGCCGCGGTAGCGATAGGTCAGCATTTCGAGAATGTACGGGCCCTGCCCGGAGCGCGCGTGCTCGATGGCCCGCTGCGCCGCGTCGCGAACCAGCCGCACATCCATGCCGTCGACCTGTTCGCCCGGGATGTCGAAGCTAAGGCCGCGCTTGGAGAGATCGGTGGTCGCGGCCGAGCGCTCGATCGCCGTGCCCATGGCATAGCGGTTGTTCTCGATGATGTAGACCACGGGAAGCTTCCACAGCTTCGCCATGTTGAAGCTTTCGTAGACCTGTCCCTGGTTGGCCGCGCCGTCGCCGAAATAGGTCAGCGCGACCTTGTTCTCGCCCTTGTACTTCGAGGCGAAGGCCAGCCCGGTGCCGAGCGCCACCTGCGCGCCCACGATGCCATTGCCGCCATAGAAATGATGCTCGTTGGAGAACATGTGCATCGAGCCGCCCTTGCCCTTGCTCAGTCCGCCCTGCCGGCCGGTCAGCTCGGCCATCACCCCCTTGGGGTCCATGCCGATGACCAGCATGTGGCCATGGTCGCGATAGCCGGTGATCGACGCATCACCCTCCTCGGAGGCCATGTTGACCCCCGTCACCACCGCTTCCTGGCCGATGTAGAGATGGCAGAAGCCGCCGATCAAGCCCATGCCGTACATCTGGCCGGCCTTCTCCTCGAAACGGCGGATCAGCAGCATATCGCGGAAGGCCCGCAGCTCCTCGTCCTTGCTGAACTGAGGAATGTTCGACTGGGCCGGGGACTTGGTCGATTTGACCGGGGCCGCCTTGCGCGCCATGAGCTCGCTCCGAGGTTCGGGATGCCGCATGCGTCGACCGCCGATAGCGGCGCCGACAGGAGACTGTAGCGCAACGAGAGGCGTCACGCCAACGCGAGTCTAACTTAAACTAAGTTGGCTATCAGTCTATTCCATCTTCGATTTTGTCGGTTAGCCGCTCAGCAGCTAATGGATCGAATGAACTGTGGATCGGTTGAGACGAGCGCGGATCGACCATGACGATGATGTCATCGGCATGCGCCATCGACAGCAAGGCGCGCGCCCGTTCCGATACGATATCGGGGTCGAGCTGCTGCGGCGTGAACAACGCCGCGCGGTGCCGGTAGTCGTGGATCTCGGCATCGAGCGCGGCGGCGCGGGCCTTGAGCTCGCCGATCTGCGCCTTCATTTCCTTCTGGCTCTCGATCCCGTACTGCCCCGAGATGGCGCTGTAGCCGAGATAGCCGAGGAAGGCGAGCATCGCTGTGCTCAGCAGCAGTTGGCGCCAGATCGAAGGTCGTTTGAGCCGGGTGGACATGAAGCGCCTGCAGTGGAACGACGGCCACTATTCATGGTATCGATTAACACCCCGTTGAGCATGGCAGGTTTGCCCGGGGGAGGTTTCGGATGGTGACGGTTTTATTCGTGACGGACAGGCTGCCGGACGGCTTCGAGCTGCTCCGCCACGCCGCCGATGGCGAAGCCTACAACATGCTCGCCACCCTCGCGCGAGAATGGGCCAGCGGCGAGAACCGATTCGATCGACCCGACGAGGCGCTGGTCGCTGCTAACGATGGTCTGGCGCTCGCCGGCATGGGCGCCATGACCCGCGATCCGCATCTCGAAGGAAGCCTGCGCATGCGCCGCTTCTATGTCGCGGCCCGCGCACGCCGGCGTGGCATCGGCCGCGCACTCGCAAACGCGTTGCTGGAGCGTCCCGCCACCGTCGGCCGGCAGATCACGCTCAATGCGCCGCACGCGGAGGCCGCGCGCTTCTGGGAATCACTTGGCTTCATCCGCGACGAGCGCGACGGTCACACCCATGTGCTGGCACGCGACTTCTCGCACGCCTGAGCCACCCCGCTAACCAGCCGTTGCGGCGCACTTCTCCTTGAAATCGGCCGCCGCTGGCCCGACGTTCCCAACGCTGACGCGCCGCAGCAGCTTTGCGCCGGTACGCGGGGCGGGGCCGCCGCCGTCTCGTTGCACCCCCGCACACCGGCCCGGGGGTCATTTGAAAAACCGCGGAGCCGTACCGACAGCTGCATCGGAGCGCGCGATTGTCGCTGGGGGCTTTCCTCCGTGGCGGCCGTGAACCCAAGATAGATACCGCCTTCGGAGGTACACGCGAACAGCAGGGCGCCACGACCATCCGAAGCCTCCCCGACAAGGGTGTAGCTCGTCGTGCCATCCGATTCCGCCCGAGCGTTGACGACCCAGTCGACGCCAGTCGGAACAGTGCTCGCCGTCTCAGGGATACGGGCGGGAGAAGCGGCGGGCACGGCGATGCCACAGGCATCGAGGAAAGCACGGCCGGCAGCCGTCGAGCCTCTGGCGCTGCCGTCCCAGACGGACTCACCGGCTTCCTCGAACTCGAGGCCAACCGAAATCGTCGTGCTGGCCGCGACCAGATCGCTCACGATCGCCGGAATATCGCCGATTGCCTCGTAGGTGGCATCCAGGTAGCCGGATATCGTCCGCCCATAGGTGGCATCCGACGCCCATGCGGCTCCGCTGTCGGTGCGGATGGTCAGCCGGACATCGCCGACGTCTGGCGCGTCGTCGCGGCCATCGTAGCTCTGGACCTTGAGGCTGAACTCACCACCGATGCAACTCGCGTAGAACGTGGTTCGCTGGTCGAGTTCGCCGATGAGCAGCACGGAAGCCTTGCCACTCGCCACATCGAGCCCGGATTGCGTGCGCCAATCCGCCAGGACAGGCGTGGCAACGGTGACGGTCGCAAGACCGATCAGAAGTCGTAACCACGGAAGCATGTGACGCCCCATCCCCGCGATACCGCACGGGGACAATAGAGCTTGGCGGCGTTCCTGCAAGGCCCGGCCAACCGGCCCGGCCTTGCATCGGACCTGAGGCAATCAGCCCTTGATCACGTTCCGGCCGGCGTACACCGCCGAGCTTCCCAGCATCTCCTCGATGCGGATCAGCTGGTTGTACTTGGCCAGCCGGTCCGAGCGGCTGAGCGAGCCGGTCTTGATCTGCCCGCAATTGCAGGCGACCGCGAGGTCGGCAATCGTCGAGTCCTCGGTTTCGCCCGAGCAATTGGTCACGAACAGGTCGTCGCCGACCAGCTGCACCTTCTTGCCGAGCAACTCGGTGAGGGCCTTCCAGCCGTCCCAGTCGTCCTCGGCCATGCCGTCCTCGATCGAAATGATCGGGAAGCGTGACACGAGGCCTTCGAGGAACCGCGCATTGTCCTCGGACGAGAACGATTTGCCCTCGCCCGTCATCTCGTACTTGCCGCCCTTGAAGTATTCCGTCGAGGCGCAGTCGAGCCCGAGGCACACGTCGTCGCCGGGCGTATAGCCGGCCTTCTCGATCGACTTGACGATGTACGCCAGCGCCGCCTCGGCGGAGCTGAGGTTCGGCGCGAAGCCCCCCTCATCACCCACGTTGGTGTTGTGCCCGTCGGCCGCGAGGCCCTTCTTCAGGGTGTGAAAGATCTCCGAGCCGATCTGCACCGCATGCGCGATCGATTCCGCGCCGACCGGCAGGATCATGAATTCCTGCATGTCGATCGGGTTGTCGGCATGCGCGCCGCCGTTGATGATGTTCATCATCGGCACCGGCAGCACGTGGGCGTTTGGGCCGCCGACATAGCGGAAGAGCGGCAGTTCGGACGATTCCGCGGCCGCCTTGGCGACGGCCAGCGACACCCCGAGGATGGCGTTGGCGCCCAGCCGGCCCTTGTTCGACGTTCCGTCGAGTTCGATCATGGCGCGGTCGACGGCGATCTGGTCGAGCGCGTCCATGCCCTGAATTTCGGCGAAGATCTCGGTGTTGACGTTGTCGACGGCCTTGGTCACGCCCTTGCCGAGGAAGGCCTTGCCGCCGTCCCGCAGTTCCACCGCCTCATGCGCGCCCGTCGAGGCGCCGGAGGGGACGATGGCCCGGCCGAAACTGCCGTCGTCGAGCACGACATCGACCTCGACCGTCGGATTGCCCCGGCTGTCGAATACCTGCCGGCCGGTGAGATCGATGATCGACGACATGAAATGCCCCTGTATTGCCTTGCGTTCGGCCCTTCCTAGACAAGCCCTGTGACAAGTTGAAGGGGGCGCGGCGGATTTTTCATCCGCGCGCCGGCCGCTCCACCTGCCCGTTGTCGATCAGCCAGCCCAGCGCCTCGTACACCGCCTCGAGCGAGGAGTAGCGCGGCTGGTAGCCGAGCAGCCGCCGCCCCTTGTCGATGGAATGCGAGGGCGAGCGCACGATGTGCTCCCAGGTCGCTTCGGCTTCCGCCGCATCCTGCGTTGCCTTCCATGCCTCGAACGGCATGAACTTCAGGCGCGGCTCCCTGCCGAACCAGCGATAGATCGCCTCGGCATAGCCGCGCAGGTTCACCGCCTGCGGCGATACCGCGTTGAAGACCTCGCCAACCGCCCCGTTCCAGTTGCCGATGGCTCGCATCACCAGTTCGGCGACGTCATCGGCGTGCACGTGATGCACCGTTTCCAGCCCGAAATTCGGCAGCGCCAACTCATCCCCTCTCGCGATCTGCGAGAACACCGCCGGATTGAAATGACCCGCCGGGTTCAGCGGCGCCCAGCCCGGCCCCACGATGTGGCCGGGACGGAAGACCGTCGCCGGGAATCCGCTCCGCCGCGCCTCCGCCAGCAGCCAGCTTTCGATCCGCTGCTTGCCCAGCCCGTAGGCGCCGAAGGCGTTCAGCGGCTGGTCTTCGGTCGCCGGCACCACGCCATTGCGTCCGTAGACCCAGATCGTGCCGCAATGGAGGAAGTGCTGCACCCTGCCCCGCAGCGCCTCCACCAGGTGCTGCGCACTCGGCAGATCGAAGCAGATCATGTCGATGACGATGTCCGCCCCAAGCTCCGCGATCCGCGCGCCAAAAGTGCCCGCCCGTTCCTCGGCCTCGCGGTCGAGCGAAACGGTGGTCACCGCCTGCCAGGCGCCATGCGCCGAATAGGGCGCGCGCTGCCCGCGGCTGACGTTGATGACGCTGTGCCCGGCCTCCACCAGCCGCGGCACCAGATAGGTGCCGACATGGCCGCTGCCGCCGATGATCGCAACCTTGCTCATGCGCTCTGCCCTCCCAAGGCCCACGCCCCCTGCCTACCCGCCGTCAGGTCTCGCGCTTGTGCGCGTCGGCCGCTTTTGCGGCGCGCTCGCGTTCGGCGGTTTCGCGCTGCTTCTCGGCCTTGGTCCGACCGAACTTCGCGCGGTTTTCCGTGGCCGTGGCTTCCTTTTCGGCCTTTACCCGTGCCTTGCGGGCCGAACTCAGCGACAGGATGTCGGCCATCGCTACAGCAACTTCTGGATGTCCGGCCCGATATCCGCCGGAGGAAACTGGTGGCCGTAGCGCGCAACCGGGCGGCCATCGCGGCCCACGAGGAACTTTGCAAAATTCCACTCGATATCGCGGTTCTCGGAGCCCGGCGTCGCGGCCTTCAGCCACTGGTACAGCGGATCGGCGTCCTTGCCATTGACATTGATCTTGCCGAACAGCGGAAAATCGACGCCGTAGGTCGTCGAGCAGAACGCCGCGATCTCCGAGTCCGTCCCCGGTTCCTGCCCGAGGAACTGGTTGCACGGGAACCCGAGCACCACGAGGCCGCGGTCGCGGTAGGTCCGGTAAAGCGCCTCCAGTCCCTCGTATTGCGGCGTGTTCCCGCACTTGCTGGCGACGTTGACGACAAGAACCACCTTGCCGTCGTAACTGCGCAGCGATTCTTCGGCCGCGCCCAGCCGGGTCGCGTTGAAATCACCCAGATATGTCATGAACCTGCCTTCCGAGCCTCAGGGCTTCACGATGAGGACCGGGATCTCGGCGAGGCTCAGGACCTTCGAAGCCTCGCTTCCAAGGATCAGTCGGTTCAGCCCGCGATGGCCATGCGAGCCCATCACCACCAGGTCGGCCCCGACTTCCTTCGCGGCATCGAGAATGCCGTGGTGGATGTCGACATTCTTGAGCTTGCGAGTCTGCGGTTCGATCCCGGCAGCGCGGGCCTTGTCCGCCGCGGCAGCCAGCACGGCCTGGCTCCGCTCATCGTTCGCCTTGCCGATCTCCTCGTAGACCGACGACGGGATCGTCCAGCCGATCTCGGGTCCGGCAAATGCCGGCGTCTGCGCCACGATCGTCACCAGCGTGAGCTTCGCGCCCAGGGTCGTTGCCAGGCCAATCTCCTGGTCGACGGCCTTCACCGCGATATCGGACCCGTCGGTAGCAGCGCGGTTATGGGAATACATGCCGGACTCTCATGCTTCTGCCCGCTGACGCGCGGGCGGTCGCCACGATTGTCCTCCCGCACAGCGGTCAACGCAACAACCTAGACGAGCCGGCTCTGATTTGCCGCAGCCTCGATGAAGCTGGCGAACAGCGGATGCGGCTCGAACGGCTTCGATTTCAGCTCCGGATGGAACTGCACGCCGATGGACCACGGATGGTCGGTGCGCTCCACGATCTCTGGCAGCGTCCCGTCCGGGCTGACGCCGGAGAACAGCATGCCCTTGGCCTCGAGCCCCTTGCGGTAGTTCATGTTCACTTCGTAGCGGTGCCGATGGCGCTCGGAAATGCGGGTCGAGCCGTAGATGTCCGCCACGCGGCTGCCGCGGCTCAGTTGCGCCGGATAGGCGCCGAGGCGCATCGTGCCGCCGAGGTCGCCGTCTGCCTTGCGCTTTTCCTTGTCGTTGCCCTTGGTCCACTCGGTCATGATGCCGACGATCGGCTCCTTCGTGGCCCCGAACTCCGTCGAATTGGCGTTGGGAATGCCCGCCGTGTTCCGGGCCGCCTCGATACAGGCCATCTGCATGCCGAAACAGATGCCGAAATACGGCACGCCGCGCAGGCGGGCGAATTTGGCCGCCTGGATCTTGCCGAGCGCCCCGCGCTCGCCGAAGCCGCCGGGCACCAGAATGCCGTCGATATGCTCGAGATACGGCGCGGGATCGTCGCGCTCGAATATTTCGGAATCGATCCAATTGAGGTTGACCTTCACCCGGTTGGCGATGCCGCCATGGACGAGCGCCTCGCTCAGCGATTTGTAGGCGTCCTTGAGGCCCGTGTATTTGCCGACGATGGCGATATTGACTTCGCCCTCGGGGTTGTGGAGCCGCTGCGATACCTCCTGCCAGGCGCTGAGATCGGGCGCGGGAGCGTCGGCGATGCCGAAGGCCGCGAGAACTTCCCGGTCCAGCCCTTCCTCGTGATAGGCGAGCGGCACGTCGTAGATCGAGGCAACGTCGAGGCCCTGGATCACGGCGCTTTCGCGCACGTTGCAGAACAGCGCCAGCTTCTTCTTGTCCGATTCCGGGATCGGTCGGTCGCAACGCACCAGCAGCACGTCCGGCATGATGCCGATCGACCGCAGTTCGGCGACGGAATGCTGGGTCGGCTTGGTCTTCAGCTCGCCCGCCGACGGGATGTAGGGCATCAGCGTCAGGTGGACATACACTGCATGGCCACGCGGCAGCTCATTGCCCAGTTGCCGGATCGCCTCGAAGAACGGCAGCCCTTCGATATCGCCAACCGTTCCGCCGATCTCGACGAGGACGAAATCGAACTCCTCGTTCCCCTCCAGCACGAATTCCTTGATCGCGTCGGTGACGTGCGGGATCACCTGCACCGTCGCGCCCAGGTAGTCGCCACGGCGCTCCTTGGCGATGATGTCGGAGTAGATGCGGCCCGTCGTGATGTTGTCGCGCTTGTTGGCCGCCCGGCCGGTGAAGCGCTCGTAGTGGCCGAGGTCGAGGTCCGTTTCCGCCCCGTCGTCGGTGACGAACACCTCGCCGTGCTGCGTCGGCGACATCGTCCCCGGATCGACATTGAGATAGGGGTCGAGTTTCCTCAGGCGAACCTTGTAGCCGCGCGCCTGCAGAACCGCGCCGAGTGCTGCGGAGGCGAGACCTTTGCCAAGAGAGGAAACCACGCCGCCGGTGATGAAAACGTACCGTGCCATGGGCTTTCACCTTTAGGTGCGTCGCACCTGATTCGGAAGGCAGCCAAACCGCTGCCCACACCCTCAAAAAGAAGAAGGGGATGTTTCCATCCCCTTCGGTGTCGTCTGGTGGCGCCGCTAGTTGATCGGCGCCGCTGGTGCTGCGCCTTCGGCCGGTTGGCCGTCGGCGGCAGGAGTTTCGGTGGCGCCAGTCGCGGGCGCAGCCGGGGCGTTCAAGGCGTCGAGCACGGTCACGTTGCCGGCCCCTTCGCCGACGCCGTCAGCGGCCCGCTGCAGAATCGACTGGCTGCCGCGATCGAGTTCGTTGAGCACCGTGAGCCCGATGGCCGTCGCAAAGAACAGCGTCGCGAGCACCGCCGTCGTGCGCGTGAGGAGGTTCGCCGTCCCTCGGACGGTGACAAGGCCGTTGTTGCCGGAGGTCCCCATACCGAGGCCACCGCCCTCGGACCGCTGCAGCAGGATAACGGCTATCAGCGCGATCACGATGATCAAATACGCAGTGATCAGGACGGCTTCCATGCGGAAAAAGGCCTTCGATTTCTGGAATTCGGCGCGCTTCTACACGCTCGAACCGGGAATTGCCAGTACCGTTGTGACGGCGTTCGGCAACGTCAAACGGCCGAGATAATGGCGTGGAAGTCGTTTGCCAAGAGGCTTGCCCCGCCCACGAGCCCGCCATTGACGTTCTCGATGGCGAGGATTTCAGCGGCATTGGCGGGCTTCATCGACCCCCCCTAGAGGATCGGAAACCGCTGGGGGGCCCCCCCGAAGCGCTCGCCCGGCAGGCGACGGATGGTGCCGTGCATCTGCGCGATTTCCGCGGCCGGCGGCGTCAGGCCGGGGCCGATGCCCCATCCCGGCTCATAGGCGATCCCCACGTCCTGCGCGGCCGCCTCGTCGGGAACCGAGCCGGCGAGCTGGCTCGCCACCACCGCCTCCGCCTGCCCGCTCTCGCGTTCCGCGCGGGTTTCGCCGACGCAGATGATCGGCACGAGCCCTGCCCCCAACGCTGCCCGCGCCTTGCTGAGCACCAGTGCATCCGTCTCATGGTGGTCGGTTCGGCGCTCCGAATGGCCGACGATGACGTACTTTGCCCCCGCGTCGGCGAGCATCGCGGCGCTGACATCGCCCGTATGGGCGCCGCTCGGCGCCGGATGGCAGTCCTGTCCCCCCGCGACAATGCCGTTGACCGCCGCAACCCCCGCCAGCCGCGACAGCAGCGTCGTCGGCGGGCAGATCACCACCGTGCAGCGCGGCGGGGTGGCGGCCAGCAGCGCGCCGAGCCGTTCGATCTCGCCGAGCGCCGCCCCGATTCCGTTCATCTTCCAGTTGCCCGCAATCAGGGGGGTGACGCTTGCCATTGCCGCACAACTCCAATTCTCTTGCCTAGCCGGGCGCTTTGCCCTAACCCCGCGATCTTGACCGCCGCGGCGGGGGGTTGCTTGCGGCATCGGAACGACCCTGTCTAGTATCCGCCCGCCTCAAACGCCCTTTCCCGGCATTCCTGTTCCTGGACCCTGACCTTCATGCTCGACGGCCTGCGCAAACTCGGTAGAACCTGGCTCGGCAAGGTGATCGGCGCCTTCCTCATCGTGGGTCTCGCCGGGTTCGGCATTTCCAACGTGCTGCTGGATTTCGGCACCGCCACCGTGGCGCGTGTCGGCGACGAAGAGATTTCCTCGCTGGCCTTCCAGCGCGCCTACAACGACGATCTCAACAACTTCGCCCGCCAGTACGGGCAGGTCCCCACCCCCGAGCAGGCGCTGGCATTCGGTGTGCCGTCCAACACCCTGAGCCGGCTGGCCGCCGACGCCGCCATCAACCGGCTGGGCGCCAGCATGGGCCTCGGCGTCTCGGAAGACCGGCTGGGCAAGATGCTGCGCGAGGACCCGACCTTCGCCGGCACGCTCGGTCAGTTCGACCCCAGCTCGTTCAGCGAGACCCTGCGCCGCAGCGGCTTCACCGAAGCAGAGTATTTCGACATCCAGACGAAGGCAGCCCGGCGCCAGCAGATGTTCGCCGGCCTCTTTGCCGACAGCCCGGCGCCGACGGCGGCCGAGGAGCTGTTCAACCGTTTTACGGGTGATACCCGCACCATCGACTACATCGTTCTCAACAGCCAGAGCCTCCTCCCCGTCGAAGATCCGACCGACGACGAGCTGGCGTCGTACCTGAGCGAAAATCAGGCCAACTTCCGTACGCCCGAGTACCGTAATATTGACCTGCTGGTGCTCACCATCGAGAGCCTCGCGGCAACCCAGGAGGTCACCAATGAGGAGATTGCGGCCGAGTACGAGCGCACCAAAGCCAGCCGTGTCCGGGTGGAAACCCGCACCATCGTGCAGGCGCCGCTCACTGCCGAACAGCGTACCACCTTCGAAAGCGGTCTCGCTTCCGGTCGTGATTTCAATGACTTGGTCGCTGAAAGCGGCGTCACGCTCACCGAGCTGGGCAGCCTGACACGGACGCAGATCACCGACACCGCCCTCGCCGACGCCGCCTTCAGCCTCGAGCCGGGCCAGTTCGCTGTCATCCCCGGCATCGGCGGCTCCCGCGCCATCTCCGTCACCCACATCGAACCCGGCGGCGACGTCACCCTCGATGAGGTCCGCGACGAAATTTCCCAGCAGTTGCGGAACCAGAAGGCCCGCTCGGCTTACCTCGATATCCTTGATCAGATTGAGGAATTGCGCGCTGCCTTCCAGCCGCTGGGCCAGATCGCCGAACGCTTCGGACTGCCCGTGCAGCAAGTGAAGCTGACCGCCGCCGGCACCGAGCTGTCCGCCGTGCCGGCCATTGCCGCCGACGGCCGCAGCCGCGTCGCCACGGCAGTATTCGCCGCAACCGAGGACAAGCTGTCGCCGACCGTCGCCTTCAGCGCCAACAACAACCTGTGGTTCGACCTCACCAGCATCGAGCCGGCCCGCGACGAGACGCTCGACGAAGTTAGCGACGAAGTGGCGGCGGCGATTGTGGCGCAGCGCACCGCCGAAGCCATGACGGCCGAGGTCGAGAGCGTGCTGGAACGCCTGAAGGCCGGCGAGGCCTTCCCGGATGTCGCCCTGTCGATCAACCAGTTCCCCAGCCTCAGCCAGCCCCTCACCCGCTCAGGAGATGGCACGCGGGTGCTGAATCAGGATGTCGCGAGCGCGGCCTTCGGCGGCGGCGAGGGACATTTCGGCTCGGCGGTGAACGGCGACGGCGACCACGTGGTCTTCCAGGTCGTCGAGATCCAGTCCGGTACAGAATCGGAGCCGGCCGCCGCGCAGGCACGCGCCTTCGTGACCGACAGCACCCGGCAGTCGCTCTACACCGATTTCATCACCGGCCTGCGCGATGAAGCCGGATTGCGCGTCAACCAGCAGACGCTGAACCAGATCCTGGCTCTGGGCACTTCGGGGCAGTAAATGGCCGACGACGCCTACGGAAGCTTCGAGGCCGCCTACGGGGCGGGTCGCTCGCAGATTGTCTTCCGGCGCATCGTCGCCGATCTCGAGACCCCCATCGGCGCTTACATGAAGCTCGCCGACGGGCGCGAGAACACCTTCCTGCTCGAAAGCGTGCAGGACGGCGCCACTCGCGGCCGCTATTCGATGATCGGACTCCTGCCCGATGTCATCCTCAAGGTCGAGCGCGGCACGGCCAGCATCAACCGGCGGGCCCAGCTGGCGCCAGACAGCTTCGAGACCATCGCCACGCCGCCGTTGGAAGCGCTGCGCGCGCTAGTTGCGGAAAGCCAGTGCGAGGTGCCCCCTGGGCTCCCCTCCACGGCCGCGGGCATCTACGGCTATCTCGGCTACGAAATGGTGCGGCACATGGAAGTGCTGCCCGAGAGCAATCCCGATCCGCTGGGCTTTCCCGACGCGATCCTGATGCGCCCCTCCGTTCTGGCGGTGTTCGACACGTTGAAGGACGAACTCTACCTGACCGCGCCCGTGTATGTGTCGGAAGGCATCTCCGCCCGACAGGCCTGGGAAGGCGCGCAATCACGCATCGATGATGCGACCGTCCGCCTCGGCCGTACGCTGAGCTACGCGACCGAACTGCCCAACCTCGACGGGATCGCCGTTTCCTCGAACACTTCGGTTGAGGAATATGCGGCGATGGTGGAACGCGCCAAGGACTACATCCGGGCCGGCGACATCTTCCAGGTGGTGCTGAGCCAGCGTTTTTCAGCCGAGTTCACGCTGCCGCCGACCGCCCTCTATCGCGCGCTGCGGCGAACCAACCCTTCGCCCTATATGTACTTTCTCAATTTCGGCAACTTTTCGGTTGCCGGTTCGAGCCCGGAAATCCTCGTCAAGCTGCAGAACGACGAAGTGACCATCCGGCCGATCGCCGGTACGCGCAAGCGCGGCGCGACGCCGACCCGCGACAAGGAACTCGCCGACGAATTGCTGAGCGATCCGAAGGAACTTGCCGAGCACCTGATGCTGCTCGACCTGGGTCGCAACGATGTCGGCCGGGTAGCGAAGATCGGCTCGGTCAAGGTCACCGACAAGTTCTTCCTCGAATACTATTCCCACGTCATGCATATCGTCTCGAACGTCGTTGGCGAGCTCGATCCGAGCAAGGATTTCATCGATGCGCTGGCGGCCGGGTTCCCGGCGGGCACCGTGTCGGGCGCTCCGAAGGTTCGGGCGATGCAGATCATCGATGAGCTGGAGAAGGAGCGCCGCGGCATCTATGGCGGCTGCGTCGGCTACTTCGGCGCCGACGGCTCGATGGACACCTGCATTGTGCTGCGGACTGCGATCATCTCGGATGGCCGCATCTACGTGCAATCGGGCGCGGGCATCGTTGCCGACAGCCAGGCGCGCCTCGAGCAGCTCGAGTGCGAAAACAAGGCGCGCGCCCTTTTCAGCGCCGCCGAAGAAGCCCTAAGGTACGCCGGAGAGGCACGGGTGGGGCAATGACAAGCATGTTTCGATGGCGCCGCTGACACAGTCGACCCGCTCACGCGGGCTGCACCCGTGTTGGAAACGCTCATCCGGAGCCTAAAGCATGCGCCTTCTCGTCATCGATAACTACGACAGCTTTACCTACAACCTAGTCCATTTCCTCGGCGAACTGGGCGGTACGTCCACCGTACGCCGCAACGACAAGATCACGCTCGACGAGATCGCCACTCTGGCGCCCGAGGCGATCGTCCTGTCGCCAGGCCCGGCAACGCCGAACGAGGCCGGCATCTGCCTTGCCGCCATCGAGCGCTTCGGAGCAACGACACCAATGCTGGGCGTCTGTCTCGGTCACCAGGCCATGGGACAGGCAATGGGCGGCGAGGTCGTCCGTGCCCCGGCACTGATGCACGGCAAGACCAGCCGCATCAACCACACGGGCAGAGGCCTGTTCCGCGGGTTGAATGCCGGCTTCGAGGCCACACGCTATCATTCGCTCATCGTTGAACCGGCAACGCTGCCCGATACTCTCGAAGTGACGGCGAGCAGCGACGATGGCCTGATCATGGGCATGCAGCACCGGACCCAGCCGATGCATGGCGTGCAATTTCACCCCGAGAGCATTGCCTCAGAGAACGGGCACGCCTTGCTGCAGAATTTCCTGAACCTCGCGCGCGACTTCAACCAGCGGAAGGCTGCCTGATGGACATCAAGGGAGCTCTTGCCAAGATCGCCCAGCGGCAGGACCTGACCGGCGAGGAAATGCGCTCGGTGATGAATATCATCATGTCGGGCGAGGCGACGCCCAGCCAGATCGGTGCCTTCCTGCTCGGGATGCGTGTGAAGGGGGAAACGGTGGGCGAAATCGCCGCCGCCGTTTCGATCATGCGCGAGAAGATGGTGCCGGTGGAAGCGCCGGCCGAGTCCATCGATATCGTCGGCACCGGCGGTGACGGCGCCGAAACGTTGAACATTTCGACCGCCGCATCGATCGTCGTGGCCGCCGCGGGGGTTCCCGTGGCCAAGCACGGCAATCGGGCGCTGTCGTCGAAATCCGGCGCATCCGACGTGCTGCAGGCGCTTGGCATCAACCTCGACATCCCGCCCGAGAAGATCAGCCAATCCATCCGCGAGGCCGGAATCGGCTTCATGTTCGCACCCGCGCATCACCCGGCCATGAAACATGTCGGCCCGACCCGCATGGAACTGGGCACGCGCACCCTGTTCAACCTGCTGGGGCCGCAGTCCAATCCTGCTGGCGCACGGCGCTATATGCTGGGCGTCTTTTCGCGGCACTGGGTCGAACCGGTGGCAGCGGCACTGATGGCCAACCGCGCCACCTCTGCCTGGGTTGTCCACGGCGACAGCGGCCTCGATGAGCTTTCCACGACGGGGCCGAGCTTCGTCGCGTCGATCAAGGGGGGAAACCTCACGAGCTTCGAGGTCACGCCGGAAGATGCGGGCATCCCGCGCGGGACGCTGGCCGATATCAAGGGCGGCGACCCCGCGCACAATGCCGCGAGGCTCCGTGAACTGCTCGACGGCGTGAAGTCGCCCTACCGCGACATCGTCCTGCTCAATGCCGCCGCCGCCTTCGTCGTTGCCGGTCGGGCCGACACGCTGAAGCTTGGTGCGAGCCTCGCCGCAGCCGAGATCGACAGCGGGCGCGCCAAGGCAACGCTCGACAAACTCGTTTCCGTTTCAAACAGTTAGCCGATGTCCGATATTCTCCAACGCATCGAATCCTACAAGCGCGAGGAAATCGCGGCGGCCAAGACACTGCGACCGTGGAACGACGTGGTCGCCGCCGCGCATGATGCGCCACCCGTCCGCCGCTTCCTCTCCGCACTCAAGGCGAAGCGCGACGCCGGTGACTATGCGCTGATCGCCGAGGTCAAGAAGGCGAGCCCGTCGAAGGGGCTGATCCGCCCCGACTTCGATCCCGCAGCCATCGCGCGGGCCTATGAAGTCGGTGGCGCGGCCTGCCTGTCGGTGCTCACCGACACGCCCAGCTTCCAGGGGGCGCCGCGCTTCCTCATCGAGGCCCGTAACGCGACACGGCTGCCGGTGCTGCGCAAGGACTTCATGTTCGAGACCTACCAGGTGGCCGAGGCCCGCGCCTGGGGCGCCGACTGCATCCTCATCATCCTTGCCGCGGTTGGCGACGACACCGCCCGCTACCTGCTCGATGCCGCCGCCGAGTGGCGCATGGATGCGCTCGTCGAGGTGCACGACCAGATCGAGCTCGACCGGGCTTTAGCGCTTGATGCCGAGTTCATCGGCATCAACAACCGCAACCTGCGGACGTTCGAAACCACGCTGCAGACATCCTTCGATCTCGCGACGGGCGTGCCCCGCGGAACGCATCTCGTTTCGGAGAGCGGCATCAACACCAAGGCTGACCTCGACAAACTGAGCGAGCAGGGCATCGGCACCTTCCTCGTCGGTGAAAGCCTCATGCGCCAGCCTGACGTCACGGCCGCGACGGTAAAACTGCTGCGGGGCGTGGACGTCGTCGTTCCGGCCGGCTGATGCCCCTCACCCACCTCAACGAGCGCGGCGAAGCGCACATCGTCGATATCGGCGACAAGCCGGCGACCCGGCGGCGCGCGGTCGCGAGGGCGCGCCTCGACGCCGGGCCGCAGACCGTCGCTGCCATCGTCGGCGGCACACTGAAGAAGGGCGATGCGCTTGCTGTCGCCCGTGTCGCCGGCATCTTGGCTGTCAAGCGCACCTCTGAACTGCTCCCGCTCTGTCATCCGATTGCGCTGACACGAGTTTCGGTGGACATCGACAGCGACGACTCCGGGCTGCTGATAACCGCGACGGCCGAAACAACCGGCCCCACCGGCGTCGAGATGGAAGCGTTGACAGCAGCCTCGATCGCCGCGCTTACTCTGTACGACATGGCCAAGGGCATCGACCGGGGCATGACCATCAGCACGGTACAGCTTGTCGAAAAGTCGGGCGGCGCCTCGGGAGAGTTCACGCGGTGATCTCGGTCGACGAAGCGCTCGACCGGATTTTCCTGCAACTGGACCGGCCAGCGACCGAGAGCGTTCCTCTCACCCGCGCCCATCGCCGAGTACTCGCGACGCCGCTGATTGCCTCGCATAGCCAGCCCCCCTTCGATGCCAGCTCGATGGACGGGTACGCCGTCCGTGCCGCCGAGGTGGTTCCCGGAGGGTCGCTCAAGCTTGCCGGCACATCGCAGGCCGGCGCGCGGTTCGTCGGCATGATGGAGCACGGCCAATGCGTGCGCATCTTCACCGGTGCGCCGATGCCGATCGGCGCCGATGCCGTCGTCATGCAGGAGCAGACCCTCTCCTCGGGCAACCGGATCACATTTAGCATCGCGGCAAAGCCGGGACAGAGTGTCCGGCGCCAGGGCATGGACTACACCCGCGGCACCGAACTCCTGGCAGCGGGATCGGTGTTGTCGCCCGCCATGCTGAACCTTGCCGCCTCGGCAAACCACGCGACGCTTTCGGTCACCAGACGCCCCAAGCTCGCGGTCCTCGCGACCGGCGACGAACTGGTGCCGCCCGGAACGCCGCCGGGGCCGGACCAGATTGTTGCGTCAAATACCTATGGTCTCATTCCGCTGCTGGCCCCCTATTGCGACAAGGTCATCGACCTCGGCATTATCCCCGACGACAAGGCACGGCTCGAACAGGCGCTGCTTGGCGCGTTCGACTACGGGGCCGATGTCATCGTAACCACCGGCGGCGCTTCAGTGGGCGAGCGCGACTACGTGCGCGAGGTGCTGATCGATCTCGGCGTCACGCTCGATTTCTGGAAGCTGCGCATGCGGCCGGGCAAGCCCCTGATGTTCGGGACGAGCGGCAGCACGCTGGTGTTCGGTCTTCCCGGCAACCCTGTCTCGTCGCTCGTCACGGCGACGGTGATCGTGCGCCCCGCGCTGCGCCAACTGACCGGCCACCCCGATCCGCTCTGGCCCCGTCTCGGCGTGCCGCTGGCAGCCCCCATCGGCCCGGGGGGAGACCGGCGGCATTTCATGCGCGGCAACCTGCAACGCAATCCGCTGGGATTTCTGGAGGTTATGCCGGTCACCGAGACGGACAGCAGCCACGCCTCGTCGCTCGCACACGCCGATGCCCTCATCATCCAGCCCGAGGACAGTCCGGGCATCGCGGCAGGCGAGATTGTCGAGGTCATCCCGATGAATTGGGGAGCTTAGCGATGCGCCGGACCGAACAGGCCGCCCCGAAGCGTATCCTCAGGGCTGGCGGCCGCCACCTTCTCCGCGGGCACGCGGACAAACGTCGGGGCCCTGCTGACCAACCGCCGCTTCGAGCTGCTGCGGCACGACGTGACGTTTCCGCTCTACGTCGAAGTCGACGAAATCTACAATCTCGCCTGCCCGGCTTCGCCCGTGCACTACCAGTTCGACCCCGTGCAGACGACCAAGACCAGTGTCATCGGCGCGATCAACATGCTCGGCCTCGCCAAGCGCCTCAAGGTGCCGATCCTGCAGGCCTCCACCTCTGAGGTCTACGGCGACCCCAGCATCCACCCGCAGACGGAAAGCTACTGGGGCAACGTCAATCCGATCGGGGTGAGGTCGTGCTACGACGAGGGCAAGCGCTGCGCTGAAACGCTGTTCTTCGACTACCATCGCCAGCATGGCCTGCAGATCAAGGTTGCGCGCATCTTCAATACCTACGGCCCGCGCATGCACCCGAGCGACGGCCGGGTCGTCTCGAACTTCATCGTGCAGGCCCTGCGCAACGAGGACATCACGATCTTCGGCGATGGCGGCCAGACCCGCTCATTCTGCTACGTCGATGACCTCGTCGAGGGACTGCTCAAGCTGATGGCCAGTGCGTCGTCCGTTACCGGCCCCATCAACCTCGGTAACCCGCGCGAATTCACGATCCGCCAACTGGCCGAGCTGGTGCTGGAACTGGTGGGTGGATCGTCGCGGTTGATCACACGGCCCCTGCCCCAGGACGACCCCCGGCAACGACAGCCCGACATCTCCGCCGCTGTCGGCACGCTGGGCTGGACCCCGACGGTCGAACTGCGCGAGGGCCTCCAGAAGACCATTGCGTACTTCGACGAGCTGCTTGGCCTCAGGAAATCGGCGGCATCAGCCCCCTGAATTCCGTAACGCCTCGGTTACGCGAACGACCACTCCTCACTTTAGGTCGAGGTTAGGTCTGGCAAAACCCTCGTCACGCGGTAACCTCAAGGCAAGGAGCCAGGGAGGGGACCCGAAGTGAAGATCACGTCCATCAAGACCGCCGCCACGAGCGGTCATTGCATGCACCTGTGGGTGAAGGTCGAAACCGATGCCGGCATCACCGGGCTCGGTGAATGTGTTCATGGCGGTCACCAGGCCATCGCCATTATCCGCGACCTGGCGCCGCGCCTGATCGGCAAGGACCCATTCGCCATCGATGCGCTGTTCGAGGACACGCGCCGCAGTCTGGTGTTCGAAGGCGGCTTTGCCGGCGCGCTCATCACCGCCCTGACCGGCATCGAAATTGCACTATGGGACCTCAAGGGAAAGGCCCTCAACGTCCCCATCTACGAACTGATGGGTGGGAAATTCCGGGACAAGATCCGCGTCTACGCCGATTGCGAAGTGTCGCCCGGCCTGAACATGGACGAGACCAAGCGTGTCGTGGATGAAATCCTCGAGCGCGGCTTCACCGCCCTCAAGATCGATCTCGACATCTTCGCCTATGGCCACATCGGCAGCGAGACCGAGCACTACGTCAAGGATCGCTTCAACATGACGCCGAACCGCTGGGAGCACGACCGAATGGTCCAACTCGCGGAGATGGTGGTGGCAGCAGCAGGTCCCGAAATCGAGGTGGCGACGGACCTGCACACCAGGCTCGACAAGCACAGCGCCATCCGCCTAGCGCGCGATCTGGAGCACCTCAAGCTGATGTGGCTGGAAGAACCGATCCCGCCCGAGAACATCGACACCATGCGCGAGATTACGGCAGCGACGTCGACGCCGATCTGCGCCGGCGAAAACCTCTACCTGCGCCACGGCTTCCGCGATCTCATCGAGAAACACGCGGTCGACATCATCATGCCGGACATCCCGAAATGCGGCGGCCTGAGCGAATGCCGCAAGATCGCGAACATGGCCGAGATCTACTCGATGCCGTTCGCGCCTCACAATGTCAGTTCACCGATCGGCACGATGGCCTCGGCGCATGTCTGCGCGACCATTCCGAACTTCCTGATCCTCGAGTTCCACTGGACCCAGCGCGACTACTGGACCTCGATCATCTCCGACAACCGGGACATCATCGAGAACGGCTACATCACGATCCCCGGCACGCCGGGCATCGGCCTGACACTCAACGAAGAGGTCGCGAAACAGCACCAGTATCCCGGCACCACCTGGTTTGAGGATTGAGCCATGCACCTCGGCACCCAAAACCGTGTCACCACGGACGAAGAGTACCGCCAATGGGCCCAGTTGGGGATTACGCACGTCTGCTCGGATCCTGACGGCAACCCACACGACTGGACGCTCGACACGCTGAAGCGCCACCGGGACCGGCTAGCCCAGTTTGGGCTGTCGCTCGACATGGTGCAGCTTCCGCTTGGGTCGTGGCCAATCGAGCGTAGCCAGAGCCCCGATATCCTGACGAAAGGCCCGGACCGCGATCAGCAGATCGACTCCATCTGCCGGCTGATCGAGAATGTCGCGGCGGCCGGAATTCCCGCGGTGAAATACAACCTCAACATCATCGGCATCCCACGTTCGGAGAGCGAACGCGGCCGGGGCGGCTCGCTCAACTCCACGTTTCGCTGGGACAAGATGGACCAGGACGCACCGCCGGGGATTGCGGGCGTTGTTTCGGAGGACGAGAACTGGGAGCGCATCGACTACTTCCTCGAGCGCGTCGTTCCCGTGGCGGAGTCCAGCCGGGTTCGGCTCGCCTGCCACCCGCACGATCCCTACACGCCGCCGGGCTACAAGGGGGTCACGCGCGTCCTCAGCACGGTGGATGGACTGAAGAAGTTCGTGCTCATGCGCGAAAGCCCCTACCACGGGCTCAATTTCTGCCAGGGGACGGTGGGCGAAGGGCTGGAGAACCCGCGCGCGGAGATCGCGGACGTCATCCGCTGGTTCGGATCACGCAAGAAGATCTTCAACGTCCACTTCCGCAACATCACCGGCGAAAAGCTCTCTTTCATGGAGGTCTTTCCGGATGAAGGCGACATGGACATGTGGGAGTCGCTGAAAGTCTACGCCGAGGTCGGCTACGAGCACATGATCATGCCCGACCACGTGCCGCATATCGACGACGACCCCAAGCACGCCGTGGCGTTCTCGTACTGCTTCGGGTACATCCGCGCGCTGCTGCAGGTGCTGTCGACAACCCAGCCGGCCGCCGTGGAACTCTGAGCCGGCCGGCCGGGATCAGTTGTCGTCGAGCAGTTCGTCAGCGAAGTGCACCTTGACGTCGCCGCCGACGACGGCTGCGTTGAGCAGTGCGAACAGTTCCGTCATATGCGGCAGCGTCTTGTGCAGGCGGTGCGCGGCGTCATCGACAAAGCACTCGCACAGAAATGCCGCGTCGGGATCGTCCTGCTTGGGGTTGAACTCGAAGAACACGCACCCCGGCTCATGTCGGATGGTCTCGACTATCGGCTGTATTCGAGCCAGGAACCCGTCCCGCTCCCCCGGCCTGAACCGCAGGGGGCCGATAATGAACTTCACGTTGAGCCCTCCCTATCTGAGCAATGCACGTGCCTCGTCCGGTGTCAGCGCCGCCGGGCGCTCACATGTCGTCGACAGCGTCAGCACCTGGCCCTGTTCGCCTGCCTTGAGCAACGACGTCATGACATCGACCGCATGTAGCGCCACGTCCAGCCCGCACCGGGCCGGTCGTCCCTGCTCGATCGACTGCATCATGTCGGCGAGGCCGGCCGTTCGGTAGTTGGCGCGCGGCGCCTGATTGGGCTTTTGTTGGTTGTTGATGCCGAACGGGTGGTCCCAGGGAGTCACCTGGGTCTTTGTGCCCGCGACATCGGTCGTCACCACATCGCCACCGAAGAAGTTTGGATCAGGGACGTAGATCGACCCATCGACGCCATAGAGTTCGATATTATGGTGGCCGTGGCTCGCCACATCCCAGCTGGTCCCGATGGTCACGATGGCTCCCGAGTGGAACTCGAGAATGCCATGAATCGTGGTCGGCGTGCCTACCTTGACCCTCGTGCCCTTGAACGGGCCTTCGGCGGTGACCTCGCGTTCGGCCCGGGCAGTTCCGGTGAATGCGGTAACACGTTTCACCGGTCCCAGCAGGTGGATCAGGTCGGTCACGTAGTAGGGGCCGACATCCAGCACCGGGCCCGCTCCGACCTGGAAGAAGAAATCGGGGTTGGGATGCCAGTGCTCCATGCCCCGGCTCATCACGTGTGCCGTGCCGCTCATGATCTTGCCCAGCTGACCGGAATCGATGATCTGCCGGGCCTGCTGGTGCGCGCCGCCGAGAAACGTGTCGGGCGCCGATCCGACACGAAGGTTGCGATCCTCGGCAGCCTTCCGCACGGCCATCCCCTCCTCGAGTGAGAGGACGAACGGCTTCTCGGAATAGGCGTGCTTACCCGCAGACAGGATATCCATGGTGACGCCGTAGTGGGCGGCCGGCACCGTGAGATTGACGACCACGTCGATGTCGGAGCTCTTGAGCAACTCGTCCGGCGTCATCGCCGGGACGTTGAACTCGGCGGAACGGCTCCTGCTAGCGTCCGGCAGAATATCCGCCACGCCGCGGACCTCGAGGCCTGCAAAAAGCGGCGCCAGCCCCAGGTAGGCCCCCGAAATATTGCCGGCACCCAGGATGCCGACGCCGTACGTCTTGGCCATCTTATGCTCCGTAGCCTTTCACCGCGTCCATGGAGCGACGGGCAAAGCGGATCGCGTCGCTCGGCTTGTCGTGTTCCATCACGAAATAGCGCGCCTTGGTATGGGCCTTGGCCTCGGCAAGCAGCTGCTTCCAATCGAGCGTCCCCTGCCCTACGTCTGCCCAGCCGTCTTCGTCGGCATTCTGTCCCGCAGGAGCGATATCCTTGACGTGGATGGCCGAGATGCGGCTGCCAAGCTTCTTCATCCAGGCGACGGGGTCCTCTCCGGCCTTCACTAGCCAGGCCAGGTCCATCTCCCATTGAATGTCAGGAGAGGCATCGAGAATGGTTTCGATGGGAGCCTTGCTGGCGGAGGTCGCGAACTCCCAGTGATGATTGTGGTAGCCAAAGCCTTTGCCGGCCGCCTTGAAGGCCGAGGCGACTTTGGCGAGATCGGCAGCGAAGCGCGGCCAATCGCCTTTGCCTTCACGATATTCAGGTGACGGCGGCGCGGGGCAATAGACAGTGTCGATCCCGACCGTGTCGACAATCTTCAAAGCCGCGTCCGTATCAGTGAGCTGCTGCATGCCCATGTGGGCCGTCGGCATGACGAGGCCAGCCGCCTTGAGGCTCGCCGCGAGCGCTGGCGGATCGGCAAACTGCCCGCCCCAGCCCTCGACCTGCCTGTAGCCCAGCGACGCCAGGGTCTTGAGCGTGTCGTCGAGC
>Ga0066256_1002223_pt1 | contig 22428 bp, 16 predicted proteins | sample ThiBio_1000_biof_FD_87107 | JGI IMG/M metagenome (GOLD analysis project Ga0066256, IMG submission 87107) | Wastewater bioreactor microbial communities from Cape Town, South Africa - Thiocy_expt_1000_biof (version 2) | ecosystem: Engineered > Bioreactor > Thiocyanate-remediating >... | reverse complement strand
GACCGAAGCCCGAATGCTGGCGAGCCAATCCCGATGAGGAAACCACTGACTGGAGAGCCGTGTGCGGGAGATCCGCACGCACGGTTCGGAGGGAGGGGAGGGCGAGCGCCCTTCTCTACCCCTATCAGGGAGGGGCGCCATTGTAGGAGGGTCGCCCCCGGCCCGATGCCGTGATGGTTCCACCGCCCTATCGCGGCGAGGGCGCCGCTCCTACAGGGGGGCGCGGTTGCCGGGGCTGTCCCCTCACTGCATGAGCGCGTGCGGCGCGGTATGTCCTGCCGCGCCTGCACCGGAACTCAACTCGTAATACACGACCACCTCGTTGCCGGTCCCCACGTAGCGCATTTCATGGCTCAGGCGACGCACCAGGGCGATGCCGCGACCGTAGAGCGCGTTATCCGGTATCTGCGAGCACGCCGCCCAGTCGAAGCCAGGTCCGCTGTCGCGCACGGTAATCCTTGCCATCTTCCGGCCGTCGCGGCGCAGGACTTCGAGCTGGATTTCGATGAAGCCTTGCTCGAGCGCCTGCAGGGCTTTCTGCCGTTGGGTCGCATAGGCGGTAAAGCCTTCGCTGCTCGTCTTGAGTGTGGAATCGAGCCGCAACAGGCCGTGGTCCAGCGCGTTGGCCACCAGTTCGGACAGGATGATGAAAACCTGTCCGGCATGCTCCTTCAGGGCGTCGATGCGTTCGATCATTCCGGTCAAGGTGGGCACGACGTCGAGATTCTTCAGGTCCATGGCCTCGAAATGGAAGGACATGCAAAGTCGATCGCTGCCGCTTTCTCCACCACTGCGAGGCGCGTGCAAGGACTCCGTGAGCGTTCCGGGCGCCGGGACTTCGACGGCGACGACGCTGATGTCGTCCGCTGCCGCGCCGGCCCGATGGGCGTCGAGCGCCTGCAGCAAGGCGTCGAAGCGCTGTTCCCTTGCCGCCGCGCGCAGCGCCGCCTCCGCGCGTTCGTCGCCGAACTGCACGCCTTCGGCGTTTTCCGCCTCGCTCAGGCCATCGGACCAGAGGAACAACTGGCAAGCGCCGTCGTAGGAATACACTTCCGGCTCCGCGGAGAATTCTTCCGGCGGCAACACGCCAAGCGGCAGATGGCGCGACTTCCAGCGCCTGACGATGCTGCCGCCGGCATCGAGCAGGCAGGGCGCCGGATTGCCGCCGTTCCACACCTCGATCGTTCCCGCCACGGGATTCACCGAAACGAGCGTGAGCGCGGAAAACCGTCCCGGCGGCATCATGGTGTGCATGCGGCTGTTCATCACCTCGACGATGCGTGCGATGCCATAACCGAGCTCGGTCATCGCGTAAAAAGTATCGAACTGCGGCAGCGAGCCCATTGCTGCGGGCAGGCCGTGCCCCATGCCGTCGCTCAACAGGATATGGTGGCATTTTCCGGGCGTGCGCGCGGCGGCGACGAGGTCGCCGCTGAAGTGCCATGCGGGGGTGACGCGATAGCGCAGGGCGGAATCGCTGAGGCCCTCGCGGTTCACCATGTACTCCATCAGGCTCGCCCCGAGACGCCGCTCCTCCTCGGCCTGCCGGTAATAGGTAGCGAGTTCGTCCGAGTAGCGTGACAGCGCCTGCTGCAGTTCGGCGATGCGCTGGAATACCTGGATCTTGGCCTGGAACACGGGCAGCGACAGCGGCTTGGTCAGATAATCGTCCGCCCCCGCGCGCAGGCCTTCGAGCACCTCGTCCTCGCGCGAAAGCGCAGTGACCATGAGGATCGGCAGCCAGCGCGAACCCGCCGCCTCACGGATGCGGCGTGTCGCTTCGAGGCCGCCTATTCCCGGCATCATCACGTCCATCAATATCATGTCCGGCGCTTCGCTATGGAATTTTTCCAGCGCCTCCTCACCCGATCGCGCCTCGATGAAGCGATGCCCCATCCGTTTCACTACCTGGCCGGCAATGGCGACGTTGTTGGCCACGTCGTCCACCACCAGGACCGTCATACCCGATTTATTCATGCTGCCTGCATCCTGCTTCACTTGATATTGAACAGGCGGCGGAAATTCGAAAGCTCGAACACCTGCGCCACGGCCCCCTTGCAATTCAGGAGGGTGATGGATTTCGCCGCGCTTTTCGCGCGCTCCTTGAGCAGCAGCAGCATGCCCATGGCCGAACTGTCTATGTATTTCACCTCGTCGAAATCCACTTCGAGCTCGCTGACGCCCGGTTCGCTGAGGAGCGCACTGGTCGCATCGTTGAAGAGCCGGTGGCTGTTGAAATCGAAGCGCCCGTTCAGCACGATGCGGGCGGTATTGCCATCCTTGCGGGTGTCTATGTTCATCGTTTTCTCCTTTCGATAAGCTGCAAATCAGGCCGGTGCGCACTGCACCGGAAAATCAGATCGTTTCCGTCGCGTGGCACGGAGCCGGCAGTTCGATCGCGAAACTGCTTCCTTCTCCCTCCACGCTTTCCACGCTGATCGACCCCCCCATCAAGTCGACCAGATGTCTGCACAGCGCCAGCCCCACCCCGATGCCGGGCACGCTGGTGTGTTCCGCGCCCAGCCGGCTGAAGTACTGGAACAGTTCGTTCCGTTTCGCCTGTGGGATGCCGATCCCGGTATCACTGACAGCGATGCGCAGCATGCCTTGTTCCAGCCGATGACAGGTCACCGTCACGCGACCTCCGGGCCGGTTGTATTTCACCGCATTGGTAAGCAGATTGAGCAACACCTGCCGGAAGCGCTTCGCGTCGACGTGCAGCGTCTGGCGCCCGCATTCCGCGCTCAGGTCGACCAGCTCCAGTCCCCGCGCTCCGGCCTGCGGCGCGACGTGTTCCAGGCATTCGCGAATGAGCCCGACCACATTGACCTCCTGTGGCTTCAGCTCCAGCCGGCCCGTTTCGATGCGAGAGAGATCGAGCACGTCGTCGATCAGTTCGCGCAACAGCCAGCCCGCGCCGAGAATGCGCTGGATGCCGTCCTGCTGGGTCTCGTTGAGCGGGGCCTCGGGGTCGGATTCGAGCAACTGTGCGAAACCGACGATGGCGTTGAGCGGCGTGCGCAATTCATGGCTGACATGGGAAAGGAAGCGCGTCTTGGCCAGGCTGGCCTGTTCCGCGGCTTCCTTCGCCCGCGTGAGCGCCGCCTCCAGCGCGACCTGATCGCTCACGTCGCTGAGCGCCGCGACGTAGTGCGTGAGTTCGCCCGAATCGCTGCGCACCGGCGAGATGAAGATATCACACCAGAGTTGCCGCCCGCGCCGCGTCAGGGCTTCGACCACGGCGTGCCGTTCGGCACCGTGGGCAAGTGCGTCGTACAGCAGGTGCCAGCCCTGCGTATCTTTTTTGCTCTCGACCAGAAGAGGCCAGCGCTCGCCGGGTATGGCGGCCTGCGGCAGATCGACGATCTCGGCATAGGCGGCGTTGGTGTACTCGATTGCCCCGTCGCCCGAGCGGAAAATCGCCATGCCGGTGCCGCTCGCCGCCAATGCCCGGTCGTGCAGGCGCAATTTGTCCTCGATGCGCTTGCGCGCCGTGACGTCACGCATCGTCACCTGAACATTCCTGACGTAGCCTGTCGTGTCGCGGACCGGCACGGCGGACAACTCGGCCCAGATATAGATACCCTCGACGTGCCGTAAGCGGACGTAGTCGCACTGGCCGGCCTCGCCCCGCAGAGCCGGTACGAACATGCCACGGATACGCGCGACATCGTCCGGATGGATCAGCGTATAGCCATCCTGTCCGATCAGGGACGCAGGCTCACGCCCCAGCACGCGCTCTACGGACGGACTGACGTAGGCGAAACGGCCATCCGGCTCATGCAAGCAAATCACGTCGAGGGCGTTCGTTGCAAGCAGACGGAAGCGTTCCTCGCTTTTCTCCAGGGCCGCGTCGATCGCCAGCGCGCGGGTGATGTCGGTGCGGATGGCGAAATAACGCTCCAGGCAGCCGTTTTCATCGAAAAACGGCACGATGGTCGAGGCGACCCAGTAAAAGCTCCCGTCCTTGCGACGGTTGCGGATGTTGCCCTGCCAGACGCGCCCCCTGGAAATCGTGTCGAGCATCCCGGCAAAGAATTCCGGCGGATGAAAACCCGAATTGATCAGGCGGTGGGTCTTGCCGAGAATTTCTTCGCGGCTGTACTGGCTGATCTCGCAAAACTTGTCGTTGGCATAAACGATGCGCCCCGCGGTATCCGTAGCGCTGACGATGGCGTGCGCGTCGAAGGCCCGCAGGTGCTGCGCCAGTTCGCGGTCGCGTCTGGCCATCTGCATGGCCATGGCATCCAGCGCCCGGGCGAGCTGGCTCAGTTCGGTACCTTCCGCCACGCCGCTGCGGTATGTCAGGTCGCCTGCGGCGTGTGCGTTCGCCTGGCGAACCATGCGGCGCACCGGCACGACGACCAGGCGATCGCTTGCAAACCAGGCGAACAGCAGGATTCCGGCAAATACCGCTGCGGCGATCATCCCCATGAAGCGTGCGGTGCGATGCACCTGCGCCAGGGCAATGTCGGCGGGAACGCCCACCGCGACGAACACGTTTTCGTTTGTCGCACCGCTTTCGAGCCGGGCGCTGGCAAACAGGCGCAGCCGGCCGTCCCGGCCATAGGCTTCCACGACGCCTGGGCCGAACCCCACCGCGCCAACCGGGTGAACCGCCGCGGCAAAGGGTTTGCCGCGCCAGGCTTCGGGTGCGGGATCGGCATGCAGGATGAGGCCGTTTTGATCGTGGAAAATCACTTCGCTTCCCTCCGGCAGCGCGTCGCCGAGGCGGGTACGATCGAACCATGACAGGTCGACCGACACGAAAAGATAGGCCCGGTGCTCGCCCCTGGAACCCGTCAGCGGCATGGCGACGATCACCACGGGTTCGTCCACCTGGACGCCGAGGTGATAGTCGCCCACCACGGTCTGATCGTGCCCCTGGCGCAGCAACTGAAACCAGAGTCGGTCGCTGAAGCTGGCGTCGCGCGTCTTCCGCGCACCGCTGCAAACCGTATTGCCCTCGAGATCGGTCATGCCTGCGTTGGCGAAAATGATCCGCTGCGCAAGGATGTCCCTGAAAATGGAGCAGAAACCGGGCCTGCGTTCGGCGATCTGCGGGTTGGCCGCGAGGGTAAGCAACAGGTAATGCGCGGCATTGATATGCCTTGCCTGCTCCATGGATATCTTCTGTACCAGGGATTGCGTTTCAAGATGGACATCATTGAGGGCGTGGCGATAAACCTGCATCCCGAAAAATCCGATGATACCCAGCAAGGGCAGCATGGCTGCCAGAAGCAGCACGATCAGGCGCGAGCGCAGGCTCTTGAAGATGCGTTTCACGCACAAGCCCCTGCGTCGCCCGTTCCCTCGCCGACGGCACCGGCCTGCGCAAGCGCTTCGTGACTCATCATGCCCTCATCCAGGCCGCGCCCGCTGCGCAGCAGCGCTTCAGCCGAGGTTTCGGGAAGCGGCCGGCTGAACCAGTAGCCCTGAAACTCGTCGCAGCCCACGTCGCGCAGAAAGACGGCCTGTTCCGCGTCCTCGACCCCTTCGGCGATCACGGCAAGCCCCAGGCTGCGGGACAGGTTGACGATGGCGCGCACGATGGCGGCATCGCCGGGGTCGGTGGCGATATCGCGCACGAAGGAGCGGTCGATCTTCAGTGCGTCGATGGGGAAGAGCTTGAGATAGGACAGCGAGGAATAGCCGGTGCCGAAATCGTCCACCGACAGCGTGAGGCCCAGCGTCTTGAGCGCATGCAGCGTGCCGGCTGCGGCCTTGCTGTCCTGCATCACGGTACTCTCGGTGATTTCCAGTTCGAGATGCGCCGGATCGATTCCGGTATCGGCGATCACGCGCTGCACGCGCGCCACCAGTTCGGGATCGCGGAACTGCCGCGCGGACAGGTTCACCGCCACACGCGTCTGCGGCAGGCCCCTGGCCTGCCATTGCCGGATGCAGCGGCAGGCCTCCTCCAGCACCCATTCACCCAGTTGCGTGATGAGGCCGGTCGCTTCGGCGACACCGATGAAACGATCGGGACCGAGCAGGCCTTCGCGCGGGTGATTCCAGCGCACCAGCGCCTCGAAGCCGAGAACCGTGCCGGACGCCAGGCTGACGCGCGGCTGATAGTGCAGCACCAGTTCGTCCCGTTTGAGAGCAAGGCGCAGGTCGTGCTCCAGTTCGATGCGCGCATGCATCTGCGCATCCATTTCCGGAACGTAGAAACGGAAGGTATTGCGGCCCTCTTCCTTGGCACGATACATGGCGACGTCGGCATTGCGCAGCAGGACTTCGGCATCGGCGGCATCCAGGGGACAGACCGACAGGCCGAGACTGGCCGTGACGTAGACCTCGCGGCCGTTCATCGCGAAGGGCTGCGCGAGGGCCGCCAGGATCTTTTCGGCGACACCTGCCGCGTCGCCCAACTGCACGATGTCGGGCAGCAGCAGGATGAACTCGTCGCCCCCTTGCCGCCCCACCGTGTCATCCTCGCGCAGCACGGCGCCGATTCGTGCCGCCGCCTGGCGCAGCAGCACATCGCCCGCGCCATGGCCGAGGGTGTCGTTGACGTCCTTGAAGCGATCCAGATCGAGATAGGCCACGGCGAGCAGCCGTTCGCTGCGCCGAGCATGCGCAATGGCCTGGCGCAGCCGGTCGAGGATGAGCGTGCGGTTGGGCAGGCCGGTGAGGGCATCGTGGCCGGCCTGGTACAGCAGAGCCTCTTCGTGCTGCTTGCGCTCGGAAATGTCGCGCGCGATCACCAGAACCGACACCACCCGGTTTTCGAAGTCACGTTCGGGAGCCATGCGCACGTGAAAATGGCGCAGGCCCGCGTGCGGCAATTCGACCCCGCACTCCAGGGTGACCGGCTCGCCGGACGCGAACACCGCATCGACGCCGTGAATCCAAGGGATGGCTGCGTCGGGCGGCAGCCCCAGTTCGACCCAGGTCTTGCCCCAGCAATCGTCGGGCTCGCTCCCTATCGCTGCCGCAAGCGCGGAGTTGGCATACAGAAAATGCTGCGCCCGGTCGACACGCGCGATGATATCCGGTGCGTGCTCCACCAGCGTCTGGAATTCCTGCGAATGCCTGCGCAGCATGTTCTCCATCTCCCGGGTCGCGCTGATGTCACGCAGGGCGATGAGCGTGCCGCAGGTTCCGCCCAGCTCGATGCGCGACAGGTTCACCGAGACCGGCAGTTCCTCGCCGTCCCTGCGCCGGACCAGCGATTCCGTCTTGACCACGGCAAGATCGGGCGCCGGGCGTACAACACGGCACCCGTTCTGTGGCAAGGGGCTATCGTCGATGCGCTCCCGGAACATGCGCTCCATCGGCAGGCCGAACAGTTCCTCGTGGCGATAACCCAGCATCGCCACCGCGCTCGCATTCACCGTCACGATGCATCCGCTGGCATCGATCAGGAACAGGGCGTCCGGGGCCGACTCGAACAACATGCGGAAGCGTTGTTCGCTTTTCTGCAAGGTGTTCTGCGATACCGTGAGTTCGCGGTATGGCCGTTGTATGGCGATCACGAAGATGGCGCGGTAGAGCAGGATGTAACCGGTGATCTTGCAGGCATGTCCCATGAGGTCGAACACATCGTGCGTCCGCGTGTGCAGCGTGAAGTTGATCTCACCGAGCACGAGAATGCCGAGTGCAGCGAACAGAAACATCGCCGCTTCGTCGCGTGCCGTGCGCAGCCGCGGATACAGGACCAGCGCCGCCGCGGCGTGCAGCGTGACAACGAGATAACCGATGCCGAGTGCCAGCGGCATGCGGCCGTGCTGTGGCGCGAAGCTTGCCACAAGCCAGTCAGGCGGATGGGCGGCCAGCCAGGACGTCGCCGCAACCCAGGCGAGTGCCCCGCCCAGCACCGCATGGCGCACGGCCGGTTTCATGCTTGCCGGAACCACGAGCACTGCGGCGAACAATGTGACGGCCACGCTGATCCGTTCCGCGTACCAGAAATACAGTGAGCCATCCACGGCGGGCGGCGCACCGAAGGGTGGCATACCCGGATGCGACAACAGATGACCTGTGCCGAACAGACCGGCGGCAAACATGCCTGCCGCAACCGTGACCAGCAAGGCTGCGCCGTGGGTCTTCGCCGCCTGCCAGGCAAGACTGGCGATCATGCCCGCCAGCACCACGGTTGCGATGTCCAGCAGACCGTGAAGCACGCTCTCGCCCGCCGCGTCGATTTCCATCCTGCGGGCCTTCATGGACAGCATGCCGGTCACGACCGCCAGGCTGACAATGAGGAACACAGCAAAGCCCCCGCCGCCGTAGCGAAGCGACGGGTGCGGTGGTGCCGATGCGGAGCGACGCTCAGGCATGGCGGCACGACCTTGCTCGAAAATCACGCATATTTCATGATCTCCGCGGGGATCGCCTGCAAGGGTGCGCTGCGATCGACGCCGCCCAGCCTGACTGCCTCCTTGGGCATGCCGTAGACCACACAGGTGGCTTCGTCCTGGGCCACGGTACTCGCCCCCGCGTCGCGCATTTCCTTCAAGCCGCGCGCGCCGTCGTCGCCCATGCCGGTCATGATGACGCCGAGCGCATTCCTCCCGGCGAATTTCGCCACCGAGCGGAACAGCACGTCGACCGAAGGTCGGTGGCGGTTGACCACCGGACCATCCACCACTTCGACGTGGTACTGGGCGCCATTGCGCTTGAGCAGCATGTGCCGCCCACCGGGTGCGATCAGGGCGCGGCCGGGTATCACGCGGTCGCCGTTGCGCGCTTCGCGCACCTCGATCTGGCATACCGTATCCAGCCGCGCGGCAAAGGATGCGGTGAATTTTTCCGGCATGTGCTGCACGATGACGATGCCGGGCGATACACGTGGCAATGCCGCAAGCACCGTTTCCAGCGCCTGGGTGCCGCCCGTCGAGGTGCCGATGGCGACAATCCGCTCGGTGGTCTGCGCCAGGGCCTGACTCGCCGCCGGCAGGATGGCGTCGGCGCTGAGTTTGGGCGCCGCGACCACGGGCGGTGGCGCGGCATGAGTTTTCAGGTTGCGCACATTGGCGTGCGCCGCCGATTTCACCGCGCGGATCAGGTCCGCCGCCGCATCTTCCATGGCCGTGCGCCGGTTGCCGATACCCGGCTTGGGTACGATGCCGACCGCACCCGCCGCCAGCGCCTGCATGGCGGTTTCCGAACCCTTCTGCGAAATCGACGAGCAGATCACCACCGGTGTCGGGTGCTCCGTCATGATCTTTCGCAGGAAGGTGAGCCCATCCATGCGCGGCATCTCGATGTCCAGCACCAGCACATCCGGCCACTGTTTCTTCATCTTCTCCTGCGCGAAGAGCGGATCGGCGGCCACGGCGATGACTTCGATGCCCGCGTCGCGCGCCAGCGTCTCGGACAGCACCTGCCGCACCACGGCGGAATCGTCCACGATGAGGACCTTTATGCGTGCCGACATTGCGCCTCCGCTTCGCCGCTGCGCTGCTCCACCCGCGGCGGAACCATCTGTCGCACCCAAACGTGTCCCGACCAGATGTCGAAGAGCACCGTGCGATGGCCTGCGCCCCCGAGATCCTCCGCCGCCAGGCACATGCCATGCTGCCTCACCAGTTCCCGCCCCACCTCGGCGTTCCTGATGCCGATATGGGTCTGCGTTGCGCGCACCTGCCGGTGGAACATGTTGCCACCGCCGAAGAGCTTGACCTGATAATCCTCGAGCGCCGTTCCGCTGCGGCGGATTTCCTCGAACAGCAGACCGAGGGCCTCGTCGGCGTATTTGCCGTCGGCGCCAGGCGCCCCCCGCCCCTGGCGGCTCGGCAGCATGTAGTGGCACATGCCGCCGATCAGCAGCTTCGGGTGCCACAGCGTGATGGACACGCATGAGCCGAGGATGGTGCGGATGCGCGTATCCCGATCGCCGAAATAGTATTCGCCGGGGTTGAGGAAGATCTCGATGACGTGGGGCGGCTTCTTCATGGTGGTCAGCCGGCCTGTTTGCGGTACACCGACGGGCGCACGACAGCCAGTGCGTCCGTCACGCCATTGAGGCTCTCCGAATGCCCGATGAGCAGGTGGGCGCCGCGCTTCAGCGTGGCGGCGATGCGCTGGACGACCCGCGCCTTGGTGTCGGTGTCGAAATAGATCATGACGTTGCGCAGGAACACCACGTCGAACTCACCCAGTTGCGGCAGGGTTTCGTTGAGGTTGATCTGCCGGAAATTCACGCGCGCGCGCAGCCGTCGGTCGATGAGAAAGCGACCGGCCTGCGAGCCGACACCCCGCAGGCAGTATTCCTTCAGGTAACGCTGTGGAATGTGCTGCGCGCGTTCCATCGCGTAGAGACCACTGCGCGCGCGTTCCAGCACGCGGGTACTGATGTCGGAGGCGAGGATTTCCCATGGCGCCTCGCCCAGCCGATCGGCCAGCAGCATCGCGATGCTGAAGGGCTCCTCGCCGCTCGAGCACGCCGCGCTCCAGACCCGGAATGGCGCGCCGGGCCGCCGTTCGGCAAGAATCTGCTGCAGAAACTCGAAATGCTTGGGCTCGCGAAAGAAATAGGTCTCGTTCGTGGTGAGCAGGTCCAGCGCGGTCTGCAATTCCTCGGGTTCGCGTCCGCTGGTGAGGAGACGCAGGTAATCGCGGTAGGAATCGAGCGAATGATGTTTCAGCCGCTTGGCAAGACGGCCGCAGACGAGCGCCTTCTTGGCGGGCGAAAGACTGATGCCGGCGAGCCGGTACAGCAGTCTCTGGAACTCGCCGAAATCCTGGTCGGACAGCGCGGATGCCTGCATGCCTCACGTGCCCCCTCAATGATGGAACCCGGCCGGCGTCAGCGGAGCGTGCCACGGACCGCTCATCCTGCCGCCTCCATCCCCGCGTCACCTGGGTGGCCGGCATGTGCCTGGTCCAGCATGGCGAGATCGTCGAGCGACAGCACGTTGCCCACGTTGAGGATGATCACGAAGCGGCCGTTCACCTTGCCCATGCCACGAATGAAATCGGTACGAATCTTCGCGCCGAAGGCGGGCGGCGCTTCGATCTCCTCCTGCGGGATCTCCAGCACCTCGTTCACCGCATCCACCACCACGCCGATCACCTGATGCTCCTCGCCGTTCGTTATCTCGATAATGACGATGCAGGTACGGCGGGTGAGTTCGGTGCTCCGGCGGCCGAAGCGCACCGAAAGGTCCACCACCGGCACCACGCTGCCGCGCAGGTTGATCACCCCGCGGATGTAGTCCGGCATCATGGGCACCTCGGTGAGATTGCCGTATTCGATGATCTCCTTGATCGCGAGAATGCCGATCGCGAACATCTCGCCGCCGAGCATGAAAGTCAGGTATTGCAGCGCGTCGGGGGATGCATCCGGCGCGGGCTGCTCCGCCACGTTCACAAGCGCACTCATGCGGCCTCCTCAGAATTTGACGAATTCGAGCTCGTCGATCAGGGCCGGTGCCACCTTCGCTGCGGTCTTGCCGCCAGCCCCCTTGGCATGCGCGACCTGGCCAAGCTTCTGGGTGGCCGATTTTCTGCCCTTTGCAATCGCCGTAGCAGACCCGCTTTCGAGGCGGAAGAAGCTCATGGACTGCTGCAACTGCTCGGCCTGGCTGCTCATTTCCTCCGCGGTGGCGGCCAGCTCTTCCGAGCTCGATGCGTTCTGCTGCGTGATCTGATTGAGTTGCGACATGGCGGTGTTGATCTGGCCGACACCGGCGGATTGCTCCTCGGAGGCCGCAGTGATCTCCTGCACCAGATCCGAGGTCTTGTTGATCGAGGGAACCATTTCATCCAGGAGCTTGCCGGCGCGTTCCGCCATACCCACCGAACCGCTCGCCAGTTCGCCGATCTCCTGCGCCGCCACCTGGCTGCGTTCGGCCAGCTTGCGTACTTCGGCCGCCACCACCGCGAAGCCCTTGCCGTGCTCGCCGGCGCGCGCGGCCTCGATGGCGGCGTTCAAGGCCAGCAGATTGGTCTGGTAGGCGATGTCGTCGATGATGCCGATCTTGCCGGCGATGCTCTTCATGGCATTGACGGTTTCCTTGACTGCCTCGCCTCCCTCGGTAGCCTCCTTCGCCGCCTTCGATGCCATGCCATCGGTCACCTTGGCGTTCTCGGTGTTCTGGCCGATGGATGCCGACATCTGTTCGATCGAGGCGGACGTTTCCTCCACGCTCGCAGCCTGCTCGCTGGACGCCTGGCTGAGGGACTGCGCCGTGGCCGAGACCTCCTCGGACGCGCTGGAGAGATTGTCCGCTGCACTGCGCACTTCGGTGATGATCTGCGCGAGTTTTTCCACCATGTTTTTCATCGCACCGAGCAGCATGCCGGTCTCGTCTTTCGACTGAACCTCGATCCTCACGCTGAAATCACCTTCGGCAAGGCTGTTGGCGACGTTTACGGCTTCACCGAGCGGCCGGGTAATGGAGCGGGTGACCCAGAATGCAATCACGGCCGCCAGCAGAAAAGCTGCCGCACTCATTCCAAGCATCAGGGTTCGTGCCTGGTTGTACTGTTCCGCGGCGGCGTTGCCCAACTCGGTCATGAGGGCACCCTGAAACTGGATGAGGTCATTGACGCGCCTGCGATACTCGTTGGCCGCCGGACGGAAATCAGATTCGAGGAAAACCCGCCCTTCTTCGGCCTTGCCGTCCTCCACCAGCTTGATGATCTGATCCTGCGCTGCGATGTATTTTTCGCGCGATTCGAGGATCGACTGGAACATCTCGATGCCCTTGGGCTGAACGAGCATCGGCTTGAGTTTTTCCCAAGCCTTGCCGATGCCGCTGCGACCCTCGAGGATACGATCCTTGGCACTCTGCACGCCGGTCTTGTCCGTGGCGAGGAGAAGGTCACGCGCTCCGAGTCCGATCGTGTTAACGCCGGCGAGTCCTTCTTCCAGCAGCAGAACCTTCGGCCACTTGTCCTTGTTGATGTTTTCCAGCGATGCGTTGAGCACGGCCATGCGGGTGATGCCGATGGCGGCGATCGCCACCATCAGTACCACGACCAGACTGAAGCCAATTCCCAACCGCACCCCGATTTTCATGTTCTTGAACATCGTCCCCCCTCTCCTGTTAAATCGCCAATGAACTCACGCTCTGCAACGGCCCTTCATGCGCCGTGGGCAAGCATCGCCCCGTCACGCGCGACACCCAGTTGAAGCAGTGCCGGAACATCCAGAATCAACGCCACCTCGCCCGTTCCCAGAATCGTGGAACCGGAAATGCTCTTCAAATGCCTGAATACGCTGCCCAGCGGCTTGATGACGGTCTGGAACTCCCCCAGCAGCTCGTCCACAACGAACCCGGCTTTCTGCCCGCCGTACTGCACGACCACGATGTTCTCGCGCTTGCCCGGCGGTGCCTTGATCTCGAACTCGTCGCGCAGGCGCACGAACGGCAGCACCTCGCCGCGCAGGTTGACGTAGTTGCGGCTCGCCGCGAGCTGCCGGTCCGCCTCGGACAGTTCGATGCATTCCAGCACCATGTCGAGCGGCACCACGAAAGACGACTTGCCGACAGCAACGAGAAAACCGTCGATGATGGCGAGCGTGAGCGGCAGCCGGATGCGCACCGTGGTGCCCTGCCCCGCCGTGCTGTCGATGTCCACGCTGCCGCGCAGCGCCTGGATGTTGCGCTTGACCACGTCCATGCCGACACCGCGACCGGAAAGATTGCTGATCTGTTCGGCAGTGGAAAATCCGGCCTCGAAGACGAGGTTGAAGATTTCGCTGTCCGAGAGGTTCTGCCCGGGGCTGACGATACCGCGCTCGATCGCCTTCCTGAGGATTTTTTCCTTCTTCAGGCCGCCGCCGTCGTCCGCCACCTCGATCACGATACTGCCCGAGTCGTGATAGGCATTGAGCCGCAGCTTGCCCTTTGCAGGCTTGCCGGCTGCCAGCCGCGCGTCCACCGGCTCGATGCCGTGATCCATGGCGTTGCGCACGAGATGCATGAGCGGATCGCCGATCTTCTCCACCACCGTCTTGTCCAGTTCGGTGTCCGCACCGCTGATTTCAAGGCCGATATCCTTGCCGAGCTCGCGGCTCATGTCGCGCACCACACGCTGGAAGCGGTTGAAGGTCTCGCCGATTTCCACCATGCGCAGCTTGAGCGCGCCGTCGCGGATTTCCTCGACCAGGTTGGACACGGCGGAATTCGCCTCGTGCAGCGCCGCGTCGCCGGAACGTCTGGCAAGCAGCGAGGCGCCGGCGCCGGCAATGACGAGTTCACCGACGAGATTGATGAGCTCGTCGAGCTTCTCCGCGCTCACGCGCACGAAGCGCGCTTCCTGCGCCTTGTGGTCGCGGATCTGGCGCTGTTTTTTCAGCGCCACGTCGACCACCTCTTTCTGCACCATGCCTTCCTTGACCAGCACCTCACCGATGGGCGGTTCGCCACCCACCGCTTTCAGGCTGTCCTGGACACGCAATGCGTTTTCCAGCTCGTGTTCGGTGAGGATGCCGGCCTCGATCAGCAACTGGCCCAGCATGTCGGTGTTGCCGCTGGCGTGTTCGAGCCGCTCGACAAAAGTCGCGAGATGGCTCGGTGGCGGAAAAATGCGCAGCTCGCAGTCGTCACGCACGAATTCGAAAACATCCTCGATCGTCTGCTTGTCCGCCTCGCTCTTGAAGTCGAGCGAATACCTCAGGTAGCAGGCTTCCGGATCCATCGCCGCCAGCTCCGGCAAATCGCTGTCGTCGATGTCGAGCGAGACGATGTCGCCGATGGTGGACAGATAGCGGATGAACGAGATCGGCTCCATGCCGTTTTTCAGGACCTCGCGCCCGAAGACGATCGACAGGTGCCAGTAATCCCCCTCGACGGGGCCGCCGCCACTCGCAGCCAACTGGCTTTCGTGGACCGCCGGCATGCCGGCCTCACCCGTGGATACGCCCCCCCAGGAAGGCGCGCAGCCGCGCGGCAAGTGCCTCACCCGCGGCCGCCTGCTGCGCATCGAGCGCCGTACCGGTTTCCGCCACGACCGTGATCAGCAGCCCGATATGGTCGCGGCATTTGAGCAGCAGCTCGACCAGCTCGCCATTGACCGCCAGCGTGCCGTCACGCACCGCCTCGAGAACGTTTTCCACGACATGGGTGAACGCCACGATCGCGTCGAGCCCGAACAGGCCTGCCGATCCCTTGATCGTGTGCGCGGCACGGAACATGGCGTTGACGGTTTCATCGTCCTGCGGCTCGCTTTCGAGCCGCAGCAGAATGGCTTCCATTTCCTCGAGGAGCCCGTGGCTTTCCTCGATATAGGTCTGCAAGGCCTGATCCATGCTCACGCTCGTCTCCTCGATATCCGGTGGTTACGGGCGTGCGGAGATCAGCAGCGGATCCCCGAAATGCGTCGCCATGTTGTAGAGGTCGATGACTTCCAGCGCGGCCTGGCTGTGGGACACGTAACGCACGGCCTTGCCCAGGCGCGCGCCTTCTCGCTTTGCTGCAAGCAAGAGCTGGAAGCCGGCGGTATCCATCTCGGTGACGCCACCAAGATCGACTTCGATCCCGTCGCTGGAGGCCAGGTGTTCCAGCAGGCCGTCCCGGATTTGCAGAGCGTTGTAGATCGTGAACTCACCTTCGATCCGCATACTGCAAATGCCGTCTTCATGTCGCGCGTTGATGTGCATGCCGGTCTCCATGTCGCACGCCTCAGGGCATGATCAGCTTGGACACCGCAGCGAGCATCTGCGCCGGCTGGAAGGGTTTGACCACCCAGGCCTTGGCACCCGCCGCCTGGCCCTGCTGCTTCTTGGCCTCCTGCGATTCCGTGGTCAGCATGATGATGGGCGTGAACCGGTAGTTCGCCATCTTCTTCACCTCCTGCACGAAGCTGATGCCGTCCATGTTCGGCATGTTCACGTCGCTGATGATGAGATGGATTTTCTGTCCGTTGATCTTGGACAGCGCGTCCCTGCCGTCGCAGGCCTCGAGAACATCGTATCCGGCGCCCTTGAGGGCGATACCCACGACCTGCCGCAGCGAAGCCGAATCGTCGACAACCATGATGGTCTTTGCCATTGCTTGCTCCTAGAAGAAGGTGATTTCCGCCGGTGCGGCCAACTGCGTGAGGTTTGCACCGCTGTGCGTCTCCCGCTGTTCCGTCGTCGTGTAGGTTCTCTCCATTTCGGCCAGCCAGGCTTCGGTATCGATGGGTGTGCACTGGCCACCCGACAGACACCCGTTGACCTGCGTTTCGAACTTCGCGATGTCGTCGCGGATATGCGCGAGAATCTGGCTCACGCGGTCCTGGAACTGCAAAGACACCAGCACATCGGCGATCTCGTCGCGAATCCCCAGGCTGGCCTCGTTCAGGATGCCCGACGAATCGGCCAGCCGGCGCGTTGCCCCGTGAAAGCGCTCGATTACCTGGCCGATGACCGCCTCGGACTGCGTGACCGACTGCGTGTCACGCGTAACGGATTGCTCGGAGGCAGCCACAGTGGAGGCAATCGCAGCGGAGATTTCTTCCGCGCCCGCGCTGATGCGCTTGCCCGTTTCCGCCGACATCGAGGAAAGCCTGCGCACCTCGTCGGCGACCACCGCGAAGCCCCGCCCCGCCTCGCCGGCACGCGCCGCCTCGATGGCGGCATTGAGTGCGAGCAGGTTGGTCTGCATGGCGATGCTGCCCACTTCCGAGGCCATCTTCTTCAATTCGCCCGTGAACATGGCCAACCGGTCGATCTCGCGCATCAGGGCCTGCTTCGCCAGCGTCGACTCGCGCAGCGACTCGATGATCGACCCGAGTTCCCGCTGGCTCGTTGCAAGCAGTTCGACCACACCGTCCTGCCCATGCGCCGCGTCGCTTCCGGTCGCTGCCGACTGTGAGGCCGACACGGCGTTCCCAAGCTTTTCCACCAGCCCGGAAAAGCGCACCGCGAGTGCGGTCACCGCATCCTCGGTCTGCGCGCGCCCCGCCTCGATCTGTTTCCCCCAGATCGGCAACACGTTCGCGCATACACTGTCGAGATTCGGGATACGGTTACCCTCCGCCGATGCGGCTGCCGCGTTCGGCACTACGTCAGCCCTGGAATGCCGGGACAGCCGGAAGCGCTGCGCCAGCCACCCGGCCGCAACACCACAGGCGAACAGCAGCATCGCCAGCAACGCGAGTTCCATTCCGGCAAAATTGGTCGTCATGTCCGTCGCCATGCCCCCACTCGCGCTGAACCCCATTCCTGCTCCCTGTCGCCGGCATTCATATCAGAGCGCCGAACAGAACTGCGTCCGGCAACAGTGCCGCACCCGTTTCACCAGACCATCGATCTGCGCGGAAAGATCGAAAAAATCGTCCGCCCCCGCCTGCAGCCAGCGCTTCCTGTAGGGCTCCGCGCAATGGACGCTCACCACCACCAGACACGCCGCCGGACATTTCTCCCTTGCCCAGGCCAGCGCGTCGAGCGCGCCCCGATCGGGCAAGCCGGCATCCACGATCACGATCTCGGGACGCAGCACCAGAATGAACTGGGCAGCCTCCTCGACCGAAATCGCCTCGATGATCTCCGCACAACCAAGGCTTGCCAGCATCGCTGCCAGGCGCTCACGTAGAAGATTCGACGGCTCGATCAGCAGTAGTCTCATTCTTTCATCCCTCCCACGTTGCATCCGGCAGGCCGTCAGGCAGGCACGCAGCCCCAACCTGAGTATCGAAAACTGCACGCAGGAACTGAAGTCGGCTGAATCTGCTTTTGAGTCGGCGCACGCCGACAGTGATGTAGGATGTTTCCTACGCTGAAACTGTCTTGATGTCGTTGCGAGGCGTGGATGCCGGATGAACCGGCCACTCCAGGGACCAGATTGGCCCCGGCCGCGATGCGATGCCGGAAATCTCAGCCGTCGATCAATCGATGACGGATGGCGTAGCGAACCAGGTCGGTCGATGTCTGGAAATTCATCTTCCGCATGAGACGGAACTTGTGCGTGCTGACGGTCTTGATGCTGAGGAACAGCTCATTCGCAATCTCGCTGACCGTCTTGCCCGAAGCGAACAGCAGAAAGACCTGAAGCTCCCGTTCGGACAGGGATTCGTGCGGCGCGCTGCCAGCCGGATCGTGATCGAACACGAGTGTTTCGACCAGCGCCGCATCGATGAACTTGCCGCCATGCGCGACCTTGCGGATGGCGCCGATCAGGATTTCCGGCTCGCTGTCCTTGGTCAGATAGCCGCGCGCACCCGCCTTGAGTGCGCGGCTGGCAATCTGCCCCTCGGCATGCATGCTCAACACCAGAATCGCGACTCGCGGATATGCGTCGTGAATCCACTTGATCAGATCGACGCCCGCCAGCCCCGGCATGTTCATATCCAGAAGCACGAGATCGCACTCGACCCGCGCGAGTACCGTCCGGAGTTCCTCGCCACTGGCGGCCTCACCGGCGACAGCGAGATCCGGCGCAAGCGCGAGGATCTGCTTGAGTCCGTGACGCACGATGGCATGGTCGTCGACGATGATGATTCTGGTCATGAGTTCCGATTATCCGATAGTCTGTCGGGCCGGGGGCGGCCCTCCACAACCGCGCCCCCCTGTAGGAGCGGCGCCCTCGCCGCGATCGTCCGTTCACACCACCGGCACACAGACGCGAACGCGCGTGCCGTGCCCCGGTTCGCTATCGAATTCGAACTTCCCGTTCAGCATCGCCACCCGCTCGCGCATGCCGACCACACCAAACGATTTCGCACTCGCCACGGCATTCCGGTCGAATCCCTTGCCGTTGTCGCGAACCTCGAAGCACAGTTCGCCAGGGTTTCGCGTCACGGTGATCTCGACCTGGGTCGCTTCGGCATGGCGCGCAATGTTGGTCAGCGACTCCTGGACAATGCGGAAAATCGCGGTTGCGGTCAATTCGTCCAGGCCGATATCGCCATCGCCCAGCACCAGTTCGCAGGGGATGCCGGCATGGGCGATGAATTCCTCCACCAGCCATTCCAGCGCGGCCACGACGCCAAGATCGAGTGCACCGGGGCGCAGGCTCGATGTGACATGCCGGACGGTGCTGATGGTTCGGTCCACCAAATCAGTCATCGACTGCAACTGCGCCAGCAACTTCGGGTCGGAGCCGCCAAAGCCGAGACGCGCCAGGGAGACATCCATCCGCAGCGCGGTGAGCGTCTGTCCCAGTTCGTCATGGATTTCGCGTGCGATCCGCTTGCGCTCCTCCTCGCGCACACTCTCCAGGTGGGCCGAAAGCTCCCGCAGCATGTTTTGCGAGCTGACGAGTTTTTCCTCGCTCGCCTTGCTGTCCGTGATATTGATCGCGACACCGTCCCACGTGCAGGCGTCGGTACCGTTGCGGCGTGGTGTCGCGCGCAGGTTGATCCACTTCACAGCGCCGTCGCCGGCGACAATGCGTCCTTCCCAGTTCCAAAGCGAAAGCGTTTCCTGCGACTGCCGCAGGCTTTCCTGGAAGGCGGAGAGATCGTCCGGGGCTATGAAGTCACTCAGAGCACGCCGCGTATGCAGGATACCCGCAGGGTCCAGTCCCAGCAGCCATTTCGCGCCGCTGCTGATGTAGGAAAAATGCAGGCTGTCGTCGCCGACGCGCTGGAAACACTGGAACACCATACCCGGCACGTTCGAGGTGATCCGGTTCAGCCGTTCCTCGTTCTCGCGCAGAACCGTTTCGACGCCTTTCAGGGCGGTGATGTCGTGGGCGATGGTCAGGACCGATTCGATCGCGCCGCTTGCGTTGCGCTCGGGAACGGCTCGCGTATGGAAGAACTTGACGATTCCGTTCTTCGTGGTCGACGCGAACTCGAATACCTGGGACTCGCCGCTCATCAGAACCCGCTGCAGCACGCTGGTCCATATTTCAGCCAGTTCGCCGGGAATGCCTAGTTCGGCGTGGGTCTTGCCCAGCAGAAAGTCGCGCGGCATGCCGGTGGCTTCCTCGATCGCGGGGTTGACGTAGACGCGGCGCAAGTCCCGGTCGAAGCGGGACACGACATCGGGCAGATTCTCGGCCAGGTCGTGAAACTCGCGCTCCAGGCGGCGGATCTGCGCGTCCGCCTGCACCTGCTTCGTGACGTCCTTGCACACCGCGACGGCACCGGCCAGGACCTGCCTGTCATCGTGGAGCGGTGCCGCGGAATGGCTGATCGTCCTGCGGTTGCCGTCGGTACATTCGATGTCGACGATCGCATCCAGCACGGTATCGCCCTGCGCAATGGCACGCGCGAGCGGCCAGTCGTGCGTGCCGAGTGCGTCGCCCGTGTCGTGCCACCACCCTCTGCATGTGTCGCAGTGCCCCGCATGGTGCCGCCGTACTCCACCCCAGATGCGGCGCGCGGCAGGGTTGTCGAGCACGATGCGCCCGGTCGCGTCGGCGATCCACACCCCGACCGGCAATGCTTCCAGCACCCCCTGCAACTGTCGTCCCTTTTCGACGGCAAGGCGCACGACCGAGCGCACGCGCAAATAAATCAGCAGGGCCGCGATCGCGCCGATGATCGCAATGATGGCGATGGTCCGCCATATCGCGCTGCGTAGCGTCCCGTAGATCCTTTCCGCGTCCATCTCGCGCACCAGGCCGAAACCCAGTTCGGGTACCGGCGCATACGCGGCCACCACCATCGCGCCACGGTGATCGGGTGCGACCACGATGCCGTGGTGCGATTCCAGGGCATATTGCGTCGCGACGGATTCCTCCTTGACACCCATGCGGGCGCGGAACGGCCCTGGCAGCGAGCCGGATGGCAGACAGGTCATGTGCTCGTCGTCCACGCGGCCGCACACGTAGGTCCCGGCTCCACCTGCCGCGCCGTTCGCGCCATCCTTCAGGAAGCCCTGGAATCTGGCCAGCGGTTCCTGCACCACCACGCTCCCCCGCCCCTGCGCCGCCGGGAAGCGTACTTCCAGCATCCAGCCGCGATTCCAGGTCAGCCATGCGTCAGAGGTGTCGGGCAGCGGCAGGCGAAGCCGCGACGCCGCTGCCGGCCGGTCGACGGATCCCTGGGGCGATCCGTCGGGATGTTCCAGCCACGCAGTACCCGCGGTGCCGGCCATGGCGCGCAGCATGGCGGGCGAGTCTCCTTCGTGCGACAGCACCCCGGCCGCGCGCGCGTACACACTGTGCAAGGTGGTCGAGATCGCCAGCGGCAGCATCGCCGCCTGGCCCTGCACCGAGCGCGCGAGCTCCTCCTCGACGGTCTGCTGCATCTGCCGGCCGAGGAGGGCGAGGGATGCCGCGCCCGCCAGCAGCAGGGCCGCGACGCCCCCGACCAGACCGATCGCCAGCACCTGCCGCTCGGCGCGCGCGGCGTGGAAGCGGCGAAACCATGCCGTTTCGGCCAGTGCCGCGACATAACCCGCGACGAACACGCACAGCGCGAGCGTGGTCGGTGGTCTCATCACCGCATAGCGATCCAGGGTCGCGGCGAACAGCATTCCCTCCAGACTGTAATTGAGAAGACCGCCGACCGCCGCCACCAGGATCAACCCCGGCGCGACCTGCAGCAACACCTGTTCGACAATGCCGCGCGCGCGATCCAGACGCGCCAGCGCCAGTCCCGCACACACCATGGAAAAAGCCGTAAGAGGCGCCATGCGTCCCGGCCACGGCGCCATGCTGCGGTCGACGTTGATGAGAAGCCGCCACGGCCCGTCGGAGGGCATCCAGGCAAGAAGATATTGCGCGAGGACCGCCGCACCGATCGCCGCGACGAGTCCACCCAGGAATACGCGGGCGCGCGGCAGGAGCAAGGCCAGGCCCGCCAGCGACAGTGCCACGGAAGTATTGAAGCCGATTCCGGACGTTACCGGCAGCTGCGCATGCAAGGTACCTGGTTCAATCCAGGCCACGGCACAGAACAGCGCCGTCGCCGCGACGAGCAGCGCGCCCGCCAGCCTGTGGACGACGGCACAGGCTCGACACGGAGCGTACTCGACCGGTTGGGAGTGCGTGTCGATCAAGATATCCTTGCGTTTCGCTGCTTCGTCAATGAACGACGCGGGTTCCAGCCCTGCTCACGATTGCCTGCACGTAAAAAAACCGGTAGAAGCATATTTTTTGATTGGACGACACTTTGCTGAATAAGGCAATAGACAGGCACACGCCGATTGTGTTGTGACACTGATTTGGCGCTCAACTATAGATCGATTTTTCTGTTTGGAAGCAACAGGTTATACCGATTGTGACCATCGCCTCGCGGAGGTCGAATTGGCATAGATGGGCATGGTTTGGCGCTTGAATTGCCCCAAATTTGCCCCACGAAATCGAGTCGAATACTCAGGCATATGTGGTCGTGTGCGAGCGTAGTTTTCAAGAGGCTACGCGGCACCGCGCTGGACTGTGACGATGTGCGATGGATTTCGAAGCAATGAAGGTCAGCAATCTGGGGGGTGCTGCCGCTGAGCTCCCGGAATCGGCTGAGTGCTTTTCGGCCAAAGGCGACGCTACTCTTTTAACCTTCTTCGTCCGCTGTACTCACAAGATCGGTCGTCGGGCGTGCAGCATCCGCGTATTCGTTCGCTTCTCGTTCCACTCGAGGTCAGTGCTTGAGAGC
>Ga0066256_1001763_pt1 | contig 22437 bp, 20 predicted proteins | sample ThiBio_1000_biof_FD_87107 | JGI IMG/M metagenome (GOLD analysis project Ga0066256, IMG submission 87107) | Wastewater bioreactor microbial communities from Cape Town, South Africa - Thiocy_expt_1000_biof (version 2) | ecosystem: Engineered > Bioreactor > Thiocyanate-remediating >... | reverse complement strand
GCGGCGCGCTCACGCCTCTGATTGGCGGTCCCAGTGCCTTGCTCTCACAGCCAAAGGCAGGAAAATCCATGCCCGGTTAAACGAGATCCGCAAGGAAATCGGCGCCGCCGCGCTTTCCAGCCTCACCCAAGCGGAGAAGCAGGCGCTGAAAGCCTGCCTTACCAAGATGCATACAGCGGTGGCGGATTAGACCTCCGTTGGCCGGGCGCGCGATAGATCCCCCGATGGTTCCTTGATATGTCCCTGATGAATCCCTGTCAGAATTTCAGGCTGACCGTCGTCCCGCCGCCGGGCGTCTCGCCGATGGTCACCGCGGCGTCGTGCAGGGTGGCGATCTGGCGCACCAGGGTCAGGCCGATGCCGCTGCCCTGCCGCTTGGTGGTGAAGAAGGGCACAAAGACCTTTTCCAACTGTGCGGGCGCGATGCCGGGGCCGTTGTCGGCGACCGAAATCACGATCCGCCCGCCGTCCCGGGCGGCATGAAGCCGGATTTCGCCCGCTTCCTCTTCCCGTATGGCTTCCAGGGCGTTGCGGATCAGGTTGATCAGCGCCTGGTCCAGCAATTGCGGGTCCACCGACAGTTCCAGATTTTCCGGTGTCACCTCGGCGGTGAAACGGATGTCGCGCAACGCCAGCTCGGACGCCAGGAGGCGGCTGATGCGCGCGAAGCAGCGGCGCACCGCCACCATCTCCGGCTGGGCGATCATGCGCCGGGTCAGGCGGCGATGGTTCTGGACGAATTGGGCCAGGCCCTCGCTGCGCCGGGCCATGGTGTCCAATGCCTCGCCCGCATCGCTCAGGGCGGCATGGCGCGGATCGCCGGGGGGCAGGGTCTGGATCACACCCGTCACCAGTTCGCGCGCCGTGACGGCCAGGGATGAGATCGGCGTCAGGGAGTTGGTCACCTCATGCGCCATGATGCGGATCACGGTCTGCCAGGCCGCCAGTTCCTGTGCCGTCAATTCGCTTTCGATATTCTGTAGCGACACCAGCCGCCGCGCCCGCCCGCCCTGGGTCAGGTCGGTGGCGGCCGCCTTCAATTGCAGCGCGCCGCCGCTGCGCTCCATCTTGAGGATGGCGGCTTCGCCCGGTTGCAGGGCTTCCAGATTGGCGGCGAACTCCGCCCCGAAGCGGGGCAGTTGCGCGGTCTGGGTGCAGCCGCCCTCGAACAGCCGCCGCGCCGCGCGGTTGAGGAGCTGCACGCCGCCATCGTCCGTCAAGGCGATCAGCGCCACGGGGATGTGCGACACCAGCGCCTGGTGATATTGCGCCTGTTCCTCGCGCTCGCCGCGCACCAGGCGCAGCCGTTCCAGAACGCGGGTCATGGCCGCGCCCAGTTCGGCAAAGGCGCTGTCGCTGCCGAAGCTGCGGAAGCTGGCGGCGCCGTCATCCAGCGCCACCGCTTCCATGAAACGGGCGATCTCGCGTCCGGGCCGGTTGGCGAAATGCATCAGCAGCAGCAGTTGCACCAGCGCCGCCGCCGCCATCAGCGCGATGGTGACGTACCAGCGGGTCTGCAGCGCCAGCCACAGCAGCAGCGCCAGGGTGGCGGTGAGGGTCATGACCCGGAGTGTGATGCCGGCGCGGAAATGGCTAAAGCCCATATTTCTCCATCCGGCGATAGAGCGAGGTGCGTGTCAGTCCCAGCGACTGGGCGGCGCGGCTGATATTGTTCCTGTGCAGCGACAGCGCCTGCTGGATGGCGCTTTTCTCCACCGCGTCCAGCCGTGTGACATCGGCGGCGGCCGACGGCGCTTCCGGCGCGGTTTCCGCCAGGGGGAAATCGCCCAGGTCCAGAAGCTCGCTTTCGCCCAGGATCACGGCGCGTTCCACCGCATGGCGCAAGGCGCGGATATTGCCGGGCCAGTGCCAGTCCGTCAGCCGATCCATCAGCGCCGCCGACAGCCGCCGGGGCGGCAGATTGTATTTCTGGGCATAGAACGTGGCATAATGTTCCAGCAGCAGGGGAATATCCGCGCGCCGCTCGCGCAGGGGCGGCAGCACGATCTCCACCGTGTTGATGCGATAGAGCAGGTCCTGGCGGAACAGGTTTTCGTCGCCCAGCCTGTCGCGGCTGACATTGGTGGCGCAGATCAGGCGTACATCGATGGGCTCCGGCTTTTCCGCGCCCACCGGCACCACCTCGCGCCGTTCCAGCGCGGTCAGCAGTTTGCCTTGCAGATGCAGCGGCACATTGCCGATCTCGTCCAGGAACAGGGTGCCGCCGGTGGCGGCGCGGAAATAACCGGTGCGGTCCTGGCGCGCATCGGTGAAGGCGCCCTTGCGGTGGCCGAACAATTCGCTTTCGAACAATTGCGGCGACAGCGCCCCCATATCCACCCGCAGGAACACCTCGCCCGCGCGCGGCGACAGGCGATGGATTTCGCGCGCCACCAGTTCCTTGCCGGTGCCGTTCTCGCCCAGGATCAGGACATTGGCGTCGGTGGGGGCGGTGCGGCGCACCGCGCCGAACACCTTCACCATGGCGGGCGCGGTGCCGATCATGTCGCTGCCGCCATGGGTGGCCGCCGCCAGGCCACGGTTGCGCGCGCGCAGATCGGCGGCTTCCTGCCGGGCGCGGCGCAGGTTCAGCGCCGCCGTCAGCGTCGCCAGCAGGCGCTCGTTCTGCCAGGGCTTGGTGACGAAATCAGCCGCGCCCTGTTTCATGGCCTCGACCGCGATCTCAACATCGCTATGGGCGGTGACCATCACCACCATGGCGGCGGGATCGATCTCCAGCACCTGGGCCAGATAGCGCAGGCCCTCGCGGCCGTCATCGGCGCCGGGGGTGAAGTTCATGTCCAGCAGCAGCAGGTCGAAGGCGCCGCGCCGCGCCAGCGCCGCCAGCTGGCCGGGATCGGACAGGGTCTGCACCGTGGCGAAATGCTGTTTCAGCAGCAGCCGCGCGGCCTGGAGGATGTCTTCATTGTCATCGACGATCAGGATGCGGGCGTCGGGCATGGGCTCATCGGAGTGTTCGCTGGCGTGCAGGTGTCCGAAAAAGTGTACGCAGACGGACACTTGGTCGCCAAGGTGATCTTACAAGGCATTGAAAAACAATAGTATTTTTCTGGCACGGTGGTTGCTCTGTTACCGAGCATGGATACGCCGCTGCGCAATTCCACGCTGAAAGACCGCCTGCTGGGCCTGCTGCGCCAGCCTGTGGCCGACACTGGCGGCCCCATCGCCGGGAGTCTGGGCCAGGACCGCGTCATCGCCCGCACGCCGCTGTGGCGGCGCTATGCCATTCCCGGCGCGGCGCTGCTGGTGCTGGTGGGCTTGGGCGTCTGGGCGCTGGCGGGGGCGGGCGGCAACGTGATCCGCGTGCCGCTGGCGCAACTGACCATCGGCAGCGTCACGCGCGGGCCGTTCGAGGATTACATCGCGGTGCGCGGCGCGGTGGCGCCTTTCGTCACCGCCCATCTGACCACCGACCAGGGCGGCACGGTCAAGCAGGTGCTGGTGGAAGACGGCGCGATGGTGAAGGCGGGCCAGCCGCTGATCGTGCTGTCGAACCCGGCGCTGCAATTGCAGGTCGCCGCCCAGCAACTGGCCTTTGAACAGACCCGCTTCAAATATCAGCAGGACCTGCTGCAGACGGAATACAAGCTGAACAAGCTGAAGGCCGATCTGGAGCGCGACAAGATCCTGCTGGACGGCAACGCCATCGCGCCCGCCACCTACAAGGCCGAGGAAGAGGAATACGCCTATTATCTGAAGCTGCGCGCCGCCACCATGGCCTCGCACGCCAATGAACAGAAGGTGCGGTCCACCCAGTTGATCGGCGGCGCGCCGGGCGCGAGCGCCGATGTCGCCAATGCCGGGGTGGAGGCGCTGACCATTCGCGCCCCGATGGACGGGCAGTTGACGGCGCTGGATGCCGAGGTGGGACAATCCAAGGCGTCGGGCGCGGTGCTGGGCCAGGTCAATTCCGCCGACCGTTTCAAGCTGACGGCCCAGGTGGACGAATTCTATCTGGGCAAGATCATCATCGGCCAGGAGGCGCGCTTCAGCGTCGACAACCGCGACTATCGCGCCCGCGTCGCCAAGCTCTATCCCCAGGTCAGCGGCGGCACCTTCAAGGTGGACCTGTATTTCCTGGGCGATGCGCCCGGCGGCATCCATGTCGGACAGGCGGTGGACCTGAAGGTGGTGATGGGCAATCCGGTGCCCGCGCTGCGGCTGGCCAATGGCCCCTTCTATCAGGACACCGGCGGCAACTGGGCCTTTGTGGTGAACCCCGATGGCCGCTCGGCCGGCCGCCGCGCCATCAAGCTGGGCCGCCGCAATCCCGAATATCTGGAAGTGGTGGAGGGCCTGAATCCCGGCGAGCGGGTGATCGTCTCCGGCTACCAGGCCTATCTGAAAATGGACCGTGTGGAATTCGAGAAGGTGGAAGATGTCCGATAACACCCCCAAGATGATTTCGCTCAAGCACCTGGCCAAGGTGTACCGCACCACCGAGGTGGAAACGACCGCTCTGCGCGACATCAACCTGGATGTGCGCAGCGGCGAGTTCGTGGCGGTGATGGGGCCGTCGGGCTGCGGCAAGTCCACCTTCCTCAATATCGTCGGTATGCTGGATGCGCCGTCCGGCGGCGAATACTGGTTCGACGGGCGCAACATCGCGGGCTATTCCGAGGCGCAGCTGTCCGAATTGCGCAAAAGCGCCATCGGCTTTGTCTTTCAGAGCTTCAACCTGATCGACGAGTTGAATGTGGCCGAAAATGTCGAACTGGCGCTGCTCTATCACCGCGAGATTTCGGCCGCCGAGCGCAAGGCGCGGGTGGCCCAGGCGCTGGAACGGATGAAGATTTCCCACCGCGCCCGGCACATGCCGGCGCAATTGTCGGGCGGCCAGCAGCAGCGCGTCGCCATCGCCCGCGCCGTGGTGGCCCGGCCCAAGCTGATCCTGGCCGACGAACCCACCGGCAACCTGGACACGGCCAATGGCGAGGAGGTGATGCAGCTTCTCACCGAGTTGAACGATGAAGGCACCACTATCGTGATGGTCACCCACTCGCTGTCACATGCCGAGTATGCCCATCGAATCGTCAACCTGCTGGACGGCGCGGTGGTGACCGAAAGTATCCGCGAGCTGCTGTGAGGGGAATGGAATGTTCCGCAATTACCTGACCATCGCGCTGCGCAACCTGTCGCGGCACAAGCTGTTCAGCATCATCAATATCGCCGGCCTGGCGGTCGGATTGGCCAGCGTGCTGCTGATCGCGCTGTTCGTGCGCAGCGAATTGTCCTACGACCGCTGGATTCCCGGCGTGGCGCATATCTATCGCGCCGAGGTGACATTCACCCCGCCGGGGCGTCCGCCCATTCAGGCGTCCACGGCGCAATTTCTTCTCACGCCAGCCATGAAAGCCGAAATCCCGGAAGTGCGGGATTTCACCCGTCTTCTGCATCAGTACATGACCATCATGGTCGGCGACCACCAGTTCCTGGATAACGTCGAGCTGGTGGATCGCAACTTCCTGCAGGTCTTCAAATTGCCCCTGGTGGCGGGCGATCCGGCCACGGTTCTGAGTCAGCCCCAGTCGGTGGTGCTGTCACAGGCGACGGCGCGCAAATATTTCGGGGATGCCGATCCCATCGGGAAAATCATCACCACCGGACGCGGCGGCTGTGAGCCCGCCGACACAGCCTGTGCCGACAGCATCGTCTCGCTCAAAGTGACGGGAGTCCTGCGCGATCTGCCGGAGAATACGCATCTGGCGATTAATCTGCTGGTGCCGAACACTTCGCTGGTGAACCGGACAGGCCCCAAGGATCTCGCCAACTGGCTGGCCTCCAATACTTTCGGTTATGTCGTACTGGCGCCGGGCGCCGATCCCAGGGCGGTTATGGCCAAGACAATCCCCATCATGGACCGCAATGTCGATCTCTCGACGTTCATCAATGCGAAAATTCCGGGAAGCAAGATCGCCCAGATTACTCTGACCCCGGTGGTGGATGCCCATCTGACCACGGACCGCTTAAATTATAGTCTCAAACCCGCCGGAAGCTGGGATACGCTGTACGGCATGATGGTGGTGGGCGCGCTGCTGTTGTTGATCGCCTGCTTCAATTTCATGAATCTGGCGACGGCGCGGGCATCCTTGCGGGCGCGCGAAATCAGCCTGCGTAAATGCATGGGGGCGACGCGCGGCCAGCTGATCGCCCAGTTCCTGGGCGAATCCGTCCTGATGGCGCTGCTGGCGCTGGTACTGGCCCTGGCATTGGGCGAGGTCTTCCTGTCGCTGTTCAGCAGGATGGTGGGGCGCGGCCTGGCTTTCAGCTATGTCCAGGACTGGCCGGTTCTGCTGGGCATGGTGGGCATGGCGCTGCTGGCGGGTCTTTTCAGCGGCCTGTATCCGGCGCTGGTGCTGTCCGGCTTCCGGCCCGGCGCGACCTTGCGCGCCAACAATTCCGGCCAGGGGGGCGCGGGCCTGCTGCGCACCGTTCTGGTGGTTTTGCAGTTCGCGGTTTCCATCGGGCTGGGTATCGCCGCCCTGGTGGTGTTCACCCAGATCAATTACGCGCGCAACATGGATATGGGCTTCCGGCACGACAATATCGCGTTGGTCAGCACCGGGCGCATGACACTGGAAACCCGGGAAAGCTTCATGCAGACCCTGGCCCGTGGGCCGGGCATCACGGCTGTCGCCTTTTCCAGTTCCGCTCCCTTTGATTCCAGTAGGAGCGCCGTTTCGGTGCAAGTGCCGGGCAATCCGCAATTCTTCACCCCAGACGGCATCAGCGTCAGCCCGGAATTCTTCGACCTGTACGGTATGAAGATTCTGGCGGGGCGCAATTTCATACGTGGTCGCACGGAAGACACGGTAGAGACGAGCGAGGATGCCAGGAATGAAAATCACCATATCATCCTGAACAGCGCGGCGGCCCGTCAGCTTGGCTTTCCGGACGATCAGAGCGCGGTGGGCAAAACCCTGCTGTTCAACAAGGATCATCTAACCGTGATCGGCGTGGTGGAAAATGCACTGGTTCGCGGGGCGACGGTGGAGATGGCGCCTCTGGTCTATTACTACGCGCCCAAGGTCAACGGCACATTTTCGGTGCGGCTCCAGCCCAGTCAGATTCCGGCGGCACTGGCGTATATCGACCGGACCTGGAAACAGTTTCAGCCCATCGCCTTCAACAATCGCAAATTCCTCAGCGACGATTTCGCCAAGCTCTATGCCGCCGACCAGCGCCAGGGCGAAATCCTGGGCCTGTTCGTCGGGCTGGCTATTTTCGTCGCCAGCCTGGGCCTGTTCGGGCTGGCCGCCTTCACGGCGGGCCGCCGCAACCGGGAAATCGGCATCCGCAAGGTATTCGGCGCGCGCACCCGCGATGTGATCGCGCTGCTGCTGTGGCAATTCTCGCGCCCCGTGCTGGTGGCCAACCTGATCGCCTGGCCGGTCGCCTGGTATTATCTGCGCGGCTTCCTCAACGGCTATGCCTATCGCATCGACATGAACCCGCTCTATTTCCTGGGCGTGGGGCTGGCGGCGCTGCTGATCGCCTGGATCACCATTTTCGGCCATGCCCTGAAGGTGGCGCGGGCCAATCCGATCAAGGCGCTGCGTTATGAATAAGGTTTTCCTGGCCGCCTTGGCGCTGCTGCTGGCCGGTTGCGCCAGCCCGGTACCCCAAGCCTTGCCGCCGCAGATGCTGCCGGAAAAATTCACCGCCGCCGCGCCCGACGCACCGTTATGGCCGGTGCAGGACTGGTGGCAGGGCTTTGGCGACAGCGAACTTTCCACCCTGATCGCGGCGGCGCAGGCGGGCAACCGCGACATCGCCATCGCCGCCGCGCGGGTAGACCAAGCGCAGGCGTTGGCGGGAGTGCAGCGCTCGGCGCTGTTTCCGCAACTGGGCCTGGGCGCGGACGGCAATGATGGCGGTTGCAGCGGCCAGTCCTGCCGCAGCTTTCCCGGCAGCGGCACGCTGGGCCTGAATGTCAGCGCCAGCTATGCGCTCGATCTGTGGGGTCAGAACCGCAACAACCTGCGCGCCGCCAACGAACAGTGGAAATCGGCCCGCTTCGGCGGTCAGGCGGTGGCGCTGAGTGTCACCGGCGATGTGGCGCGGCAGTACCTGTCCATTCTGTCCTTGCGCCGCCGCATGGCCATCGCGCGGGAGAATATCGCCGCCATCGAGGCGATCCTGACCGTCATCAATCTGCGGGTAAAGGCGGGTGCGGCCTCGCATCTCGACCTGGCGCGCGAAGAGGCGCAGATCGAGTCGGTGAATGCCCAGCTTGCCGCTTTGCAGACCCAGGAAAAGCAGGGGTTGAACGCGCTGGCGGTGCTGCTGGGCCGCCCGCCGCAGGATTTCGACATCACGCCGCAAAATCTCGACGGCGTGCAGGCCCCGGTTGTTGCGGCGGGCCTGCCGTCGGAGCTGCTGCTGCGCCGCCCCGACATCGCCCAGGCCGAGGCCGACCTGGCCGCCGCCCACGCCAATCTGGACGCCGCCCGCGCCGCCTTCCTGCCGCAGGTGACGCTGACCGGCTCCGGCGGGTTCGTCAGCGCCGCGCTGGGCACGCTGGTGCAAGGCTCCAATTTCGGTTTCGGCTATGGCGCGGGGTTGCTGCAAACCCTCTTCGACGGCGGCCGGCTGGCCAGCCAGAAGGACCTGGCCCGCGCGGTGCAGGAAGAATATGTCGCCACCTATCAGCGCACCGCGCTGCGCGCCTTTGCCGATGTGGAGAACGCGCTGACCCAGGTGGCCAATACCAGCCGCGCCGAGGGCCATCTGCGCCGTACCGTGGAAGCGGCGCGCAAGGCCTTTGAGATCTCGGAACTGCAATACCGCCAGGGCGCGGCCGACCTACTGTCGGTCCTGCAGGCGCAGCAAACGCTGTTCTCGGCGGAGGATCAGGTGGCCCAGACCGTGCTGGCCAACCGCCAGGCCATCGTCCATCTGTTCGAGGCGCTGGGCGGCGGCTGGCAGGAGATGCCGGACGACCGCACCCAGGCCGGTTTGCAGCAAGGCTAGGCGGGCGCTGTCAGCCGCCGGGCTGCAACGCCTCGCGCACGACATGATAGATGGTGTGCTGTTCGATGGTGCCCTTGAACAGATGCGCCATCGGTCCCGAGGCCCGCACCACCACATCCTCGCCGCCATGGGTCTCCGACGCCAGCGGCACCAGTGATTGCTGGCGATAGTCCAACGCCGTGGTGTCGGTCAAAGCGGGATCGGCGCGGGGCGCATCCACCGCCGCGCCGCCGCCATTGGCATAGCTGAGGGTGGTATAGGGTTTGCCGTCCTTGGCCTTGAAGGGGACGCCGTTCTCGTCCGCCGCCAGACCCAGGATCGGGTTGCCGCGCGCCGGATAGCCGTTGATGGTCAGGGTATGGCTGTGGTCGGCGGTGACCAGCACCAGCGTGTCCTTCAGGTCCACCATGTCCAGCGCGGCGCGGATCGCCTTGTCCAGCGCCACGGTGTCTTCCAGCGAGCGGCGGGCATTGCCCGCATGGTGGGCATGGTCGATGCGTCCGCCTTCCACCATCAGCACATAGCCCTTGTCACGGCTGCCCAGCATGCGGATCGCGGCGCGGGTCATGTCGGCCAGCGAGGGCTCGTTGCCGCGTTCGGCCTCATATTGCATATGGTCCGGCTCGAACAGGCCCAGCACCTTGGGCGTTTGCGGTGAAACCTGGACGAAGCCGCGCGCATCCCAGACATAGGCGCCGCGCGGATTCGCCTTGCGCCAGGCCGCCACCAGGTCGCGGCCATCCTTGCGCTTGCCGGTCTTGTCCGCATATTCGGGGTCCTTGGCCGTGGCGGGCAGGAAGTTGGCGCGGCCGCCGCCCAGGATCAGGTCCATTCCGGTTCCCACGCGCCCCTCGATCATCTGGCGCGCGATATCGGTGCATCCGGCCTTGACGGCTTCGGCGGGCATGTCGCCATCGGTTTCCCAGTCGCGGTGCGGCGTATGGGCATAGGTCGCGGCGGGGGGGGCCTGGGGGATGCGCGCCCGGGAGACGGAGCCCGGGGCCCCCCCCCTGGCCTGCGCCGAAAACAAGGAGGGGGGGACCCCATGGGCGTCCCGCCCCTCGCATACGCCCAGCCGGGCTTCCGGCCCCACGCCGATCACATCGTTGCGGGCCTTGACCCCGGCCATGATCGCGGTCGCGGTGGGGGCGGAATCCGCCACCTGGGCGTCATGGGTATAGGTCTTGACCAGCGCGGTGTGCGACAGGCTGTCCATGGCGGTGACGAAGGATTCCCCGTCCTTGCCCAGCTTCTGGCCCTGATAGATGCGCCCCGCCGTCAGGCTGCTGACCCCCATGCCGTCGCCGATGAAAATGATCACATTGCGCGCCGGGCCGGTCACCGGCTGGTCGGCCTTCAGCCGCGCCAGTTCGGCCTGGGCCTGCTGGCGGTAATCTTCGGTCGTCACCTGCCGGGCGGGCTGGGCCAGCGCGGCGGTGGACACAAGGCCGAATGCCACGGCAAGGCAAAGGCGCGAGATGGACATGGACGATACTCCCCGGATGGTGCGGCGCGCAGGTTGGCTGCGTTTTGTGTCGGATGTGATGCGGGCGCACTCTAGCCAACCGCATCGCGGCTGGCAAAAGCCCCGTGTCATGGCTAGAAAGCGCAGATGCGCCCGTTTATCGCCACCGTTGTCACCGCCCTGGCCCTGGTCACCGTCAGCCGTGCCAAGGCGGCGGAGCTGTCGCTCAGTGTGGAAATCCCGCGCATCAGGATGGCCGAATATCACCGCCCCTATGTCGCCATCTGGCTGGAGGATGCGGCGGGCAAGGTCACCAACCTGGCGCTGTGGTACAATGTGAACAATCCGCGCAAGGAAGGCGACCGCTGGCTGCGCGACACCCGGCAGTGGTGGCGCAAGGCGGGGCGGGTGCTGGACCTGCCGCTGGATGGCGTCTCCTCGCCCACCCGCTCGCCCGGCGCCCATACGGTCCGCATGGACGGCGCGGCGCTCCAGACATTGCCGCCCGGACCTTACAAGCTGACGGTGGAGGCGGCCCGCGAAAAGGGCGATTATGAAATCCTCACCTTGCCGGTGCAGTTGCCGGTGTCGAAAAAGGCCGCCGCCCAGGCCAAGGGTGAAACGGAGCTGGGCCTGATCCGGCTGATCATGATGCCATGAGTGGGACGCCATGAACGGGTACGCCATGCGCGGGGCGTTTTGAGCCGCCCGCGACGGCGCGTGCTGGTGCCGCAAAGCCTGCCGGCAGTGTTGCGGACCGGCGCGCCGCCTTCGGCCCAGGTCGCGCGGCTGGGCGGCGAGACGATGGGCACCAGCTGGTCGGTGGTGATGACCCTGTCGCCGGGCTCCGTCCTGGCCGATGTCGAGGCGGCGCTGACCGCGATGCTGGATCGCCTGGTGGCGCAGATGAGCCATTGGCGGCCGGATTCGCATCTGACCCGGTTCAACCGCGCCCCGGCGGAAAGCTGGCACGACCTGCCGCCGGATTTCCAGGTGGTGACGCAAGCCGCCTTGCGCGTGGCGGCGGAAAGTGACGGCGCGTTCGATCCCAGCCTGGGGGCGCTGGTCAATCTGTGGGGCTTCGGCCCGTCAGGCCCGCGCGCCGCGCCGCCACCCCAAGCGGCGGTGGAAGCCCTGCTGGCGCAGGCGGGATGGCGCAGGCTGATGCTGGAGGGCGCGCGGCTGAAGCAGCCGGGGGGCCTGCATCTGGATTATTCCGGCATCGCCAAGGGTCATGCGGTGGATTGTCTGTCGCGCCTGCTGACGACGCTGGGAATCCGCGATCATCTGGCCGAGATCGGCGGCGAGTTGCGCGGCGCGGGCGTCAAGCCCGATGGTGCGCCCTGGTGGGTGGGGCTGGACAGCGGCGCCGGATCGACCGAAACCGTGGTGGCGCTGCACGGCCTGTCCATCGCCACCTCCGGCAGCGAGCGCGGCTTTGTGCATGACGGCCGGGCCTATGGCCACACGCTGGACCCGCGCACCGGCGCGCCGCTGGAAAATAACGTCGCCTCGGTGACGGTGCTGCACCCCGAATGTCTGTTGGCGGATGCCTATGCCACGGCGCTGATGGTGATGGGGGCGGATCGCGGCCTGGCCTTCGCCGCCGATCATGGTCTGGCGGCGCTGTTCGTGCTGCGGGACGGGCAAGGCCTTGCCGAACGGCTCAGTCCTGCCTGCCAGGCCATGCTGGATTAGTTTCCCCGCCGACCTTCACGGAAGCGCGAAGACCAGGACACTGTCGCCGCCGATCGGGCTGCGCAGGAACGAGCCGCCGGTGGCCACCAGCGCCACATACTGCTTGCCGTCCTTGCCGCGATAGGTGATGGGCGTGGCATGGCCGGAATAGGCCAGCTTGTGGGTCCAGATCTCCTTGCCGGTCGCGGTTTCAAAGGCGCGGAAGCGGGAATCGTCGGTGCCCGCGATGAAGGTCAGTCCGCTGGCGGTCAGGGTCGGCCCGCCCAGGCTGGGACGGCCGGTGTTGCGCACCGCTTCGGGCAGGCTATCGGTGACGCCCAGGGTGGTGCGCCAGGCGATCTTGCCGGTATTGACGTTGACCGCATACAGGCTGCCCCAGGGCGGCTGCTGGCACATCAGCTTCTTGTCCTCGTCGATGAAGAAGCTGTCGGGGCCGGTGGTGGAGCCCCAGTGGCCTTCCTTCTTCTTTTCGAGCTGCTCGATGCTGCCCATGTCGTGGGTGTTGATGATGAAATAACCCAGCGACGGGTCGAAGGCGCCGCCGCCCCATTCCGCGCCGCCGCCGCTGCCGGGAAAGCGCGCGATCTGGGAATCCATGGTCAACGGCGACCAGGCCACGCTGTCGTGGATTTTCTTGGTCCTGACCAGGTTCTCGCAAAACGCCTTGTGCTCCGGCGTCACCGTGGCGATGTCGGTGGCGGCGGTGAAATGCTGGCGCGCCAGCGGCGGCGGCGTCACCGGAATGGGCTGGGTCGGCCAGGCCTGTTCGCCGGTGACGGTGCTGGGCGGCACCGGGGTTTCCTTGACCGCATAGATCGGCTTTCCGGTCACGCGGTCCAGCAGATAGAGATAGGCGGACTTGGTGATGGCGGCGACGGCGGGAATGGTTTTGCCGTCCTTTTTCACATCGAGCAGCGTGGGCGGCGTGCTCATGTCATGGTCCCAGATGTCGTGATGGACGAGCTGGAAGTGCCACAGATACTTGCCGGTATTGGCGTCCACCGCCACCAGCGAACCGCTGAACAGGTTGAGGCCGTGGCGGTCGCCGCCCCAGCGGTCGGCGGCGGGCGCGCCGAACGGCAGATAGGCGATGCCGCGTTCGGCATCCACCGTCATGGTGCCCCAGACATTCACGCCCGACCGCTTCTCGGTCGCGCCCTGGGGCCAGGTGTCGTAGCCGAACTCGCCGGGGCGCGGCACCGAATGGAAGGTCCAGACCAGCTTGCCCGTCACCACATCCCAGGCGCGCACATCGCCCGGGGGCCGAGGCGGGATTCCGGGGGGGGGCCCGCCGGTGAGGGCCAGGTTCCTGTACGGCGGCGGGGCCGAACTCAGGGCGGCGGCGCTTGGGGAGCCGTTCATCACATCGGGCGTGCGCAGATTCACCACGCCGTTCTCGCCGAACCCCTCCGCCGCCTTGCCGGTCCTGGCGTCCACCGCCATCAGCTTGCCGCCGCTGGTGCCGAACAGGATGCGGGGGCCGTGCGCGCCGTCGCCGGGCCACCAGGCGATGCCGCGCGTGCCGGGCCGGTCGTTGTTCGGCAGGGTGTAGGACCAGATTTCCTTTCCGGTCGCCCCGTCCAGCGCCAGGATGCGGCCATAGGGGCTGCCCAGATACATCACCCCGTCCACCACCAGCGGCGTCATCTGCGAGGCGGGCATCCGGGTCTTCCAGTCCGCGGGCTTCATGTGATGTTCCCAGGCCGGTTTCAGCCCGCCGACATTGGCGGGGGTGATCTGGGTCAGAGGCGAAAAGCGCGCAAATCAGAGCGCGCCCGCCTTCACCTGTTTCACGGCATGGTCGGCGGCCCGCGCGGTGAAGGCCATGAAGGTCATGGAGGGATTGACGCAACTGGTGGAGGCCATCTGCGCCCCGTCGGTGACATAGAGGTTGAGGGCGTCGTGCGCCTGGCTCCAGCGATTGACCACCGACCGGCGCGGATCGGCGCCCATCACCGCGCCACCCATCTCATGGATGGCGTCGCCCGGCACATGCTCCTCGCTGGACGAGCCGACATTCACCAGCCCCGCCGCCCGCAGCATCTTCTGGCCCTGGATGGCGCTGTCGCGCAGCAGCTTCATCTCATTGTCGCGGAAGGTGACGTTGAAGACGTTCAGCGGCACCCCGAACCGGTCCACCTTGCCGGGGTGCAGCGTCAATGTGTTGTCGGCATAGGGCAGGCATTCGGCGAAGGTGGTGAAGCGCGCCGTCCAGGGGCCGTATTCGCGCAGGCCCTCTTTCATCGCCGCGCCGAAGCCGATGGCGGCGGCGGGGCCGCGCCCGGCGGCGCCCTGCATCCCATAGCCGCGCACGAAATCGGCGTCGGCGTCCTGGCCGTTCAGGTTGCGGAAGCGGGGGATATAGACGCCGTTGGGACGCCGCCCATAGGTGATGTAGGGGTCCAGCTCGCCGTCGGGGATCTGGCCCCAGAAATAGGTGCGGAAGGCGTGATCCATGATGTAGCGCCCCAGCAGGCCGCTGGAGTTGGCGAAGCTCTGGCTGCTGCCGGGCAGGCGCGAGTTCAGCAGGATCTGGGTCGAGGCCATCGCCGAGGCGCAGAGGAATACGATGCGCGACCGGTATACCTTGGCCAGCTTTGTGTTGGCGTCCACCACCCGCACGCCGGTAACGCGCTTTGTCTTGGGGTCATATTCCAGGTTGGTCACAACCTGGTCCGACAGCAAGGTGAGATTGTTGGTGGCCATCGCGGCGGGCAGGGTCACCGCCTGGGTGGAGAAATAGGCGCCGAAGGAACAGCCGCGGGCGCATTGGTTGCGGTTCTGGCAACGGGTGCGGCCCTGTTCGGGCTTGTCCTCGGTCATGTTGGCGGTGCGGGTCGGGATCAGCTTGCGCCCCGGCATCGCCTTTTCCAGCCGCTCCTTCATCCACAGTTCGGCCACGTTCATGGGATGAGGCGGCTGGAACTCGCCATCGGGAAGCTGGGGCAGATTTTCGCGCGAACCGGCGATGCCCGCATATTTTTCGACATAGGAATACCAGGGCGCGATCTCGTCATAGCTGACGGGCCAGGGGCTGCCATGCCCGTCGCGCGCATTGGCCTCGAAATCCAGCTTGCTCCAGCGCAGCGCGACGCGGCCCCAGATCAGCGACTTGCCGCCCACCTGGTCGGGCCGCACCCAGCGGAACGGCTTGGAACCTTCATAATCGAAAGGATTGAGGCGGTCGTTGCTGTAGAAATGGGTCTGGGCGGTGTTGGCCGCGCCGCCCCAGCGGGCCATGAAATAATCGCGCTCCACCTCGGCGGGCGGCATGGTGCCGCGAAAGGGCAGTTCCCACGGGCCCTTGCCCTCGGTGGTGTAGTCGGTCTGATGCTCGACCATGCGGCCGCGCTCCAGCATCAGCACCTTCATGCCTTTTTCGGTCAGTTCCTTGGCGGCCCAGCCGCCGCTGACGCCCGAACCGATCACGATGGCATCGAAATCATAATCCGCCATGGCGCCTCAGCCGGAAAACACGCGCCGGACTTCGGCATACGGATAGGCGCCGTCATAGCGGCCCGGCACCGGCAGATAGCGGCGTTCCTGGGTGCAGCCGATCTCGCTGGTGTAATAGCCCAGGATCACGATCTGGCGCGTGCGCTCGAAGAAGCTGTTCTGCAGGCCGGGCAGGGCGCCCTCCATCGCCAGGGTCAGGATGGCGTCCTGCTGGTCGGGGCGCAGCCGGGCGAAGGGATTGGCATAATTGACGTTGGCATAGCCGTCCCCCACCGCCAGGCCGATGGTGCATTCGTTGCGGTCGGTGGGTTCGTACCAGTCCGCCAGCATCATTTCGATGAATTGCGGCACGCCCGCCGCCACCGCGCCCGGCGTGTCGGTGGCGGGAATGATGCGGTCGCAGATGGCGGCGACCAGCGCCCGCTGGTCGGGCGTGAACAGGACGCGCGAAGCGGAAAAGCCGCGGGCGGCGGCGGCCGCCTCCGCCGCCCGCGCCAGCGGCGCACACAGCGCGGTCCCGAACAGGGCGCCGGCGCCGGCCAGCAGATCGCGGCGGTCCATCAGCATGGTGTTACCATCGTCACCCGGCCCCCTCTCCCCCGATTGTGATTCTGTGTTTGGGAATCCCGGTGAACGAACTACGGCACGGTTTCGCCCGCCGCCGCAAGATGGAAAGCAAGCCTCTGGATTACTTGAAGAAATCCACCACGATGGACAGCGGCTGACCGCCGCCGCGCGGATCGTTGGGAACCGAGCGCCAGACGAACATCTCATTCTCCGGGATCGGCTCGCAGAGGAAGTGCTGATCGTCCAGGAAGCACTGATAGAACTTGATGGCGTCGCATTTGCGCAGTTGCGAGCGCAGGATCAGGTGCAGCACCAGTTCATAGCGGGGAAACCAGACATGGGCGTCGCCGTCGCTGGAAAACCGCACCCGCGCCGCCTGCGAGGCTTCATCATACGCCACCGAGGCGCCCATCCTGAGATCGCCCAGCACCCGGCCCATGCTGTCATAGACCGAGCGCCGCTTGAGCACCGGGCTGCGGTAATCGGGCACCGACAGACGGAAGACGCCGCCGGGCTTGAGCACCCGCCATATTTCGTCCAGCACGCCGGGGACTTTTTCAAAGGGCAGATGCTCGAACACATCCTGGGACTGGATCTTGGGAATGGAGGCGTCGGCAAAGGGCAGGGGCTCGAGGGCGTTGTGCGCGATCTCGCGGTCATGGGCGGGGTGCAGCGCCAGGCCGACAAAGTTGGGCACCTGATACTGTTTTTCCTGCGGCCCCAGGCTGCCGAAATAAAGATAGGTGTCCATCACGGCCCGTCCTTCACGACCGTGAGGGTCATTTCGATCTGCGCCACGATATTGTTCATGGTGCGCTCCATCTGGTCCAGCTTTTCGGCGCTGATCCGTCCCTCGCGGAACATGGTGTGAAACGGCTCATCCAGCCGCGAGCGGCTTTCCGTCAGGTCGAAATCCACGCCGTGATGCAGCGCCAGCGGCGTGTTGGCGATGCCCTCGGCCTGCCATTGCAGGTTCACCTTGCGCGAGAACATCTCCAGCGTCTGGGGCAGGATGGGCCGCACATGCGTGGGATCGAGCAGGAAGAAATCGTGCCGGGGATGCGGCACCACGATCCGGATCGCCGCGCCGTGGCGGCAGATGCGGTACAGCTCCTTCATGACGCCGATGAAGAGGGCGGGCGTCTGGCCCAGATGCTCCAGCGTGTGGGACAGCAGCACCTCGTCCACACTGCCGTCCGCCCAGGGCCAGGGGAATTGCTCCAGGTCCCAGCGAACATCCGGCGCGCCATACAGGTCCACATTGCACCAGCCCGGCAGCATCTGGCTGCCGCAGCCCAGATTGAGTTTGAGAGATGACATGGCCGAACCTTGTACCGGGGCTCCGGCCAAAGTCCACAAAGCCCCGGATTCCTTCAGCGAGGGACCGTGCCGTCAGATGATCAGGTCCACCCGCTGATACAGGCGCGGATCGAGCGGTTCCGGCTGCTGCTCCGGCAGCGTCCTGGCCATCGCCTCGGCGCGGGCTTCCAGCGCCTCGGCCGCCGTCAGGTAGAGCGCGCGGTCCTCGGCGTCATGCTCCTGGCTCGCCAGTGTCCGCAGCCGGATGGCCACGCCCAGCAGGTTGCGAAGATCACGGGCTCCGGCGAAATTTCCCATCTCCCCTTAACGCCGGATGTGCCCTTGGGGTCATCCGGGAACCCGAAGCAGGGTTAAAGCGCAGTATAAAGTTGTACGCGGGGCCGGATACAGCCGCGCCGGCGCTTGTTTTTGCTGCATTGCAACATAGATTGGATGCTTCGTCATGTGGCGCGACCTGGTGGCCTGGATGCGATTTGAGAAAGCGGCCGCAGACCGGCCCGGTCCCCTGAAGGCCCGCCCCCGGCCGGACAATCCGGCCCTGGCCGAAATCGCGCCCGTCGGCCCCAATCCCGGCAATTTGCGGATGTTCGCCTATGCCCCGCCCGGCCTGCCGTCCGGTGCGCCGCTGGTGGTGGTTCTGCATGGCTGCAGCCAGACGGCGGCGGCGTATGACCTGGGCGCGGGTTGGTCGGCGCTGGCGCGGCGTCACGGCTTTGCCGTGCTGGCGGTGGAGCAGAAGGCCGTCAACAATCCGGGCGGCTGCTTCAACTGGTTCAATCCGCCCGATATCACCCGCGGCGAGGGCGAGGCGGCCTCGATCGCCGCCATGATCGGGCAGATGCACGCGCTTTACGGTCAGGGCCCCACCTTCATCACCGGCCTGTCGGCGGGTGGCGCGATGGCGGCGGCGATGCTGGCCGTCTATCCCGACCTGTTCGCGGGCGGCGCGATCATTGCCGGGCTTCCCTTCGGCGCGGCCACCAATGTGCGCGATGCGTTGGAGGCAATGCGCAGCGCGCCCCTGAAGACACCGCGCCAATGGGGCGACCTGGTGCGCGCCGCCTCCGCTTATCAGGGGCCTTGGCCCGCCGTCTCCATCTGGCACGGCGCGATGGACACCACGGTGACGATCGGGAATGCCCAGGCCGCCGTGGCGCAATGGGCCGACCTGCAGGGCCTGCCGCTTACGTCGGCCCGGCAGGAACTGGTGGATGGTGCGGTGCGGCTGCGCTGGGGCGGCCGACTGGAGCTCTATACCCTGCCGCTGCTGGGCCACGGCACGCCGATAGACGGGCGTGATGCGGGTGCTACGTGCCCCTTTTTGCTATATCACGGTTTCTCCCCCACTTGCTGTTCTTTCTTTTTCAGTGGCAAGGGTCCTGTAAGGTAATGCGCCCCACCCGCCACTCCGGCCAGCGGGGATGCCGCCGTGCCGCCGTCCTCGCCGCCGCACCTGGTGGAGGCGGAAAATTTCCTGCGGCGGGCGCTGCGCAGACTGCGCGGCGGTTGACGGTCCTGGCCCCTGGGGCCTGATCGCCGCCGGACCTCTGGCCGCATGAGCCGCGCTTGGATAGACTGGGCCGCGCCCCGCATTGAGGAACCCGGCATGGACGTCATCCAGGAAGGTTTCGATGTCTTTCTCCAGGACGGAGAAAAATCCTTCGGCGCGGTGCGTCAGGTCCGCAAGGACGAGATCGTGGTCTATGTCGAGGCGGCGGGCGATTTCGAGGTGCCGTTCTCGGCCATTACCGATGTCCATGCCCAGAAAGTGCTGCTGGATACCGCCCGGCTGACGCCCAAGCTGGTTCAGGCGATCCACGCCGCCCATAACCGCGAAGATCCGAACATTCCATAAGCCGCAACCAAGCGACATATCCGGGGGGATCATGAAAAAATTTCTGCTTGCCGTCATTCTGGCGGTGATGAGTTGTGGCCTGGCGCACGCCGCCGAGCGCTGGACGCCGCAGCAGGCCAATGCCTGGTACGCCAAACAGAAATGGCTGGTGGGCAGCAACTATATTCCCGCCGACGCCATCAACCAGCTCGAGATGTGGCAGGAAGCCAGCTTCAACCCGGCGCAGATCGACAAGGAACTGGGTTGGGCGCAGGACATGGGCATGAACACCATGCGCGTCTTCCTGCACGACCAGCTCTGGCAGCAGGACGCGGCGGGCCTCAAGCGCCGCATGGGCGTGTTCCTGGAGATCGCGGCCCGGCACGGCATCAAGCCGCTCTTCGTGCTGTTCGATTCCTGCTGGGATCCCAATCCCAGACTGGGGCCGCAGCGTCCGCCCATTCCCGGCGTCCACAATTCCGGCTGGGTGCAGGGCCCGGGCAAGACGGTGCTGGCCGACCGCACCCAGCATGGCCGCCTGGAAGCCTATGTGAAGGACATTGTCGGCCATTTCGCCAAGGATGACCGCATCCTGGGCTGGGATGTCTGGAACGAGCCCGACAATAGCGGCGGCGGCGACTATAACGATCACAGCCGCGAACGCTTCGACCAGGTGGCGTATCTGCTGCCGCGCGTGTTCGACTGGGCGCGGTCGGCCAATCCCTCCCAGCCGCTGACCAGCGGCGTCTGGCACAACGAGAACTGGGACAAGCTCGATGCGCTGAACGCGGTCGAGAAGACCCAGCTCACCCAGTCCGACGTCATCTCCTTCCACGACTATAGCTGGCCGGAGGTGTTCGAGGCGCGCGTCAAGGCGCTCCAGGTCTATGGCCGCCCCATCCTGTGCACCGAATACATGGCGCGGGGCGCCGGTTCGACCATCGACGGCAGTCTGCCCATCGCCAAGGCGCAACGGGTGGGAATGTTCAACTGGGGTTTCGTCTCCGGCAAGACCCAGACCATCATGCCCTGGGACAGCTGGCAGCGGCCCTATACCCTGCGTCCGCCCACACTGTGGTTTCACGATCTGCTGAAGCCCGACGGCACGCCCTACCGGGCGCGCGAGGTCGAGATTCTGCGGCGGCTGACCGCCGCGCCGTGACCGGAGGGGCGGTCCAAATTCGGCCATGCTGCGGCGGCATAAGCCGCATCGGGATTCTTCGAGAACATGACGGTGGCGAAGACGCGTAGCGGGCGATCTGGCGGAGAACAGGGTGTGCGGCCCCGCGCCGCGCGCAAGACCCAGCCTCCGCGCGCCTTGGGCCATGCCGAGATCACCGCCCAATTGGGCGCCGAAATTCTGTCGGGCGCGCGCAAGCCCGGCAGCCGGCTGCCGTCGGTCGAGGAAATGAACGCCACCTTCGGCGTCTCGCGCGTAGTGCTGCGCGAAGTCACCAAGACGCTGGCGGCCAAGGGCCTTGTCTCGTCTAAGACCAAGGTGGGCACGCGGGTGCTGGAATCGACGCGCTGGGCCTGGCTGGACCCGGATGTGTTGCGTTGGCGCATGGCGGATGGGCTGGATGCGACGCTGCTGCGCCAGATCGGCGAGGTGCGCCGCGCCGTGGAGCCCGCGGCGGCGGCGCTGGCGGCGCTGCATCGCGACCGGGGGGCGCTGGCCCAGCTGCGCGCCGCGCTGCGCGGGATGGAGGACAGCGTCGGGGATCGCCTGGGTTATGCCCGCGCCGACATGGCCTTCCATGTCGCGGTCAGCGAGGCCTCCGGCAACCCTCTGTTCCGGGCGTTCACGGCGGGGGTGGAAGTGGCGATGCCGGGCTTCCTGTCGGTGCCCGCCGCCCGTGTGGCGACCCGGGGCTCCTTTGTCGCCTCCATCGCCTTGCCCCGCGCCGGGGCCGAGGCCATCGCGGCGCGCGATCCTCACGCCGCCCGCCGCGCCATGCTGCGGGTGGTGGATGTGGGCATCCGTGACGTCAACGCCCGCCGCCGCCGCGCGGGGCACAAAGGCTGATCGCGCTTCGGTTCGCGCCGGGGCATGAAAAAGCCCGCGCCCTTCGGGAGGGCGCGGGCTTTTCCGATGGATGAACGCGGCGTCAGGAGCCGCGGAAACCGCTGAGGCTGGCCTTGGGATCGACCTTCAGCGTGTCCACCAGGTATTTCTTGTTGGTGATCAGGAAGGCTTCCATGTTGCTGCCGGGCGGCACCATCGAAGCGTCGTAATCCAGCGTCACCCAACCGTTATACTTCTTGTCGATCAGGAATTTCTGGATGCGCGGGAAATCCACGCCGCCGGAGTCCGGGCCGACCATCGACCGGAACCAGCCATGGCCGCCCGCCTCGGGACCGGAGCGGGGCACCGCCACCTTGCGGTTGCCGCGCAGATTCCTGGGGGCGTCCTTGTAGTGGATTTCGGCGATGCGCGGCCAATAGGTGGTCAGCAGCTCCATCGGGTCGATGCCGCCCAGCACCAGATGCGCGGTGTCGGCCGTCATCCACACCCAATCCGGATTGGTCTCCTTCATCAGCAGGTCCACCTCGTGCTGGGTCTGGACCAGCGAATTGACATGCGGATGCGGCGCCAGCCTCAGACCCATCTTGATGGTTTCCCTGCCGATGCGGTTCATCGCGTCGGCGCAGCGCTTGATCTGCTCGTCATTGGTGTCATAGCCCGGCGGACGCGGGCCCATGTTCATCTTGAAGTGGTTGCAGTAGCCGAAGGGCTTGATGAAATCGCGGGCGAAGGCGATGTGGTCCTTCACCGACTGGTCCACCTTGGCGGGGTCGAAGAAGTTGGTGGTGAAGTTGGGGCCGCCGCCATTGGAACAGGTCGCCAGGCGGACATTGCGGTCGTCCATGTACTTCTTCAGCGCCAGCGGGCGGTCCAGATAGCGCAGGACGTTGTGGCGGAAGGGTTCCCCGCCGGGGAAGCCCAGGCGCTGGGCCACATTCACCGCTTCCTCCACATCTTCCTTCCAGGAAATGGCGCTGAAGGCATAGCGGAAGGGCAGGCGGGCGGCGACGGCGGGCGTGATCCCGGCCACGGCGGCGGCGCTGGTGCCCAGGATGAAGTGACGCCGGCTGGGCGTGG